>Ga0272441_10000626_pt1 | contig 79230 bp, 69 predicted proteins | sample SSMProp6N_FD_193582 | JGI IMG/M metagenome (GOLD analysis project Ga0272441, IMG submission 193582) | Marine sediment archaeal communities from Little Sippewissett salt marsh, Falmouth, MA, United States - SSM-Prop-6N | ecosystem: Environmental > Aquatic > Marine > Wetlands > Sediment ...
CCTATCCGTTCAGAGGTTCTTCTTCTCACCGCAGAGCGGGCACTCGACCGATGCGGCTCCAGATGGTATGTCAATGGAAGACCCGCAGAGGTCGCATGTTGTGGTCTGGGGGGCAGCTGTTTCTCCCGGCAGGGATTCCGTTTTGGTGAGTTCTTCCGGTGTCGGTACCGCCCCGGGTGTGGTTCCGGTCACGGTTCTCCTTCTCCTTGGTGCCTCGGGTTCTGGCACTGGCTGGGGTTGTGGTTCGGGAGCTGGTGCCGGGACGTGTTCGGGTTGTGGTGCTTTCTGCGGTTTGGGTTCTGGCTGTTTTGTGGGTGGGAGGTTCGGTGTCTCTGTCAGGTTCTTTGCTCTTTTAACCGGTACGACCTGCTGTGCTGCGATGGGTGGAAGCGAAACTCCCATCTCCTTGACCTGTGGCAGGAGCGGTGCTTCCACACCGGTGAGTGTCTCGTATCTCTGTACGATCTTTGCCTCCATGGCGACATTTCTCATGACCCTGCTCTTTTCCATTGCGGCCCTTCTTCTGAAAACCACCATGGCCGATATCAGTATGATGAACACGGCCAGGATAAGGATGAGGATGAGAATGTCCCAGTATGAGTATTGTTCATTGCTTTTATCCGATTCTATGACAAGCGGGTTCAGCGGTTCGGGGTCCAGTTCATCGTTGACCCCGTCGAGGTCCGAATCCTTCAGTCTGGGGTTGGTTCCGAGTCTTTCCTCTTCGATATCGAGCAGTCCGTCGTTATCGTCGTCCTCGTCGGTTCCGTCCTCTATTCCGTCCCCATCGGTGTCCACTTCGTCGGGGTGCAGTCTGACGTATATGGATATGGAGTCCGTGACGGTGAACTCTCCGTCTGAAACGTAGAGTGTGACGACATGGACTCCCCTTCCGAGGTCCGATGCTCTGATAGATAATGTCTCCTCCTCGCTGAGTATGGTCTTGTCGGCGAGTACCCATCTGAAGGAGAGTTCGGAGAAGTCGGGGTCCGAGCTTCCCGATGCATCGAATTCAATGTTTTCTCTGGTGTCGTACACGGCCTGCATTTCCGGGCTTGTTATCTCTGCGAGGGGTGGGTTGTTCAGGACCCTTGCCTCTATGTTGATGGGGAAGTCTTCCGATACGGAGTATCCGTTGCCGGCCACATCCATGGACCTCCATCTGATGTAGTTTGTTGACCCTGGCTGGAGCAGAAGCGGTGCGACCGTCTCTGCCCGGAGGGTGTTTCCGTCCTCGTTGAGTCCGGCCGATATCCATCCTCCGTAATTGGTAAGTCCGTTCCTTGATATGGAGTATTGAACTGTGGATGCATCTACTCCTGATCCGAGGTCATTGACAATGATGGAAGCTGTGATAATGTTGTTCTCCTGTGGCTCCGGGGTGGGTGTGGGGTCGGTGAAGGTCAGTGCGGTGATGTCCACCCATATGTTTGCCGGGTTGAACCTGGTTGCATTCTCTTTGTAATTCGGGTCAGTGTTATCGACGAGGGAGGTCATTCCCGTGTTACCTGCTTCGTCCTTGACCCTGAACCAGACGAAATTGTCCTTGCCATCTTTCAGGTTCAATATCTTCACCGAAAGAGTGTATATCCGGTACGCTCCTTCCTGTACCTCGTCTATAATGGTATGGGAAGCTCTGTTCCATGTTGCTGTGTCCCTTGCAGCGGTTGTCATGTCAGTGGTGAGTGCGTACTCGAGGGTTGATAGTTTGAGATGTGGGCCATCCTCGCCGAGTACAAGATCCTTGATCCTGAGGGTCATGGATACATCATCTGTGTTGTACCATACTCCACCGATATATGATGGTTGAGGAGTGTGTATGGATATCGGTGCAGAATCCTTGACGAATTCGATTATTGACCTATCTCCGGGGTTTCCGACCTTGTCAACGGCCCATGTGTGGATGGTGTAAACACCATCTCCTGCAAGTGCGAGCTCCGTCATCAGATCTTCCGTGTTTTCCGTCAGTAGGAAACCATTTGGTCCTTCCACCAGGGTTTCATAATGATCCACCTCGACCTGGGAGTCGTAGGATGGGTCCCATGTCAACCATACCTGTTCGTCATCATCCCATCTTCCCTCCGGGTCCGTCTCGCTATCGGCATGAAGTGCAAGATTGGGAGGTGCTTCGGGTCCGATGAAATCGAGGGCCACATAGAAATCGGGAATGATGGAGAGGTCCTCCATCCTGTTGACATAATTTTCCGTAATAACGATGTTGACCCTAAACACGTATCTACCGGAATCCACATTTGTAGGCATCTCGAAATAGATGTCATACCCGGCCGATGTCTTGTTCTCGAATATCCGTCCGTAGGAGTCGATAACCCTTATGAAGAACTTGTTGTTCATCGGGGATACTTCGGTGCCGTGGTAGACCACGCGGACCCCGGTAATGATCATGGGGGGGCCGCCCGCAAGGAAATCTCCTCTGAATATCTCATTGGCTCCTCTGAATACGTGTATGTCATCGTCGTTGAATGTCAGGTCCTTTTCCACATACAGCCAGTCTTGGTATTTGATCTCCTGATGGACTCTTGCGGTGGAGACCTTGCCAGTGACATCAAACGGTGTTTGGGTCAGGAAATTCATAGTGATCCTGACTGATATGAAGACCTCAGCATTGTGATAGTCGATGATCCGGAATTGGGACCTTTCAGGGACCACCTGAATACCGCCCTGTATGTTCTGCTTGACATAAAATGATTCGTTTACCGGAACGTATGCAACCTCGTATGATAATCCGACATATTCTGCCTTTAGATTGAAGGTTATGCTGATCTCCTGAGCTTCCACCACTGTCCATGTGTCGTTGAACCGTATCTTGAACGTGTAGATGCCGTCTCCGATCTGATTGCCTGCGGGTTCATATCGGTTACCTCCCGCTTCCGGTGTCAGGATGTTCATGTCATCACCATCACCATCCAGCAGTTCGAATGATTGAATGTGCATATCAGGAGGAACGGACAATATCACATAGGCTCCTCCGCAGTAACTCAATCCGGTTTGGACATTTTGATGGTAAGGTGCTCCGAATAATAGGTCTGGATATCCGTCATTGTTGAAGTCCCCATTTGAAAGGCAGGGATAATAGTAGTAACCGAGTTCATCGTAGTATGCGCCTTTGATGGTGAAATCCGGTGTTGCTCCTGACCAGTCTGACCTACCATAGTAAAGTGTAAGTTCGCCTCCGTATGATGTGCCTTTGTAGTAAGATCCCCCGTAAACATCATAGTAACCATCCCTGTCGAAATCCGCGACCTCCAGTTGAGTCATTCCTGCAAGTGATACATATTTCGGGTGGTCATTATATATCAACCTCGATGTCCAATTTCCTCCACCGAAGCTGTCGAGATCTCCATCTCCGAAGAAAATGTATCCGGTTCCTGAGCTCGTACCTTGAGAAACAACAAGATCGGAAAAGCCATCCTTGTTCATATCGGCACCAAAGACATAACAACCCCAGTATGATCCGCTGGAGACCGAATACATCCAATGATGTTTCGGAAGAGTCGGATCATCCTCGGCTAATTCCATAATGGACATATCCTTTTTCCATTTGGACCTGTCACCCTTTGTACCTTCGAGGATATGAACCCCCCCGCAATCATACATGTAAGTAGTAGGATCGGAGCTGTCGAAATAGGCTTCGGACCGCCCCCCGACAATTAGTTCGTCTGCCCCGTCCCCGTTCATATCACCAACAAACGGTTTCTGGGCTCCCAGGCTCTCCCACGCATCATAATACATGGTTGTATTGACTTGCTTCCCGTAGATGGAGGCGTCATATTCCCCTTTGGTCGTATCATAAATGGAGTTCCAGGTCGGTCTTCCCCACCAGATATATGTCATACCCCATATTGCATAGTAGGATGACATATCCTCTTCAGTGTATTCCGGGGCGTTGAAAATGACCTCGTCATATCCATCCCCGTCGATGTCACCGGACCCGCAGAAATGACCCAAATACCCTGCCTTGTATGTTCCCGGGTCACCCTTGAAAATAACATCGGCATTGGATGATTTTAGGGTTGCTTTATCTGGCCATGTGGTCTTTCCGAAGAATACATATCCCTCTCCAGCATAGTTGTTGGCACCGTCCGCCCCGATGATGAGATCATCAATGTTATCTCCATTTACATCTCCAATGGCGACGCTCATGCCGAAGTATGCATAGGTTCCGGAACCGGAAATGCTGATATTGGCATTGTTCGGATCATTCCAGGGATGGACGTTTTTCATGCCGAAGTAGATGTAGACCTCGCCGTTATTGCTATTCTCTCCCTGGGCTCCGATAATGTAATCATCAAAGCCATCACCGTCAATATCACCTGCAACAACTGAAGAGCCCATATATGAGTATTGGGATGTCCCTTCCCACATCTGGTCCGCTTTGTCTCCGTTGTAGAAATCCACCTCTCCATCCAATCTCTTATCGTCCTTGTCCATTATCTGGAAGTTCCCCTCTGAAGGTTCCGGTATGATCGCGATCACTGTTAGAGCGGAGAGGGCGAATAATCCTACCAGTAGGATGGAAATATACCTCTTCTTTCTTGCCGAGAAAATATCCAATGCCATTTTTTCACCTCTATAGGACGGTCCGTGGAATCATCTTTTCACTTGACCCAATCTTCATTCCAGGGGAATTGGTATAATAAAGTGGTGGTATGAATTTTTCATATTATTAAAAAATATTTACAAATATGTATGTCCAATTCGGATTGGAAGATCATACTTTCACTTCGCGAAATTCTCGGGCTAACATCTCCTGAGCTAACATAGTCAGATATGATCCGGCAGAATGCATCATGATCCATGTCCTGTGAGCCGTGGTCAGATGACGGAGGCATATGACACACCAACGGGTAAATAGATTTAAGGTAAATGCGATGTACGAATAGATGGCAGGGTCCACCAGATTCTCCTTCGGATCCATACTCGAGGAAGCGAGAAGCTCTCCCGGGGCGAAGCATATCATTATTTTTGCCATCATCTACCTGATCTTTCTAATTGCAATGGTATTTTGGGGCAGGAATTGGGAGAGGCACAAGGGTATTTTCGGTCTCTGGTTCGTCGCCTATCTCTTTCTGATGTTTCTCATACTGAGATCGGGATCGTTGAAGAAACTGGAGAAAATGAACCCGGTCTTCATACTGACAGGGATATTTATTTTGGGAATGGCCCTACATCTTCCACTGTTGCTCCGTGACCCATCAATGTCTCAGGATCTATTAAAGCTCGATAGAAATGCCGGGCTTCTACTTGACGGACAGGTCCCCTACAGAGATTTCGATGTGAACAGGCCGCCTCTATATATCTGGATGGCTGGGGCTTTTTCAATCCCCTTCGGACCTGACCAGCAGGTATTCCGGATTTTCTTCACCATCGCCAACTCTCTTGTTCCGGTGGTGATGGTCCTCATTCACCGGGTCAAAACAGGTTTGGCCTCGGATTCTCTTGAGCATCCGTCAGTTGATGATCAGTCAGGCTTTGGATGGTTGGGCGGCGCTTTTGGGTATATGCTCTGCCCGACCCCTATCCTGGAGACGGCTTTGGCCGGTCATTTCGATCCCGTTGTAGTTCTCACGACCGTCCTGTCATTCTATTATCTGATCAAGGGCAGGTCCGCTCTCAGCGGGTTCATGCTCGGAACCGGTCTGGCGTTGAAGCTCTACCCTATCTTCCTTGCTCCTCTATTCTTCCTTTCATTTCCGAGGTGGAAGGACAGGCTCATGTTTTCAGTGGGATTCGCCCTTCCCATGATCCTGTCCTCGGTCCCCCTCATGATGATCGACCTGACTTTGCTCCCCGAATACACTATCCAACTGGTCTACAACCAAACCGCGGACATCTCGATCATGGGCGGTATCGAGGGAATTCTGGAATATGCCAGCATCCCCGTTGGAATCACCTTTTATTTGATGACGGGGATCGTACTTTTGGTGGTCATCCATTTCGCCAGGAGGGGCACCAAGGGCTTCATCAAGAGATCCGACGCTCTATTTGTGGGGGCGTTGACGTTCCTTTTCTCATCCATGATGATCATGCTTTCAACCATCTACATGATCGATCGAGCTTCGGGGAATATGGATATCGCCCTTGGATGGATCGGAATATTGTTGTCGATGATCTTTCTCGGATCGGGTGTTTATGACATGCTTCGGGTGGAGGTTTCAAAGGACATACTTCCCGGGCACCCCAGGTCAAAAAAGATGACCGGGAGAGCGATCGATCCGCTTACCCTGCCACTGCTGGCATCCTGCATTCTCGTCATACTCATACTGGCTTCCCCACAGTTCCATCCCTGGTATTTACCCTGGGTGCTGCCGTTCCTTCTGGCATCCGGGAAGGAGCATTTCACCTGGTCCCTGCTGTTTCTTCTATCCTCCATCCAGTTGAACGGATATCTTCCCTGGGAGATATGAAGATGATGTTTGATCATACTCGGAATCCGTATTCACGTACATTCGAAAGATATTAGTATTCAGCTCATCTAAACCGATCGACCTGTCCCCCATCCCGGGGAATGGAAGGGGTGTATTCAGAGCATGGAAATAACCGTTGTCATTCCGGTCTACAATGAAGAGGGTAATGTCAAACCGCTCTACAAACGGGTAAAAAAAGAGCTCGAGAGGATAACACCCAGCCACGAGATACTCTTCATCGATGACGGAAGCAGGGACCGGACCCTCGAGAATATCGAGAAGATCATTGGCACCGATGACAGGGTGAGGGCGATTACCTTTTCCAGGAACTTCGGAAAGGCCACTGCTCTATCGGTCGGGTTCAAAAATGCCAAGGGCAGGATCATTTTCACCATGGACGGGGACCTCCAGGACGATCCGAAGGAATTCAAGAGGTTCCTCAGGGAGCTGGAAAAGGGATACGATGTGATATCGGGGTGGAAGTTTCACAGGAAGGACCCGCTCGGAAAGACACTCCCCTCGAAGGTCTTCAACTATCTCATCAGGAAGATGACGGGCGTCAATGTCCATGACTCGAACTGCGGGTTCAAGGTCTACAGAAAGGAAGTTGTGGAGATGGTGGACGTTTACGGAGAGTTCCATCGATACATTCCCATCATAGCCAGATGGAGAGGTTTCAGGGTGGGAGAGATCAAGGTGACCCACCACAGGAGGGCCTCCGGCAGGTCCAAGTACGGGATGGAGAGGCTTGCCAAGGGTTTCCTGGACCTCCTCACCATCTCCTTTCTTACAAAATACGGAAGATCTCCGATGTATCTTTTCGGAGCAATGACCTTTCTGACATTTTCCCTGAGCGTCATAGGGACCATGTGGACCCTGATGGATGCTCTGCTTTCGATCACCGGGATCGAATGGGTATTCGGTCTGGGAAGCCTGATGCTTTTCCTCTCATCCTTGACATTCCTCTCTCTGGGTCTTATCTCCGAGATGCTTCTCCTGGTTTCCGGTCATGAGAGGATGACACGGAACCACTACCGGGAGATAAAGAGGGCACGCTGAGGGCCGGAACCCGGTATCCAGTAAACGTTATAAGCAAGGATAACCTACAAATTTCGATGTATTTTGACTTCTTCGTCAACGGGGTCATCCTGGTCCTTTTCATGATCCTACTTCTCTTCTTGAGGCTGGATAAGAAAAGGTTGGGATCATATCTCGAGGATGTGAAGTTCAGAAAAGTTGCCCTGATCATTCTCTGGTCCCTCGTGGGCATGGGCCTGGCGATCTCGATGATATTCTATCCGGCCCTGGACAGGGGCCATGATATAAACGATGCTGTGGAAGCCGCATCGGATCATTTTCTGGACGGTGGAAACCCCTATGCTGACGAGGTGGTTCCCCGTTTTTCGGAAAGATACCACGGACCTGATACGGTGATCAGGAACGACACCTACAACTATCTGCCGGTTTCATTGATATTCTACTCCGGTGCATATCTGATGCTCCAGCCCATCGGTGGTTTCTGGTTTCCTTTGACGAACCTTCTTCTTGGCGGACTTGTCTGCCTCACGGCCTGGAAGACCTTTCCTAAACCATACCGGTCCTACTCGCTTCCCCTTATATCCCTGGCCTCGATCTTCTTCATGTTCGACAACATCATGCTGACATTCCTTCTAGTTTCCATCTCTGTTTTCTTTCTTGCAAGGTCCAGGAATAGGTTCAGGTGGTTCTTGGCTTTTCTTTTCCTCTTCCTTGGTGTTTTTGTCAAAATGATCGGACTCCTGGCCCTTGCGGTCTTGTTTCTCTATCTGATACAGAGATACAAACTGAAGGATACGTCCGTCAACCTGCAGTGTGGCCTGTTCGTCATCACCGCTGCGATCATTGCTCTGATATCCATACTGCCCTTCGGTCTCTGGAGCGTTCTCGATTCCACAGTCTTCTATTTCTCGGATGTGGCAAATCGGACCACATCTTCGGGGTATGGGGGAACAATATTGACCGTGGTTATGGGGGATCCTTCATGGTTCTCACTTGTTTCCAACTTCCTGATTGGAACAATTATCCTGTCGACGCTCTTCATAGAGGGTCTCTACAAACGGATATTCCTGGCGGAAGGACTCCTAATAATTGTCACCATAAAAGCCTCCCAGGCCATCATCGTAATTCCATTTTACATTCTGGTAACCATCATGGTACTTGCATTGGCGAACCGAACGGAAAAGGGGTTGAGAGATGATCGGGGAACCGGGACGTATGGAAGGGATGAACCGCTTCCTCGAACTATTATGGCCGATCGGTTGAGGAACATCAAAAAAGATCATCGTAGATGAACCTGACCTCGTGCTCACCGCTGCTCACATGGACTCCCGTCAGTCCGTGATAAACCCTGAAAAGATCGCTTTCCTTCCCGTCGATATACACATCCCATTCCCCGTAATAGCTCTGTCCCAGGACAAGAATCCTGTTCGATGGTATATCTAAGCTCACTTTGATCTCGTTATTGGCCACCCTTTCCACCTCCATTGAGCAATTTCCGGTTACGATATTCCCCCCGGTGAAACCAGGAGGAGACCTTTCCATCAATACTACCCTCGTGGGGTCAATGTCTCCATTTTTGAGGACCTTCAGAATTTCATCACCGTTCATTACAGTGATATTGGATACCAACCTGCAAAAGGGAAGGGCTCCGGGATTTTCGTAGATCATGATCCTTTCTTTCCCGTATGGTCCGAAAACCTGTGTGAAGCCGCTTCTCACCAGCCTTTCATTCGTGATTATATATTTCACCCCAAGAATATCCAACACAGGGTGTTCAAGGTTTTCTGATAGGTTCCGGATGGATCCTGTCATTTCCTGATAGTACCTGAGTTCCAGGGGGTTGTACCCTTTCACCGTATCGAATCCGTGAATTATCTGGTAGTTATCCTCTATCAGATCCGAGGCATCATAAACCCGGTAGCTTTCGGAATGCTCCGTCAGGAAATCTATGTAGGGAGATCTATCATAGATCTCATCAGGATCTCTGGTATCTATGAAGCCTGAATGATACCACGCAAGGTTCAGGAGGATGAACATCACGGCAACATGCCCGTAGTGTTTCCTTCTTTCTCTGCCTTTCAGCTTCCAGACTATCATGGCCGCAAGGGCCGAGAGTATGATCAAAAGCGTGAGCAGGTCCCTAATAACTCCGACCAGAGCCGAGTCCACGATGGAGTGACCGGTGGCGAGCAGGTCCGGGTCATCCAGATATACGTCGATCATGGATCTGATGGATTCGATAATGCTCTCCTGCCAGATGGCAAGTGAAATGGCGACGATCAATATAATAGCCGATGCCACGAGGGTTGATCCGAAGGTTCTTCGGAGAAAGATCCTGGTATCTCTGTCGTTTTCCTCGGTGATCCTTCTGAGGCCGAAACCTGCCAGTATCGATGATGAGAGAATCAATAAAACGACGAACCTTGACGGGACCCTGAGAATGTCGAATCCGGGGACGATCTTGTAGAATATCCAGTATACAGGGGTGTACCTTCCCAGAGCCATGATGAACGAAAGGAGGCCCAGTATCATGAAGAACCTTACATATCTGTCCTTTCTGAACTTCCATGAGAGACCGACGAGCAGAAGTGTGAAGATACCCATGTAAAATGAAAGCTCCCAGTAATTCCACAGGTGGTAATAACTTCCATCAAGCGGTGTTCCGAAGAGATTTGGAAGCAGCAGGGTAAGTATGTTCTGTGGGGGCAGCGAGTAGCTTGTGACCCATCCGTAGCTCATTCCCCCGCTCCTTGTGGTGGAGTCGGTGTAAATAAAGGACGGGATGAACTGCAGGATGCCGATGAGGAAAGCCGTGAGAGCCGCGATGACAGGTATGCTGAAAGATCTCACCGCTTTCTTCCATTCCTTCAGCCAGTTCCTTTCCATTATAACGTGGTATATGAAATAGACCAGGCAGATGAATCCGGAAAAAAGGGTGATCTGGATGTGCCCGGCCAGGAACTGAACTCCCACCACGATCCCGAGAACAATGCCCCATTTCCAGCTTTCTTTTTGCAGGGCCTTGTCAAAGACCAGGAATACCAGGGGGATCCAGCTTGCCGAGCATACCTGCCCGTAGTGGCCCGCATACACATGTCCCGTGAAGTATCCGGAAAATATGAAAAGCATTCCGGGAAGTATTGCATATATTCCCTGCAGTCCGACCCTTTTCGCTATGAAATATGTCGAGGCCCCGGCGAAGAAGAGGTGAAGGATGAAGCTGTAACCGAAAGCCATGTCCGCCGGTAGGACCGAGAACATGACCAGGTTCGGGGGATAAAAGAAAGCCAGCTGCATGTTCGCAAGGAGCGGTTCGCCCGCGAAATTGTGGACATTCCACATGGGCAGCCTTCCATCCTTCAAAGCATTGTCCGCAAGGGAGCGCCAGGGATAATACTGCTCCACGATATCCGAGCTCGGGGAATATATCATCTCCCCGGGATAGAGGACGATCCTCCAGAAGAAGAGGAGTAAGACACCCATGAGCAGGGAAAGGTAAAAAAAATCCATCCGTCTTTCCGGCTCTATCCCTGTCCACCCAGAGATCTTTTGCAGGCGGTTCAGGAACGATCTTTCTTCCCCTTCCATTTCGGTTTCTCCCGCATTTATGGATACCCCGGAGCAGTTATCGACAGGGCGGTCAGTCCATGCTGATATAAATTTTCGATAAATAGGTTTTTAGGTCGGTCACCTCAGTCGATATCATTCGATATGAATTTCTCTTTCCTCGATCTCAGGAAGAAGAGCGAGATCACACCAAGAGGGATGGATATCCATAGTGATGTTGCAACCTGGATAATTGATGCTGCGGTCGCCATTGGTTCGTTTCCGGAAAGAACCTCCAGAACAGAAGCGCTTCCAATGACATTGCCTGATCCTATCGGCAGGATGAAACCCAGAACATTCGCAACAGCAATGGCCGCCACCGCTCCCGGGAAGGTGATGGAATGGTTCCCCGGAAGGGCCTGAAGTATGATGTATAACCGCAGAGCCTCGTTGATCCAGATGACAATGGTCAGGATCACGACCCCGGTTCCCACCGAAGGTCCTTTTCCCAGGCTCCTCAGGGACCTGTGGAATCTCTCCATGAACCTGTTGGCAGAAACGGTGAGTTTGAAAAGACGGGATGATCTGTTGCCATGGGTGGTCTTCAGTATGATCCTCTTCGTCATACCAGTGACCAGTCTGACCGATCTCCTGCTCAGTATGAGAAGGATAAGAACCGTGATCAACAGACCTCCGAGAATTATGGCAAATGCCATTCCTTTGATATCCTCGAAACCCAGAACGATCATTAGGTAGATCATCCCGAAGATGGCAAATCCAAGTATTGTGAGTATGTCGAGTGATTTCTCCGCGAAGATGGTGGCAATACCGAGGGAAAGTCTGTTTCCCGTATGCTCCTTGAGCATCAGCCCCCTTACCGGTTCACCCCCTATCTTTCCGGGGGTCGAATTGTTGAGTGCAAGAGATGAGAGAAAGATCGGAAGGATGATGGGGCCAAGCCTTTTTCCCTTCATGCCCTTCAGCAAACCGTACCATCGAAGTACCTTGCATCCTGTGTTAAGAAGATATAACACCAGAACAAGGATTAGGGGCCGGATGTCGATCCCGGACATCACATCAAGTGTGTCGGTAACATCGGCCCGAAGCATGAGAACGGCGATCAGGAAGAGCCCCAGGGAAATGTAGAGGAGGTCCTTCCATCTTTTTTTGATACTCCACCACTCGCCGAATACTTTCACGGGAGCGGTTTACCGATTGACCAGTATTTAATGTTCTTCATCCTCGAGGGGTCAACCGTTCTTCGTCCGTCGAGAACCGCCAGCAGATGGTCCTGGCTCTCCCAGGGTATATCGCCGTACTCGGGCCATTCGGTCATCAGAAAGACGATCTCCGCCCACGAAACGGCATCAATTGACGATCCAGAATAGTTAATCTCGGGAGCTTCCCTTTTGAAATTCTCAACGGCCTTTGGATCGTGCCCGGTAACGAGGGCCCCTCTCCTTACAAGCTCACTGACAACCGGGAGAGATCTGGTATATCGTATGTCATCAGTATCGGGTTTGAAGGAAAGGCCGAGGACGGCCACACGCTTTCCCTGCAGGTTTCCCGCGATCTTTTCGGCAACGTCAACGAAATGGGCGGGTTGTATGTCATTGTTCCTCATGACCCCATCAAGAATGGGAGTCTCCTCTCCGAGGCCCTTTGCGATGTCCCTAAGAGCGGAGACATCCTTCGGAAAACATGATCCCCCGAACCCCACCCCGGCCCGGAGGAAGTGCGGAGAGATACGGAAATCCATTCCCACACCTTCCATTATCTCGTAGACATCCACACCTACCTTCTCGCATATCCTGGATATCTCATTGGTAAAGGAGACCTTGGTCGCAAGCAGCGAGTTAGATGCGTATTTGATCATCTCCGCTGCGTTCGGAGATGTTCTCATGATAGGAGAGCCGAGAGGTGAGAAAAGAGACTTAAGAATTTCATATGTGATATCGTCGATACAACCGATCACAACCCTGTCCGGATGAAGGGAATCGTGCATGGCCGCTCCTTCCCTCAGAAATTCCGGACACATAGCGATCCCGAAACCTATGCCCGCCTCCTTTCCGCTGTTTTCCTCGATTGTATTTCTGATTACCCCGAGAGTCGTCCCGGGGACCACTGTCGACTTCATTACAACCACATGGAGATCTTTCTTCAGGCGGAGGGCCATCCCTATGCTTTCGGAGGCCCGCCTGATGAACGAATCATCCATTGAGCCGTCCTCTCTGGACGGGGTTCCGACCGTAATGAAGGATATATCCGTAGTCTTGACGGCAGATCCCGCATCCAATGTTGTTTTGATCCTGCCGTTTTCTACATGCTTCTTAAGAAGATCGTCCACTTCCGGTTCGTAAAAAGGCGCCTTACCTTCCCCGATCATGGCCAGTTTTTCCGGTACAACATCGACCAGAACCACGCTGTTGCCCAGTTCGGCGAGGGCTATCCCGGTTGTCAATCCAACGTAGCCGGTTCCGATTATGGAAATGTCCATTCTTAAGCACCTCAGCGGTTGGCAATGTCTAACGATTATTTATGTGATTTGAGGTGTCAATATAGGGCGATGGATGCATAACCCACTGCGCTTGAGGCCGGAGCCACATCATAGCTTGTCGTATAGTCAAGAAGCCTGGCATCCTTGGCACCGAGAATTCGAGAGGCGGTGTACATCGCCGCTACGGGACCGAGGCCGCATGCCGTCGTCCCGAGCCTGCGTTTCTCCCTGAATGCCCCTTCTATGTCGAATTCGATAAGTTTTTCGATCACTGGCATGTCCCTGGACCTTGCGAACTCTCCTGCGTTCATCCCCTTCGGGACCGGATAGCCGTAGTTCCAACCGCAGTGTGTGAAATCGGATGACGCCACAATAACGCAGTCCCTGCTCGTCTCGTTCACTGCTTTCGCGACCCTCTTCCCGAGGTCCCTTGCAGTATCGGGGGATTGGTCCATCATCGATATACATACCTGCTTCACATCATCCCGGAGGTACCTGGCAAATGGTAGCTGAACCTCCATGGAATGCTCGTTCGTATGCGACATCTCGTCGGACCCCATTCCGATGGCTTCGGCCAGTTCGGTGTCGCATGAAACCGCTCCCAGCGGGGTCTGGAAGTCATCCATGGAGACCCCGACCGGGGCCCCCGTTCCGTGATGGTTCGGCCCGATAACAACGATCGTTTCGGGGAATCCGCCATCCGCCACTGCAAGAAATCCATGGGCTGCCGTCGGACCGGAGTAGGTATAGCCGGCATGGGGGGATACGATCCCAAATACCTTTCTTCCTTTTCGGCCTTCATCCCTTCCGGGACCCTTCTTGAAACAGCTTTCAAGCTCCTTCAGGAGCTCTTTTTCCGTCCCCGGGTAGAACATACCCGCCACAGCAGGTCTTCTCATGGGATGTGATTCACCTGAACGACCTTAAGGATTTCTAGAGGGTCGCCTCGAAATCCTTGACATCGGTCTTGAAGTCCTCGTTCTTCTCGATGATCCCCTTGGTCTTCAGGATCTCCCTTGTGAGGAGCCAGTAAATGATCGCCAGGGACCGTCTTCCCTTGTTATTTGCGGGGATGACAAGATCAACGTATTTCGTCTCGTTGTTGGCATCGCAAAGGCCTATTACAGGTATCCTGGAATTTATGGCTTCCCTGAGGGCCTGTTGGTCGGCGGCGGGATCCGTGACTATCAGGATCTTTGGCTCCACATAAACGTCCAGGGAGGGATTGGTGAGGGTACCGGGAACGAACCTGCCGGGGAAGGTATGGCATCCGATGATGTTCGAGAACATCCTGACCGGCTTCTGTCCGTACTGCCTGGCAGATACCACCAGGATCTCCTCGGGTTTGTATCTGGCGATCATGCTGGCAGCTATCTTGATACGTTCATTGGTCTTCTTTATGTCAAGAACGTAGAGACCGTCGGATCTGACCTTGAATATGAAATCCTTCATGTCGGCGCTCTTCTGCTGGGTCCCGATATGGACACCTGATGTGAGGTATACATCCTCTTCTATCAGCAGGTCCTGGGCGTTCTGGTTGTCGGTCATCGAAACACTTCTCCTAGCTCCTCTTGACGGCCAGGGGTATTACTCCCAGCTCCATCTCCCTCTGGGCTATCCTCAGGGGGTCCACCTCGTCCGATTGGACCAACGGGGGAGCTCCCAGGCTCAACTGTAACGTTCTGGCACCAAGGATCCTTGCCCTTTCGAAACGTGTCATCATGTGAACTTCCCCTTCATATCTTGTCTTGGCCTGAGGCGGTTTCGAAAGGTGTAAAGGGGATTCCCTTATAAACCTTATGGGGATACAGACCCCGGGTTGAGGGAACCCTGCCTGTATCCCGCGGGATCAAGGGCTATCCGGACCCCCTTCGAGTGCTTTGCGATGGTCTTCCATTTCTTGACGGCCCTGGTGGGATCGTTAACCTCCAATATGCCAATATATCCCTGCCTGGCTTCGAAGAGTCTCAAGCGAACATCCTTGAGACCGGCCTTCCTCACCTGACCTTCGATAGCGTCGATCAGGTCCAGTTTATCCAATGTGATGCTCTCGCCGAATGGTATTCTGGTCATCATGCAGGTGGTCGAGGGTTTGTCGAATACTGAAATGGAATGTCTCTTTAGGATCTCCCTGGTCCTATCCTTGCCGATCCCCGCTTCCATGAGAGGATGCCATACACCAAGACGGTCGGAAGCTTCGAGACCGGGCCTGTAATCCTCTACATCGTCAGCATTGGTGCCATCCGCCACGGTGTCGAATCCCTTAGCCCACGCCATCTTCAGAAGCAAGGACATCAGCTTTTTCTTGCATAACCCGCATCTGTCAACATTGTTGGAAGTTATCTCCTTGTCATCCAGCACATCGATCCTGAGGAGATCCATTTTGATCCCTATCTCTTCTGCTATCCTTGCAGCCTCCGCGACCTCGTGTTTCGGAATGGTCTCATTCGAAACCATCACGGCAAGCGCCTGGTCACCCCACGCTTTTTTTGTCGCAAGGGCGACAAGGGTGCTGTCAACACCTCCGGAGAAGGCGACCATTATCCTTCCTCTCTCCTTTATCAACCCCGAAAGCCGGTCCAGATCGTCCATGAAACAGTTATGATGGCGGTCTTTAAATCTTTTATTGTTCAATATGGGGGGGGTATGAGCCTACTAATGATACCCGGGATTCAGCCAACTTTAAAATAGGGCTTCTCTTGTCGCCCTTTCGATGACCGAAGGTACCGTGATCTTCGTCCTGTGCGAATCCTGCGGGGAGGAGACCCCTCACAGAATACTCAAGGGTAAGATAGGTCCGGACCCGGAGAGCGGTTTCGACGGAACCGTCCAGTGTATCACATGCAAGACGATCCACAATGCTTACTTTCCCGTTGAGAAGCCCATAGAGGTCCCTTGTGTGATCTCCGAGCAGGACAGGTCCGACAGGAAGAGGATAGAGTTCGGACCCAGCGAGGAGGTCAAGGTAGGTGAGGAGTTTTTCTGGGAGGACCATAATCTGCTTATTACCTCGATAGAGGCAGGGGGAAAGAGGGTGAGCAGATGCAAGGCCTCGCAAATAGACTGCCTATGGCTCAAGATCTTCGATACAGTGCCCCTCAAGGTTTCGATAGTCAGGGGTGAATACACGAAATCCGAGAAACTGGAGGCTGCACCCGAAGAGGAATTCGCAGTGGGGGACATCCTGGAGTTCGGAAAGGACAAGGTGGTCATCGACAAGATCAAGACAGAGAATAGAATGGTCTACAGAGAGGGGTCACCGGTGGAAGCCAGGTCCATAAAGAGGATATATTCCAAGACGGTCAGGGAGAGAAGGTACTGATCTTTCCGGGAATACGCAGTTCCTTCTCATCAGGGTCCTTTCTGATAACCCCCCGCAGGGGGAAGGGCTGGTTGCGGTGCCCTAGCCGCTGGCGGGGGAAGTTGCTGACCGTAGTATCCCGGGAGCGGTGGTGCAACATTGGATGGGATCTTGTTGGATTCCCTTACAAGGACCACACCGAATATTATCAGCCCCATTATCCCGAGGATGATCAGAACGATGGGTGCAATTGGGATTTCATAATCCTTGATGGATGATCCGGGGTATTCCTTTGACCTGGTGGGATCTGTCCCGGCGTAATACTCCTCAAGGTTTGTATACCCGTCATTGTCAAGGTCCTCACCAGCATCGTTCCTTTCCGGATCCAGACCCATTGTGATCTCGTACGAATCGTTCATACCGTCACCATCGGTGTCCTTGTAGGCCGGGTCCTCGGTGAGGGCGGAGATGACAACAATGGAGAGCGACCTCTTTATGGAATGCACTCCGTCATCCACGGTGAGGGTGATGATATGCTGTCCCGGTTCAAGGAAAGCGGAAAACTCTTTCTCGAATCCGAATGGCCCATCAAGGTTGGACATCCATGTGACGGTAACGTCCTCGTCCCCGTCAAGATCGATTATCCGTGCCTTGAAGTCGATCGACATGTTATCGAAGTAATCGAAACCGGGGACCGGAGTTATCACCTCGACCTCCGGCGTCACGTCGAGCCTGATCCTGAATACGGCCGTTGTGTTCCTTCCCACATTGTCGTATGCATCGACCACCAGCAGGTTGTTGTCCCCCTCCTGCCAGTTCTTGTCGATGAGGAAGCTATATTCCTCGAATCCCTGGGAATTGTTGAACGGCTCCCCTTCAATAGGAATATCCGCCGAGAAATCTTCGCCGTCCAGGGAATATCTGTAGGACATCCTCGTGGGGTCTATTCCCGACCCTCTCCAATCATGTATGGTGATCCTGAGCTTCTCATCTGCAGCAGACCTCAGCCAATTCACCGTTGTACCGTTCTCGTCCACGGAAGGCTCGTTCATGAGGATATTGGGAGCCCTGAAATCGGACCAGATGGGGATCTCATCCGAGTAGGTCAATCCGGACCCTGCAAGGTCCTGCCCTCTGAACTCCAGCCAGTTGATCTTCCCCTCCGCCAGCCTGGGTGTGATCTCTATCTCCACTTCCTTCCTGCTATTGCCGTAGTATAGCATACTCTCCCATTCCGAGAAGGTTATCCCGTCGTTCGTGGACACCCTGTAGAAGAGGGTCTGCCCGTCTATCGGGGAAAGGTCGTCCTCGACCAGTACGAGAACCATCGGCCTCTGACTTTCGGTCCATTCTCCCTCGGACGGGGAGATCAGGGTGAACCTTGGACCGGTAGTATCCACGATAATGGTTGTGTATATGGTTGGGCCCACGTTTCCCACTATGTCCACCGCTCTGATGGAAAGGTTGTATCTCCCGTTTTCGAGCATTTCACTGGAGGTTTCGCCGAGATGGGTCGACATCTCGAAAGCGTCGGGATCGGTTACCGGGATCGATCTCTGGATCGTCCTCCCCTCTTTTTTTGCCTCCAGCATATATGCTCCAATACCGGATTCACCGTCTGTTATGGTCCTCCATTTCAGGTAGATGTTATCGTCATTGTCATAATAGATGTTCTCTTCCGGATCATAAGGTTCCTTTGACCCTCCCAACTCATCCGGGAATACCTCAAAATATTCCGGATTCATTCTTCCCGGGGGGGTATCATCTACCTTGAATGTGAACTGAAAGTCATCGCTCAGCCTGTTCCTGAAGGGTATTCCAACCACTTCGAAATCAAAGGTCATCGACGTGGTCTCATCTACAGCGGTCCAGGTAACGGAAAGTGAGCCTCCTTTTGGTATGTATCCGACCTTCTTGATTCCGTAATTATCCGTAATATTGACGCTTACGATCATCGGACTGGGCTGAACATCCGAGTTCTCGTAGAATATCCTGAAACCTGTGAAGAGAACGGTCTCGGCACCTGCCACGTAATCGTTGTTCCGTATATATCCCTCATCCCCGGTGGTCTTCTTGACGATGAGGCGTTCAGGATCCCATTCGATATCACTTTCGACGTAGTAGATTTCCCCCGCCTCGTACTTGGCAGGGGCGGCGGACCTTCCCGTTGCGGAGATCGTAGCGTTCCTTCTGTCCTCTGACGGGTATCCCAAATTGAATTCGATGCTGAATGAAAGGACAATGGTGTTCTGGTTCTTGCTCTGGACAGTTGACCCCATGGTTGCAAGTCTGGCATACTCCTCGCCGGAGATCTGGGTGAAGGTGGAGTTCTCGTGGAAGTATGCAAACCTGATCTTCTCCTGGCCCCATTCCGAACCAAGGACAAGTGTGGAACCGATTATGTCATCCCTGCTCCTTGAGTGGTAGATCTCGGTCCTGAAGACATAAGGTTCGGAACCAGCATAGATCTTGTCGTTGTTCCTGCCGTGGCCGTTTGTAAGCTCGAGACCCGAGATGAGGACATCCTGGTTCGTGAAAGCTATGGCGAACGGTTCGTCGAACTTGTTGTTCGGGGAATTTTGATGCCTGCTGACATAAGCAACACCGGTACTGGAATCCGGGCTTTCAATGCCGATGAAGCAGTAGGATCCGGAAGGATATCTTGATGTTACCGTCTGATACTGATATTTGATCATCCCGGATTCATAGAGAATTGCCTGAAACTGGTTACCTGACTGTGTGTTCCATTCCACTATGAAAACCTTCTCGTTGTCGATCTCCGTCTGAAGGGTATATAACCTGTCGCTATTTGCGGTATAGCAGTTGTCCCAGGTCCAGTAGACCGCCATCAGACCCTTGGGAGCCCCTGATGAGGGGAGGATATATGTGTTATAGAAATTGTAGTAGTAGAAATTCGAACCGCTGGATTCCACGAAGGACATGGCACCCCATGTGCTGATGTAGATCTTGTTGAAGGATTGTCCGTAATAGAGGAAATTGAACCCCATATCCACCCTCAACAGAGCATACGAAGAATCCCTTGTATCCAACCCCTGCTTGTTCGGGTCGCCCTTGATGTTGTAATAGTTGACGTCTATCTTGGGCTCGGGGTCCTTGGCATCCGTATACTTGTAACCGTAGGTGTCAGCATCGGACTGTTCCGCATCGGCGTTCTCGAGATTGAACGGAATAGCTGTTACCGCAAGCACAATGGCCACAAATGCTGGCAGGAGATGAAGTCTCATCAAGGTGTCCTCCAATTAACCGATGGATCGTTCCTTCATGCCCAATCAGGGTCTCATTTCAATAACTTTACGGTTTGTACATTACCTGATATTTAAAACATGTCGACCCTTGACATCATTCCTCCCTGTCACCTTCCCTGAAGAAACTCCTTTCCATCTTCCGATCGTCCAACCTTCGTCTCTGGACCATGGCAAATATCACAAGTAGAACGATGACGACTATGGAGACGGCTATCATCATGAAAAGCGCCATCTCGAATGTCAGCTTCCCGTCATCTCCATTCACGGGGTCCGTTCCATCGAGATATTCATCGAGGTTGCTTTTTCCGTCCCCGTCCCTGTCCCCGGATGCATCCGAGGGGTCGTAGGGGTCAAAACCGTATTTCACTTCCCAATCGTCGGGCATTCCATCGTTATCATCGTCATCGTCCCTTTGGTCCCCGATCCCATCTTCATCGGTATCCTGACTCTCACCCGGATCGAGGGGGAACCAATCCAGATCGTCGGGCACCCCGTCGGTATCTGTATCGATGTCCAGAGAGGGTTCGCCTGTTGTGAAGCTCCATTCGAAGGTAACGATGTTGGATCCCCTCGCGGACGAGATGGAGGAGGACAGGTTCACGGTGTAGGAACTCATCTCCACCAGGGGTCTCCTGACGCTAAGTCGCAGTGAAAGATCGGAGGATGAGTATTCCAGCTCGAAGGGGACCGGAGATCCGGTCAGCGTCCTCAGTTCCACGGTTTCCGTGGAGAACGTCTCCGGTGCCATGGGAATGTCGAACTCGACCCATATCTCCGGCCAGAGCGCGACATCCGATCCCTGCGGGCCCCAGCTTCTGATCCGTGGTATAGATGCGTCCGAGAGGGTCAAAAATTCCAGCTGGAAGCTGCTTGCAACTCCAACTCCCGCTCCGTCGAGTGTGTTGTTCTCGACATCCAGCGCAAGGGGAGTTACGACAAGGGTGTGGCGGGAACCGAATTCCAGCCTTGAGGAGGGTCTCCATTCGACCTGTCTGGGATCGATCACGGATATTATCCCATCCACCCTCTTCTTTTCGGCATCGAGGACGTAGATGGTATCACGGTTCAGAGTTGAGGGCATCATGTTCCTGTTGAAGGTGATGGTGAGCGTGGCATCCACGAAGGCCTGGTCCCTGCCACCGTCCACGAGTACCGATACCACTCTGGGGTGTGTCTCCACCTGGCCAGGGTGATTTATGATGATCGCCTTTGAGTATGTTGTCTGTGGATCGTTGACCCCGTCATCTATGGTTGCGTTGATGGTGTAGCCCCCAGGAGGAAGCCCGGATGTGTTCCATACAAGTGAGTTCTCCCCACCATTAAGATGAGTATCCCCTGCGAAGAGGAGCACCTGTCCGGCCGGGTCCAGGTCGCTGTCATAATGCAGAGTATATGCGGCAATATCCTCCCTGTCCGAGCATGTCCATGCGATAGTGTATTCATTATCCGCAGTGTCGGATATCCCATCTGGCTCTATGAACTGGAATATCGGGGCCTGGTTCGGGTCCGTTGTGACCTTCAGCGGAAACGAGAAAGCCTCATTGCCAAGCCTGTCCCTCACCATGAGCCTGAACTCGTATTCCGTATCCGGTTTCAGCTCATCGAATGACATCTTTGACATTGTCCTGTCCAGGACCCGGGCATCGTTCAGGTTGACATCGGGTGTTTCGGCCGTGCCTTCTCCGTATGTCAGGTAGTATCCCCTGAATTCGGTATCAGGGGACAAGTCCCATTTGAGATCTATGGAGTTCCACGTCTTTTTATCAAGCTTCAATTGGGATTTCATTGGGGGCAGGGGCATTGAGGGGTCCCTTCTCGCCTCTGCCGTATAGGGGTCAGCATCCTCGTTTATGGAATTCGAGGGGTTGGGGTCGGTCCTGTAATCGAGCCAGAATACCTGTGCCCTTGTGATCGATCCCAGTACAGCCACGGTCTGCCTGTACATTTCCGAGTGATATATGGGGTCGTTGATGAACTTACCCCAGTCTATGGAATCATCCACAATATGGTCTCCAGAGACCATCTCCCCCACCCGGGATATGTATCCTGCTCTGATCAGATAGAAGTCCCTGACATCGAGTTCCGTCCACGCTATGCAGAAAGATACGCTTCCATAACCAACCCTTGGATAGAACTGGTCAAGCCTGGAAATGTTCTCTGCAATTGCGGGATGATCCTCTTTCACTTCACCGTTCCATGATTGAGACCCGGTCCAGGCCATGGAGTATCTCACCCTCCATCCGTCGAGTCCCATCTCCTGCCATACTATCATCATGTCGCCCTGGGCGGAAAAAGCAAGATCGGGCTTCTCCTGCCTGTTTCCCTCGTCATCTCTACCGACCCGAACATTACCCAGAAAAGAGGAGCCGTCGTTTGTCAGGTCCATGTAGATATCGCTATTGGTTGTGGTTCCCGGGTCTGCGTTCCTGAGATCCTCCCAGACGATCCCGACCCTTCCCCCGGGAGCAATCGACATTCTCGCATGGAACTGGTCCGAATCCGTGTTGTCGTCATTAACCCGCTTCGGTGTGGTGAAGTTCCTTCCTCCGTCGGTTGACCTTGTGAACATTATATCCTTCTGGAGGATGGACCCTCCTTCCCTGTACCTCTCCTGGACGAAGACGATGGACAGTCCTGCCCTGGAGCTGTATCTGATATAGGGCTCGGAGACGCTCCCGGAAATGCCCGGCACCTCGATGCTTGGGGTCCAGCTGTTGCCCGAATTGTTGGAAGATGTCAGCCTGATCTGGCTTGAACCGGTCCTGTCATCGACCCATATACAGAAGAGCTGGCCTATTGGTGTCACCGTGATGGATGGATGGGAGAGCTGTTCGTCCACTCCGGGGGAGTCGGATATGATGATGTCATTGTTGTTCATCTCACCGTCGCCCCATGAGGTTCCGTTGAGGGATTTGCTGAACCTGATCTCCAGTAACCTGTCCCTGTTATCCACCCAGACCGAGTAGTACTTTCCGGAAGCATCCACGGCCACATCGAGGTCCCATTGCTCGTCCGAGCTGGGCTCGTAGTCCTGGATCTCGTAATTGACCGGATAGTTACCGCTCCTTGGGGCCCTTGTCGGGGAGGATCCGGCTGGGATCAGCACCGACGGTATCAGAAGCATAATGGCGAGGATAAGTACACCGACCGCCTTCTTCATGGATCACACCTTCCTGGCTCTTTTACCTCATGATATGATACCACTTAAAACATTATCCATCATATGTGCATGGCCCGGCGCTAACGATCGAAGACCAGATGGTCTGCATACCATTTACTTTCACCCATGGTCTCCTCCAGTGATCCAGCGGTGAGAGGCATTCTTTTAAAAAGGTCAGCCGCCCTTCTCTTTCCCACACCGGGAAGTGCCTGGAGGTCCCTGAATCCCATCCTGTTGATAAAAAATGGTGTCTGGAATCCGGTAACAGATCTGGAGGAAAACTCCGTTACAGCAACGTCGATGAAGGACCCGATCTCCACTTCGTGTTCGATACCAACAAGGATCGGATACGAACCTATCTGCCTACCGAAGCGAACATGACCGGTCCTCGTTTCCATGTAAACCCCCTTAAGGACCGAGGCTTCCCCTATCAGGTTTCTCAGGAAGATGGGATCGAACTCGGATCTTACCCTCCCTTTGAAGAGATGAAATGCCCTGTTCAGCTTTCCCTTTAGAAGGGGGGTGGCTGGACGTCCTTTATCATCTTTGAAGATCGCCCCCCTGATATTGATTCTTCTGACGAGAAGGCCGCTTTCAAGGACCCTCTCCAGGAATCGGATGTCCATCTGGAAGCTTTCGGGTGTCTGGCCCGGAAGTCCTCCAAGGAAGTTTATCCCTGGTAGAAGATGCGGGAGGCCGTTCGGTCCCCGGTGCTTTCCCACCTCGTTCATTATCCTGATGGCCTTCAGTGTCTCCTCTATCCCGGCATTGAGATTGTTGATCCTTCTGACCCCGGGGTCCGAGGATTCCAGACCAAGGGCCAGCACCGTCCCGGCAGTTGTGTTGTCCACGATTTGTCGAAGTGCCTTCCCGGTTTCTTCGGGATATGAATATGCAACGTTTGCATTTGCGTTGTCGGTGTGAATGATACCGGTATCTATACCCAGTCTCCTGCCGTTTGATACTGCCCTCTTCACCCCTTTTCCGCCGTGAAGCGCTTCCCTTGCCCCAGCAAGCATTTCCGCAATGGAAGAAGGGTCCGGCACAGGAACATCGCTCTTACCTACTTCGGGGGACATGTAGGTGAGAAGGTCGGACTGACCTCCTACCCTCATGTTCTCGAGGCCGAAGGACGAGAGCTCCCGAACCTCTTCGATTATCCTTTCCGGCTCCCTGAACTGGACCGGACCTTTCTTTGGTTCGGTGCAGAAGGAGCATCCCCCCGAGATGTAGCGGGGGCACCCTCTGGAGGTCTCGATCTCGGCTATCAGCGGTGCGGGATGGTCAGGGTGCATCCAGATCAGGAAGGCGCCCTGGAGAAGATGCTCGTTCCATTCTTCACCGGTCCTGTCCCTGTCGATGACACTTCCCGTGGAAGATATGCCTTCACCGAGAACCCCGAGATCCCCGCGGCAAAGGTACAACCCGTCCTCTTCGATAGATGGGTCCGCCGCTGGTCCAGCAACGATAACAGTCGCATCACTTGTCTCCCGGGCAACCTCCCGGATCTCCCTCGGGGATATAGGGGTCCCTCTCAGATATTTTCCGGGTACGACACATCCGGTGACTATGACCAGGGTTTCAAGATTTCCCAGTGATCCTATTCCTTCCGGCCTTCCCTTGATGGATCTCCACTGGTCCACGGTGAGGTAGCCTATCCGATCCCTTTGGCAGCCTCCGGCGACCAGGCCTCCAGCAAGACTCCTGACCTGCGGTGATATGAAGGGTGGTACCCCGAGTGATGCCGGCTCGTCCACGTAACCATCCAGTATCAGGTATCTTGAAGACCGGTCGAGGACAGGGGCCTCCCGCTTGACACCGGGTCGGCTCATGAGAGGTTATCGGGCCCCCTCAATTATATCTTTATCCTGGGCGATACGGACACATGGAGCCCTTCTCCACCGATTGGTTCATCAGGACCCATTGCAAACTTTTCCTGCATTTTGGCGACCCAAAATGGTGGCCCGGGGAAACCCCTTTCGAGGTGGCTGTCGGAGCTGTCCTGACCCAGAACACGTCCTGGTCCAACGTCGAGAGGGCGATCAAAGAACTCAAAAACAGGGGATATCTTTCCCCCGGGAGACTACTGGATGCCGATCAGGACGGTTTGAAAGATGCGATCAGACCGGCCGGTTACTTTAATCAGAAATCAGCCTATCTGAAGGAACTTTCCAGATTCATATCGGAAGAACTGGATGGTGATGTCCCATCACTTTCATCCATGCCTCCAGGGGAGGCGCGCGGGAGGCTCCTTGCACTGAGGGGAATAGGGGAGGAGACAGCGGATTCGATCCTCTGCTATGGTGCCGGGATGCCCGTGTTCGTTGTGGACGCATATACATGCCGGATCATGTCAAGGATATCTCCCGGTGACTATCGCAGTATCATCGGTGAGGGTTCGGGGGTCTACAACAGGGTCCAGGACCTCGTGATGGGAAGGATATCCGGGGATGCGGTGCTCTACAACAGGCTGCATGCTCTGATGGTCCTCCTGGGTAAGGATATATGCAGGGCCAGGCCGCTCTGTGAGGCCTGCCCGCTACTCGAGGATTGCTCGCATGGAAGATCCTCGATTCCGGCCGGCATACGAAAAAAGGAAAAATAACAGAAGACCGTTAACACAGCGGGACCCGTCCCGAGGAGTGTAAAACAGGATGACCATCAAGAGAACGGAACTCATGTCAGTGGAGGCGAAAAGGGTGGGTGTAATGTCCCAGAAGATGAACATCCGCATCGATGTCAACTCCAACGTGTCCCAGATCTATCTCACCGAGGAGGACGAGGCCAGGGTTGATTTCAGGTTCATGGCCACATACAGTGGTCTTGGTTCGGTAGGGGTCGAGGGGAAGATAACCTACTCCGGCGAGGCAAAGGACCTATACGAGAAATGGACCGAGACAGGTAACATGCCGGATAACGCTGCCCAGGAGATCCACTCCGCCATAATGAAGGCATGCATGCCTGTGGCGGTCATCCTCAGCAGGGAGGTCAATCTCCCGCCGCCGATGCCTATGCCTCCCGTGAACATCAACAGGCAGAAAAAGAAGAAGGCATCCCATTCTTCCGGAATGGAGGTAGCCTGACCTAAAGACGTCCGAGGACGGTCCTTCTGCCTTGATCTTCCTTCATTGCCACCTCGAGGTCATGAAGGTCCCTTCTTATTCTGGCGATGAACCTGGTTCTCATTGCGAAGAACATAACCAGGTTCAGGAAGACCCCGAGAACCCCTATCATGGCGGCAATAATAATGCCCTGGAGCTCCAGGGACCTGAAGATGGCCATGGACACAATAAAGAACTGAAACGCCGAGACGGAGCATGAGGATATGAGCCCGCCCCACTCGATATCGAGGGTGATATCGTCCTTTCGCGCTTCTGCCCTGACGGAGACCCTCCGGTACAATCCGAGGACTACCTTGTCCAGAGTGTTCCTCCTTCCATCGATGCTTCCTGTGGGGATGTCGTAATTGTCGATGTTGAACCTGTGCTCCACCAGTCTTTCCTTGACGACCTCCAGAACAGTGGGGATGTCAAGGTATTTGCTCTTCTTACGGATGAGGTCTTTCATGACTTCCCCTCACTTTCCGAGGAATCCGAACTTCTCCCCTATTCGTTTGCCAACGCTCTTGACAGGTTTCAGAACAACCCTCTCCCCCTCCCTGACCCCGAGCTTCTCCATGTCCTTTACCCTGAGGGAGATCCTGCCCTTTTCCATCATCTTGTCGGCAACCAATCTAAGGATCCTCTTCTCCCTGTCCGTTTCGACTGAGATCACCTTCCCCTCGCTGAACTCCGGGAGTTCTATGATCGATATGTGGACCCTTGCAATACCCGAACCGGAGATCGGGCTCTTCTTTACCTTGAGTTCGATCCCCGGAAATTTCTCTTCTTCCTTTTCCATCCTACCATCTCCCTATCGCTTCCATCTCCCGTCTGATCGAATCAAGGTATCCCATGGCAGCTTCTCTTGCCGGATCTGTATGGTCGTTCCTATCATCCTCAAGGAACGCGAACATGATCCCCCTTGAAACATTGATGAGTGCCCCCCAGCCCGATCCGTCGGTGCCGTGCTCCAGGACCTTTCCCAGGTCTCCGCCCTGGGCTCCAACCCCGGGAACTAGTACGGGAAGATCGTATCCGACCTTTTCCCTGATCCTCTTCAGCTCATCCGGGAAGGTGGCCCCGACAACCAATCCAAGATTGCCGTTGTCGTTCCAGGAGGATATCAGGGAAGCCATCTTCAGAAACAGAGGTCCCTCTCTAGTTCCAAGGTCCTGAACCTCGCCCGCTGTCCTGTTCGATGTCCTGCACAGGACGAAAACAAGTCTGTCAGAGTATTCAGAGAATGGCATCACCGCGTCCTTTCCCATGTAACCGTTCACGGTTATGGAATCGGCACCAAGGGTTTCAAACGCTGCCCTGGCGTATGCCTTCGATGTGTTGCCGATGTCTCCTTTCTTGGCATCCAGGATCGTGAGTATCCCGGGATGCTCTTCCCGGATGTACGACACGGTCCTTTCCAGGGCATCAAACCCTTTTGATCCCTGGACCTCGTAGAATGCCTGGTTAAGCTTGTAGGCAGCAGCCAGATCGGCAGTTGCATCGATGAGCTCCCTGTTTCGGAAGAACTGCGCATCCGGCTCCGTCCTGAGATGAGGGGGGAATCTGTCCATATCCGTGTCGAGGCCCACGCAGAGAAGGGTCCTTCTCCGTAGTGATGATCTCAGCTTTTCCTTCCAGTCCATCGATGGAGCAACATTGCACCCGGATTTATTATTTCTGTTGAGTTTCTCCTTCTTTTATATCGGAAATAAATTATCATGATACAGGCATTGACAGTAAATGATCATTGGAGTTGATGAGGCGGGAAGGGGCCCGGCGCTTGGCCCTCTGGTGGTGGCCGGATTGGCCACCCCGGACCAGGAATCTCTATCCCTGATCGGTGTCAGGGATTCAAAGCAGCTTTCGGCCGTAAAAAGAGAGGAGCTGTTTCTCCTGTTGACCGGAAGATATCCGTATTTCATCCTGGAGGTCCCAGCGGGGTCCATCGATGCGGCGAGGGCCTTCATGACGATGAACAGGCTGGAGGTTCTCTGCTTTTCATCGATTATTGCGTCCATGGTCTCTGGGAGGAACATATCGCATCCCGAACTGAAGGTCAAGGTGCGTTCGAGCCACGGCGGGATCCCCGTATCCATCGGGGATCTGATACTGGATGCGGCCGATGTGAATGAGGTGAGGTTCGGGGTCGATATCCTTCGTGAGCTCACCTCCATGATCGGTGCCCGGGATGTGGAGGTGGTATCCCGACACAAGGCCGACAGGGATCATCCCGTCGTTGGCGCTGCTTCGATACTTGCGAAGGTGACGAGAGACAGAAGGATCGAGGAGATCCGCAGGTCTATCGGAGAGGATATAGGAAGCGGTTATCCGAGCGATCCGAGAACCAGGGAGTTCCTTGAAAGGTGGGTTGGTAGAAAAGGAACCCTGCCGGATTTTGCCAGATCCTCATGGGATACCTGCAGCAGGCTGATGAAGAAGAGTGGACAGAGGACCCTGATGGAATATTGACGGATCACGGAAAGATCACGGGGACCATATCCATGTCTGGTGTCAGCATCATGACCCTCTCTTGGTCCAGGGACCAGCCATGATCGTTCAGGAAGGATGGACCCTTCCCCTCGATCCTGGGTATCACGAGCCACAGGTTCCCCGTGATGGAGATGCCCTTTATTGTGTTTATGTCCTCATCGATGATATCCCGGAGGTTCGGCCACCAGACAATGATGCTGAACTCTCTGTGGCTTGCAAGGTCCACCGGTCTCTTCACGACGCAGGAATCTGCCGGAAGAAGTTTTTCGATCCACCGGGGGAATCCTCCAGGGGCCCCGATGATGGCAATCTTCCTCCCCGTGTCGAGGTCAACCGCCCTTGCAAATTCGGTCCTGGAGCAGAGATAAAGCTCACCCATCGATAAAGGTAATACTGTGAAGAGTAGAAAAGCTTGGTGCAGAAATGAGATATGAGGTTCACTGAGATCAGGGGAGATCATCCGCCCCTGCTTTCCTTGGCCTTCGCCCTGAGGCCCTTGTATCCGCACTTGCGGCACTGCTTCGCCTTGATAGGGTTCCTTGCGTAGCAGTTCATACAGATCCTCTTCAGGAGCCTCCTCGACTCGACGATGGCTCTTATCTCAGGGTCCAAACTCTTGGCCATTCAAATCACCTTGAGGTAGGGGTCTAAAGAATGGTTGTATTTAAAGCTTCTTGGGATTCAGTTTTTCTCTACCAGGGGGCCCCCAACCATTCCTCCAGACTTCCGGTATCTACCCTACTATTGTAGAAGAACTGCAGCCCCCCCTCACTGTCCAGTATGACATATTGATGCATCTCGAACCCGCCACCCTCGTCCGGTTTGGGTTTGGCGGAGTAATCGAGCTTCATCTCGATGACGTAGCAGTTCCTGTATTCGATCTCCAGTGTCTCATCATAGTTGTTGACATTGTAGACATTCACCTTCTCGAGAGATGTTCCATTGTTGAAAAGGAGATTCGACATGACGCCTCCCCAGAATGCCACTCGCCGACCATTGAAATAGAGTCCGGAAGCGGTCTGGTCACGGTCATTCATCGACCGGAACCTGAGCTTTGCGACACTTGCATGGATGGAGACCGCACTGTACTCCATGGTGTAATGTCCGAAGGTATGCGACCCCTCCAGTTCCTGAATATGGTTTGAGTAATACTCCAGGTTGTCACTGGAGATGAAATTTGCCCTGCCCTCCGCAGGTTTGAACATCGGGATCAAGCCTTCATCCCTGGGTGAGAGATTCAGGATCGTTACTAGTTCCAGTTTCTCGGCCTTTCCGATCATCTCAAGTCCTTCCTCATCCTCCGAGGTCCGATCAAGGTCCACCATGTAGACATGGTTCCGCTCGTCCTGGATATTGGTAATACTCAGATAGACAAGAGTCGAAGTGGCCCCCATGGCAACGATCGCCAGTAGGATGACTGCCATCCCGGCGATTATTTTACCTCTATTCATCTCCATCCTACATCCCGGTCCAGATAGGTAGGGGGTTTTAAAAATCTTTCCTGGAAGACCATTTCAGAAATTTTCCATGGTAGCCTGAAGGTCAACTTATTTGCTGATATGTAATATTAGGGCAACAAGTGGGTATGGTCACCATTCCATTCCATCCGCACGAACCTGGTACTCAACATTCGGGGAGGACAGGCAGCCCCGTCTAAAAAAGGTATATGCTTGAGGTCGAAGAAATGATCCAAGAGGCTTGTCAGATCCACGGGTTCGATCTCTGGCTGTAGAACTGGACCTCTGGGTTGTTGATCAATCCCAGCAGGATGTTGGCCCAGGCCAGCTTCTTGAACTTGAACTCGTTCTCCTCCGGATCCATGCTCTCCATCCTCAACCCTCCGTCCCCGATCTTTGGCCCGACCTCGTTGAAGTTGAAACCAAGAAGTGTGATCGACCGGGCCCCGAAGTGCTGGGCGAGGAAGGCGGCCCTGTCGCCGTCGGTGAAACCTCCGAAGTTGTCGAGGCCCCCGCCGTCCGAGGGATCGACCTGGGTCGTTCCGAGAACGCTTCCGAAGAACCTGGGGCCGTAGTTCATGAGCGCCTTCATGTTGTCCCCATGGGCATGCACGACCATGACCGAACCGTTGTTAAGGCATGAGATCTGGTCCTCTACCCCTCCGTCAAGGTCGGTGACGATGATGTGCGGGATCAGGTTCCTGCTCATGACGACGGACGTGGCACCGTCGGCGACGATAAGAACATCCCCTCCAGTTGATGGTAGTTTCCACTTTCCCCCGGCCCTCCTCTCCTCCACGATCCTGTCAAGCTCCATCTCGAGGTCCGGTCCGGACCCCATTACCAGCACATCCCTGTTGTGTATCAGCCTCTCCAGTTCGAGATGCACATCTTCCGCCCTATCGAGCCTCCCGTTCCTGGAGATGATATCCGAAAGCATCCGGGCAGCGGTGGCATCCTTATCCGGATCTAGGGAAAGGTCCCTTGATATCGCTTCGTAGTAAGGCATCCAGTAAACATGTTCCATAAATGGCCCCCTAACGCAACCAGCTCGTTCTTCTTCTCCCCCTGGTCTTTCCCTTGTTGTATGTGTAGACAAAACCGCCTACAAGTAGCAGGGATATCCCTATGAACATGTAGATCAGGTTCCCGGTGATGTCGAACTCCTGGTCAAAACCAACGAAGCCGATGAAATTGAAGGTCGTGCTCGAAATGAAGTAGATCGCCGCCAGAGAGATGAATATGACACCGGTGGACCTAATGAACCTGTTGGTCCGTATGTAGGTGTCAAGGGAATTCCCCAGTGTATAGACAAGGGCGGCCAGTATTATCCAGATCCAGACGGAATCAAGGAACCTGTATACGAACCAGGACACCTCGCTCTCCTGTCTGGCCTGTATGAAACTCACGACGAACCCGGTAAGCACAAGCACCAGGGCGGAGAATATTCCCCCGAACAGGAGGTAACGTCTTGTACGCATGGCATCCCTGGTATCGTCGAACATCCTCGAGACCTGGTCCTCGATGTTGAGTGCCTTGACCATGAGGAATCCGGCGAGAAGTGCAACCATCATCCCGATGGCGAAGCTGACGTAATTTGCCATCATCAGTCCCCCCCAGATCATGAACATGATGGCAAGCGGGACTATGATCTTCTTCCCGATCTTCGGGTTCTTGAAGGCAGACATGACGATGTAGTATGTGGATTCCAGGTTCTGCTGCTGCTTGATCACAACCCTTGCGATGTGCTCTATCTGTACTCTCTGCGAGATAAGAGGAAGGATCACCTCGTCCTCGGCTCCGTCGGATACCAGCACAACGGTGTCGGGAGCGAACTGCTCTATCACCGCGTAGAACTGTCTTATCAGGTTCGCATCGGATTGAATGCCCACCATCTTGTCACCGCAGATGGTGGCCAGCTCCACTTCTCTTCCCATGTCCCTGTATTTTTTGAAGAGCTTGAGACCCATGAATATGACGTTCGCATCAGAATCCTCCGGGTCCTCTATGCCCAGAGCTATCAAAGCGCGGAGGTTGTTCTTCCTCCCTACAACGGGACTCGTCACCTTGGCCTTCTCCCCGAGGTCGTCATCCCTGTCCACACATAGTATCAATGTCTTCATTTACGGAATACAGATGGGAAGGAAATTATTTAATCATATTTGACACAATATCAAATCAGCATGGATGATCCAAGCTCATTCGAGGATACATTTTCATATTATGCGGCCGCATCTCAAATGGGATACCCGGGGATGTCCCCGAAAAGCCCATTATAAATCATCATTGAATTGTAAGCGGATGACCCCAAGGACGATCACGATCTACCGCATATACCAGATATCCTCGCACAGGACCCTGGGATTCTACACCGGTGACGAGGAAGCGGTTGTGAAGTTCTGCAACCTGAAGTATGACGTGGAGATGGACGACATCGCTCTGGAGAGGGTCCCCGTCCGGCAGGTGTCAAAGTCCGAGGTCGTCTGTTTCAGCGAGGTGCTCGACCAGCTCAAGGAGCACCGCCAGCGGATACAGGAGCTCGAGGACCAGGCTGACATGGTCGGAATGAAGGAGGATATCGAGGAGCTCCTCGAGGAATCCTGCTGAGAGGATGTTCGATCCGGGATCCAAATTATTTGTTTTTCGTTCCCTGGTTTGGAAAATGATCCAGGAATCTCGTGAGCGCCAGGACCCTGTGGCTCATGGAGTTCTTCTCCTCGATAGACATCTCAGCAAAGGTTCTCTCTTCCCCGTCCGGAACGAAGATCGGATCGTAACCGAACCCCTGCTTGCCCCTGATCTCCTTCGTTATGGTTCCATGGCACTCTCCGGTGAATATCGAAAGCCCCCTGGAAGGAAGGTACAATCCGATCACCGTTCTGAACCTCGCTCGTCGGTCCTCGATACCCTCCATCAATCTTAGGATGCCCTGGTTACCCACCGTCCTCTGGACGTAGGACGAGTAAACCCCGGGGAATTCTTCAAGGGCCCGGATGAACAGTCCCGAATCATCCTTGATGAAGGGAACATCCACCCCCTCACTTTCCACGAGGTGTCCGACCCCGAAATGTATTACCTCCTCGAGGGTATCGGCCTGGACCTCGACGAATTCCTTTTTCATTATCTTGACCTCGATCCCGAGCGGGTCAAGCCATCTCTTGATCTCCTTCAACTTTCCGAGATTCCCCGTCAGCAGGAATATCTCGCCCGATCCTCTATCCGCGCTCATGCAGCCCACCTCTCGGTCACGTATCTCCCTCTCCTTGTGATATCATCAAGTTTTTCCCTCACCCTCGACGCTTCCGGGTTCGTTTTTTGATACCCCTCCCAGAAATCGACCTCCATGACAAGCAGGTCCGGATGTGTGGAGGAGAAGACCTCGAAGAACAGTCGAAGGTCAACCCCCATCTTCTCAAGTTCGTTCGTCCTTTCCGAGAGCGAGCAGTCGATGATTCCAAGCTCAGGGCCCATTTCCATGGAGGTCAATATGAAGTTCGAGGTGGTGAGGTCCCCGTGAACCATACTCCCGGAGTGTATCGATCCGATGATCTCTCCCATCCTCCTCATGGAATGTCTCTTCGATCCCTCGTCAAGAACGTTAAGAACGGAAGCGAGCCTCGGACCTTTCAGCAGTTCCATGGTCAGGGTATTGCCCTCGATATCCACGTCAAGTACGTAAGGTGTCCTGACCCCTGTGGATCTTAAAACCCTCAGCATCCTCGCCTCGTTCCTTATCCTGAAGGTTGTGAGTCTCTTTTCCAGTTCCGGTATTCTGTATCCCTTAGGGAACCTGAATTTTTTGACCGCCGGAATACGTCCGAAATCCTCGAAGGTGGTAATGGCCTCGGCTCCCCTGCCGAGCACTTCTCCCGGTGACGGAGTGCCCCCCACCTCGAGAGAGATCGTGCCAGGGGTCGATATCCTGCCCGGATCCCTGTTTTCCTTCCACACCACATCCTCGAGATCGGTCCTGAAACGCTGGTCTATCACGGTGTCCTCAAGATCCTGCCTCACTCCGGCCAGATACATCTTCTCTCCGAGGTAGGCCATCATGGCGCCGTTGTCGACCGCAAGTGAAGGAGGCGGTGCAAAACTCCGTCCGCCCCTCTCTTCAGCCATTATTCCCGTCATTTCCTTGAGCCGGGAATTGCATGCAACGCCTCCACCCAGGAGGACCTCGTCAGACCCCACATGCGCCATGGCCCTCTCTGTGACCTCGCAGAGCATGGCAAAACAGGTCTCCTGGACCGAATGGCATATGGATGGGATATCCGCGCCCGCCCTCCACAGGTTCAGGGCGGCGGTCATAATGCCGGAGAACTGAATATCCATTCCTTTCACGGAATATGGGAGCTCCAGAAATTCCGGTTTTCCCTTTCCTTTGTAAATCCCAGGTACCTTCTCCCCTCTGGCAAGTTTCTCGATCTTTGGACCGGCGGGGAATGACATCCCCATTTCCCGACCCATCTTGTCGAGCATGTTGCCGATCCCGATATCCAAGGTCTCGCCAAGGACCCGGTACCTGCCCCTGACAAGTGCGATCACCTGTGTGTTTCCGCCGGAGGCATAGAGGAGGACCGGTTCCAGAGCTCCGAGCATCGAGCCGATCTCGAGATGCGCCACGCAGTGGTTGGCTCCGATTATCGGGATATTGTGTCTCATTGATGTTACCCTTGCGATCGTGGCGCCAACCCTCAGACAGGGTCCGAGACCGGGGCCCCTCGAGAAGGTGATCAGATCGAGCTCCTCTCCGGCGATGCCGGCCTCCTGAAGTGCCTTCTTGACGATACTGTCGCCGATGGCAACATGGTGATCGGCAGCCTCGCGGGGATGTATGCCACCTTCCTCGGGGACATACATGTCCCTAACATTGGAAATGACCCTTCCATCCTCCACGACACCTGCTCCGAAAGTATGTGCGGTGGATTCGATACCAAGGGTCCTCATGATGCGTCCAATGACGGAGCGGATATTTAATTTGCGGTCCCTGGGAGTTCCTCGGCTTTCCCTTTCGGATCCCCGTTTCCGGGATCGGAGGGGTTGCCCCCCTTTTCCCTATCCTTTCCGTTGAAGAATTCCCTTCCCGTTCTTCCCCTCCATTTCATTCGAAGCTTGGCCCACAAGATGAGCAGGACGGGAAGAACAATGATGGAGGAAATGAACGAGTAGAGGATGGCGAGCGCCGTGACGATACCGAACTGCTGTAAGGGGGGCATGGTGGCAAAGGAAAGAAGGCCGAAACCCCCGACGGTGGTTGCGGCCGCTCCGAAGAGTGCCGAGCCAGTGTTCATTATCGTGTTCCTTGAAGCTTCCATTAGGTCCTTTTCCTGTTTGATATCCTCAATGAACCGGTGAGTTATATGGATGCCGTAGGTGATGCCAAGGCCCACCGTCAGCGACCCGATCGTGATGGTGATCACATTGAGAGGTATCCCGGTGAAGTACATGGTACCCGCGATCAATATCACGCAGAATACAACAGGGAGCGTTGCCACGGTACCGAGTATCAATGATCTCTCCTCCCAGAAGAACACCAGGGTCAGCACGATCAGTGAAACGGCGATGGTGATGAGGAGTGATGATATCTGGGATTGCTGCATGGCACCGATCACCACCGCGAGAACTATGGATGACCCTGTTTCGGAAACCTCCGGAGCATTTTCACCCTCCACCTCCTTCAGAGGTTTGGATATGGCCCTGAGATCATCGTAGAGCTCCCAGGCCTCGCTGTCATCTTCGGTACCAACAGTGAAGGAAATGGCAGATATTGTATATTCTCCACCTTCCCTGTAAAGAACGCCTCTGGCTTCGGATGGTGATATCTCGTAGAACATATCGAACACGAGCCTGATATCTTCCGATGTGGCGTTTTGCAGCGGTATACCGGAAACGATATCGAAGGTTGAGGAGTAAGCGCTGACGAAGGGGTTTCCCGGGTCCAGGGTCCCGAGCATGTTGGCCGTATCCTTCAGAGAGAAGAGAATGAAATCGGCATTGGGTCTGGCGTTTGTCCCCTCCCCTTCCATGGAAATGTGTCTTGATCCCGTTTCCCTTGCCATTGTCATGCTCTCGTTCATGGCCCTCAGAACAACGGGGTCGGTGATGTCACCCTCGATAAGGATAATACCGGTTTCCCCGGACCCGCCCAGCCTGAACTCGGACAGTACGTAGCCAAGGTCCCGGGATTCCTGCAGGTCGTCCGGCAGGAAGTCGTTGACATCGAAGACTATCTCGTTGTTGAGGGCCGCACCCAGCATTCCGATGGTTATTATGCCGACCACTGAAAGAATGATCGCGGGGTGTTTTTCGGCCCTGAGGGCCAATCCGAGTATGGCCCTGTTCACGATCTTCTTCTCATTCACCTCTCTGTTGCAGAGGTCGCATTCACCCTCCTTGAATTTACCGAAAAGAGGTTTGCCCAGTCGTGATCTCCTCGTATCCGCAAGCATTTTCACGGAAGGTACGAAGACCATCATGATGAAAAAGGAGGCAAGGATACCAACAGCGGCCATGACGCCGAACTGGAGTATGATACCAACCGGGGAGAAGATGTTGGACATGAAGGCAAAGACCGTTGTGAACGTGGCGAGCAGCAGGGCCATTCCCACGGAGCCGCTCATGGCCTTTATGGCTTCTTTCACCTTCTTCCCTTTTCTTATCTCCTCGCGGTACCTCATGGTGAGATGTATGCCGTAGTCTATCCCCAGACCGACTATGAGAACGGGAACGGCGGTGATCATCGGATTGGAGGAGTAGCCCATCAGGGAGCCGAAGCCGTACATCCAGAGTATGGCAAGCGCAAGAGCGGACACGTTCAGAAGGGTGTCCCAGAGGTTTCGATAGATGAATGCAAGGATCACAACCACGAATATCAGTGCCGCAGGAAGGAGTATCATCATCGATTCATTCGAGGCTGTATTGATCTTCTCGCTGATCAACGCGGTCGGGAGAGGATGGATGGAGAGTCCGGAAACGTCGTCAAGGTCCCGGACAACATTCGAGAGCTGCTGTTCGATCCTCCTCAGTTCGCCGGGGTCGTTCTCCTGCATATCAAGAAGGGAATAATCAAGGTTCAGGACCATGAGGCTTCCCTCTCCGGAAAACACACCTTTTGAGGGATCGAAATCCTCTGTCATGAAGTTGACGAGAATGAACTGGCTGAAATAGAAATATTGGGTCATCCGGCCCATGGCAAGCGGGTTCCCCTTCCCCGCTGCGATACTCGAGATGAGCAGGAGTCGTTCCTTGATGGAGGACAGGTCATCTTTGAGGGACCCAATTATGGGGCCGGACACGTTTGAGATACCATCCCCGGCAAATGCGTTATCGATGGCCGTTGCTGCATCGTCCAGCTGCTCCACAAGTCCGGGTACCTTTGCCACAAATCCCGCAATGGATGGGATCGCACCCATAACCGAGGGGTCCGACGGATCGAAGGAGAGAAGTCTTCCGATCTCCTTTTTCAGTTCCTGGTCGCCTTTCATGGAGGAGTAGTAAGAGGTGGCGTTGGTGTATTCTTCACTCCCCGATGATGGAACGACAACGGTATCGAGAGTGGATCTGATGGTTGATGAAAAATCCCCCGCCAGCTGGTTTACATCCTCCTCATTTGAAAGGTTGAGGGATAAAAACCCTTCGAGGAACTCCGAAGTGCTGGAGTTCAACTCGTTGAGACCGGGAATATAGGATTGGAGTTCGTTCCCTGTGAATACAACATCCTGGATGAAATCCACGGAACTCCACATCTGATAGAGTGATGCTGCGGGAGATAAGGGATACGCGCCCTGCTCACTCTTGTCCCTGTATCTCTGGAAGGTCTCGTTCCTGACCAGGCTTTCCGAGAGAAGGATCGAATCGAGAAATCCTTCTTTTGTGACCATGTCCCCGGTCTCCGACCTGATGAGAACGATGAAGGAGTAGGAGGAGGTGAACTTCTCCCTGTAGAGTTCATTTGCCCTCGCAACCTCCATATCCGGAAGGAAATCCTCCTGATCGAACGATTGCTCCATGGGTCTGATAATCATACCCCCGATGGCAGCGACGGTCAAAATGAGGATCATTATGATCCCGACCCAGGGGTGTCTGGTGGTGAATTTGCCGACCCTTTCCGTGATCATTGAATCGCCCTTTAGAAGTCTATGTTCAGTCCCTATTTATATATTATGGCATAATTATGCATATTTTTTTCAAAGATTTCAATAATATCAATTATTATTTAGTATTTTTGGAATGAACCCACTCATTTTTCGAAAAATCGACAAATATATATGCCCTTCTTGCCCATGGGGATAAGGATGAAGGCGGAGCTTGGTGATAAGGAGAAGACCGTCTTCCTTTCCCTGATGTTGAATCCGGAGCACAGCGATACCGAGAGGGCCTCTTCCGTTTCAATGAACATCTTCACCTACAACAAGATCAAGAACAATCTCCACAGGACCGGACTCATCAGGAAGGAACTCGTTCCAAATTACGGTCTCCTGGGATACGAGATCCTGCTCTCCAGCTTCGGCAACAGGATCCAGCCCAATTTTCCTGAACAGATGGGAGCAGCATTCGGGAACGATCTATTATCAAGGCTCCCCTCGCACCTGTTGTTCTTCCTCTCCGAGCCCGGACAGAGCCTTGGATTCCATGCCATTGAGGATTTCACATCCATGAAATCGGGACTCATGCAGGCAGAGAGAAGGCTGTTTGACACCCTCGGTATGGAGCGGAACGAGATGTCCATTGTTCCCTTCTCATTCAGGGAGCTCAGGATAGGAAGGATGTTCGACCTTTACAGGCTGGTTTGCGATAATTTCCAATGCGGGTCTGATGTGGAGAGCATCGAACCGGGTTCACCCGGCCAGGATGTCTCCTCGATGTCCTGGTCGGACTTTTTCGAAGAGGGGTTAAAAAGGGAACCGATCGATATTAACCCCCAGGAGTGGTCCATTCTCGTGAACCTCGTCAAGCATCCGATGGTTTCGGACCGGTCCCTGTCGGAAAAAGCCGGGATCAGCAGATATCGATTGAGGAGGATCAGGGACGATCTCTTCTCATCGCGTGCGGTAAAGCCTCTGTACATACCTGATCCGGCATACATAGGTCTCGATGTTCTCATTTTCACTCACATGAAGTTCAAGGCATCGGTGGATATCATGGAGTACTTCGACAGGGTGGAGTTAGGTCTACCCTCCAATATTATACTGACAATAATGGACAGGCAGGATGCAATAGGGGTAGGCCTATATCCCAGCCTGAAGGAAGGTTCCAGGGCCCAGATGGACATGTTCTCCGCAATGCAGAAGCTGAACCTGTTCGAGAGCACTCCGCATATCCAGGTGTTCTCACTTGAAAGCAGTACCCGCGGATGGCCCTTGACAATGGCGGGTCCGCTCGAGCAGAAGGGCGATTGGACGCTGGATGAAAAGGTCTTCGAATGGTTGAAAGGTATCATCCAGTAGGCTTCAGGATCTTCACTTCGCATTTTGCGATCTTTTTGAATTCGAGAGCATCATTCTTATCCCCGATGATGTCTCCCCAGTGCATCGGGATCGCTTTCTTCGCACCCACTATCCTGGCTGCCTCGGCGCCTTCCTCGGCCGTCATGGTGTAAGTTCCCCCCACGGGTAGAAGAGCCACATCTATCCTCTTGATGTTCTTCATCTCGGGGATAAGGTCGGTATCGCCAGAATGATAGATCCTGTAACCACCGATGTCAACGACGTAACCGAGCCACTGGTTCTCACTTGGATGGAATTGCTTTTTCGGATTGTATGCTGGATGGGCCTCGACATTGACATCGCCGAAATTCTTTGTCTCCCCCGGCCTCATGACAACGGTCCCAGGAAGCTTCTCGGCAACATCGGGCGGGCCTATGATCACTGTATCCTTCTTCCTGATCTTGTTGATGTCATCCTCGCTCAGGTGGTCGAAATGTGAATGGGTGATCAGGATCATGTCGGCCCTCGGTCCGTTCTTGAGCTTCCACGGGTCGATATAGATCGCTCGAGCATCCGTCTCAAAAAGAAACGAGGCATGCCCTATCCATTTTATCCTGGGTTCCATCATCAAACCTCCGTTAGGCTTTGAACATTGCTCTTTGTGGTATATAAGATTAATTTAGGTAATCTCAGGGATCGGTGCCTCAGGGGCGGATCCTGCGGCCGCACCTTGGACAGATAGCATCCTTGCCGTCGTAGTTCATTCCCCTTCCTGAACATTTGGGGCAATGGATCCTGGAGAAGAATTCCTCGAGCCATGCATCCCTCACATCCTTCTCATCAGCGTCGAGGGCCTTGTGGAGCAAACTCTTCTGCTCCCTGTTCCCCGCCAGTTCAAGGAGCTCGTCTTTGGATAACGCCTTCATCTCTTCTTCCTTCTTCTCCTCTTCTGGTCTCACAAGGAAGGCTATGGGGAAGGACCCGATAAGTCCCGCAAAATGGGCTATATGACTGATATCGTCATCGGGATTGAGCAGGATGAACAGGGCAGAGATCCCTCCATAGATCAGAACGATCAGAGAGATGGGCCATTTGCGAATGATGATGAGCGGGAAGAATATCTCATCTCTGGGATAGAGATACCACAGTGCTCCGAGTATCCCGTATATTCCCCCAGATGCGCCGATGCTTGCGGTGTCCATGTTATGACCCAGTATGTCAAATGGTGAGATGGCAAGGACCACCGAATTGGCGATCACGGCGGAACCGAAGTAGATCACAAGGAACCTTTTCCACCCCACTCTTTGTTCGAGCTGGGATCCGAGGATCAATAGTCCCAGGAAGTTGAACATTATATGTGCGAAGTCGAAATGAATGAAGGTTGATGTGATGAACTGCCACAGGTAGTATTCATCCACTATCGCTCTGGGGTAGAAACCTAGGTCGCGGAGGATCACCAGTTTTCCTATTGACCACCCCTCAATTACCGGCATGTCGATGAAGATGTTGCTCGTCATCAGGAATACCACGATGAAGATCAATATGATCGATGTGGTGATGACCGCCGTGGCGGATGCCTTCTTCTTCCAGGGGAGGACCACGGAAAGTATGATAGACAGGGTTATCATCATGAAAACGATGAATGATTGGGCAACCGTGATCAGCCCCATCAAATCGCTTCACCCCCGGACCTTTTCGACTCCGACAGGGACAGGAGCGCCATCCTGCATGACTGCTCCACAAGTTCCATTCTCGACACGGTACCGGAGCTCAGTGTTTCGACGAGCGACATCCTCTTTCCAAGTATGTCCTTTGTTTCGATGGTTCTTCCCCTGTAGACCATAATACGCTCGATCATCCCGGAGGGTATCTCGATCCCGCATGATATACCCGTGCCATCCAATCCCTGATGGGAAACGTGGCAGCAGTGAAAGAGGAAGAAATTTCCGTTCATCTCGATGATGCCGGTCTCGACACCGACAAAATAATCAAAAGGGGTCAAATTCCCGGGATCGATCCTGCTCGAAACGTAACGGGATCTGTATATCGCCCCTTCGATGAGATCGGCCTTTTCGGCCATGTTGGGCTCCTGGTCGATCCCGTACTGGAGGATCTGGATGGAGTGGCTGTACCTTTTGAAGGCATTGATCACTCCCAGTGCCTTATCGGGGTTCTTGGAGCCCAGATGAACGCATATTCTTTTACTGGCTGGCCGGGGGGGACGTTCCTCCAGGATGTTTCCCTCCACATCTATCTTGCCTTCCGATATCCTGGTGGAAGAGATCTTGACCCCCTCCCTGTCCGTGACCATGCTTACCACGAATCGTCTGAGCGGGGGAAGCCCCATCCTTCGTCTTTCATCGTCTATCTCATCGGCTGTTTTCTCGGTCTCTTCCGACACAACGATAGAATCGATCTCGGCCCGGGTCGCAAAACCGAACCTGTCCCTTATTTCTGAGACCGAATACGGTACACCGGATCGATCGGACATCCGGTCAAGTATCCTTGTAAGCCTGTCCTTCCTGATCTCGAAGGGCTCCACCTTCCTTTCCCTGTTCCGTGTGGCCAATTCATCACTTGTGAGTCCTACCGATACCTTCCGACCTCTAGCAAAGGCTTCCCTCAGCAGCGTAAGATGTCCGGTATGAATGGGGGAGAAGGTCCCGCCCAGGCAGATGTTCTCCGTTCCATCCTCCATCCCTGTTCACTTCCCGTCATCCGTAGACGATTATCATGTAAAGGACGATCAGGAACAGGATGCCGAATATCGGTAGATAGGTCAGCATCTTCTTCCTCTTCATCATCCTGTCCCATTCAAGCTGACATTTGTCCGAGCAGATATCCTTTCCTGGAGGTATGGAGATCCCGCAGTTGAAGCAATGCTTGTGGGGTAACACAACTTCGGAAGGTGCCCCTTCCCTGTAGGATTCTTTCCTGGATGGTATGGCCCGTTTCTTCTTCCCCGATCTTTTCTGGGGTCCTTTGGATGATCCTGACATGTTCTTGCCTCCTATCTCCCCGGTATCACATCGGTCCCGTGAAAGTCATCTCCCCGTATACAGCTCAACAGATTCCGGATATCCCTGCCGTCGAGGATGCATGTTCGGATCGCGGCACGATGGACTATCTCTGCGGCAAGTGGATCCAGAACGGAGTGTGATCCTGCCCCCCTTGATGTACCGGAAACGAGTTTCCGGAGGTCCCCTGTGCTCATCTCCTCGATCCTCTCCGCGTCCTTGAACAAGTTCGGGTCCCGGGTGTAGGCTCCATCCACCGCCGTGAGATTGAGGAAGACATCCGCACCCCAGATCTCGGCAACGAGAGCACCGACAGCGTCGGTGGTATGCCCGGGGTGGGTCCCCCCACCCACTGTGAAACGGAATGTGGAGGCTCCGATGATCGCTTCCTCGAGGCTTGTGAAAGGCTTCGGGTAGCATTTCTCCTTCAGGGCCCCGATGACAAGCCAGGCATTCAATCTGGTTGCCTGTATGCCCATACTGTCCAGATTCGCCTCACTGGCTCCGAGCTTCCTTCCGATATCGATATACCGCCGTGCCGTTTGCCCGCCTCCGGTGATGATAATATAGCGGAATGTATCGTCTTCGGAGACAAGGGCATCCAACAGATCCCCGATATACAGCGCATCATCCTCGCCTCTGACGAGTATCGAACCGCCGAGGGAGATAACGACCTTTTTCAGATTGAACCCTCCATGGATGCTTCAGGCCGGGGAAGTGGCTGAAGCCTTTATTAAAGGTTCCCTCCGTGCTCAATCCAGAAGGTCAGAGAGATCATCAGTCGCTGCTCCTCCCGGTGCCTTTTGAGGTGGCAGAGCCGGAGCACCGGATCCTGGCTGCTGCGGCGGAAGTGCTGTTGTTTCGGGTTGAGAAGGCAGGATCCCGGTATCACCGAAAATATCGTCGATCTCACCCGGTTCCTGGGGTGGAAGCTGGGGTACGGACGGTCCAGCCTCTATACCTTCGGGAGCCTCCATTTGCGGGAGATCGGTATACAGGTCCTGGCCTTCGTAGAGGTTCTTTTGCATCTCCTCCGCCATCTTCCTTCTCCTTTCTTCCTCTTCTGCCTTTGACCTGTTCTTTCTGATCAATACGAACAGGGTTCCGCTTATGAGCAAAAGGAGGATAATGACACCCAGTATGATCAGGATCAGGAAGAGGCCGAAATTCTCGGAAACCCACCCCTCGTCGTCTGAGGGTTGGGTCGAGATGGCCGGATCAAGGGGCGACCAGTCAAGACCGTCCACGATCCCGTCCTTGTCGGTGTCCCTGATCCGGGGATCCGTGCCGTTCCTGTACTCATCAAGGTTGGTCCACTCGTCCCCGTCGGAATCCGTATTGGCATCCTCCGGGTTGTATGGATCGAAACCGTGTTCGATCTCCCAATCGTTCTTCATCCCGTCATTATCGAAATCTTCCTCATCCGCATATCCGTTTACGGTTATGTTCACGATGGCCTCTTTGAAGTTACCGGCATTGTCATAGACCCTGAGGGTGATCGTGAACTCTCCTGCGCGGGGGAAGTTCCAGTCCCCGTTCACCAGAGTGCTGTCCTCCTGAAGGCCGTCGGATATATCGAAATCCCAGACAAATGTGAGAGTGTCGTTAAGGTCCGTGTCTGGGTCAAGAACCTCGCCGGCCGAGTAGTGTATCCTGTATAGAATGGGGAAATCCTCTCCCTCCTCTGGCTCGTCGATGGATACGAACAGCGGCGGATCGTTCACGTTTATTATTCTGATGCGGATGGGAAGAACGGAGAACACGTCCGGATCATTCTCGTCCTCGATCATTATCTCCGTATCGATGGGCGGGTAATCCGGTTCGTAGGTCGGCGGGTAACCGTACCTCTTTTCCGCCCAGAAGTGAAGGTTTGCCACCGTCGGGTTTTCAGGGTCCACATCAAGATATGTGTTATCGGAAAGGGTAAGGTTGCATCTGAATATTATCTCTGACTGCTTTCCGATGTGGATGTCGAGATCGTCCGCAACCACGGTCAGGTTGAACTCCTCGTGCTCGTAGACGGTGAAGAGATATCTTCCCTGGATGCCCCCCGAGAGGTCCACTGTCTTCGTGTCATTGGAAACACTGACAAAGAAAGGTTTGTCGATGACGTTGGTCACATTGAACCAGAGAGCCTGATCAACGTGATCGAACGTGTCATTCACCCTCAGGATCGTCCTGTGGGGGCCTACATGGTCGTTGGTGGGCCTCCAGAATATTCTGTCTTCTTCCATCCACAGCCATTCCTCATCGGAGGGATCATCGTAAAGAAGCGAATAACCCAGGTGAAGCCTCATGTCCTCCGGGTCGTCCGCAAGGTCCCTGGCGGTAATTCTGGTATATCCGTCATCGTCCTGCTCCAGTATGTAGTTGAAGTTGGGATTCGGACGCCCCTGAGGGGGGATCGTCGGCAGGTCGTTGACGGGCAGTATGTCGACGTTCATCACGAGTTCATCAGATTCCGCGCCCTTGCTGTCAACAGCCCTCAGAGTGATCACATCCGGTGCGAAGGGATTGAGTTCGTGATTGAAGTTCCTGAAGGGTGTTATCTTCAAGGCCCATTCCTCGGGGTTCACAGCGGAACCGTTAACGAGTTCGGCCTTGAACACCTCGAAGAACTCGATGGTTGTAAGCCACTGTCCCCCCTGGGTCTTGAGGGAGATGTTCAAGGGTTCGGTGTCGTAGCCCCCCAGGATATCATCGTCCCTGAACCAGTTATAAACTCCCTCGATGTAGGTCACCGTATCCTCGTTGACCTTTATGGAGCGGTTTCCCTGTTCCAGTCTGATGATCGGTTCCCTGTTGAACTGCTTGACACGGAAGGTGAACTTGTCGTATGATTTTGGGTCTTTTGCAACGGGTGCCCTGTCATACATCGTGATGTTGACCTCGTAATCACCCTGTGGTATCCATGACGGAACCTTCATTGTGAATTCGTAGTAGGCTATCGTATCCTCGGATTCACTGTACCCGGTGGGGCCTTCAAGACTCTTGAAGGGAAGACCGATGGGAAGGAAGTCGATCTCTATTCTTGAGAGATCGTTCTGATGGTCGAGGTCCTCCACCGTGATATTGATCGTGCAGGTCTGGTTGTTGTTCAACACCGGGCTCGGGTTCATGCTGACGCTGACCTTGCTCGGAACGTTATTGGGCGGGAAGGTGGTCAGGCCGACCACGACATTATTTCCGACGTAGATGATGTCGTCATAGGTCGCGTCCCCATCGAAGTTTCCCGTGGCCACATCCTTGATCAAATCGTTACTGGGAATGCCTCCCCCATTCTCGAACTGCTTCATGATGTTGAACCGTACCGGGATCGCGCTTCTTCCCGCAAGGATCGTCAGGCCGTAGTCCGTAGGCGCGTTGAAATAATCATCGTCGCTTCCGTCATCCTGCTTGGTAAAGGTGACCACATCATCGGCGCCGATGTTGTCCAGGTTACCCACGGCCATGCCTCTGAACTGGAAGTTATAGTCCTCCGAGTATGCTCCTTCGGGGGCATAGAAATCGAGCTCGCTGGTTGTTGTGGGCTTTTTCTTGATGATGTAGATCTGGCCGTCGGTATACGGGGGATTCACGTTCTGGGCGTCGTTAATGGAGATCGCAACATCCACAGGCAGCTGACCTGCGAAGTTTCCCACTGCAAGGGAGTAAGGGACCGAGGGGAATGAACCGTCACCCCACATCTGATGAGTGGGGTCGATATCGAGAGGAGTCCCGTAGGAGTATCCCGAACCCGAATGGAACTTGACAAAGGCCTGTACCATGAGCCAGGCGTTGTTGGAGACACCGCCATATGTGTAGGCGAGGTCAGGGTTACCGTCCATGTTGAAATCCCCGAACCTGACAAAACATGCCATATTCCATGAAGCAGGAGCCGAGATGGTCTCGATATCGGATTTCAACAGGGACCCTGCATCATATCTAAGAAGGGTTATGGCTATCTCCTCGCCTCCCGTATCCGCGTCCGAGTCGGTGTCCCTGCTGTAGAAGACAACGGTGTCCACATCATCGTCGCCGTCAACATCTGCCGAATCCATGTCGTACTTGCCACCTGTCCAGAACCAGGCACTGGTGAACTGGATGCCATCCTGCATGTAGAAGGTATCATCCAGTTCATAATATGTCTCGAGAATAAAGCCGGTTCCTGTGTTCTCCAGGTAGTATACCCTCATGGTCCCGAGGGTCTGGGTGATGCCATCGCCAGCTTCGTTGGCCATTCCGTATTCGTCCTGCCCTAGGGCGATTATGTCCACGTCGTCATCATTATCGTAATCTATCGCCTTGATCCGGGTAATGAAATACCCTGACAGGGATATCGTCCTGTACGGTGTGAAACCGAAACTGGAGCCGGTGCCTCCGTTGTTCGTGTAAACGATCACCGCCCCGTTGATCCCGATGGCAACATCATCGTTGTTCGTACCATCAAAATCACCGGACGCCACGCAGATAGCTTCCGATGAGGGGGTTGCGATGTTCTTCAATGCCGGTGTAAAACCGTATCTCGATGGGGGTCCATCGACGAAAGGTTCCGTCCCCTCGGACGATCCGATGGGGAGCAAAGGTACTGCCAATAAGAAAGCTAACAGAATTGCCATAGTAAAAGATGATCCACGCGTCATGCTGCTCACCTGGTCTGAGATCACTCCTACCCAGGGTAGGGCTGGGCCAATAGGTGCTGCTTCATATATCATTATGGTATAATACTATTTCGTGGCGTTGTCAGGTTGGACCCGTGCCAAACAAGGGCGGATCTTGGACACCTACATGGACCGGATCCTTCCATGGAATGCCATATGGAAACCTTATTAAGCATAAGTGGCAGTTGCCCTCCGCAAAACGGTATCCGGTGCGTAAGATGGCAAAACTGACACCAAAGCAGAAATACGATTTCAAGCGGACCATAGAGGAACTGGGTTCGTACAAAGGCAGGGCCACCGAGCTCATCACCTTGCTAGTTCCATCGACCAAGCAGATATCCGATGTATCGAACTACCTCAGGAACGAGCTGTCCCAATCATCAAACATCAAATCCAAATCCACGAGAAAGAACGTGATGTCCGCAATCGAATCCATTCTCTCGAGGCTCAAGATGTTCAAGGAGGCTCCGGAGAACGGGGTCGCCTTCTTCGTCGGTCATGTCCCGGTGGGAGCTGACCAGACCAGCATGGTCGCCCATGTCATCGAGCCACCCTCCCCACTGCAGACCTTCATGTATCGATGTGACAGCTATTTTTACCTCGATCATCTGAGGGACATGCTAACGGAGGATGATGTTTTCGGACTTCTTGTCGTCGACAGGAAGGAAGCGACACTGGGTCTTCTCAGGGGAAAGAGGATCATAACCATAAAGAACATTCAATCATTGGTTCCCTCCAAGCATGGAAAGGGCGGACAATCAAGGCTCCGCTTCGAGAGGCTTATCGAGATAGCCGCTCACGAGTATTTCAAGAAGGTCGGCGATCTCTGTACCGAGGCTTATCTGGAGATGGAAGATCTCAGGGGGATCATAATAGGCGGACCCGGCGCCACGAAGGATTTCTTTGTGCAGAACGAATACCTTCATCACGAGCTCCAGAAGAAGGTCGTCGACACCTTCGACACCGGATATACGGATGAATCCGGCCTCTCCGAGCTTATCGAGAAGGCGAGACCCGCTCTTCAGCATCTGGAGATATCCAAAGAAAAGGAGCTCATGGAACGGCTCTTCGAACAGATCAGGCAGGAGGACGGCGGACTATCCGCCTACGGCAGCAAGCAGGTAAGGGCTGCCCTGGAAGCCGGTGCTGTGGACATCCTCCTGGTCTCGGAAGGTCTGAAGACGATCCACCGTGTATTCGAGTGCTCCACATGCGAAGGGACTTTCGAGGTGTACCAGAAGAGGGATGACGAACCTGTGTATGCCTGTCCGGAGGACCAGTCGACCTGCAATCTCGTCAAGGAAGAGGATATTGTGGAAGAGCTTGCCACCATCTGCGAGATGTATTCTAGCCAGATGGAGCTGATATCCACGGATTCCTCCGAGGGAATGATGCTTCTTCAGGCCTTTGGCGGCATGGCTGCCGTCCTGAGATACAAGTTCAGCACCGGATGATTTAAGGTACCTTCACGCTTCCTCGAGGAGTTCCTTGACCGTCCTCAGGCTCATACGGGTCCTTGTCTTCTTCCTGTCCCTGACCAGGTCCATGATCTTGTCATCGAAATCTGTTTCCAGAAGCGGCTGCTCCTGGGGTGCCATTGCCTGGTTCTCCTCCTTATCCAGCCAGTCGACCATGGCCTGTCTTATTATCTGCGAGGGATTGAAACCTTTCTCCCTGCAGTATGAGAAGAACCTGTTTGCATCCTCGACAAAATCCTGGGTAACGACAATATGGATCGGATCTCCCGGCCTGTAACTTTTGTATCCGTTCCTGCTCCTTGCCATGTCGTGCCCTCGGTATCTTAAACATGAAAAGGGCACGTATAAGAGGCTTACCCTATTTTTCGCTTATGTAGATATTCAGTAAATGTTCTGTCTGGCCCCTCTTCTCTTTCAGGTCTTTGAGGAAGCTTTCCATGTATGCCGCGGCCTCTTTCTTGCAGGATCCGCAGAGCCTCTGACCCGATCTGCATTCCTCTTCGATCCTCCGTATCTCTTCTTCGTCATCGACCGTATGGAAGAGCATGGTCTCGAACACTGAGCAAATATCCGGTCTTCCCCCGAGCCTTCTCTGCTCTTCCGCGGTCTCCCTGCCGCCCGTGATGGCCTTCATGATCTTATTCGAGGCCTCCCGGGGCTCATCATCGAGGAAAATGGCCGTCTCCGGTTTGGAGGAGCTCATCTTCTCTCCGGTAAGTCCCTTGATGAAGCGGTGGTAAGTGGATGCCGGCGGGATGAAACCGAATTCCCCTTCCCCGGCTTCAACAACGGCCAGCGTCTCATTTATCATGATGAGGTCCGATCGTGTGGCCCCGTTGATGTAAAGCGCCTTGTATCGCGGGATCATCTTGAAATCAAGGAATCCCACTTTTTCAAGGGCCGCCTTTGCCCTGTTAAGAAGCCTCTCCACTTCATCATCGACCTTGACGAAGGCGCCTATCCTACCGTCTGAGGTCTCCGTTACGTTGAAGAGCCTGAAGGATGTCGCAAGGTCCCTGCAAAGCCTCATGTGAGGGTCCTGGTCGACACCGACGGGAACGACCACCGGTAATGGTCCGAGTTTCAGCTGCGGGTGAAGGATATCCCCCGCCTGGATCAGGGGCGCGTTCACTTGGCCGAGATTGGTCTGATCGTTGAAACCGTATATGGCCCTCATGGTGGACAGATTGACCTTCTTCCCGAGGATCAGGGCAAGGTCCTTCACTTCGGTCCTTCTGGACTGGAAGTAGACCTCGAACCCCTCCCTTCCAAGTCCAAGGGCAAGGTAGTTCCTTATGTAGGAATCCACTGCCAGGTCCCGCGCCTTTTTAAGGGGCATGTTCCTTGTCGCGTAGGATTCGAGATCAGCAACTCCAACAAAAACCCTGGCTCCAAAACCCTGGAAGTATTTTATCTGGTCTATCACCATTTTGTGGCCGAGGTGCATCCTGCCGGAAGGCATCAGTCCGGACATGATCGCAAAAGGCTCCCCCCTTTTTATCCTCGAAAGTACATATTCGAAACCCCTGTGTCCGAACACTATGTTCCTCTTGAAGAGCCTGGGCTGCTTTTCACCATCGGGGAGTGTGGACGGGTCGAATCTCTCTATCCCGAACTCCTCCATGAGATGCGTGTATTCTTCGGTTTCCGAATAGGACCATGGGTCGATCATACGAGAAGCCCTCCGGTTCATACCCTTGGATATGGTGTGGAGAATAAGGAGGTCGATTATTTGTTTTTTCAATGGGACCTCTTTCACTGCGGGTTGACAAAGGTTATATATGAAGCCTTTCCATTTCAGAAAACAGATCAAAAAATAGGGGGCCCCAGTGATGGAAGACAATACGGTATTCATAGGCAGAAAGCCCTCGATGAACTATGTTCTAGCAGTTGTCACCCAGTTCAATGCAGGAGCAGAGATGGTGACCGTCAAGGCCCGGGGCAGGGCTATATCGAAGGCAGTGGATGTTACAGAGATCGTGAGGAACAGGTTCCTCACCACCGCATCCGTCAAGGACATCCAGATAGGGACAGAGAGGGTCGAGGACGAAGAAAAGGAGGAAGGTATAAACGTATCGTGGATCGAGATCCAGATAGACAGGAACCGTTGACAGGGCGGATGATGCCCGGTAAAATACTTGCTCCAGGGGATGGCAGGACAGATCTCTTTACTTGTCGGAAGGCATCCATGCTTTTTATCAGGGCATATAAACTGCAAGCCAATTAACTATTAATAGTGGTTCTAGAATATCGCCTTCCTGCATCGCCCAACCTAAATAAGTCCAGGTGAGTAAAAATGAAGATGCCAAGGACAATAAAGAGATACTGCCCCAAGTGCGGTACGCACACGGCCCAGGATGTTGACAGGGTCAAGAAGAGAAGGGCCAGTGAGCTTGCATGGGGACAGAGACGCTTCAGGAAGGTTACCGCTGGTTACGGCGGTTTCCCGAGACCGAAACCGGAAGGGAGGGAAAAACCCACCAAGAGGGTGAACCTGAAGTATAAGTGCAAGAAATGCGGTAAATCCTGGCAGAGCCCTTCGATCAGAGCGAAGAGGTTCGAGCTCACCGAGTGAGGGGAGATCCCTATGAAAGAGAAACCCAACAGCAAGTTCCTCAAGGTCAAGTGCGCCGACTGCGGAAACACCCAGACGATATTCGACAGAACGAACCTCAAGGTGAGCTGCAGCGTATGCGGCGCCACCATGGCCATCCCCCTTGGCGGCAAGGCCGATATCAGGGGAGAGGTTCTGGAAAGGATAGATGTGGATCTCGAGTAGATGCAGCATACCCGGAGGTTAATGAATGGTCCAGGGAAACGAAATGCCGGAGGAAGGAGAACTGGTGGTTGCCACCGTCAAGCAGGTCAAGAACTTCGGCGTTGTACTGGAACTTGATGAATACCCCGGGAAGGAAGGGTTCATTCATATTGCAGAGGTCGCCTCCGGCTGGGTAAAGTACATCAGAGACCACGTGCGAGAAGGCCAGAAGGTTGTATGCAAGGTCCTCGGGATCGATGAGAGAAGGAAGAACAAGTTCGTCGATCTCTCCCTGAAGGCTGTGAACGAGCATCAGAAGAGGGAAAAGATCCAGCAGTGGAAATCCGAGCAGAAAGCCCAGAAACTGCTTTCCCTTCTCTGCGAGAACATGGGAATGACATACGAAAAAGGCCTTGAACTGTTCGGCTACGAGCTGATGCAGGAATATGGTAACCTCTACAGGGCATTCGAGATCTCCGCCATGAGGGAGATCGCCCTCGAAGAGGCGGGTTTCGAGGGGGAATGGGTCCAGCCGTTCATCAGAATGGCCAAGGAGAACATCACCCCACCATACGTGGAGATCCACGGTGTACTTGAGCTGACCTCACCGAACAAGAATGGGCTTGTGGATATCAAGGAAGCTCTTTCCAGGGCAGAAGCTGTTGCCAGAGAGGCGGAAGATGTTAAGATGGAGATCCTCTACATAGGCTCACCCAGGTTCCGTCTGATACTCGTGGCTCCAAACTACAAGGTGGCCGAGGATGTTCTAAGGTCTTCCGCCCAGGCCGCCCTGGATCATATAATCGAGAAGAACGGAATGGGAAAGTTCATCAGAAACAAGGACGCCAAATGATGGAGGAATTTTTGTGAGAAGCAGGATCCTCAGATGCGTCAGCTGCCGTATGTACACCATGAGTGGATCATGTCCCTCATGCAAGTCCCGGACCGAGAACACCTTTCCGCCTAGATATTCACCCGAGGACAGATACGGGGAATACCGGAGACGTTATTATACGGATACGGAAGATGATACGGAGTGATCTGCCATGGATAATGTTATGATCAGGTTCAGGGAGAGACCCGAGCTCGAGGATGCTGTTCTGATAGAGGGCCTTCCCGGTGTTGGAAATGTCGGCAAACTTGCCGCGGAGCATCTGGTGGAGGAACTCGATTTCGTAAAGTTCGCGGAGATATTCTCCAAATTTCTCCCGCCCCAGGTCATCGTAGGGGAGGACGGCACGGTGACCCTCGTCAAGCATGATCTCTACTACCGGAAAGGAGCCGATGGGCAGAGAGATATCATACTTCTCACCGGTGACTATCAGGGGCTTACACCGGAGGGACAGTACGAGATCTCCCTTGAAACGGTGAAGATGGCAAAGGACCTGAACGTGAGCCTGATATTCACACTTGGAGGCTACGGAGTCATCAAGCTCATCGAGGAGCCTTCAGTCCTTGGAGCTGTCACATCTCCTCACCTGAAGGAAAAGCTCGAGGAGCTGGGTGTGATATTCAAGAAGGGGGAACCAAGCTCCGGGATAATAGGAGCCTCGGGTCTTCTCCTCGGACTTGGACAGCTGGAGGATATCGATGGGATCTGTCTGATGGGGGAGACCTCCGGGTATTTCGTCGATCCGAGGTCCGCCAGGTCCGTTCTCACTGTACTCAGCAGATACCTTGGTTTCGAGATCGATTATTCCAGTCTGGAGAAGAAGGCCACCCAGATCGATGAGATCACATCCCGTATAAAGGAGAATCTCGACGAGGCGGAGAGCACCGAGAGGCCGGACGATCTCAGATACTTCGGATAATACGATGCCGGGGATCTATACCTACACTCTTCTGACGGGAGATCCCGGTCTTTTTTATCATAAAGAAAATTCAAAACCACATATGAATCGTGATGATCTTTGGAATACAACTGCGATCCTACTGCTCGAGTGTTATAATGATGAACTGTTTACATCTTAAGAAGTCTCCCTCCAGTCGGTTGTCACTTTAAATACCATCCTTATGCTTTGAGCATCCAACTCTGGGGTGGGGGTTCAAAGGTTCGTACGAAGCCTGCTTCGTTCGATATCTTATTCGGACCTATCGAATATTCTCTACGTATACCAGGTTCATGACATCCTCGACTGTGACGTAATCCAGGGTTTGTGCATATGAATTTCCATTGCATTCGAAGGAGAGCTCCATTGAGATCCTGTATGTTTCATACTGGCTTCCTATGAAGGTTATTTTCACCTCGATATTCTTCCTTGTATCCACACCCCTCGGGTCGAGGGAATACCTTTCCCTGATCCCCTGGCCGACCTCTGTGACGGTGATCGTGGCCTTGAGGTCGCTTATCTCCCTGTTACCCTTGTTGGTGAACAGAACGTTGACATTGAGGGTCCCGCCCGTGCCGCCTCCGCCCGGAGACTCGTGATAAACGGTCCTGATCTCGAGGTTGGTCCTTGGAATGACCCACTGGTATGTGGCAAATGAGAGAAGGATCACGGCAAGTATGGCAAATGGAAGGGCCCACATCCATCTCCTGTCGTCTACTCTAACGTTCATGGTGCCACCTCAGAACACCCCTCCCAAAACCCATGCCCAGAGTGTGAGAACAGGTGCGGGGAGTACCGTCCCGCCGTCGCTTCTTTCCATCTCGATTGCCATGGTATCCCTTGTAACGGAAACCCCGGAGACTATCTCGAAACCTAAGATGTCCCTTGTCCTTACCGTGATGAAATATATGTCAGGCTTGTAAGTTCGATCATTGAGGTTCGCTTCCCCCTTGATCTTGATCTGGAAGCTGCCTCCTTCTCCGTTGTCCAGATCTATTACCGGGAACACTCCGAAACCCATTGAAGCGGAGATCTCCACATGCTCGATATCGCTCCCCAGCATTGAAAGGGATGATACCGTGAAACTCTCCATTGCGGGGAGCCTGTCCACCTCGAGGGAGAGGAAACCTATCCCCTCGCTGTCGATGACGTAGGAATCTCCCCTGTAGTAGGTCGAGGTGTTCCCGACATTATCGGCGTAAATCTTGTACCTCCCTCTCTGGCCGAAACCGGTTCCGTCGTAATCTATGAACATGTCCATACCGGATGAGCTGGTGGTGATCTCTAGGATCGGCAGCCCCTGCAGGGGGAAGGGTTTCTGGACCGAGAAATCCCTCGTCGGGATGATGTTCACTATGAAACCCTTTGGAAGATCGTGGAAGATCGCATATACCTGCGACCATCTGCCGTCAAGGAACTTGGTGATCTTGAAATAGAGGTAAGCGATGGAGCTCGAGGCAGAATAATCGGCCTGCACTCCTTCGCCTATCACGGCCCTGAGATCGAAGACCGCAGGGACCTCCGGGAGGTACATCTGTCGTATGGAAAGTATCGGAGAGGTCTTCCTCAGGGTTGCCACCATGGGGCCCAGGTTTATGGGGTTCCCGTTCGGGTCAACGAGCTCGATCTCCATGTCGACTATCATGCTGCCCCCTATGCTCAGATCGGTGGTTATCTCGAGGTCGACATCCAGGTCCATCTCGCTCGCAAGCTCGGTGAGATAGACCTGGATGTCCCTGTCCTGGACCCCCCCGGTGTTCAGGAACATCCAGTCGAAATCGGGCCGGTATCCCTCGAAATCCATCTGGACAGCTATGGTCCGATCGCTGAAGGAGAGGTTGACCGACCCCGAAGTGGGCATCCCGTTCAGGTAGATCCTGCCATCCAATGACGAATTCTCACCTACACCCCGCTGCTCGATCCATATCCCATGGGTCCAGTGGGCCTCTTTCACCTCCTCGCTTCCATATTTCCTGATGGATATTATCAGGTCGAGATTGTCTCTTTCGTTCGAGAGGTTCCAGGATATGGAAAAACCCGTGGAGTATCTTCCTATCGACCGGATCAGCCCCTCGGATATGCCCGAGGCGAGGGCCAGGGGAGCCCTTCCTATATCGGAGAGAGCCATAAGGATCTCGGAATATTGCGAGATGTTCTCGATGCCCAGGATATCCGGCACCTCGATGGTCGGGGCGTCGATCATGGATGGTATGTCTATATGGGTCACCGATGGAAGGGGTGCGAAAGCGGCCTCAAGGTCCAGCCCAGAGTCGAGATCATCTATCAGGGCGTAGAAGTTCGACTCTTTCAGGGTCCGTAGCTCAAGATACCCATTTGAACCGTTGTTGTAGACCAGGGACCTGAAATCGTTTATTCTGAGACCCACGGCGGACCGGTCGTTTCGGACCCTGGCGGAGATGAAGTTCCTCTCCCTCAGATCGATCGGTCTCACTGCCGTCGAGTTCGCCGTGAACACCTCGATGAAACCGATGGCACCGTCCCCGGAGACCACGTGCACCATCTCCTCCCCCTTGATCAGGGAGAGGGATGATGGAATGTCATGGACATTCACATCGAAATACAGACCGCTGTCCCGGTATCTGTATTCCACCGAACCTATCCTTGCGGGGGTTCCGTTATCCGTCCCCTCGTACGATATGAGATCTCCGGATGTGATGAGGTGGATGGTGGAGGGGGCCTCCCTGATCTCCACAAGTGCTGATCTCTCTTCCGAGAAGGCACCGATCAGGAGATGTTCCACTCCCATTAGCGAGAGCAGGATATCGTTTCCACTCTCGAAGGATCCTGCATAGTGCGATATCCCCTCGATGTGGGCGGAAATTGCCGGTGAATCATCCCCTGTATCGTAGAAGACGGCGAAGTTTTCGGTACCGTTCAGGAAAGGTCCGTTCGTGAAGCGGTAATCCAGAGCGGTTATGCTCTCCCCCCCGCAGTCGAGTACGGTTAACCCCTTCCTTCCTGGCATCTCGGCCACGGCTCTCGGTATCTCCTTGAGGACGGTTCCGATCCTGTAGAAGCGTCCAGCGAGCTGGCTCATGAGGTTGTCGAGAATGTTGAGGGAAGGGTCCGATCCCTGGGATTTCGGGATCTCGGAGGTTGTCTCCAGATGGAGCCTCCTTGGAATGCCCTTGAGCCTGACCTCAGTGGAATCACAGTGGGATAGGTCGCCCGTCCGCTTCCAGTTCGGGTATACGGTCTCCTGGAAGAAAAGTGCCGTTATCCCGCCGGGAGAGCCGATATCGACGATGGTGCGTTCACCCTCGGATTCACCGTATTCTATCTCAACGGTAACCCTGTTCGGAAGGACGGGGATGTTCAGCCTTGCATCCACCAGGTCATCCCCGAACTCGACATAACGGATGCCTAGTGATAGGGTATCATCAATGGACGATACCTCACCGCCCGCTCTCCACTCGACAAGATCTATGGGAGAGCCGAAATCCTCTATGTTCAGGATGAGGGCTCCTTCATCGATGATCCTTTCGTGGAATTGATCTCTATCGAGGTCCAGTTTCAGATAGGCGCGGTCCTCGAGGACCTGGTCGAATACCCTCATGAGTGAGATGAAGATCTCCATGCTCTCGGGTGCGGTCCGGAATCCGTAGGAAAGCGTGTAGGGACCGAGTATCTCCAGCAGGCCCAGGTCCTGTATGTTCACGGACCCACCTGAACTCAGCAGATTTATCAGGGCAGCTGCGGGTTCTGACCGCCACTGGTCCGCCTGTAAGCGGAGAACAATACTGTCCATGAATTTTTCCAGTCCCAATCCCACGGACCAGATGTAGTTTTTGGGCTCCCCGATGATCTCGCCATAGGAGATGCCTTTTATGAAGTAAATGGACCCTCCGATATCAAGCATACTTTCCGTGATATCCAGTGCCTCGACCTCGATCCTGATACCCGCATCATGGAAGGTGACCGAGGGCGGGAAAATGCTGAAGTCCCAGTCCCTTCTCGGGATGTCCTTTGCAAAGGTCATACGCGCCCTGATGTCGCTCCCGTCCGGGCGACCCGTTCCCGGGTTTTCGTCCACATCGATGTAGAGCCATTTGTCAAGTGAGGAATCCACCAGTATTCCGAGCCTCGGGACCATTGAACCCAGACCCCATGTCCGGTGGTCCCCGGACTGGACCATTACCAGATAGTTGATCGCTCCCTGCTCGCTCAGGGGAGGCGGCAGCAGCCAGTCAAGCACGCTCGTGTTGTTCACTATCGGATTTGTGGACAGGGCCTCGAATACAACCGGACTCTGGGTCAGTGGCTGGGGAATGGAGAGCTTCTCCTCCTGGAAGCCCGAGTATCCGGGATCCTTGAAGATATATTCGGAAGGGGAAAGAGAGCCCAGGGTGGATCCGACCTCCTCGAGAACCTCGGGATCATCTGCCCTGGTCTCCTGCTCCAGATGCAGCTCCTGAATACTGTTGAATATTCCGTAATCCGCAGAGGTCCCCGATGGGGAGGGGGTGTCATCGGAACCAAGGACAGGTGAGATGATGATGTATGAAAGGAGCAGGATGAGCAGGGTAAAAACCGCCTTTATCTTCATGGCGGGGGAAGGTTCGTTGGATCTGGTATTGATCTTTTTTTTCCGGTGCATGCGGCCAGGATACAGAGGCCTGGCCGAATTCCGGCATCCTTCTTCGGTCTCTTTTTTGTCCCTTTCCAAGAGCCGCTCCTCCTGCTCCGGTCCAGCTGGAAAATCACCTACCGCATATAGATTGATTTTGGCCAAATGATATTACTCAAGATGATGCTAAAGGGGGTATGTTGGAGGCATCTGCCCCGGCCAAGGCCATACTGTTCGGCGAGCATGCAGTTGTCTACGGCAAGCCTGCGATCGCGGTTTCACTTGACAGAAGGATGACAATAATTGTAAAGCCAGGAAAAGAATCAAGGGTGGATGGGGGCAGATTGACCGTCCGGAAGCATCGCTATGTGAGGTGGGTGATGGAAAACCTCTGGGATGGACCACCACTTGAATTCAGAACAAGGTCGGATATCCCTTCCGCTTCCGGCCTGGGTTCGAGTGCCGCTCTCTGTTCCTCGGTGGTATCCGCTCTATCATACCTCAAGGGTCCGGGAGGGGAGGAGACCAACGCCCGGAATTCATTCGAGGTGGAATACAATGTCCAGGGAGGCGCCTCACCCACGGACACCTCCTGTTCCACACATGGTCATGGTATACTTGTGTCCTTCGAGCCCGGGGAGGGACTGCTCTGGAGCATATCAAAGAAGAACAGGACCTGGTACATACACCACATAGACCCTCCTGGGTTGACCATGGTAGTAGGCTACACGAAAAAACCCTCCATAACCCCTGTGCAAGTCGAAAAGGTCCGTTCATATTATGACAGATCGGGATTTGCCCGGGAGACCATAGAGGAGATAGGAGAGCTTGTATTCGATGCCCTGGCCGCAATGAAGAAAGGGGATACCGTGGAGCTCGGAGCGCTCATGGACAGTAACCATTCGCTGCTCTCGATACTCGGGGTAAGCTCCCGGGAGCTGAACAAGCTCCGGGATGCCGCCTCACCATATTCATACGGGGCAAAGATGACCGGGGCCGGTGGGGGCGGCTCCATCATAGCCTTGACGGATAGACCGGAGGATGTATGCAGGGCCATCAAGAAAAGAGGAGGGGTCCCTTACATAGTGTCCCGATCGACCCGTGGAGCGGAGGTCAGGGTCACAGATGAGGAGCGTTTTGTTAATTTCAACAAAGAAAATACAGGTGAAAAGGGTTAAATAATCCGCTCATTAATGATTAGATATCCGATCTGCTACGTGAATAAAGGGATTGATATCGATGAAACATGGGGATAAGGACGGATACAATGAGATATACGATGATAACGGTGAGTTGATCCTGCATCCCAACGAGAGAAAGCTCGTTATCGAGGAGAACGTGGTCCCCACCCTGAAATCAACATGGCGATACTACGGGGGAGATTATCTACTCGAGCCGTCAAAGGGCTCGATAATCCTTACCAACGAGAGGATGGTCTTCATCAACATCCCCGAAAGGATGTTTGCCATCGGAGGGGGTGAGGAAGCCAGGGCGATGTCGTCCAGCATGGAGAGGAACTTCGAACTGGGAGACCTCTCATCCGGTTCGGCACTCAGAGAGTATTTCGAGATACCCAATATCGAGATCATGGCCTCCGAAAGGAAGGAGGGGGCAGTCTCTGTTGGTGTGATGGTGAACGTCTACATCCTGTCGTCGGGGAATCAGTTCCATCTGTCCATGGTGCTCACGGAGGATTCGGACCTGCTGAAAAGGCTGATGAACAAGAAGGTCGACAATCTCGACGAGCTCGTGAACAATCTCAAGGATTATTTCAGGAAGACAGAGTGGATGTTCACCGAGCAGGAGAGGAAATTCTACATGGACATGGACGTATCCATGCCCGAGGCCTCGAGGAAGGACATGACAGGCGGGATGTCGCCGGAGATCTCAACGGTCCCATCCGCACCGAAAAAGTCCGTGGAGACCCCAAAAACCTTTGATCCCAGGATCCCTGCCGCTAGGATCGGGGACCGGGTCGGGGAAAAGTCCGTTGAATATTTCAATACGCTTTTCCGAAAAGGGTTGATCAAGGAAGAGATCTTCCGAAGGCTGATGTCCCAGTATGGAATAGACCCGGACATCCAGATAAGCAACCCGTATGCAATGAGGGGGCCGTCACCAGATAACGGCATTGGTGCCAGGGTCGCGTCCCCTGGCCAGCGTACGGATACCGGGACTTCCGAGGAGGTCGATGAGGAGCTTCTGGGCCTCCTTGATGATACATTGGCCGATTTCAGCGATGACGTTGAAGAGGCGGAACCGGTCCCCAACGGGTCCCGGAAAGTTGACCCGGGCCAGGAAGAGGAAATCGACGAGGAAGAGGACCCCGAAGATGATGAGGTCGAGGATAACACTCCAAGTGCTCCATTGGTGAGAAAGAAGAGGATCGTCAGAAGGACCGCCAGGTGAGACCCCCCTCTTTATTCCCTTTCTTCATGATTCATTGAGTGAATCCGGAGAAAAAACGGGAAAATGCCCGATAAGCTGTATGAACATCCAGTTTCGATAGTACCTCGAACGGAGAATGCATGGAAAGTAGTGGTATGCCAACATCCAGGACGTCCATGTTCCTCACGGCGATGAACTTGGCAACGGTTCCACCCCCTCCCGCATCGACCCTTCCCGTCTCCTGCATCTGCCAGTTAATTCCGCCTTCGTTGAAGAGTCTCCTTATGGCGCCCACCATCTCTGCCGAGGCATCATTTGCACCGACCTTTCCCCCCCTTCCCGTGTACTTTGTGATCGTGATCCCTGCCCCGAGCCTTGCCGAGTTCATGGGATCCTGCACGGATTTGAACATCGGGTTCATCCCCGATTTCACATCCGCAGAGAGGGCGAAGGACCTGGACATCACGTTCATGAGCTCTCTTCTGGTTCCCCGGTACCCCACCCAGTTGAGCATTTCATAGATGGACATCTCGAAGGATTGCGATCTCGCCCCGGTATTGCCTTCCGAACCTATCTCTTCCCGGTCGAAATTGGATGCCAGGACCCATCTGGCGGGCATGGTTTTCTGTTTCACCAGGTCCAGAAGCGCCTGCATGGCACAGAAACTTGAAACCCTGTTGTCGTGTCCGTAGGCTCCGATCAATCCCTTATCGAGCCCGATCTCCCTCGCCCTCCATGCGGGAACGAGTGCGATATCGGATGATATCAGATCCTCCTCGTTTATGCCGAAACCGGAGTGGAGAAGTCTGAGGACCTCTTCCACGATCCCGGCCCTCTCGTCTTCATCATCCGGGATGCTTCCGGATCCGGCAAGGACCAGCATCTCCTCCCCTTTGATACCTTCCGAGAGCTTTCTTCCGTTCTGGACCTTGCCCGATAGATGGGGCTCCAGGTCCGGGATAAGGAAGACAGGTTCGGTCTCATCCTCTCCCACTTTGATATCAATTGTGGACCCATCCCCCCTGACGACCCTGCCGTGAAGTGCCAGAGGTATGTTGACCCAGTGGTATTTCTTGATCCCTCCGTAGTAGTGCGTTCTGATGATACCGAGACCCGTATCCCTGTCACCGTCCAGGGGCACGGGTTTCAGGTCTATCCTTGGTGCATCGAGATGGGATAGGACAATGTTCAAACCATCAAGGATCTCCCGGGACCCGACAATTCCGGCAAATATCTGTTTCTCCCTGTTTATTAGATAGAATCCCCTTCCCGGTTTCGGTCCCTTTTTCGTGCCTTCGGTAATATCGATGAAACCGCTTTCAAGCAGCTTCTCTTCCCAGTATTCGACGGCCTCCCTCTCGGTCTTGGCCTTGTCAAGAAATTCCATGTAGAGTTCGGATATCCTCTTTATGGACATCGGGTCCGTTCTCTTCTCCGCTGCCCAGCTCCTCTTCCACGAGTAGGGGTTTTTGGCCTTTCTGCTGACCTTCTTCTTCACTTTTTCTCCTTGGGCCATGTATGTATAAATGGGAGGCGGCTCATAAAATTATGCATACAATATGGATTTATGATTTCCCCGCTCCGGAAATTGGAGCAAAACTGTTTTATACATACCTTCTGGATAGATAATTTACGAGGTGTAAACCCCCGAGGTGATCTCCTGAGTAAACGAACCAACAAGGTCTACAGGCCTGGTGACCAGATACATATAGCGGTTACACAGAGCTTCGAGGACACCGCAACCGATTTTTTCAGGTTCTGTAACGACAACCATTACAATCCCTCGGAGGTCATTCGCTCCTGCATGGAGCAGTGGCTTGAAAGGCAGAGGCGGATCAAGGAGATGATGGACGGGGACCTTGAAATGGACCCGAGATCGTCCATGGAGAAGGAGAGGAGGTTCCTTCAGCGAATGAAGGAAGAAGGTCTTTCCTGAGAATCGTCGAAAAACAGTTCACAATCGGTCATCTCCGGCAACTACTTTTTAAACAAGGACCTTCATCAACCTACATAGAACAGGGTATGTGGTCCGGATGGAAGGGGACAGGAGTCATTTCGGTATCGAACCACTAGACAGGCTTATGGGATATGGCATACCAGAAGGCGCAGTGATCAATATCAACGGCCCGCCGGGTTCCACCCTTTCAAAGCTGGCACTCTCCTTCATCTCAGATGGTCTGCGAAGGGGGAAGATCGGGCTACTTGTCTGCTTCACATCGATCCCTCTGAAGGCCATTCTCAGGTCGCTCAAGGGAAAGGAGAGGTACAGACCGCTCTACGAGACCAATGAACCCGTGATCATGGACCTCAGGGGCCTCGACAGGGTGGATGTTCTCATCGGCCTGATAGAGGATGGTGAGCTTGACAGGATAGTGCTGGACCATCCGGAAGTAATGTCACTGAGGGGCTCCGGTGAATGGTTCGTGATGCTTGAGGAACTTCTATCCGCAGCCAGGACACATGGCGTAAGCACGCTTGTGATCGACAGGGCCGAAAACGGGGCGGGGATTGGAAGCTATGTGTCCGAGGGCATGGTGAGGTTCGACTCCGAAGGTGGCAGGATATCGGCGGAAATTGTCAGATGGGACTTCGACCCGTCCCTGGAGGGGAGGAAGGCAAAGGAGGAGGAGGTCGGGGATTGGAAGGTGTAGAGAGCATCCTGAAGGGAAAGAGGTCGGTCCGGGGTTTTGGCGAGGGAAAAGGGAGGTCCTTGGTAAAGGCCCTCGGCGGAGAGGAGGTACTGTTTCAAGCCCTTGAAAGTGGAAATGTTTCCCTTTTATCATCGGTTGACGGTATCTCCCAGAGAATGGCCGTGGAGCTGATATTATCTTACCGCGGAAGCGATCCGGGAGACCTTCTGGGAACGGAACCTGCAAGGTCGATCTACGAAGATATCATCGAAACAATTTCGGGGTGCATGCACACCGAGGAGGCAAAAAACAGAACCTGTCTTCTGGTCCCCGACGGGAGTCCAGGGATGAGGGAAAGGAAGGCAGGGGAGGTGTTCGGATACCTGTCCTTACTGGAGGGCGTGGACAGGAGCGAGGTCGACCGATCGCTTTCCGTGGTCGCCCGCAAAAGCAGCAAGAAGAGCGGCCGCTCCACATTTCCGTACATCCTCGTTGTGGAGGATGATGAAGCCCTGGAAGCTGTCAGGAGGAAAGGACTGGACAGAAGGTGTCTCGTGATCTCTCCCGAGGATATCTCACCGGGGATCGAGGGAGAGATGGTACTTGTCACATCAGGACAGGAGATCGACGTGGAGCAGGTCCCGGCTGCTGCCATTGTACACTGCTCCGCACCGGGGCATGAGATCATACCCGAAACCGCCCTTGACAGCTTCTCCGGTATGATAGACCAGATAGATGCGGTTTCGAGACTCAGGACCATCTACGGTGAGAAGACCCTTTCCGGAAGATATGTGGATCTGACAGAAGAGCTTCGATCCATTTCAGGGGTTCGCAGGGACCCCGAGAGGATAAAGGAGATCGTGGAGGAGGTGAGGAAGCTTGTCGAGAGCTCCCTTGAGTGCGAGATCAAAGGTCTCACCCTGTCGGGAACAGAAGCGCTATCCCTCCTTGCAAGCTCCCAGCCGGAGCCCCTGAAGAGGATCTACAGGGATCATTCCAGGATGGCAGCTGATCTCATAAAGGAAAAGCTCGGAACCAGGAGGGACCTCTTCAGGATGAAGTACCCTCTTGAGGTGGACGAGGAATCAATGGATGCGATGATACAGGGCATGCTTGGTAGCGCTGCCGAGGAGAGGTTTCAGAAAAAGGTGAGGATCGCAAGGGAGCTTGTCGGGATCGTCGATGATGTAAAAAAGGAGCTCGAGTGGGCCCGGGACCTGGATCACAGGTTCGGCCTCGCATGTTTCGTCAAGGACCTGCGACTTGCGCCATTCAGGAGCGTCCAGGGTTTTTTGGCAGTTTCTGGTGCGGCTGACCTGTCATTGAGAAGGGATGGTCAGTATCAGGGTATCAAATACCACCTGGGACCGGTTCCTCCGGATATCGAGGATATCTTTCCCGATCGTAGTGTATCGGATTCGAGGACGGCGATGCTCACCGGGGCGAATTCCGGTGGAAAGACGACCCTCCTCATGACTTTGGCCCAGATAGTCATAATGTCAAGGATGGGTCTCCCCGTCCCTGCGGATAGCGCTTTCATTCCGGATATATCCCGGATATTCATCTACAAACCCAGGAGAAGGCTGGATGCAGGAGGGCTGGAAACGTTCCTCAAGGAGTTGCTTCCGCTCTCCACAATGGTGGATGAGTGGTCCCTCGTTCTGGCGGATGAGCTCGAAGCCATGACGGAGCTCGAGGCAGCTTCGAGGATAATCGGTGTTTTCCTTTCGGAACTGAGCGAGCGGAAGGCTTTCTCGGTGGTGGTGACCCACATGGCCGACGAGATCGGGAAGTTCATTCAGTGCAGGACCGACGGGATCGAGGCAAGGGGGCTGGATGAGGAGCACAATCTCCTCGTTGATAGGACCCCGGTCATAGGATTGCATGCCAGGTCGACCCCGGAGCTGATCCTGAAGAAACTTGAAGCAAGGTCCAGTGGGAAGGAGAGGGAGATTTACACCAGGGTTCTTGATAGGTTCAGGTAGGTATCATTCCATATCCCATGAGCTCGAAGACCCCTCTCTTCTGATCATGAACAAAAGGAACACAATGACGATCAGCAGGAAAGCGGAGATCGAGAGTATGAGGGCGATCTCGAGGATCGGCCCTTTACCTTCATCGTCATCTATGATATCCGAATCTTTTCTAACGGGTGGATAAAAAGATATCATCGACCCGCCTTCAGACCCGTTCAGGCCAAGATAGGATTCGACCGGAATGGACCTGTCCGCCTCTTCGGGGAAGAGGTCCATCATTGCCGTGACGAGGAAGGTGACATTCTCTCTTCTTACCTCGAAGGAGTCGTTGTTGGAGTATCCGGGAAGGGTTGCAATAAGGTTGTAGGGAATGATGCCGTCATTTTCTCCGTAAATTGCATATATCCTGAGCTCGTCGGCGCCGTTCGGCGGGTCGAAGGAGATGTTCACGATCATCCTTCCGTTCATGAGGTCGGTCCAACCGGTGATGGCCCTGGCAATGGGGAAATCCGTGTTTTTTTCCACAACGGTGAAGAGGAAAGGTTTTGGTTCAACGGGTTCCAGATGCCGGGGGTAAACCTTCCATCTTGCCTCGTGGGCTCCGATCCGCTCCGTTGTGTTCACTTCCAGCTCGTAGAGCGAATGACCATTTTCCTCGATGATCGGTTCCACCGGGATGATGCTGCTTCCCACCAGGAAATGCACAGCATCATCCAGAGTCGAATTTGAAAGTACCAGTTGGAAGACCAGAAGTTCATCGGCGAGGACCCATTCCATGTGATCCTGGATAAATGTTTCTCCCGTTTCCAGGTTCGATCCGGCGATGGATACGACCTCAACCGTTTTTCTGTTCAGTGTTATCTTGAGATCCGGTCCGGGTCCGAAACCGTCCGGGTCCGTGTTGCCCCATCTGTCGGAGAGGAAAAGTTCGAGGTATACCGTACCAAAGGGAATGGATCCATTGTCAATGAGAGCTGTGAAGGAGCCATCCGTTCCTTCTGTCAGTTTTATTTCAGAAAGGAGGAAACCATCCCCATCGTTGATGGCAAGACTGCATTCCAGGTCGCTTTCCCGCTCCAATGGTGCTACCCGGATGGAGAACGACCCTGTAATATTGTGTTCTGACCCCGGTTCAACGGATGTACCGTCTATCCAAACACCCTCCACTGCTGGTGGTGTAACGTCCCTGAGAAGTACGGTCAGGTCATGTTCCTCCCTGGCCCCAAGCGCATGGTAATTCCCGTCTCCGTCCTTCAGCCTGCCTTCGAGATAATAGGTTCCCGTCTGAAGCCCGGTGGTGTTCCAGGTGAAGAGGAAGCTCCTCGTGGGTTGGTTCCATACATGGCCGGTAATGTTGGATGACGGATGGATATTGCCGTCCTCCTCCATTGATATCTCCACCCATGGGGTCATACCTTCTTCCCGCTCATCCGGAACAAGCTGAATATGGAGCTGTTTGCCTGCATCGTGCGGATAGAGTATGCCCTCCGACAGGTAAAGTGAAAAGTCGGGAGCGGTTGTATCGCTGATCGAGAAGTTCGCGATCCGGATCACCTGGTTCCCGAAACCGTCACTCACAGCGCCCACAAGCTTGAAACTGCCTCTGTCGAGGTCATCCGACCGGACCTGTGCGGAAAGTTCGGTCTTCAAACCGTTGATCCTCATCTCTGTAATGTTCAGGAGTCTCTGGTCATGGTATATTCTCAGGCTCCCGTTGATCATCTTTTCCGGAGGTTTCACGGGTATCAATGGAAGCCTGACCTGGATATCCGTATGAAGCTCGAAGCTCCCGTCCGGGTTCAGGGTTCCGGAGAGTTCCAGGTTGGATACGGAGGGGGGTGTTGTGTCCTGGACCAGTATCTGATCATCCGGGGCTTCAGGTATCGAACCGTTGAGGTCCATGTTGCCGTAAAGGTCCTTGAGAGCCGCCTCGAAGCTGTAGTATGTCCAGGGTTGGGCAAACGAGGTGTTCCAATTCGCCTCGTAATGGGTTCCTCTGTCTTCAAGGTCGAGCCTGAACTCCTCCGTCTGGGTCCCCGTCCCGTATACGCTTACCCAGCCCGTGAGGTTCCTCTCGGAGAACTCCTCGGTGACCTTGATCACCACGTTCTCCCCCCATTCCACCCGGTCTATGTCGGATCCGTTCAGGGTCACATTGACCGATCCAACCTCCGGGGGTATTTTCTCCACCAGGATGTATTTCACATCCTCGTAGGTCTTCAACCTGACCCTTGTTGTCGTGGTGTTTTCGAGTCCTCCCCTTGCGGTGATCCTGATATTGTATGTTCCGGGTTCGAGGTTCAGGAAGAATTCACCGCTTTCGTCGGTTTTGAATTCCAGGTTCCTCCCTTTCCCGGTTATGTTTACAAGCGCATCCGGGATGGCATTATCGAACGGGTCTTTCACAAGCCCGTTTATCCCAGCCTGGAAGATCGAATAGACGTCGTTTGAGATCTTCGGGAGCAGGAATGCTGCTTCCCTGTTCAGCTTGCAGTCCTCGGAGATCCTCTCGATCTCCGGAATGAACCTCGGGTTCCTTCCGTTGATCTCCACTGTGAACGTCGGGACACCTAGGGATCCGTACATGTAATCCCCTATATCACCGTTGACCGGATACAGGTTGGCCCCCTGGGTGGGGGTGTAACCGTTGTATCGGCTCATTCCGGTGGCGATCTCCTTCATAAGGTTGGCATCGGGAGCCGGATTGGTGGTATGGCCCCAGGGGTAGAGGTTCAACCCCGAGTAGGAATGGAAGGAGAGACCCAGGGTGAAGTTCCTGGATGTTGCAAGCTCTCTTATGATCTGGGTCTCCGGCTCGCTGAAGGGGCTCGAACCCCTGTAGAGGATATCGTTGGGGTCCGTTGAGGATCCGGGACCCATCCATTGATAGCCGAAGTTCCGGTTCAGGTCCACACCGTCCCCGTCCCCGTATCCCAGGTCCTGGAACCCCGAAATGCCGTTGGTCTCGTTGACGTTCTTTCTCCAGCCGTAGATCCCGTAGGATTTGTTGAAATCGTCCCTGTCTATTGAGTACTGGAAACCGTCCGGGTTCACGATGGGTATGAACCACATCTGGGTGTTGTTGACGATATCGTTGACCGTGGAGTTGACCAGGTAATTGTGGAGAACGTAATTGATGTAATACATCATCGCCTCGTTGGTTATCCATTCCCTAGCGTGTGTCATTGCGCAGTAGAATATTTCGGGCTCCTCTGTGTCGTTGATGTCAGGTTGATCGGATATCTTGAGGCCCCAGATTGTCCTCCCCTGGATCGAGTACCTGGGGGCCCCGTCCTGATATCTGAACATTGATGAGAGGTTGTAAACACGGAGAATGCTCGGGAACTTCTCCTTCAGGAGCATTATCTCGTTGTACGTGTCGTTGAGGTTCCTGTATCTGGTCCATGTGTCCCGGTCCCAGGGGCCCGTCGGGATGTAAGGGGTCGCTGATCCAGGCAACTCATCGATCTCGATATCCCTGGTCCCTTCAGAAGAGGAGATGAAAGGAGTGGAGATCAGAAGGACCATTATCAGGGATGAGAGAATGTTTTTTGGAACCGCGGACAACCATTTTCCTCCGTGAATGGCAACGATAACAGAGGTTTATCCCTTTTTTGGTTTCCCGGCATGGAAGCTATGGAATTTGATCCCCGGTCCGATTGTTGATCCGGCAGGGTTCAGATCCTCTCGAATCCATGCTCCACCTCCATTACCTGCTCCCAGCTCGATATCTCCTCGTTGAGGTCCTTTATCAATCCTCCCATGGCGTAGAGGTTGATGATGATCGTGAGAGCATAGAGTACCTCGAGGTATACCGCTATCATGGTTGCAGTGGGAGCGTCCTCGAAACGGAAGGATGCAAGGAGGGGAAGAAAACTGAACAGAAGTATCACGAAGGGAACGGCTGATAGCCTTGATCTCTTCAAACACTTTTCATTCCCAAGGAGCGAGATCCCTTTGGCGGGGATAGCTATCACTTGCCATTTCAGGAAGAAGAACGTGAAGATGATTCCGGCCGTCACGATAAGGAACATGAGGGTCTCCTCTTCACTGAACACCAGTGCTGTTGCGGTTATATACGAGCAGATCAGGAGTGCCGGGATCATATAGTAAGAGACCCTCCAGCTGTTCCCCTCATTTTTCCTTGCCCCTTTAACGGATGCTTTCAATGAAGCCTTGATACCCATAAGGACCATCATCGCGATCAGGTCGATGATACCCCCGACAACGATGAAGAACATCCCGTATGCCAGGAAAAAAATGCCCTGGGTGAAGAGCTCTTCCGTGAAGAGCGATATTACGTATGTTCCGACAAGGAACACTATCGGGATGACTATTAGAAGTGCAAGGGCATAGAAAACGGTCAATGTCGTGAGGGTTGCGAGGAAACCCTTGAGGGCCCCTATCCGGCTCAGAGGAGCACCCCCCAGAGCATGAAGGAGAAGTTGATCACGATGAACGCGAGGTATGCCATCTTGTATGTACTTCTTTCAATTGCGTCCTCCATATGCTTCTTTCCGGTGAAGGGGTCCTCCACGATGAAGATGTAAGCGACCGGAGCGGATATGATCAGATTTAACACCGCCATGGAGAGTTTTCTCTTCGTGATCGTTGGGATTTTTTTATCTGGAGAAACAGCTTTTCCGGTCAGCCAGAGAAGTCCAAACCAGAGAAGGAGCTCGAATATCAAGGCAAATATTACCGGGGCCCATGCAGTATTCCAGTAGATGAACTTAGAGAATGCGGATGATGCCCGCTCTCCCATGCTCGCATCGTTTATCGATGCCTCGAGGTCGTTTTCCGGGTTCGCGTCGAAGTACTCGAAGATGTAACAGTGCTCATCCTCCATGAAAGCCGAGTGGGAGATGTCAATGTTCGGGTCCAGGGAGAGGTCCTTCGGGACCCTCGCGATTATTATGGTCTCCTGGATGGGATTGTCCCATCCCTTCGATGTTCCGAGAGGGAAGTAGAGGTCGCCCTCATCGAGGGAGGTTGTCACGGAAAGAGTGTGACCCTGGAAGTCCGTGAAGCCGTATACGGCGAAGATCAATGATTCCATCTTCTCGAGGATGTCAAATGGAGAATCGTAGGGGTCCCATTCCCACCGGTCCATGTAATCGTACCATTCATCGATCATGAACTTGGAGATGTCTGACATGTTGTAATCCGAATCAACCATCTCCCTGAAACCGTTGTAACTGTACTGGATCACCTGCTCCTGGGCATCCATGTAAGAAAGCCGTTCCAGATCGGAAAATCGGTTGATGAGGTCATCCATGGTTTCCGGCATGACCTCCCGGAGCCAGTCATAGGTCTCCTGATCCACGGGGGGTGATGGAAGCGTCTCTATAACGGCAACATACTGCTCCCTGTATTCCTCCACCACGTCCCTCGTTATCGTCGGCAGGGTTCCGAGGTCAACGACCGAGATGAAATCCTCGAGGGTCGCGTTCGCGCTGACGGAGTAGACCGAGACAGAGGCTCCGTCGAACTCGTAGTATGCGATCTCCTCAACTTCCTTCGAGGCACTATTGGTACCACCCAGACCTCCCGTATCCTCCTCGTATCCCCTCTTTCCATCCCCTGGATCCAGAGCATAGGTCCTAGCAACGTATGAGGTCAGGGTACCCAATGGCGTGGACACTGCGGATGTTCCGAGGTCCTGGAGGGAATGTCCTGTCCTCTCGGCGAACCTGCTTGAGGTTCTCTTGACATCCTGTTTTCCGCTTTCCTTTTTTATTTCGGTATATCCGAACCTGTCCAGGAAATCGGTGTCGTTTCCCTTTTCCATGTTCACTTCGACGGGTACTTGTCTGAAGGGGACCAGAACGGTGAGGTTTTCCCTGGGGTCCAGTGAGAAGATGGAGAGGAAGAGATCGATCCTTTGATGGGTGGAGTTGAGATACTCGACATTAGCAAGCTGTCTCGATTCGAAGGTGGTCCCGTAGAGCTCCCTCGCCTCCTCGTTGTCTTTAACGTAGGTGTATACGGGCATCCCGTCCCCGCCAGCTGGCGGGATCATCGGAACAAGGAACAGAATTGCGGTGAGAGCGATCAAGGCTCTCTTCATTCTCTCATCCATTTGGGGGCCCCTCGCTTGAGGAAGATATTATCTTAGTAGTTTATAAAGAGAGTGAAACGGTTTCGTTACATGTGTTGTTTCGTAAGATCGGTTTTGATATATTTTAAGAGGAGGAACCGATCGTCCCGCGCCCGGATTTATGAGGATATTGTTCTCTCTCTTTGATGGATATCCCTGATCCTCTGAAACTCATTTCTGGTTACGGTTATCCAGTATTCCCTGAAATCGAATTCGGTGCCCTTATCCGTTGTTACTTTTTCCCTGTAAGGAATGAGTCTCATCACGCCAAGGGGAGGGATGTGTTTAACCAGTGAGAACTCATGCCAGGCGAACATTACATCGAACTCGCCGTTTTCAGATCTCAACCTGATCCCGTTGTCTATCATCTCGAAATATCGCGGTGTCATCACTCCTCCCCTGTAAATATCCCTGATGGCATTTATTGAGTAATAGATGAGAACAGGGCTGAAAAGTAGAATTGCCGCACCTATCCCAAGGACCATACCGCTGATGATCACATCATCCAGTATTGGAAAGACCAATGAGATTAATATTCCCACGGGAATACCTATGATGAAGGAGAAACCCACCCATATAAGTGGATACACAACCACTCTGAATGGTGTCTTGTTCTCCCTCAAAGTCAAATCGGTCCCCTCTCTCTCACCTGCTTACAGACTCTATTCACAGGGCCCGGGAAAGGAGAGTCTCACCGTGACATCCTCCTTGATCTCGTAGTTATGTACCTCGATGATCTCGAACTCCCTTACCCAGGAAGCATTCAAGGGATTGCTCTTTATCATTGGATAGCTAAAAATGATTTGTTTTTCACCTCCTACACCCGAAGTGATGGGGGAGATCCTCGATCCGGGTTCTGTATTGATATCATACAATGGGATGGTTGTATTGTGGGATGCGTGGACCGTAAGTGTTTGACCTTTTCTCAATGTCTTGAAAAATATATCATCTCCACCACCGCTGAATGAGGCTATTCCCCCATAATCGATTATCACTATCACGTCTGTTGAACGATCGTATGAACCGTGAACGTTGATCACCCTTCCATCGTAATCCGCATCGGAACAGTGGGGCAGGCTCAAATAATTTTCATCGTCGCCCCACCCCATATCCCTGAACCAATCGTCGTATTCTTCATTGGTAACATTCGAACTTATTTCCACCTTGATGTATGCCAGATCAACATGGTCCGCCCTGAATCTGATTAAGTAGAAAGAAATCGAAGCGAATAGAAGGATCAGTACTATGATACTTATTGTAATAGCGATACCTTTCTTCTTCAAATGCCCACCCGGCCAAAGATATTCGGTCTCTTCCCCCGAAGGAGGTATCCTTTCCCTTCCCGCATATTATCCATATGAATTTCCAGATTATTAGGTATTCGTCCCTTTGATCGTCAATTTTCAGGGATCTCTTCCCAGACCTTGATATCGAGATTTTTCCTAATGACCAGATCCTCGAGGAACTTGTATGATCTTCTGACTTCCCGGAGGGGCACCCTCGATGATGATATGATCTGAATCCCCCCCGGTTTCGAAAAAACGATGACGAGTATCTCACCATCGATATTGGTCTTCTTAATCTCGGCGATGTCCGTCCATTCGAATTCAGTTTTCTTGCGCGGGCCCCAACTCGTTGTCATACCGCTGTCATTGATGACCATCTCTCCCTTTCTGGACCATCCGTACAAGAACCTGAGTATTACGGGCTCTGCGACGATCAGAACTATCAGAGGGAAAATCCTGGAAAAGGTTATCGAGAAATCCAAGATCAGATAGACGATCAAAATGAGAAAAAAGATGAAGATCATCAATATGAATAGTCCAAAAGGAATGAACCTGGATTTCATTTCCAGTTTGATAACTTCTTCTCCCATAATGGCCAATCCACATCCCTATCCATAAAGATGATGAACATCCCTTGTTCCGATATATTCCTGCCATCCCCTTCTCGAATATTTCCCTTGATATATTTCGTCAAACTTCGGACCTTGTTATCACAAGCTCCCCGTGTTTAACTCCCTTGATCGCCTTGATACTGTCCGTCAGGGATCTGACCTTGATCGCTTTTCCCTTTACAATGAGGACTTCCAGGCACATGTCGTGGTCCATGTGAACATGCGTTGTGAACAGGATCTCATGGTGATGATCATGCTGGAGGTCGAGAAGTCTGTTGTTGACCTCTCCCTCGTGGTGATTGTATACATATGTCAATGTGCCAAGAACCTCGGTGTCCCCCTCGTCGATCTTTGATTCTATCAGTGCTCTCCTTACAAGGTCCCTTATGGCCTCGGACCTGCTCGGGTAGCCTTTATCCTTGATCATCTTGTCGAAGCTTATCAGAAGTTCGGGGTCGAAGGATACACCGACTCTCTCAACCACCATGGTAGCACCATTTACACATAATCGTGCTACTGTATTTAATTATACCTGCAAGAGCATGGAATGGTTAGGAACACTATCATCTGGCAAGGAAACAAAACAATCGATGGACCCGATGATCACGGTCGATATCGAGATCTATTTTTCTTCAAATGTATCCATGAAAAGTATCAAGTAAGGTCAAAAAAAGATTTTATTGAGGTGATACATGGATGACGAAACGATAAAGAAATTCCTGGTGGATGAGCTCTACTGGGGCACCAAAATAGATGCATCGGATATCAAGGCCAGGGTAGATAACGGACAGGTCATGCTCACGGGAACGGTTCCCAATTGGTATTCATCCTATCAGGCGAGAAGGGCCGCCGAGAGAACCCTCGGTGTCAGGGCTGTGGAGAATGACCTTGTAATTCGATCCTGAACCTGGGAAGACCAATCCCAATATCGAAGAATGGGGGATAAACCAAAATGATATCTTGAACCATTGTCATGGTATCCAGAACCAGAAAATATGAAAAAAACCCAAGGAAGTGGACCATCAACGCCCATGGAAATCCGGTTCACTTCCGCTTTTTCTTTTGATCCGATGGGAAAACTAAAACACGATAACATTTCATCGTTCTTCTTTCAGATAACCACAGGAAAGGCATCTATCACGGTGCACGCTGAGAAGACCCCCGCATCCGGGGCATTTCCACTTCACCATTTCCTTCTCCACGAAATCATCGATCCCCTTCTTATGGATATGTTCCAGGTTCTCCAGCATTGACATACCGTACTTAGTTCGGTATCTCCTGTCGAGCTGTTTCATTCTCCTGCATGGAAGCTTTTCACATGATATGCAGAAACCATCCTCGTTGAGGTGTGTGCAGTTCTTGATAATGCACGAAACGCAGGATCTCGGCTTCAGATCGTCGCTCTGGCGGCACCCGGGGCATCTGTTCTTCTCTCTCTGGTATGCCATGCAGAGTGCGCAGTTCATCCCGCAGGGAGCGATCAGTTCCGGGGAGATCATATCACTTGAAAGAGGAACTGATGGATGTACCTTTCGTTCTATGATATTAAGCTCATCCCCGGGTCTTCGGTCTCCATTCCATCTTCATGTAAACGTCGCCCTGTCTCAGCTCCTCGAGCATCTGATCCAGCCTTTTCTGTCTGGTCTCCTCCCTCTTTGCTCCTGTTAACCAGCCGATGTAATCGTTCTGCTGATACGGGGGTCTTTTTTGGTAGGCTTCCATGAGATCATTGGAGGACAGAGCTTCCCGGACGAAGAAAGGCATGGGGTGGCGTTCCCTTTTGAGACGGGACTTTTCTTCTGTCATACGGATCAAATACTCCTTCCTTGTATGGGTTTTCCAGTGTTTTCTGGACCTACCATAGTGTCATATGTGCTGGTCGAACAGGATGGGATTTCCATCCGGATCGAATATCATGAAGCTTGCGGGACCGGAAGAGTCCTCTTCCGATCCATTTTTAATTTCGACACCGCTATCCATAAGGTTTTGCTGAATTTCACAGACATCGGTAAAAACCTCAAGTTCCTCAGCATCGTTGCTCCACCCTGGATTGAAGGTTATCATGTTCCTGTCGAACATTCCCTGGAACAATCCGATATTCAGGGCTCCGTTCTTCATTATCAGCCATTTCTGGGTCAGATCCCCGGCAAACACTTTGAATCCGAGTTTCTCGTAGAATTCCTTCGAGGCCTCGATATCCTTTACAGCAAGGCTCAATGAGAAGCAGCCAAGTTCCATCTTTGACACCTGCCCTTGTGGGTTTATGGGGTGATGTATAGGCCCGATAATAGTAAGAGATTGTCCCTTAATAGGATAAATTGGGTTCCTTGGTTGGCCGACCTGGAATTGAACGTGTATCACTCTTCGTAGAAACAATCATCACATTCCCAGTATTCTTCCTCTCTCTCTTCCCCGGTCCATTCCACCACATCGACCTCCATGTCAAGGAGTTTCGATCTCTCTACTTTTCGGTATTCTCCTTCACCAACAGCTATACTGATCTTTCCAAAATAATGGCCTCCGGAATATTCGCCGTTATTCTCCAAACTGATCCTTAAATGCCTTCCGCAGACAATGCATTCACGTTCAATTTCGTTGATTGTCATTCCTCCACATATCCAATTTTTACTTGGTTTCCATGGTCACAGGATCTTCAATTGTATAAGAAATATGAAGGAATTAAAAAAAAAGTATGATGATATCTAATAACGGTGAGATATTTGGTCGGGGCGACAAGCAGCATTTATACCTGTATATCGGATGTTACCCAACCTGGGAGATTAGCTGCCTGCTTGATCCATGACGTCAATTGCTCCTCGTCGAGATCGTCCTTCTCTATATTGATCCATCGAGCCTCCTTGCCCTTGCCTCCGGGTGGAACAGGTTCAAGCGAAATCCCATTGAAGAATGTCACCTTGATGTAGTTGGTGAAGGCATGCATGCTGGCGAACCAGCCAAGTTCCTCGATCCCGTAGAATGGCGAGTTCCATTTCACAGCCTTTCGAACGTTTGGTACATTGCGAACGAAAAGCACGTCCATGCGACGCCCTAGCTCACGTTTCCATCCGGGCAAGGCCTCGATGTAGGCTTGCACGGGAGCATCGCCTTCTGCCTTCGATATTTGAGGATTCCCCCCTATGAGAAGGACGGGTTTTGCTGCACTTGAAGTTTTCATGAAGAAGAAAAAGCACTTCTAGGATGATATAGATATCACCTGAAAATCCGTTAGAATTTTGTAAAAACGCCCTCTGGTATAAGATTTTCATCCATAAGGGATGAATTCGAATGAGGGGATACTGCTCCCGAACATTACGAATATTAATTGTCCGCCCCCAATACCTGGATGATTCACTATTCATCGCTGAAATGTCAGAACCAGAGCAACCCTCCGAACAACTTGTCCCGTGCTTTTTCCTTGGTGACCGGGTTCCCTGTCTGGCGGGCCTGATTGTAAGTATGCATCTTAACCCGAAACTCTTCTCTCAGATCCTCGATCTTGTCCTCGAGGTCCGAATAGTACCTCACCACACCTTTTGAGTGAAGGTAACCGTAGAAATCCAGCAATACCTTGATGGTGTCATTGTAGATATCGTCATCGATATCCCCTGTGGTCACTATCAATTTTGCAAGGAAACTTTCCATGGAAATCTCTACGGTCAGGATATCCGAGAAGAGAAAGGATTCGTCAACGTTCAGCTTTTCCAGAATGTCCATGGCATATGTCAGAGTGAAGAACAGGTCACGCTTTTCCATGAAGTTTCGGGATTCATCCACTGCAATATGAAAACGGAATGCGCTAAGCAGGCTGGAGTTATAGGACCTGCGCTCCCTTTCGACCCCTTCGTAGTCGTCCATATTCTCCATCTTGTAAGCTGCTTTACTGTCATAGCTATTCAAAAGGAACGATTCCCAGTTCTTGATCTTCTTTTTTCTCATGACATTGCAGGCTCTCAGATTACCCTGTGCAGTGGTGTCCTCAGGGTCTATTTTTACCGCCTTCTGAAGAACCTCCTTGGCTGGTCCCAGTTCTCCCCGGATCATTCTTATCCAGCCGAGATTTGAAAGCTGCTTGCAATTGTCGGGGTCTACTGAAACACCTTTCTCCGCTTCCTCCAACGCTCGTTCATTATCACCGAGTAAGTAATAGCAATTGGCCATATCACCGTGTGCGGAAGCCTTCTCACGGGTGTCAGTCTCGAGGTCCAGTATCTGTTTGTAATATCCTATCGCGTCAGAATACAGAAAAAATCTCTCCAGGAAATCGCCGAGAGAATATATATTCTGAATGATGTCTTCTGTCTTTTCATTTCGACTTCTCATTACCTCAAGGGACAGGTCGAAGTTCTTGAGACATGCATTCCGATCACCCTCGATCAACAGAAGGCTACCGAGCTCGAGTCTTGCGGGATAGTAATCCGGACACCTTGAAAGTATGTCCTCGATCGCTTTTCTTCGGTCCTTTTTCGTCCTTGGTTCTCCAAAGGGGATCATGTTCTCTGCCTGAAGCATAGCATAATCCATCTCGGCTTCTTCCCAAGCACCAGATATTCGGTCCGGTGACGATCCGTGGTCTTCTGTTTTTTTCTTGTTCATACAGCATTTCTTGTATTTCATCCCGGATCCGCACGGGCAGGGGTCGTTTCTTCCTATTTTCATCTCAAAGACCCCCCTCTGGATCGTTTTCATATTCTATCCTTGACCAGGTCGGCCGGTTGCTCTGAAAGTTCCATATATCCTTGAAAGGGTGTAATGCCGGGATAACATCCTTTGCATTTTGAGTTCCGACCAGGCATTCCCTGTATTTTTCACGGTTCACGGTTCCCATGAAAAGGTAGTCATTTCCTATGACATCCGGATTGACCTTCTCGCATGCGCTCGCCATCATCGGTTCCAATTCCCTTTTTCTGCCGATTATCAGGTCACAGTAGGGGCACCATCTACATGTCTTGCCTAAGACCAGAAAGGTGTTTGGTTCAACGTGAACTGCCAGATTGAACTTGCGGAGTCTGGTTTTTGTGTCGCATTTCGGGCATCTCGTGAAAGCGCAATCTTCGTAAGGGTTCAGGAAGAACCGGTGTTGGGGGTCTGCATAAGAGAGGTCATTTTTCATCTGTTCCATAATCGGTATCTTGTAGTAAAACTTTGAGGGGATCGATGTGAACGAGAATTGGAAAAGAAATGAATTTTTCAATTCTTATTAATATATAAAGTTTCGTCAACATATTGTGGACCTTTTCGGAAAGAGTTGTGAAGAGAGATCCATATGATCTCATCCTTTGATAGAGGAATTTGCACCTCATTGAAAGTCCATCAACGGATATGATTTTTAGATGTTTTTCACCACGAAATGCAAAGAATTCTAGCAGTAGTTCGTAATGCAATTAACATTACATTGAATGCAATAAATCATAAATATTTGGAGAAAATGATATCAAGGCAATTTGAAAAACAGTGGCAATATTGATAATGAAATGACCTGCCATGATCGGCAATGGATTCTGTTTCTTACGATACCAAATCGCATATATTATGGTTAAAGGTAAAAACGATAAAAATCTATAAACAATAAATCTCCAATCCGGTAAAAATGGAATAAAACTATGTTGCAGCGCATAAAAGAATGCCGGCAACAATATCGACGCCAATTTTTTATTTATTCTATTTAACGCATATCCAAGATAAAGACCATCTTCTGCGATCGTTGTTGTGATCGGAAGTACTATAATATTTATTACGCCCAAAGAAATAGGTATCGGTTGAATCATTGTTGAAGCCATATATGGGAATCTACTGTAAACAAGGGCTCCTGCAAGATACATGCCACCCATACCGATTATCAAAGTCAGAGAAATACCGATTAAAATATCGGTAATTTTTGTTTTACCTTTTTTATATTTTATTAATTCTTTATAAGAAATTTTTTCTGATCTGCATAACCAAAAAAGCATAAATATTGTAAGAATATTAATAAAACTGCAAATAATCGACCACCAACTACTTAGCTTGTAAAAAGATTGATTTAACACAATTGATAGTAACAAAACACTGATAATAAATAATAAACTTCTGAAAGGTAGAACCAGGATAGCTTTCATATTTTTTTTCATTTTTCATCCTCGTATTTTTTCGGTAGATCATTTTGAAATATTACACAATTTTACCAAACGGCTCGCGGCTATGAGATGTTGTTCCGGATAGAAATAGATTTTCAGCTTAGGAACAA
>Ga0272441_10000627_pt1 | contig 79203 bp, 55 predicted proteins | sample SSMProp6N_FD_193582 | JGI IMG/M metagenome (GOLD analysis project Ga0272441, IMG submission 193582) | Marine sediment archaeal communities from Little Sippewissett salt marsh, Falmouth, MA, United States - SSM-Prop-6N | ecosystem: Environmental > Aquatic > Marine > Wetlands > Sediment ...
TTTGGCGGGACCTCGGCCACGCCCCTGCTATAATGCGTTGCGTCAAGAATACGCGAAGGGAGTTTGCCTCGGGCAGGGGAGGATCGTATGTTCCCCTCAACGGTCGTGACGGGCGCGGCTGAGCGGGAGCCCGGCACGGCGGGATGGAGGCATTGGGAATCATGCGGCGGTTGCTCGTCATCATCTTCATGCTGGGCGCGTTCCTGGGCGGCTACCAACTCGGCCGACAGCCGGGCAGCCCCGACCTCATCGGCTGGGCGCGGAAGAACTACCCCAAGGTCGCCCAGGCCGGCCGGGACATCATCGCCGCCTTCGCCCACGGCCAGACCAACGCCGACCCCGCCCCCGTAGAGCCCGGCTGGGAGCAACGCTGAACCCCGCGGAGCCCGACCCCGGAGCCGTCCCTCGATCCCGAGGCCTCTCTTCGAGCCTGAGCCCCACAGCCGAAGGCCGGACCGAGGGGCAGAGATCACAGAGACCATACACGTCCAGGGGAGAATTCGTTCGCAGTTCGGCGCCAAGCAGCGGGACCGCGACCGGGCCGTCCTGTTGGCACGGGAGGGGAATACCACGGCGGCCACTCCGCACAAGCTCGGCCGCAGCAGGGCCTTTGTCCGGCGTTGGGGGTACGCCTGTTGCGACAGCGGGCTGCAAGCGGTCCGTGCCCGGAAGCCTCTTAGCCTCTCCGTTTTTGCAGACCGAGCCGTCCACTCCCCGCGGACACAGGGACGCGCGCTGTCGCAAGTACTAGAATCAGAGAGCTTTACGTCGCGTTGGGGTCTGGTTCTTGCTGACGGCTGGAGTCTCATCCCACAGGAGACGTTGTACGGGGCCGCTGACGTTCCTCCTTGCCGATTGCCGCGTTTTTCCCCTTGCCCCGTCGGCGGAATGGACTATAGTGAACGGCTCTGCTGAGAGCAGCGGGAGTCCGTGCGCCTGCGCGGCCGCGGGCGGATGGCAACGTAGATTCGCGCTTTGGAGACGACGATGCCGGCTTCGAAACCACAGGACATTCGTAACGTGATACTCCTCGGCCACGGCGGAGCGGGCAAGACGACGCTCGGCGAGGCCATGCTGCACGCCGCGAAGGTCAGCAGCCGCCTCGGGTCGGTGGACGAGGGCACGAGCCTGTTGGATTACACCGACATCGAGAGGGAGCGCAAGCATTCGGTCGATCCGGCGGCGGTGCATTTTGATCACGGCGGCAGAACGATCAACCTGATCGACGCGCCGGGCTACCCGGACTTCATCGGCGGGGCGATTGGCACGATGGGCGGTGCGGACACGGCCGTGGTGGTCATCAGCGGCACGGCGGGCATCGAGGTCAGCACACGGCGGCTGTTCAAGGCGGCGCAGCAGATCGGCATGCCCGTGGCGCTGGTGATCAACAAGATCGACGGCGAGAACACGGACCTCGAGCGGCTGTTGGCGGACATTGGCGAGTCGTTCGGGTCGGCGTGCAAGCCGCTGAACCTGCCGACCGACGGCGGGAAGGCCGTGATCGACTGCTTTGCCAATGACTCGGGCGCGTCGGATGTCGGCGACGTGGGCGAGGCCCACACGCAATTGGTCGAGAACATCATCGAGGCCGACGACGATTTGATGGAGGCCTACCTTGGTGGCGAGGAGGTCCCGCAGGAGAAGCTATCGGCCGCCTTCGCCCAGGCGATGGTGGAGGGCTCGGTCGTGCCGATCTTCTTCACCGCCGCCCGCGCGGAGGTGGGCGTGGCGGAGCTGACGGACGCGGTGGCGAAGTACTTCCCCTCGCCGGCGGACGTCAAGATCGCCCCGGCCCGGGGCGGGGAAGGCGGCGACGCCAAGGAGATCGACCTGGCCGCCGACGCGGACAAGCCGTTTGTCGGCCAGGCGTTCAAGATCGCCACCGACCCGTTCGTGGGCAAGCTGGCGTGGATTCGGGTCCTTCAGGGCACGGTGACGTCCGACACGAGCTTCCACCTGCGCGACGAGAAGAAGTCGTCGAAGGTGGGCCACCTCTTCAAGGTCCAGGGCAAGGAGACGGTCGAGGTGCCCAAGGCCGTCGCGGGCGACATCGTCGCGCTGGCGAAGGTGGAGGAGATTCGCAAGGACGACGTGCTCCACGTCGACGGCACGGCGATGTTCCGGGGCGCGGCCAAGTGCCCCACGCCGATGTACTCCCTGGCCGTCACGCCCAAGAGCCGGGGCGACGAGCAGAAGATCTCCGGCGCGCTGTCCAAGCTCAACGAGGAAGACCCGACGTTCACCGCCCTGCGCGACGCGCAGACCAACGAGACGGTCATCAGCGGCATCGGCGACCTGCACCTGCGGATCATGCTCACGAAGATGAAACAGCGGTTCGACCTGGAGGTCGACACCAAGCCGCCGAAGATCCCCTACCGCGAGACGATCACCGTCAAGGCCGAGGGCCACCACCGCCACAAGAAGCAGACCGGCGGGGCCGGGCAGTTCGGCGAGGTCTACCTGCGCGTCGAGCCGCTGGATCGTGGCTGGTCCGAGGAAAACAACAGCCCCTACCAGTTCGAGAGCGAGCTGTTCGGCGAGTCGATCCCGCGGCAGTTCCTGCCCGCCATCGAGAAGGGCGTCAACGACGTCTGCATGGCGGGCGCGGTCGCCGGCTACCCGATGCAGGACGTCCTTGTCGCGATCACGGACGGCAAGCACCACCCGGTCGACTCGAAGGAGGTCGCGTTCCGCACGGCCGGAAAGTTCGCCCTCATCGACGCCGTGCAGAAGGCCAAGCCCGTGCTGCTCGAGCCGATGGTGGACATGGAGATCACCGTGCCCGCGAGCCACATGGGCGACATCGCCAGCGACCTGTCGGGTCGGCGCGGGCGGATCCAGGGCCAGGACATGCTGCCGGGCAACATGTGCGTGGTGCGGGCCCAGGCGCCGTTGGCGGAGGTCATGCAGTACAACAGCCAACTGCGGTCCGTCACCGGCGGGCAGGGCAGCTACGCGATGGAGTTCAGCCACTACGAGCCCGTGCCGGGCAACGTCCAGCAGCAGATTATCGCCGCCGCGAAGGCGGAGAAGGAAGAGGAGTAGGACCACCATGCCTCGGAAGTGCCCCTTTACCGGCAAGAAGACGCGCAGCGGCCACAAGTACGCCCACCGCGGCAAGGCGAAATACCTCGGCGGGATCGGCCTGAAGACGACGGGCAAGACCAAGCGGACGTTCAAGGCGAACATGCAGCGCGTCCGGGCCGTCATCGACGGGCGGGTCGTGCGCATCAACGTCTCGGCAAAGGCCATCCGCAACGGCCTGATCTCCAAACCCCCGAAGCGGGATTACAAGCCCGACAAAGCGGAAACGTAGCACAGCGCGCGGTCTCTCCGCCCGATTGCCCACGGGACGCCACCCGTGGGCTTGGAGTTGGAGAGTAACGTCTCAATGCGCCCTCAAAGCCCACCGGTTGCGCCCGGTGGGCACTCGCTTTGTACGTGGAACCCCCCTCTATCGCACAAACGACCGCACGAACTGGAACATGCTCACGCGGGCCTTGGGAAGGTCCGCCCAGGCGCACGTCAGGTTGAGGCGCAAGTACCCCTCGGGCTCGACGCGGGACGCAACGAGACGGGCCTGGCCGCCCGAGCGATACAGGCGAACGTAGAACCCGTCCTGGAACTGGAGAATGGGCGTCTGGGCGTTCGCCCTGCCGGCGACGAGGGCATAGGCTTGACGCCAGCGACCCTCGCCCGTCTCGGGCCAGATCGAGAACGAGCCGGAAATGTTCACGGGGGACCGGGCCAGGACCAGCACGAGGGGGCTGTGGCCCGTGCCGAACGTCGGGCCAGCCCCGCGGTCCCGCAGCGTCACTCCCCATCCCTTCGGCAGCCCGTAGGTGATTCCCGCGTCGAGGTCCCACGTCCTCGGCCCGCTCCAGGCCGTGCCCAAGCCCAGCTCGTGGGCGCCGATGTCCGGGGCCTTGCCGAGGTACGGGCCGGTGATATTCGGCAGGTCCGCGGCGGCGTCGATCAGGGGCGAGCCCTCCTTCGGCAGCAGGAGGTAGTGCTTGAAACGCCAGTCGTCCGGCAGGGGCGTGCCCTGGAGCTTGGAGGAGTAGTACGGCGTGCCGGCCGGGAGCTGGACGTCGTCGGCGAAGACCTCTCGGTAGTCCACGTGCTTGCTGTGCTTGTCCCAGCCGTGCTCGGCGGCCAGGTCCTTGTAGCGGATGCCGCTGAACGGCTCGCCCCCGCCCGTCCCGTAGGCGTTGTGGTCCACGCGGACGGGCGAGATGCCCGGCCGGTATCGCCCACTGCCGGCCAGCGGGCCTTCCGTGCCGCGCAGCCAGGCGTTGTTGACGATCCACCCGCGGAGGATGTCGCCGCCCTGGCCCAGCCGGGAGGATTTGGTCAGCATCGTGTTGCCGCAGATCACCGCCGGCCCGGTGATGTCCTTGACCTTCAGCGCGTGGAGGTACGTGCCCACGTTGACGTTGTCGAAGATGTACCACGGCCCGCCCTTCATCGGCTGGAACGAGAAGCCGCACATCGAGTTGTAGCAGCGGTTGTTCCAGAGGCGGTAGTTCTCGCGGGCGTAGTCGGGCTCGATGAAGTCGTCGACGGTCTCGTGGATGGAATTGCCGTACACGTCGATGTCGCCCCGCCCGTAGGAGACGCCGTCGGCGAAGTCGCTGATCTCGTTGTAGCACACGGCGTTGCCGCACTTGCCGCGGTCGGAGCCGAAGTCCACCCCCTCGCCGCTGAAGCTGAACAGGCCGTTGGCGTCGCCGACCAGGCGGTTGTCGGCGATGAAGTAGTTCTCGCTGCCCCGGCCGGTGTGGATGGCGTAATGGGACTGGATCTTGCAGCCCGTGATGCAGACGCCCTTGTGCGAGCCCTGGATCGCGTTCTTCGGGTCGCGGATCGTCAGCCCGTGCAGCCAGACGTAGTCCGCGCGGATCTCCGCGCGCCCCTCGATCACCACGTTGGCGTCCCTCGCCGGCCGGTAGACGATCCACTTGCCCTCTTCGCCCGGCTTGTCGAGCTTCGCGCCCGGGTACGTCCCGGACGCCAGCAGCATAACCGTGCCGGGCTCGGCCTGCTTCTGGGCCTCGACGAGCCCGCCTTCCGGCACGGCGACGGTGCGGCGCGGCATTCGCGGGTAGTCGAGCGTTCGGGCCGTAACCGTCTTGACGACGGGGGCCTCTTCCCCCGGCCGCTTCCTCGTCAGCCGGAACTCGTACTCCGTGCCGGGGCACAGGCGGAAGACGCTGCCGGAGAACATCGTGGTCTTCCCGTACAGGTGGCGGAACAGCGGCAAGGCCTCTCGCCACGGCTTCGTGCCCACGCGACGGTAGGCCACCTCCACCGACCCGTCCAATTCCTCGGGACTGCGGACAGTCCAGTTGATCCCCATGCAGCACCACGTGGGTGTGCAGCGGATCTCGCCCGGCTGCGGGCCGGCGAGTCGGGTCGAGGCCCCGGCTGTGGCGGAGAGACACAGCGCCGCCGCGAGAGGCAGACCGAGCCGGGTCACCAAACGACGGGGTGTCTGACGGAGCGGGTCAGCGGTGGCGTTCATCTTCGCTCTCCAGACGGGTGAGGCCGGAACTACTTCCCGAAGACCTTCAGGACCGTCGCGAACTGCGGGGCGTAGATCTTGGCGTCTTCCGTGCCGAGCTTTTTCAGGGCGGCGACGACTTCGTCCAGCTTCTTTCGCTCGGCGGGCGCGTCCTGTCCGGCGAGGATCTTGGTCACCGCGGCATAGCCCCGGGCCATCAGCTCCAGCGCCGCGTCGTTCGCGTTGTTCGCGTGCGTGCGTGTCCGCTCGAACGACTCGGCCGCGGCGTCGTATTCCTCCCGGGCGAGCTGCCACGCCCCGACCAGCCAGTGCGCGTTGGCCAGCGGCTTGTCGTCCTGCTTCAGCTCCCGCGCCAGTCGGAGGGTACACCGCGCCGCGTCGCAGCCGACGGCCTGGTCGGCCCGGGTGACCTCGATGCTCTTCTCGCCCCAGCCCGGCCAGGTGAACGAGCCGAGGTTGTAGGCCATCGCCTTGGCGGCCCCGCGGAACCGTCCGGCCGCCGCGGGGTCGCTGCCGTCGGCGAGCTGGGCCTGCCGGAGGCAATGCTGGATCCCGCCTCGCAGGAACGCGACGGCGCGGGGCAGGTCCTTGTCCTTCCAGTACGTCCCACCGGCCAGCATGGAGTAGAGCCCGACGACCTGCCTCGCGTCGGCGTTCGCGTGCAGGTACTCCAGGGCGGCGAACGTGTCCTCCTCCCGCGCCACGTTCCGCGCGGCGGCCACGATGGCCATCTGCCGCTCGCGGGAGAGCGTCTTCGGCGCCTCGGACGCCGCCCAGGCGGGGGTGGCGAGCGACAGCACGATCAGCATTCGGCGACAACGCATGATGAGGGTCTCCTGCCGGGGTCTGGGGCTTTGCAGCGAGTTTCGCATCGGCGGGGGGGCTTTGCAAAGCCAAATGGGGCGGCCATGGGACGAAGCAGGGAGGATACCCACCGTGCACCGAGCGAGACCCACGAACGCGCGGGCGCTGCTGCCGGTCGGCGCTCTCCTGGCCGCCGCCGGGGCCGCACTCGGCCAGGGGACCGCGATCGACCCCCCGCCTCCCGCGTCGCAATCCACCGCTCGCGGGGATAGAATCGGGCCCGCACGACAGGAGCCCTTCCATGGCCGACATCGACCGGCGAATCTACCTCGGCACGATCCTGCTGGAGCCGAACCGCTGGGGCACCCCCAGGACGCCTACGTATTGCGTGGGCGATTGGCTGGAACGGTTCGCCGCCGCCGGCTTCGACGGGATGGAGCTATGGGAGTACCACGCCACGCTCGCCGACGAGACCGAGCGCGCCGCGCTGGACGCCTCGCCGATTCCCGTGGCCGTGTTCAACACGTACTGCGGCTTTGAGGACGAGGCCGCCGGCGATCGGGCGCGGGCCGTCGAGATGGTCCGTCGCTTCGGGGCGGGGGGCGTGAAGTTCAACGTCGGCAAGGAGCCCGGGCGGCGGGGGGAGTACCTTCGCAATCTGTGCCGCTGGGCCGACGCGATGCCGGCCGGCTGCCGCCTGCTCTGCGAGTGCCACGGCGGGACGATCCTGGAGCAGCCCGCCGCGGCGGCGGCGTTCTTCGAGGAAGCGGGCCTGGAGCAGCTCCAGGCAATTGTCCACTGCTTTGCCGACACCGCGAAGCTCGTCGAGTGGCTCGATTGCCTCGGGCCGGCCGTCACGCACGCCCACGTCGCCCTGCGCCGCGACGGCCGGTTTGCTCGCCTCCGTGCGGCCCCCGCCCACGCAGACGAATGCCTGGCAGTCCTCCGCCGCGCCGGGTACGCCGGCTCGTTCACACTGGAGTTCACCGAAGGCACGAGCACGCCCGACGACAAGCCCGAGACGCTCTGGCCGGCCGCCCTGGACGACCTGGCGTTCCTGCGTGAGCGACTCACTTGACGGGGCGAACCCGGAGGACGAATGGCTTTCGCGGCGGGAGCGTGAAGGCGATCCTCGTTCGCCGGCCGGTGACGGTGAACTCCGTGGGCTTGCCGCCTTCCCCGCACACCAGCGCGTAGCGCCCGGGCCGGAGGAGGTACAATTCCGCGGCCATCGGGCGCGGCCCGCCGCCGAAGTGGTACAGTTCGGCCGCGAAGCGGCTCGTCCCGGCCTCGGTCACCAGCGCGGCGATGTCTCGCGGCGGGGTCAGCCAGCGGACGGCGTTCAGCGGGAAGTACCCCGCCTGGCCCGGATCGCCGGTCACCGTGGAGTACAGCAGGTGCGTGTCCGGCCGCTTGAAGTCGCCCACCGCCTCGCGGAACATCATGTCCGCATCGAACAGGACGGGAAAGCGCAGCACGCGGTCGGTATAGCGGACCTCGCGGGTGTAGCCGGGGCGGTTGACGCGCAGGGCCTCGGCCGTGTCGCCCAGCGCGGCGGTGAGGGCGTCGCGGTTCGAGGCGGTTCGCCCCCGGCCGTCGCGGGCGAGCAGCTCGTCGAACTCCGCCGAACCGCTGAGGCGCTTGTACTTGGCCAGCGTCCCGGCGAGAAAGCCCAGCTCCTTCGCGCACCAGGCCTCCGTGCCGGGGGCGGGGGCCTTCCTGGGCCGGTCCCTGAGATACCGCAGTCGGGCCGCCGCCATCGAGCGAAGCGGGCGAAGGTACTTCTCCTTCCCCGTCATGTGCCACGTCAACAGCAGCGTATCGCACATCATGCCCATCGCGCTGGGCCACTCGTACAGCGTCGGCTCGCCGTGATTGCGGGGGTCCCACCAGTTCTCGCCCAGCCCGCCGACCCGCCCGTCGGGCCAGTGGATGGCCGACGGGATGATCCCCGCCGGCTTACCGCGCTCGACCCGCGCCGCCGCGTTCACCCACGTGTCCATCCACGCGGAGATCAGCTTGCCCAGCCGCTCGTCGCCCATCCGCTGCCAGTACAGCAGCGCCGGCTGGACCGCCCGCGGATGGTACACCGTGTCGCACGCCCGCTGGGGCGAGTCGTCCAGCCGGTCGACCGTGAAGTAGGTGCTCCTGAACTGGAGCTGCCCGCGGCGGTTCCGACCGGTCCAGAGCGTCTCCATCAGCCCGGCCAGGCGCAGGGCGCGCTTCTTCCACGCCTCGTCATCGGGCGCCAGGTGCATCATGGGCGTGATGACGTCGGCGGAGTCCTCGGCCGTGTGCTCCACGTCGCTCATCCGCGACGTATACCCGTGCTTCATGTGCCCCTGGGCCATCAGCGCCGCCGAGAACCGCGCCTGGGCGGCGGCGATCTTCGACGAGTCGAAGCCCACCAGCACGGGCACCCACCAGCGCCACATCTCGCAGTCGTCGCCCCAGCCCCCGCCGTACTGGCCGTCGGACTGCATGCGGTGGTCGATCCACCACTCGATGATGTCCGTCAGCCGTTCGATGCCCTCGCGCTGGAGGGCTGCCCACGTCGGCGCCCCGACCGCGCCGGGAAGGTCCCTTCGCCACGGGATCGGCTCGCCGAGGTACATGCGGATCACGCGATTCTCGGGAAACGCCCTCGCCGCGGCGCGCAGGTCCGCCACGGCCTTGTCCAGGTACTTCCGCCGCCGGCTGCTGTAGCGAATGATATTGCCGCTCTCCAGCGTCACCCACACCAGCATCCGCCCCCGGTACAGCCGCGCCAGCGGCCGGAAGGGGGAGCCCTCGGCGAGGCCGAAGTCGTAGTCCAGCGTCCGGCCGATCGAGCGGCCAAAGTAATCCAGCCGCTTCGACGTGACCCACTTCTCGGCCTCGGCGGCCATGCGCCTCGCCTCGCGCCGAAGCGCGTCGCTCAGGCCCCCCAGGGCCTCGATCTGGCGGAGGACCTTCACGCGCTCGGCGTCGTCCTCGGTATTCCCGGCCCGGCGGATCCGCTCCGGCAGGCCCTCGGCGCCGTTCGCGGCGGCAATCAGCGGCCCCATCGCCACCGCCGCGGCGAGCCACGCGTCCGTTCGCATCTTCATGTCCGTTCTCCCGTAAAGGCTTGCCCTCCAGCCTACCGCCGCGTAAGAGAGGGTCAACCGCCGCGCCGGTCCGACGTGGAGAGGAATTCATGACCGCACGCACAGTGACTCTTGTCGCGCTGGCCTTGACGTCCGCGGTCGCCTTGGCCCAGCAGCCGCTGCTAGGTTTCAAGCCGATTGGCCGGATCGCGCCACGCCACGCGAGGGACATCCGCGCGTCGAGCTTCTCCGTCGGGGCCGAGACGATGGACCGCGACTACACGATCTATCGCCACTGGCGGACGTACCTCGGGCCGCTGGGCGTTAAGAAGGCCCGCATCCAGTCCGGCTGGGCCAAGACGGAGAAGCGCCCCGGCCGGTACGACTGGGCCTGGCTGGACGAGATCATCCCCGACATGGCCGCCCAGGGCGTCGAGCCGTGGGTCTGCCTGTGCTACGGCAATCCGATCTACCCGGGCGGAGGCGGCACGGGGCTCGGCGGCGGCCTGCCGTCCTCCCCCGAGGCGCTGAAGGCGTGGGACGCGTACGTCGCGGCCTTCGTGGACCGCTACAAGAAGCACGTGGACGAGTGGGAGGTCTGGAACGAGGCGAACCTGCGGGGCAAGTCCTCGGCGGGCAAGTACGGCGACCTGCTGATCCGCACGGCGGAGGTCATACGCGGCCGGCAGCCGAAGGCGAAGATCCTCGGCATGGCCACGCCGGGTGTGGGCACGTCCTTCACGAAGGCCGTCCTGGACCACCTGAAGGCCAAGGGCAAGCTGCACCTGGTGGACGAGGTGACGTACCACCCCTACAGCGCGAACCCGGACAAGAGCTACGCCGCCGTCGCGGGGCTGCGCAAGGTCGTGCGGTCGTTCTCGAAGACGATCGGCATTCGCCAGGGCGAGAACGGCGCGCCCTCGAAGCGCGGCAGCTTCGGGGCCCTCAGCGGCTACGACTGGACCGAGCGCAGCCAGGCCAAGTGGGCCCTCCGCCGACTGCTGGGCGACCGGGGGCGCGACATCCCCTCGTCGTACTTCGCGATCTGCGACATGGCCTACCGCGTCACCGCCAAGGGGCGCGACAGCGACCTTCGCGGCGCGCCAGCCGAGACGCGCCTCAAGATCAACTACAAGGGCCTGCTGGCGATCAACAGCGACCGCACGGTCCACCACGTGAAGGTGGGCTATCGCGCGGTGCAGCACCTCACGGCCGTGTTCGACGATACGCTGAAGCGCATCCCTCAATACGAATGGCAGTCCGAGCCGAAGTTCCAGAACGTCGCCGTCTTCGCCTACGCCAAGCCCGACGGCGCCCAGGCGGTGACGATCTGGCTGAGCGGCAAGAACCCGGCCGACGAGTTTACGCCGATCCCCGCGACGTTCACGTTCGCCGCCGGCCGCTTCGCCGACCCCGTCTACGTGGACCTGCTGAGCGGCAAGGTCCACGCCATTCCCGCGACCCACTGGTCCCGCGAGGGCACGAAGCACGTCTTCCGCGATGTACCCGTCCACGATTCCCCGATCCTGATCGCCGACCGCAGCACGATCGGCAAGATCGCGTCCGGGAGAAACTGACCGCCCGACCCGATCCAAGCCGGGTCGTCGTCACGGTCCCGACGGCGATGGGCAGGCCCCCGCCATGCCGGAACAGACGGAGCGGCAACGGGCCTTCCCCTTTGCCGTGCCTGGGCTATTCGTTCTCCCAGAGGCCCTCGATTTGGCGCAGCAGGCCCGTGAGCCGACCGCAGACGGCGCGCAGGTCGGCGTCGTTTGGGCGGCCGCGAATGTCGCCAAGCCGGCCGGCAACGTTCAACTGGGTGCGGCTCTCGGCGTGGAACTCGCCGACCACGGCCCATTCTCCGACGACGCGGATGCCGGCGTGCTCGAGGAACTGCCCGGTGTACTTGAGCATGGGGACGGCCTCGCGGGCTCCGGTGTGCGGGCCGCCGTACGTGCAGAAGACCACGCCGAACCGGCCGGGCCGCTCCGGCGCCGCCGGCAGGACCTCCCCGTAGGCCTTCATCTGTGCGCCCAGGAACGCCCGCACCGGCTCGGGCGGCGCAAACTGGTAGACCGGCGCGCCGATTAGAACCAGGTGGTAGTCGCAGAGAGCCACGTCCAGGTCGGGCGCGATCTCCTTCAGTTCGGCCGCAAAGCCCGCCTCGACCAGCGTCGCGTGCAGGGCCTCCGCCACCTTGCGCGTGTTCCCGCCCGCGCTCCAATACGCCACCAATGCCCTGTTCTTCTCGTCGCCCATGGTTACCTCGTTCGTTCGCGGGTGCCGCGCCGGCACCCAGATACGGTGTTCCCGACCTGCCGAAACGCACTGTACCGGCAAGCCTCTCGGAACGCGACAGGCCGTCCTTGCGGGGGAGACAAACGGACAGCTATCCTGCGGGCTGCGTCGAACACCGGAACACGGGAGCATGAGACGATGCAGAACGGATCAACACGATGGGTTGTGGCCGGGACGCTGGCGGCCGCGATGGCCTGGCCCGTAGCGGCCGGGGAGTTCCGCACGCCGCTGATGAAGGCCCCGCCGAAGATTGACGGGCGGATCGAGCCGGGCGAGTGGGCCCTCGCGGCCGGGTTCGACGGGTTCGGGCGCGACGGGGGCGTGCTGAACCAGCGGCGGGTGCGGGCGTTCGTCGGCGCGACGAAGACGCACCTGTTCGTCGCCGTCGCCAGCCAACTGCCGGACAAGGGCCGGCTCCGGACCACGATCGACCGGGACAGCCTCAAGGCCGTGTTCGACGACGCGATCGAGGTCTTCGTCAACCCCACGCCCGACGACGCGAAGCAGGTCGAGTATCAGTTCCTGGCCAACTCGCTCGGCAAGGGCGGCTACCAGGTGCACACGCTGGGTGGGGCGACGGAGAACGCCGCCTGGCGCGGCGGCTGGCAGCAAGCGCACGGGATGCACGAGGGGATGTGGCACTTCGAGTGCGGCATTCCGATCGCGAGCATGGGCAGGGTCGCCAAAGGCCGCAAGACCACCGACGGGGCGTGGAAGATCAACCTCACGCGCGACTGGAAGCACCCGTGGGAATGGTCCAGCCTCAGCGCCGCGCCCGGGGGGTACGCGTTCACGGGCGTTCGGTTCGTCTTCGACCCCTCCGCCCCGGCCGTGCAGTATGCCGCCGCCCGCGACCCGTTCCTGGCCGACTTCGCCGGCGAGCTGACCGTCCGCAACCCGACGGCCCGGCCGATGTCGCTGAGGGCGTCGGCTGTCCTGGGCCGCAACCGAATGCCGGCCGTGCGCGCGGAGCAGGAGATCGCCCTGACGCCCGGCGAGGTCAAGAAGGTGCTCCTGACCTGCCCGCCCGACGAGGCGACGACGCGCTTCGACCTGCACGTGCTCGTGACGTCCGCCGACGGCAAAACGGTCCACTACGACCGCAAGACGTCCTGGCCGCGGGGCAAGCCCTACCGGTACGTCGCCGGCGAGGCCGCCAAGCTGCCGCCCGTGGCGTTCCGCTTCGCCTACTACCCGTACACCAAGCGCATGCGGGTGCTTGCCGATATCAACGGCCTGCCCGCCGACGCGAAGCTCGCCAAGCTCACCGCCGAGGTCCGCGAGCGGCTGGGCGGCAAGGTCGTTCACCGGGCGGCCTTCGACGTGGGCGCCTTTCAAGACGGCCGACAGGGAATCGCCTTCGACCTGCCCCCCCTCGAAGGCCTCTACGAGATCGCCCTGATCCCCGAGGGAACCAACGTGCCGGGCACGGAGGTGGTTCAGCCCTTCGAGCGGAAGGTCTTTCCCTGGGAGCACACGCCCGTCGGGCGCAGCACGAAGGTCTACCCGCCGTTTGAGCCCATCGAGTGGGACGCCGGGAACGGCACGCTCCAGACCGTCCTTCGGGAGCACAAGCTCAACGGCCTGGGCCTGTGGGACCAGGTCACCGCCGCGTCGGCCCACACCGGCGTCGCCAAGCCGATCCTGGCCGCGCCGATGCGGTACGTGGCCCGCCTCGACGGCAAGCCGCACGCCGTCAAGGCCGAGACGCTGAAGGTGACTTCCGCCGCCCCGCACGAGGTCGTCACGGAGGCCCGCTTCGCGATTGGGGCCGTCCGCTGCGAATCCAGAAGCACGTGGGACTACGACGGCACGGCGAGAGTCGAGCTGACGGTCGGCCCCACGGGCGGTAAGCCGCTCGACGAGCTGACGCTGGAGATTCCCTTCGCCGGCCCGGCCGCGACGCACATCCATGCCAACGCCGACCGGATCCGCGCACCGGTCGCCCAACGCATCCCCCAAGCCAAGGGCATCGTATGGGACGCGTCGAAGGTCGCCTGCGACGAGATGACCCGGAACTTCTGCCCGTACGTCTACGTCGGCGATGCCGTTCGCGGTCTCTGCTGGTTCGCGGACAACGACCTCGGCTGGAGCTGGGACCGCACCACGCCCAACGTCACGCTCGTCCGTAGGGGCGACACCGTGGTGCTCCGCGTTCACCTCGTCAACAAGCCCCTCGTCAGCGACCGGTCCCGCAAGATCACGTTCGGTCTGCTGGCCGCGCCGGTCAAGCCGCGACTGTCGCCCGGCGGCAAGCATTGGTGGCGGTACCGCTACCTGCGGGACAACTACACGCTCCTGGGCACGGATATCAACTGGCTGGCCCGCGGGAGCTGCGGCAGCGTATACCCGGCCGGGAAGGACATGTACCTCTGGGAGATGATCGCCCGGGGCAACCGCGAGAAGCTCGGCCGCGACGAGGTGCAGAAGGTCGTCGACTACAGCAAGCGGTACTTCAGGGACTACCCCGACCGCGTTCCCAGTTGGGAGGCCCACGTCCGCCACAACCTCCAGAGCCGCTACGGCAAGAAGATGGTGTTCTACTACAACCGCGCGAGCTGCCAGCTCTTCGACGAGTTCGAGACCTTCAAGGACGAGTGGTGCCTCACCGACCTCCGCTCCGTGCCGAAGGGCAAGGGCATCGGCGAGATCAAGATCGTCCCGTCCGCGTCGTACATCGACCACGCCCTCTACTGGTACGCCCGGTCGTTCGAGGTCGGCGGGAATCTCGGCGTGTACTGGGACAACTTCTTCATCGCCCCGTCCTACAACACGCAGATGACCGACGCGTACAGGCGCGCCGATGGCGCCGTCGTCCCGGCCGCGGGGATCTGGGACCTGCGCGAGCTGGCCCGACGGACGTTCGTCATGATGAACGAGCGCCGCATGCCGCCGATCACCTTCCCGCACATGACCAGCTTCAACCCCCTGCCGATGATGGCCTTTTGCACCGTCCAGTACGACTGGGAGTGGAAGTACTCCCTCGGCGACGTCCAGGACCGGCACACGCGCGAGCTGATCCTGCTGACGAGCACGGGCGACCTGGCCGGCGTCTGGCCCGTGCCGCTGGGCGACCACGGCAGGCTCGCCAACGACCCCTGGACGCAGCGGACCTTCACGGCCGTGCGCCTGGTCCACGAGCTCGACGGCTACGGCGGGTTCGGCCTCAGCTACGCGAAGGCCCACCAGGCGAGCCGGAAGCTCTTCGAGCCCGTCGAGCGGATGCTCGACGAGCCGAAGCTGAAGGTCTACCGCTACTGGGACGACGGCAGCCAGCCGGTCGCGGCGACGAGCACGGACATCCCCACGATCGTGTACAGCATTCCCGGCCGCCGGGCCGTCGTCGTGGCGACGAGCTACTCCGCCAAGGACGAGGCCGCCACGCTGAACGTGGACCTTCAGGCCCTGGGCCTGGCCGCCGGCTGCCGCGTCACCGACGTCGAGACCGGCAAGGCCCTCACGATAGCCGGCGGGAAGCTGACGTTCCCGCTGAAGAAGCACGATGTCCGCGTTCTCCGGTTCGAGGCCGGGCGATAGGGCGGGGCGGGACCATCGCGCCCCACGGCGACCACGTGGAGACACCCATGAGCATCCGATCGACATGGGCCTTCGGCATCCTCTGCGGGCTGCTCTGGCCCGCCCTTGTCTCGGTTGGCGGCCCGGTCAGGAGCGCGGGGGAGTTCCTGTACATCCCGCCGTCGGCCGAGAAGCACGTGCTGTTCTACCATTCCTTCAGTCGCGGCGCGTCCGAGCCGGAGATCAACCGGCTGGGGGCGAAGGTCGGCAAGACGCGGGGGCGGCTCACGCCGGCGCTGACGGACCCGGGGTTGACCCCCGCCAAGGGCGGCCGGGCCGTCGGGCTGGCGGGCGTGAGGCTGCCGCTCAACCGCCCCGTGACCGTCAGCCTGTGGTTCCGCCTCGACGAACACATGGAGGTCGCCAGCGGCTTCCACCTGATCAGCCTGCGGACGCCGACCGGCTACATCAGCAACTTCGTCCGCGGCAAGGGCGGTTGGTGTGCGCTGACGAGGCCGACGTTCGTCGTGCAACTCTACCGTTTCCCCGGCATCAGCAACGTCAACGGCATCCGCTTCGGCGACGCGTGGCTGGCGGAGAAGGTGTGGCATCACGCAGCCGTGACCGTCTCGGAGGGCTCGCGGGTCCGCGTCTACTGGGACGGGCGGCTGCGAAGCGACACCACCGCAAAGGGCCGGCTGTTCGGCCCGAAGGACGTGGTGACTCACATTGATCTGGGCCCGCACTGGCTGGGGCATCCGATGACGATCGACGAGCTGCTGGTGCTTCGTTGTGCGTGGTCCGGCGAGCAGGTTGCGGCGTACGTCTCGGCCGTCCGGAAGCTCGCGGAGGCGGGCTTTGGGTTCCGCGTCCCCCGCGCAGTGTCCGCCAAGCCGTCCCGGCGAGCTACTTGATCTCCTGGTCCTCCTCGCCGGGCTTGAGGGTGGCTCGCCCGGCCGCCCAGCCCTGAAGGGCCTCCAAGCGCCGGATGCCCTGGGCGAAGTACTCCCCGCCGAGCAGCGCGAGGTGGGCCTGGAAGCGCTGCTCCTGCTCGTCCTTCCAGCCGGGGCTCGGGTGGACCATGCCCTGGGCCGCCAGCTCGTCCAACAGCACGTCCGCGATCAGCCGGTGGCCGGTGATCCGCGGGTGGACGTGGTCGGCCAGGAGGTCGTCGCCCGGGATGCCGTCCCGGCTGGCCTGGGCGATCGCCTCCCGCGCGTCCACCAGCGGGACGCCCTCTTCCCGCGCGATGGTGAGGATCTCCTCGTTCATGGGCTCGAGGATCCGCAGCGGGCAGATGTCCAGCTCCTTGGCGCGGAGGTACTCCGTGCGGGCCTCGGCGATCCGGCCCAGCCTGTCCAACTCCTTGGCCAGGCGGTAGTGAACGCCCGCGTGCTGGTTGTCGATGGCGAGCGCCCGCCCCAGCAGCTCGACGGCCTCGGGCGTGCCCGTCGCGTCGGCCGACTGCCGCAACAGGGCGTTCCACTCCGTCCGCCGGGCATCGGTCAGGCCGTCGCGGTTCTGGCTCTTGAAGGGGGGACAGTCCCGCAGGTTCGTCACGGGGTTGACCAGCAGGATTGGGACGCCGGCCTCCTTGCACATCCGCACCATCCGCCGGACGTTGAACCGGAAGTGCTCGATCACGCCGAACGTCCACTGCTCGTCCCGGTGGTACTTCTCCAGTCCCCCCTCGTAGTCCAGGATGGCCTGGACGTCGGACTTCAGCACGGTGCGGCCTTCCGCGTCGGCCAGCGACGTGCCCCGCAGCCGAAGGTACGCCTCCCGCACCACGTGGAACGTTCGCGTCCGGGCCGCGAGCTGCCACGGCCCGGCCAGCCAGCCGGGCGTGTCCCGGAAGCCCCCGTACTCGCGAGCCTCGAGGAACTCGTTGTGGCCCGTGTACAGGATGACCAGGTCCGCCCCGTGCCCGAGGACCTCCTTGAGGATCGGCACGAGCCGATAGCTCGCATAGGACACGCCGCCGCAGTTGACCACGCGCCAGCGGCGGTCGGGCTCGGCGAGCTGGAGACTCAGCTCCAGCCACGTCGAGAAGGCCGTCTCGATGCCGTACGGCCGGCCCTGCACGGTCGATCCGCCCAGGCAGAAGATGCGGAACTCATCGGGGCCCTTCTCGGCGGCGAACCAGTCCGGCCGAAAGCACCGCCGCCGCGATCGCGAGACCTCGTAGCGCTCGCCGTCGGCGCTGAGGACGAACAGCGGGTTCACCCCGGAGAAGCCCACGAACGGGTCGTCGTGCTCCTCCGGCCGACCCCAGCCGAGGGCGACGAACAACAGCTCGGCGGCGACGAACGGCACGAGCGCGAGCAGCACCGCCACCAGCCGGAACAGCGCCTTACGGCCGGGGCTGGCACGTCTGGGCGGATTGGTTGTCGGTTGCTCGGGCAAGATCGACGCCATCGTATCAATCGCAGTCGGAGACTCAGACGAGCGCCGTTCGCGAGACGGGGCACTCAACCGTCGGAGACGCCTGGTGCACGCAATGCTTGGCCAAGTGCAGTGATGAGCGGCGGAAGGTCTTCCGTCAGGGTCTGCCAAACGATGTCGAGGTTGATGTTGAAGTACCCGTGTACAAGACGGTGCCGCATGTTGATTATCGCCCGCCAGGGAATGTCGGCGATGGCATTCTGGGTATCCGCCGACACATTGCTGGCGGCCTTCCCAACGACCGCGATACACCGGACGACAGCCAGCGCGAACTGCCGATCGGCTTCCAGGTCTTCTCGACCTTTGCCCTGGGCGAAGGCGTGCGCCTCGCGCGCCGCATCGAGCATATGCCGAAGGCGGATGCGGTCATGCGGATCCATAGAGCACCTCCGCCGAGCGGACGACATCCTCCCGGAAGTACTCGCTTAAATCCTCCGGCGTGAGGAGATCCACCCTTCGACCACCCAGCAGAGACGAAAGCTCCTCCGCCATCCCTCCCAGACGAATCAGGCCCGGGACTTCACCGGGCTCGAACTCCACGAGGACGTCGACATCGCTGTCTGGGCCGAAATCGCTACGCAACACCGAACCGAACAGGGCAAGTCTGCCAATGCCGTGCCGCTTGCAGAAGGCCTCGATCTCCGCGAAGGGAATGTCGATCTGTGCCCGAGTCATAGCGGCATTCTACCGCGTCTCCTTCCTCGCGCGAAGGGACCAGGGCGGGCACGGGCTCCAGGTCAATGCGTCGGCCGCACTCGGCTCCGCGCAACGGGTGGCCGGCCCCACGGCGGTCAGTCCGGTTGGGGCTGAATGCCCCCCTTCTTGAAGAACTCGGAGCGGGGTTTCTCTTCGGGCAGGGGGGTCTTTTGGCGCGGGTCGGCGTGGAGGATGACGTTGTCGAAGACGAAGTCGCCGGGGGGCCAGTACGCGTAGATCACGACGCGGAACCACTGGACGTTGGCGGGCAGGCCGCCGCGGGGCGGGAACGGGGCGGCGTAGTGCTTCCAGACGTTCTCCTCGTTGCGGCAGGACAGGTACCACCGGAAGCACTCGCGGCGATAGCGCTCAGGGTGCTGCTTGGCGTCGGCGGCCACCAGGGCCTTCCGCTTCGTCTCGGGCAGGTCGGCGAATTGACCGGCCGTCATGCGCCGCTCGACCAGCGAGTGCTCCGGCAGGGCCGTCGCGTGGGCAGAGCAGTCCAGGTAGCCCTTGACGAAGATCTTCGGGAAGAAGATCCCCGCCGTCTTGCCCTTCATGTCCGCCAGCAGCCAGTACCGCTGCCCGGGCTTGGCGTCGATCCAGTCGCCGTGGAAGTGCACGCCCTCCATCCCCGCGACGGAGGCGTAGCTGTCGTCCTTGCCGATCTTCGGCGGCCGGGCGGGGTCGGCCTGACCGAAGCGGAGCTTCCGGCGGTAGGCCATCCACGGCGCGCGCTCGAGGTTGGTGGTGATCTTCAGCACCGTGCCGCGTCCGGCCGGGCCGGCGGTGAGGAACGTCGCGGCGTTGTCTGCCCGCTCCCAGCCGAGGGCCCCGTTCTCGAACGCGCCGTTGACGTTGATTGGCTTGCCCCAGTCGGCGGACTTGGGCTCGGGCTCGTCGCCGTACTCGGGCGGCTGCCACTCGCCCTCGGCGCGGACCTCCTCGACGATCTGCTTGCTGAGCACGGCCCGGGCGCGCTCGGTCGGATCGCGAAACTCCTTCATCCAGCCGCCGGGCTTCTTGGGATCGGTCAGGTCGACGCAGCGGACCCTCGCCGCCAGCCCCGCCCCGAGTCGCTCGACGCTGCCGTACAGCGCCACGTGCACGCCGAGCTGGTCGGCCATGAGCTTGCGGACCTTCGCGGGGTCCGTCGAGACGGGCAGGCCCCGGGCGACCTCCCGCGTCTCCAGCCCGCTGACGACCTCGTACCCCTCGTGCCGCCGCAGGCGGACGCGGAGCGTGTCGGCCAGCTTCTGCCCCGCCGACGCGGGCGTCGAGGCGAAATCCAGCACCGCCAGGTAGATCGTCTTCGGCTTTGCCGCGTCCCCCGCCCGGCTGGGGGCGGCGGCCGCGGCGGCGAGAAGAACGACGTATGCCAGTTTCATCCTTGCCTCCCGTGTAAGACTGCACGACGCCCATTGTACGCGATGGGCCCGCGGGAAAAATCCCGTGGACCGCGAAGAACTCCCCGCCGCGACCCGGTTAAAAAGTATGCCGGAGGTGGCGCAAATCTGCTACAATCCCCGGCCGCGATCTCTGGCCGGAATACATGAAGGTGCGAAACATGCTACGAAGAATGCTTTCGAGTCGGACAGGCGGGTTCATCTTGGCGGTGGCAGGGCTGGTGCTGCTTGCGGGTCAGCCCGCCGGTGCGGCGGCGTACCGTTCGCCCTACGACGTGGCGTACTCGCCCGACGGCAAGCTACTGGCGGCGAGCGATCACACGTGCGCGTCGGTGGTCCTGCTGGACGCGGCGAGCAACAAAGTCGTCAAGGAAGTGAAGCTCAACGGCAAGCCCACCGGCGTGGCGTGGTCGCCGAAGAGCGACCGGGTCTACGTCTCGGAGCAGTCTGCCGGCACGGTCGCCGAGGTCGATCCCAAGGCCGGGAAGGTCGTGCGGCGGCTCAACGTCGGCGCCCGCCCCGCGGGCGTGGTTCTGGCCCCCAAGCACGGCCTGCTGCTCGCGGTGAACATGGGCACGGAGAGCGTCTCGGCGATCGACCTGGCCAGCGGCAAGGAGAAGGCCCGCATCCCGATGCTCAACACGCCGCACGGGATCGCCGTCACGCCGGACGAGTCGAAGGCCCTGGTGACGAACCTCTACCCGTTCGGCGACGCCTCGAAGGCCACGCAGGCCGGCTGCCTGGGCGTGATCGACCTCAAGACGCTCAAGAAGGTCAAGGACATCCAGTTCACCCCGGGCTCGACGCTGATGCGGGAGGCCGTCTGCTCGCCGGACGGCAAGTGGGCGTATGTCTCGCACACGCTGGGGCGCTTCACGCTGCCCACCACGCAGCTCGACCGCGGCTGGATCAACACCAACGCGATGACCGTGGTCGACCTGACCAAGCTCGAGCCCTACGCGACGGTCCTGCTGGACCGCCTGACCGAGGGGGCATCCGACCCGTGGGCCGTGGTGATCTCCAAGGACGGCAAGACGCTGTGGGTGACCCTGTCGGGCGTCCACCAGATCGGGCGGATCGACCTGGAAAGCCTCCACCTGCTGATGGACGGCAAGGACATTCCCAAGGACAAGCCGACCCCGGACGGCACGCCGCGGCACCTGTCGCAGATCTGGGCCGAGATCAAGAAGGACCCCGCCAAGCGGGACTTCCTGGCCAACGACCTCGCCGCGCTCTACGGCGCGGGCCTGCTGGTCCGCACCCGCCTGAAATGCAGCGGTCCCCGCGGCGCGGACCTCTCGCCCGACGGCAAGAAGCTCGCCGTCGCCTCCTACTTCACCGGCGAGGTGGTCATCGCCGAGCCCGGGACGGGCAAGCTGACGGCGGCCACGCCCGTCGGGAACCAGCCGGCGGCCGACTCGATCCGCAAGGGCGAGATCGTCTTCCACGACGGGACGTACTGCTTCCAGCACTGGCTGAGCTGCGCGACCTGCCATCCCGAGGACGCCCGGGCCGACGGGCTGAACTGGGACCTGCTGAACGACGGGATCGGCAACCCGAAGAACACGCGCTCTCTGTTGTGGAGCCACAAGACCCCGCCGGCGATGAGCCTCGGCGTGCGGGCCACCTCGGACGTCGCCACGCTGGCGGGCTTCCGGTTCATCCTGTTCCGCGAACCCGAGCCCGGCGACGTGGACCACGTCAAGAACTACCTGCGTTCCCTGGAGCCCGAGAAGAGCCCGTACCTGGTCAACGGCAAGCTCTCGGCCAAGGCCCAGCAGGGCAAGAAGCTCTTCGAGGACTCGAAGGTGGGCTGCGCCAGGTGCCACCCCGCGCCGCTGCTGACCGACCTGAAGATGTACAAGGTCGACACGCGGGGCGAGCTGGACCGGACCGACGAGTTCGACACGCCGACGCTGGTCGAGCTGTGGCGCACCGCGCCGTACCTTCACGACGGCTCGGCCAAGACCCTCAAGGAAGTGCTGACCACCCGCAACAAGAAGGACCAGCACGGCAAGACCAGCCACCTGTCCAAGGACCAGATCGACGCCCTCGTCGAGTACCTCCTGTCGCTCTAGCGGGCGGCGCGGACCGCACGGTTTTCTCACGGGCCCGGGAGCAACTGCTCCCGGGCCTGTTCAATAGGACGGTATGGAACGCGGATTGTCCGGCGCGGAAACCTCGCTGCCCTTCGCCCGTATCGAAGCGCCCCCGGCACCAACACGCACGAGAGGGATTCAGCAGATGAAACGAACCGCCGCTCTCACGCCCCTGCTTGCCGGATTGCTCGCGACCGTCCTGGCTACTTCGTCCGCCCCCGCCCAGCGTTCCCCCCTTGTCCGGCGGGCCGCTGAGGCCGGGTGCACGGAGATCGTCTTCGCCGTCCGCGCGATGGGCCGCGACGGGCACTGGTACGCCAACTTCGGGCACCATTCGCGGAACTACAACAACATGCAATACGGCCGGGACGGCGGCTGGCTGCGGTGGTTGGACCTGCGGACGGGCACGGTCCGCGACATTCTCGCCGACCCCAAGGGCGGCGTCCGCGACCCGCACGTGCACTACGACGGCAAGAGGGTCCTCTTCTCCTACCGCAAGGGCGGCTCGCGGCACTATCACCTTCACGAGATCGGGGCCGGCGGCGAGGGCCTCCGTCAGCTCACCGAAGGCCCGCACGACAACATCGAGCCCATCTACCTGCCCGACGGCGACCTGATGTTCTGCTCCAGCCGGTGCAACCGGTTCGTCCAATGCTGGTTCACCCAGGTGGCCGTGCTGTACCGCTGCGGGCCCGACGGGCAGAACGTCCGCCTGCTCTCGGCCAACGTCGAGCAGGACAACACCCCCTGGATGATGCCCGACGGCCGAGTGCTCTACATGCGCTGGGAGTACGTCGACCGCAGCCGCGTCCGCTACCACCACCTCTGGACGATTAACCCCGACGGCACGTGCGTGATGGTCTACTTCGGCAACATGCACCCGGGGACGGTCATGCTCGACGCCAAGCCGATTCCCCGCCGGCCGGGCGAGACGGACGGCTCGGACAAGGTCGTCAGCATCTTCTCGCCGGGGCACGGGCGCAAGGAGCACGCCGGGCGGCTGGCGGTCATCAACCCGGACGCCGGCCCGGACGAGCGGCGGTGGGTGCGGTACGTCGGCACCCACAGCAACTTCCGCGACCCCTACCCGCTGGCCGAGGACCTGTTTCTCGTGGCCGTGGACAACGAGGTCCAACTCATCGACGGCGAGGGCCGCACCGAGACGATCTACCGCGTCGGCGAGCCGGGCATGACCGCCCACGAGCCCCGTCCGCTCCGCGTCCGGCCGCGGGAAACGCTCGTCGCGCCCCGCGTCAATCCCCGCAGCCCCACGGGGCGGCTGATCCTTGCGGACGTCACGATTGGCCGGAACATGACCGGCGTGAAGCCCGGCGAGATCAAGAAGCTCCTGGTTCTTGAAACGCTGCCCAAGCCGGTGAACTTCAGCGGCACGATGGAGCCGATCACGCACCAGGGCAGCTTCACCCTGCCGCGAATCCTCGGCACCGTGCCCGTCGAGCCCGACGGCTCGGCGTACTTCGAGGCCCCGGCGCTGCGCCCGCTGTTCTTCGTGGCCCTCGACGCCGCCGGCCTGTCCGTCAAGCGGATGCAGAGCTTCGTGCAGGTGATGCCCGGCGAGACGACCAGTTGCACCGGCTGTCACGAGCACCGCACGGACATCGCCCCCGTTGGCCACGACCTGCTGGCCACCCGGCGCCCGCCCAGCCGGATCGAGCCCGTCGCCGGCGTGCCGGACGTGATGGACTTCCCCCGGGACATCCAGCCAATCCTCGATAAGCACTGCACGCGCTGCCACAACTACAAGAAGCGCCCGCCCAAGAACCTGCCCCTCGTGGGCGCCCGCGGCGGGATGTACTCCCACAGCTACTTCGCCCTCATGTCCCGCGGGCTGGTCTCCCACGGACGCGACGCCGACGGCAACAAGGCGCCGCGCCAGCTCGGCACGGCCGCCAGCCGGCTGATGCGGTTCATCGACGGCAGCCACAACAAGGTCCGGCTGACGCCCCTGGAACACGCGAAGGTCCGCCTGTGGATCGAGTCCGGGGCGCCGTACCCGGGCACGTACGCCGCGCTCGGCAGCGGGATGGTGCGCCCGAGCGTGAACGGCGGCGTCCTGTTGCGCCGCTGCGCCGATTGTCACAAGAAGGTGGATCGGCGGCGCGGGATCGTGCATTTCCAGACCGACCCGGAGCTGCTCTGCAATCTCACCGACCCCGCGCAGTCCCCGCTGCTGCTGGCCCCACTGGCGAAGACGGCTGGCGGCTGGGGGTTGTGCACGGAGAACCCGCCGGACCCCGTCCCGTTCGGCTCCACGGCAGACAAGGACTACCAGGCCCTGCTCGCCGGCGTCCGCCGCGACAAGGAGGCCCTCGACCGCACGACGCGCTTCGACATGCTCACCTTCCGCCCCAACGAGCACTACGTTCGCGAGATGAAGCGCTACGGTTTCCTCGCGGCGTCCGCCGACCCCGCCCACGACCGCATCGACCCGTACCGGACCGACCAGGCCTACTGGCGCTCCTTCTGGTACCGCCCGCAAAGGCGGTAGCCGAGAGACAAGGCGCGCGAGCGGACCGGCTCTTCTCCCCGCGAAACCGCGAGGCGGCGGGGTCCGTTTAAGCACTGCCAACAGCGGGGGATCGCCACGTGTGGAAGGACGGTACTATGACAGCGCTGTTGCTGGCGGCCGTGACGGTAACCGGTTTCGGATCCTCCGCGGCAGACCGACTCGAGCCCGCCGGCGTGGGCAGGAAGATCGTGTTCCTTTACCAGCCGGCGCGGGGGCACCATCCCAACGAGGAGAGCGTCACGCTCTTCATGCACTGCCTTCAGACCTCCCCGAACGTCCAGGGCATTCGCTGCGAGGCCCACGACCGCTGGCCGGCAGACCCCAACACCCTCCGCGACGCCGCGACCGTCGTGATGTACTCCGAGGGCGCCTGGAAGAACGGCCGCCCGCACCCCATCCTGACGCCCGAGCGAATGGAGGTCCTGGACCGGCACATGGCCCGAGGCTGCGGGGCTGTGCTGCTGCATTACACGCTCACGGCCGCGGAGAAGGTGGAAATGCCCTTCGTGATTCGGTGGATCGGGGGGTACTATAGCTTCGAGTCGCGCGAATCGAGCAACCGGATGGGCCGCAAGCCCACGCCGTACAGCCCGGCGACGCCGAGCCACGCCGTCAGCCGCGGCTGGAAGGCGTTCTCCCTGCCGCACCATGAGACGTACTTTCGATTGAGCTTCGCCGAGCGGGCCGTGCCAATCCTCCGGGCACCGCTGATCGCCAAGCCCGAGCGGGCGAGCGACAACGTGGTGGCCTGGGCGCTGGAGCGCCGCCGCGGTGGCGGCCGCGGGTTTGGCTACAGCGGAGGACACTTCTACGACAACTGGCTCAACGACGACCTGCGCACGATGGTCCTGAACGCCATCGTCTGGACGGCGGGCATGGACGTGCCCGCCGAGGGCGTTCAATCGACCGTGCCGAAGGCACTTCGCCGGCCGACGCGCCTCTCGGAGTGGCGCGGGAAGGCCGATCGCACGAAACCCCACGTTTCCCACCGTACCACAGAGGACAACCCATGACAGAGCAGCGCATCACACGACGGGACTTCATGAAGGACAGCGCCGTGGCCGCCGCCGGGGTCGCGGCGGCGGGCCTGGCCCCCGGGCAAGCCGACGCCGCCAAGGCCGACGAGGTCAAGAAGACCCGCAGCTACAACCCGGAGATGGAGTACCGTCGTTGTGGCAAGACGGGGCTGTGGATCTCGGCGGTCTCCCTTGGCGGGCATTGGAAGGGTATGAACCGGGTCATCGAGGGCCGGGTGCCCGGGCTCGCCGGGCCGGTGACGGAGGCGAACGGCGCGGCCCTGCTGAAGAACCGCCGCGAGGTCGTCACGCGCTGCCTGGAGGTGGGGATCAACTTCGTCGACGCCTGCACGATCGCGGAGGTCTCGGCCTACGGCCCCGCGCTGAAGGGCCGGCGCGACCAGATGTACCTGGGCTTCGCGCTGTGGCCGAAGTGCCCGCGGCGGAAGGAATACCGCACGGCCAAGGCGCTGCTGGCGACGCTGGAGGAGGGCATGAAGCTCGCCGGCGTGGACTACGTGGACGTCTATCGACTCGTCGCCCACGAGCGCGGCGGGCGCCACACCGCCGGCGAGGTCGAGGAGATGGTCGCCGCCCTCGACAAGGCCCGCAAGCAGGGCAAGTGCCGCTTCACCGGCGTATCCAGCCACGACCGCAAGTGGCTCAAGATGCTCGTGGAGACGTACCCCGACGTGATGCAGGTCGTGCTGTTCCCCTATACCGCCGACTCCAAGGAGCTGCCCACCGACAGCCTCTTCGACGCGGTGCGCAAGCACGACGTGGGCACGTTCGGAATCAAGCCGTTCGCCAACGCCTCCCTGTTCCGAGGCGTCAAGGAACAAGCCGAGCGGGACCGCCGCGCGCGGCTGGCGATTCGCTACATCCTCAACAACCCGGCCATCACCGCGCCTATCCCGGGGCTCGCCAGCCCGAAGGAAGTGGACAACATGGCCCTGGCCGTCAAGGAGTGCCGCAAGCTCAACGCCGCCGAGACCGCCGAGCTCCAGGCCGCCGGCCAGGAAATGTGGGCGAACCTCCCCGGCAACTACGAGTGGCTGCGGGACTGGCAGTACGTCTGATCGCGGCTGCTTCCCGCGTGGAATACCCCGCACCCGCTTGGCCAGCGGGCATACGCCGCCGACCAAGCGGGCCTGCGACCCGCCGGTCCGCGACATCGCGGTGGCCGAGCCTTGTGCATCTTCTCGAAGTGCAGCGTTGAAGCTCACCTATCTCATCCCGCTCGCCGTGGCGGCGACGCCGGTCGTGATGTGCTGCCTGCTGCGCCCGCACGGGGTCATGTCCTCTCCGGACCCCAACGACGAGCCGGCGGACAACTCCTACTGCTACGTCTGCCACGTGAACTACAAGCGGGAGCCGCTCGCCGCGCAGCACCGCGACGCGGGGGTCGGCTGCATGGACTGCCACGGCTTCTCCGACGACCACAGCGCCGACGAGGACGCGCTGACGGCCCCCGACGTGATGTTCCCGGCCGGTCAGGTCAACCCCTTCTGCTTCCGGTGCCATCAACCCGGTGGGGCGGAGCGCCAACGGCTGGCGCCACGCCGGGCCGCCGCGCCGACCGGCGTCTGCACGACCTGCCACGGCGCCCACCGCCTGGAGTTCCGCACGCGCCGGTGGAACAAAACCACCGGCGAGCTGATCTACGACGACGGCATGCGGACGTCCGGCGGGGGTGGCATGGGGATGTGACTGGAGCCGGGCCGGCGGCGGAAATCAGGCCGGCCGATCCCTACCGGCCGGGGGACGGGTTGTATGCTCAGGAGCACCACGGTACCGTAGTGTCCCTGTCACGAGGAGAAAGCCGATGAGATCAATCGTGTTTCCCCTGGTCCTCGCCGTCGCCGCCTGTTTCCCCGCCGCCGTCCTCCTCGCCGCGGAAAAGCCCGCCCGGGCCGCCCGACCCGGCGCGAAGATCCGCGCCGTGGTCGTCGTCGGCGGGCACGGGTACGACAAGAAGGCGTTCCCGGGGCTGTTCCGCGGCCACGACGACATCACCGTCGAGATCCGACCGCAGAAGGAGAAGGGCAAGCCCGGCCTGTTCGAGGACATCAGCGACTGGCCCTACGACACGATCGTGCTCTACAACTTTCGGAACCGGCTTTCGGCCGCCGAGCGGAAGAGCTTCCTCCAGCTCCTGGACCGAGGCGTGGGGTTGTTCGTGCTGCATCACGCGATTGCCGCCTATCCGGGGTGGGAGCAGTGGGACAAGATGATCGGCTGCAAATACTATCTCCAGCCGACGGAGACGGACGGCGTCAAGCACCCCCGCAGCACGTGGAAACACGGGGTGGACATCCCCGTGCACGTCGCCGATGCAAACCACCCGATCACCCGCGGCATGAAGGACTTCACCATCCACGACGAGACGTACGGCAAGTGGACGTACTACCCCGGCAGCCGCGTGCTGCTGACCACAACCTGCCCCATCAACGTCAAGCAGCTCGCGTGGGTCAAGACGCTCCGCAAGAGCCGGTTGTTTTTCTTCCAGCTCGGCCATGATAACCACGCGTGGACGAACGAGAGCTTCCGCCGCGTCGTCGCCCAGGGCATCCGCTGGACGGCCGGGCGGCTGAACGATTCCCAAGCCGGCAAGGCGAAGCGCAGCGAGAAGTAATCGGCCCGCCGCCGTCCCCGCGGCGAGGCCTCAAGGAGAACCCCATGGACCGGAACGAAGAGTACCCCCGTCGAGCATTCCTCAAGCGAAGCGCCACGGTCGGCGCGGGCATCGCGGGCGCCCTGGCCGGCGAGACGTTGGCCCAGGCCGCCGACAAGAAGGACGCCAAGAAACCGCCCGCCAAGGCCAAGCCCGAGCAGCGCAACGCCAAGCCCGGTGTCGTCTACAAGCGCCTCGGGCGGACCAACTTCATGGTCAGCACCGTGTCGTTCGGCGGCGTGGGCCTCAAGGAGCCGATGCTGCCGATCTTCGACGCCGCCGTCGGGGGCGGGATGAACTTCGCGATGATCCACGCCGGCGGAAGCGCCGCCGCCGCGGGCAAGTGGCTCAAGAAGCCGGGCAACCGCGAGCGCATCTTCCTCGGCCTGCGGAGCACGCCCTCGCAGCTCGATTCCGTCCTGAAGGTGCTGAACACCGACCGCGTGGACCTGCTGATGGTCACGGGGCACAACGTGGACGCGGCGAGCAACGAGAAGGTCCGCAAGGACTTTGAGGCCGCCAAGAAGGCGGGCAAGGCACGGTACCTGTGCCTGGTGTTCCACAGCAACGTTCCGGCCGTGTTCAAGGCGGGCGTGCAGGCCGGCTGGTACGACGTGCTGCTGCCGACGTACAACTTCGCGTCGCGGAAGGACCTCAAGCCGATGATCGCGGAGGCGAAGGCGAAGGACCTCGGCCTGCTGACGATGAAGTCGATGCGGGCCCTGCCCCGCGGCACGAGCTTCGTCTCGGCGGCCAAGCGGTTCGTCGCCGACGGGATCGCCTCGGTCGTCAAGTCGTTCAAGGACCCGAAGCAGTTGGCCGAGTACTGGCAGGCCGCTCAGGCCGATGACAAGACCCCGCCGGCCAAGGCGGCGGCGGTGGACCTGACCGGGCAGTGCACGCTGTGCGGGGCGTGCGGCGAGTGCCCCGAGGGCGTGGCCATCCAGGATGTCCTCCGGACGCACCAGTATTACGCGAAGGACCTCGGCTGGCTGGCGGAGGCCCGGCGGCAGTACTCGGCGATCCCGCCCGAGGCGACGCCGGAGGTCTGCACCGGCTGCGGGCAGTGCGAGCGCCTTTGCCCGCAGGGCCTGCCGATTGCCGCGCTGCTCGCCGAGGCGCACGCCGAACTCGCATAACACCTGGCCCGCCGCGGGCCGCCCCCGCGTCCGCCGCCCCGGCCGCGGCAGCGGGGCAGACTGGGAGCATTCAATGACTGCAACGCGCGATCTGTCACGCAGGACGTTCCTCAAGGGGGCGGCGGCCGCGATCGGCGCCCCGACCGTGTTGGGCTGGGCCGCGGCGACCGCCCGCGGCGCGGCCGCGCCGAGCAACCGCATCGTGATGGGCTGGATCGGCGTGGGCGGGCGCGGCGGGGGCCTGCTCCGCAGCGCCACCGGCCGGGGCGACGTGCAGGTGGTGGCCATCTGCGACGTGGACCGCGGCCGGCTCGCCCGGGCCCGGGACGGCGTGCGGCAGCAGTACGAGCGGGCGGGCCGGCGCGGCGCGCGGGTGGACGGCTACGGCGACTTCCGCGACCTGCTCGCCCGCGGCGACATCGACGCGGTCCTGATCGCCACGCCGGACCACTGGCACGCGCTGGTCAGTATCGCCGCCGCCAAGGCGGGCAAGGACATCTACTGCGAGAAGCCCCTGGCCAACTCCATCGGTGAGGGCCAGGCCGTCGTCAAGGTCGTCCGCCGGTACGGGCGGGTCTTCCAGACCGGCAGCCAAGAGCGCTCCGGGCGGGCGCGGTTCGCCTGCGAGCTGGTCCGCAACGGGCGCATCGGCAAGCTGCACACGATCCACACGTACCTGCCCACCGCCCACCGGCAGACGGGCAACCACGCCCCCGAGCCCGTGCCCGAAGGGTTCGACTACAACATGTGGCTGGGCCGGGCGCCCTGGGCGCCGTACCACCCCCTGCGGTGTCACGGCAACTTCCGGTGGAACCGCGACTACGCCATCGGCGAGCTGACCGACCGCGGCGCGCACGTCAACGACATCGCCCTCTGGGGCGCCGAGCCGCTGTTGACCGGGCCCGTCGAGATCGAGGGCACGGGCGTGTTCCCCAAAGAAGGCCTGTGGAACTCCGCCATCGACTACCACATCGAGTACCGCTACGGCAGCGGGCTGCGGATCATCACCGACAGCCAGAACCCCGACGGCAGCGCCCCGACGCGCGGAATCAAGTTCGTGGGCTCGGAGGGCTGGCTGTTCGTGAAGATCCACGGCGCGGCCCTGACGGCCGAGCCGGCGGGCGTCCTTCAGCAGACGATCGGCGAGGACGAGCTGCACCTGCACCGCAGCCCGGGGCACTTCGAGGACTTCCTCCAGGCGGTCCGGACGCGGGGCGAGACCGTCGCGCCCCCGCCGCAGTCGCACCGAACGGCGAGCTTCTGCCACCTCGGCCACGCCGCGATCCTGCTGGGGCGCAAGCTTGTCTGGGACCCCGTCGCCGAGCGGTTCACCAACGACGACGAGGCCAACCGGATGATCCTCCCGCCCTGCCGGGAACCGTGGACGATTGATCTTTCGTGACGGTCGCGGCCGGACGGGGCCGCCGCCACGAGCCGGCGGAACCCTCCCCAGGCGCGGCCGTTCAACAGAAGGCACCCTATTCCGGGGCAGTGGCCCATGGACATCGCCCGGCGGAACGCGTAGATGTAGTAGTTCGCTTGCCCGGCCGGCGCGTGGCGGGTGGGCCCAGGCCAATGCAACAGGACGCATGGACAAGGAGATCTCGATGCTTCGCAAGACCGCAGGAATGATGGCTGTCGTGCTGACGGTGGGCTGCCTGGCCGGTGGCGCCGCCGCGGCGGACAAGGCGGCGCTCGATAAGGCCTTCGCGGTGCTGGCCAAATACGACTGGGGCCAGAGCCGCGAGCCGCTTAACGCGATCGACGAGGCCCTCTTGCAGACCCACGGCAAGGCCGCCGAACGGAAGGACCTCGAGGGCCGGCTCATCGCCGTGCTGAAGGGCGACGCCCCCTCCGCCGCCAAGCAGTACGTCTGCCGGAAGCTGGCGATCGTCGGCACGGCTGCCTCCGTCGACGCCCTCGCGCCGCTGCTGACCGACGCCAAACTCTCCCACATGGGCCGCTACGCCCTGGAGCGCATGCCCTGCCCCGCCGCCGGGGCCGCCATTCGAAACGCGATCGGCAAGGTCTCCGGAAAGCTCAAAGTCGGCATGATTAACTCCGTCGGCATGCGCCAGGACGCCCAGGCCGTCGCCCTCCTCACGCCCCTGCTGAAGGACTCCGACGCCCAGGCCGCCGCCGCCGCGGCCGCGGCGCTCGGCAAGATCGGCGACCCCGCTGCCGGGGGCGCGTTGGCGAGCTTCCTGGCCTCCGCGCCCAAGCCGCTGAAGAACGCCGCTATCGACGCCATGCTCGACTTCGCCGGACGCATCGGCGCCAAGGGCGAGAAGGCCGCCGCCGCGAAGATCTACCAGGGCCTGTACGCCGACGGCCAGCCCACGCGCGTTCGCCGGGCGGCCCTGCGGGGTCTGGCGATGGTCCAGCCGACCGAGACCGTGCCCCTGATCCTCAAGGCCCTCAGCGCCACCGACGCCGGCTTCCGCGGACTGGCGGTCAACATGATCGCCGAGATGCCCGGCGCCGAGGCCACCCGCAAGTTCGCCGCCGAGCTGCCCAAGCTTCCGGCTGCCGGGAAGGTCGCCATGCTCGACGCCCTGGCCGCTCGGAAGGACCCGGCCGCCTGCCCCGCCGTCGTTGCCGCCGCCAAGAGCGGCGACGCCGCGGTCAAGGCCGCCGCGATCCAGGCCCTCGGCGCCGTCGGCGGGGCCGCCCAGGTGCCCATGCTCGCCCAGGCCGCCGCGGGGAAGGATGACGCCGCCGCGGCCGCCCGCTCCAGCCTCGCCCGGCTGCGCGGCAAGGACGTCAACGCCGCGATCCTCTCGGCTGGCCAGTCCGCCGACGCCAAGACCAAGGTCGCCCTGATCAACGCCCTCGCCGCCCGGTCCGCGACGGACACGGCCGACAAGGTCCTGGCGCACGTCAAGGAAAGCAACGCCGACGTCAGCGCCGCCGCCGTCGCGGCCCTCGCGGTGCTCGGCAGCGAAAAGCAGCTTCCCGCCCTGGTGGCGCACCTCAAGGGCGGCGGCGACGCCCGCGCGATGGACAAGACCCTCAGCGCCATCGCCACGCGGGTCAAGGAGAAGGCCGCCGACTGCCTGATCGGCGGGCTCGGAGGCGCGTCCGCCGACGCCCAGGTGGTCCTGCTGACCGCCCTCAGCCGGGCCGGCGGGGACCGGGCGCTGAAGACCATCATCGCCAAGACCTCCGACGGCGACGCCAAGGTCCAGGAGGCCGCCGTCCGGGCCCTCGCCGAGTGGCGCGACAAGGCCGCCCTCGCGCCCATGACCGCCCTGGCCGAGAAGACCGACAACAAGGTCTTCAAGATCCTCGCCCTGCGCGGCATGGTCCGGCTTGCCGCCGAACGCGGCACGCCCACCGCGGAGAAGTGGGCCGCCCTGAGCAAGGCGATGGCCATCGCCGAGTCCGTCAACGATACCGGCAGCAAGAAGCTCGTCCTCGGGGCCCTCCGCGACGTGCAGACCCTCGATGCCTTCAAGCTCGTCGCCAAGTACGTGGACGTCAAGGGCCTGACCGAGGAGGCCGGCTCGGCCGCCGTCAATATCGGCAACCGCGTCTGGAACAAGGACAAGGCCCTCGCCAAGGAGACCATCGCCAAGGTGGTCGCCAACGTCCGCAACCGCCGCACCAAGCGCGACGCCGACAACCTCCTGAAGAAGATCAAGTAGCTCGGTTCGAGACTGCGACAACCGATCCGGTGGCCGGCGCGGCCCCTGCCCGCCGGCCATCGGTCTTTCGGGGCGATGGGGGCCGTCGTATACTCCTCTTCTGCGCCGCCGGATCGGGCGCGGGTTGCTGGAGAAAGGCAAACCATGAAGACCTCGCTCGAATTCCTCTGTCTGTCGGCCCTGTGGTCTGTCCTCGCGCTCCCAGCGAACGCTCAGCCGGAGACCGTGCCGAATCCGTCGTTCGAGAAGGGCGGCGACCGCCCGGCGGGATGGTCGCTCGAAGGCGGGCGCGCCGCGCCGGCGGACTGGACCGGCGGCGGGGCGGGATCGTGGCTGAACGACGGCGCGGCCGACGGGCGGCGAGCCCTGGCCGTGACCGGCAGCGGGCGGGACAACAGCACGTGGCTGTCTGCGCCCGTCCGGCTCGCGCCGTCGGCCGTGTACTGCCTGCGCTTCCAGGCGCGGAGCCTGGGCGCGGCCGCCGGCACGGCCGTGACGGGGCCGACGTACTGCAATCGCGACCTCGGCCTGCCGCCGCAACAGTGGACCGAGTACCGGTCCGTCTTTGTCACGCCGCATGACCCCCGGCCGGGCGAGACCCGCCTGCGGTTCGGCCAGTGGCACGTCAAGGGCACGATCGCCTTCGACGACGTGCGCCTGGTGCGGGCGGCGCCGGTATACGCGTCGCGCGAGGGCGTTCGCCTCGGCGCGGGCGAGGCCCTCCGCCCGGCGGCCGACGGCAAGGGGTGCGAGTACGCCTTCACCGCCCCGTTGGGTCGCGGCTGTGCCAACCACAGCCGCCCGCTGGTCCACCACCGCTGCCATTTCCATTCCAACCGCTGGTGGCTGCGCGAGGACAGCGAGGTGGTCCACCGCCACGAGGTTGCCGGGTCGGACCAGACGGCCGGGCAGATCGACGTGGGCAGCTCGTGGCACGCCGGCGGCGAGCTGGTGGTCGAGGCCGGGCCCGACGGCGAGCAGTGGCAGGTGCTCGGCACGCTGGGGGGGCTGGGCAATCGCTCGTTCGATATTCCCGCCGGCCTGCTGCCCGCGCGGCGGGTCTGGGTGCGTCTCACGGCCCGCCCGGGCGAGGCCGCCAAGAAGGGCATCTCCCTCCAGCTCCATCACTACCAGTACACCGCCCGCGTGAAGCGCCCCCCGGTTACGATGGACGGGCGAACGCACTTCCTACTGCTGCCGCGCGTGGACGCGCCGCTCCGCGTGGAGGGCGAGACGCTCGGCTAGGCCCTGCCCGGGGGCGACAACGCTGCCGTGCTTCGCGTGACGAACGCCGGCGACAAGCCCGTGACGGGCCTACTGGTTACGACCAGTATCGGGCCCGACGGCAGCCCGAGCGCACCGTCCGGCCCGTCGAGCTGAAGCCCGGCCCGCAGGTCGTCCGCGCGGCGTACCGGCTGGCCGGCGCGGGGGCCCACCGGCTGCGGTTCGCGATGGAGGGCCCGGTAGGCTTCACCGCCGAGGCCGTCGTGGACGTCCCCGCCCTGCACGATGCGTCCTACGGGCGCCTGCTGCACGGTGGCGGAGACACCGCCGCGCTGTGGTGGGCGTCCAGCGGGTGGAAAGTCAGCCGCCTTCGCCCGCCGCCGACCGCTCGGGGCGACGCGGTCGTGATCCGCACGGCCCGCAACGAGGCCGAGGCCGCGCAGCTCGTCATCCGCCCCGCCGCGACGATGCGGGGCCTTCGCGCGGCGGCCACGGACCTCGCCGGTCCGGGCGGCGCGAAGCTGCCCGCCGACCGCGTGGAGGTCCTCCGCGTTCGGTACGTGCACGTCACGCAGCCGACGGACCGAACGGGCACGGTCGGCGACTGGCCGGACCCCCTGCCGCCGTTGACCGGGCCGATCGACCTGGCGCCCGGGAAGAACCAGCCGCTGTGGGTGCGGGTCAAGCCCCCCGCGGGCATCCCCGGCGGGACGTACACCGGCGAGCTGCGCCTCTCCGCCGACGGCTTCCGCGCCGGCGTGCCGCTGCGCGTCGAGGTCTACGACTTCGACCTGCCCGACCGCATGACGTGCACCACGGCGTTCGGTTTCAGCCCGCCCAACGTCTGGCGGTACCAGAAGGTCCGCGACCCCGCCCGGCGGCGGGCCGTGCTGGAGAAGTACCTCGCCAACTTCAGCGCGCACCATATCTCGCCCTACGACCCCGCCCCGATGGACCCCTTCCGCGTGACCTGGCCGACGGCCGGAGACTGGGAAGGCGGCCAGCGGGACCGCTCGGACCCCCACGCCGGCGAGAGCTGCCTGAAGGTCGCCGACACCAGCGAGACCGCCTCGGCGAGCGCGTCGTTCCGCAGGCTCGTGCGAATCCCCGCCGAGGGTTTGCGCTTGCGGCTGCAGTTCCGCGCGGCGAAGGGCCACCGCTTTATCGTCACCTTCAACCACCACGACGCGAGCGGGCAGTGGATGTCGGGCAACAACAACGACATGCGCCTGACCGGCACGGGCAAGTGGGCCGAGCTCGACCGCGTGGTCCGCGGCTTCCCGAACGGCGCGAAGTTCGTCCGCCTGACGCTCTGGCCGTGCCTGTACAGCGAGCAGGGGCGAACGACGGGCACGGTGTGGTACGACGCGCTGTCGCTGACCGACGCGGGGACGGGCAAACCGCTCGTTCCCGGCGGCGATTTCGAGCCCCTCCCGCCCGTCAAGCTCCGCCCGCGGTTCGACTTCTCCGCGTGGGACAAGGCGATGGAGCGGGCGATCGGCCACTACCATTTCAACTCGTTCCGGCTCCCCATCCAGGGCATGGGCGGGGGGACGTTCCACGCCCGGTACGAGCCGCGCCTGCTGGGCTACGCCGAGGACACCCCCGAGTACAAGGCCGCGTTTACCGCCTACTGCCGCCAACTCCAGGACCACCTCCGCGAGAAGGGCTGGCTGGACGAGGCGTTCGTCTACTGGTTCGACGAGCCGGACCCCAAGGACTACGCGTTCGTCAACAACGGCTTCGCCAAGCTCAATGCCGCCGCGCCGGACCTCCGCCGCATGCTCACCGAGCAGGTCGAGGACGGCCTGATCGGCGGCCCGAATATCTGGTGCCCCGTCACGCCGAGCTACGACCACGACCGCGCCGAGCAGCGGCGGGCCCGCGGCGAGACGTTCTGGTGGTACGTCTGCACCGGGCCCAAGGAGCCCTACTGCACGCTGTTCATCGACCACCCCGCCACGGAGATGCGCGTCTGGCTGTGGCAGACGTGGCAGCGGAAAATCGCCGGCATCCTCGTCTGGGCGACGAATTACTGGACCAGCACGGCCGCCTACCCCGACTCCGCCTGGCCGCAAGACCCCTACGCCGACCCCATGGGCTGGACGAGCGGCTACTCCACGCCGAAGGGCGTCCGCCGGCCGTGGGGCAATGGCGACGGGCGCTTCGTCTACCCGCCCGAGGCCGCCGCGACCGGAAGGCAGGAGCGGACCGTCCTCACCGGCCCCGTGGACTCGATCCGCTGGGAAATGCTCCGCGACGGCATCGAGGACTACGAGTACCACGCCATCCTGACCCGCCTCCTCGCCGCCCGCGGCGACAAGCTGTCCCCCGAGAAGCGCGCCGCCTACACCGACCTGCTGGCCGTCCCCGCGAAAATCACCAAAGACATGACCGCCTTCACCACCGATCCCGCCCCCCTCGAACGCCGCCGCCACGAACTGGCGAAGGCGATTGAGGAGGTGACGCCTCGATGATCCAGAGGCCGGGGGCCGAGAACGCCCACGCCCCCACTGATTGGGTGTCAACCTACTCTGCAGGAGCGCTCAGTTCGTGGACGATTGCAGCTATTCGCTGCGAAGTGCCGTGAACATCAGCAAGTACATCCGTCTCCCAGACACGGATCACCGTCCACCCCATCTCCCGCAGCGCCTTGTCCTGGTGTCGATCCCTTTCCCTGTTCGCCTCGATCTTGGCAATCCAATAGGCAGCATTAGTGCCTTTGCTCAGCTTCTTCTTACGCCTCCGCCAGTCGCGCCCATGCCAGAAGTCCCCGTCGCAAAACACCGCCAAGCGCTGCCCTGAAAAGACCACGTCCGGCTTGCCGGGCAGTTGCCTGGAGTTCTTTCTGAACCTGAGCCCGAGCCGCCACAGCGCGCTCCGCAGAAGACACTCGCAACGGGTATCGGCCCCCTTGTTGCCGACCTTGGCGCGACTCGCGGCCTTAGAGGCTGGCGATAGTCCATCGAAGCGTGGCGCTCTTCTCGGCACGTGGCCCTCCGCGCAGTGGATGGAGCAGGTTCAGTCCAATGTCGGAAGGCGCTTGATCTGCGCCTCACACCATTGGCGGACCGACTTTCTTGCCGCCTTGTCCAGGAATCGATCCGGGCGTCCAGAGAGAAGCCTAGGCCTGTCGAGAATCATCGCATCAAAGTGGCGATGGAGACTCCCGTACTCCCTCCTCTTGCCGATCCAGAGCGGCACGGCAATGGAGCGAACGAGCTGTTCTTCCCAGACAAACATGCTGCGCCATTCCGCTAGGCTGGGTTCTCCCCTCTTGTCTTTCCAGTTCTTTCCCGTTGCACACTGAGTCAGTACGGCGATAGATCCAGGACCGTCATCCCCAAAGCTCAATCGAGAGCAGACGTCGAGCGTCCGATCCTGTTCCCGGGAGTGAGTTTGCGCGTCAATGTTCCCCAAATCCAACGCCATTTCATCTGCTAGTTTCTTCACCCGTTCCCGAAATCCTGTGGGCCATCCTGGTTCCGGCGGGACCCCGAACCGCACAGACGGACCACCGAACAATCCCCGCCCACTCGCCTGAACGATCTTCTCAAAAAGCTGTCGGAAGGTGAAGCCATCCACAGAGCACACCTGAATGTCTGGGGGGTACTGCAACAAGCTGGCGATCAGCAGCATCGCCGTATAGCTCGGGGTATCCCGCCAGCTCTTGCGACTCCGCAGCAGCAGATCATCATCCACGGTGAATGGGTATGCTCTCCCAAGAAGCGATTCCCGCGCTGACAATAGGGACCATACATCCTCCGCAAGTGCTAGCATTACGTCGTCTTCGGGAGCCAGTGGGTCATCCCTGTAGGAGTCCCTGTATGACTCTTCCTCCCCAAGCATCCGATACACGTCCACCTGAGAGACCTCCCCGGGAGGCCCAACGATCGCGCACAGCTCGACCCAATCAGCAAGAGGCTGTAGATCCCGCGCAACACACTTAGCTGGCAGATCAATCATAATCGTCCCCAGGGAAGTACTTGCAGCGAGCGTCGGGGAAGTGCAGGAGGATTTGGCTTAGGTAATTGGCGCACAACTGCACTGCCTCCTTCACATCCTCATCGTTCCGATGCTCCGGCACTAAGGGAACGCTTTCCTCGAGGCGATCCGATGCGGTGAGAAGCGACTCCCGTAACGAAGTAGCTTGACCGCCACTTTTCAACCACGCGCGGTCGAAGATGGGCTTGTCCGCCCGCCGAAGATATCCTATTGCGGCCTGGGACTGGAGAATCGTACCCCACTTCGTTAGGTCTCGGGAGTCGGTTAAGACGGCAGAGGAATCCTCTGTGCCGAAGGTCCAGCGGACAAACTGGCGGAAGTCCTCCAAGCGATCTGCAGGAACGGGGCACTGTCTTGGCGGTGGAAGCCCAAACTCAATGCCCAGGAAGGCCAGAATGTCCGAGGACTGCAGCGCCCTCAGGAGAACGCCGAACCGATCCTCCATCGCTTCGACGCCGTCCACCCTCTCCTCGTGGGCCTGCTGGACTACTTGGTACGCCACGTAGTGACGCTCGACGTGTTTCGCGTAGCTTCCGATTTTCTGAGCAAGTTCCCCATACAGCATCCCGGTGTCGATCATCTTCGCAATGAACCCCGCCTTCTCGATGGCAGGCCATCTGAGGACCCCCGTGACGTGCCGAAAGCCAATGTACGCCGTAACATTCGCGCTATCCCTGTCGCTGAAGACCTGCACGTTGACCCGAGCGATCTGCGTCTTCGTCTCCGTACGAAGCCTGTCTGCAAGCTCCCGCCACTCGGCCTGACGCGGCTTCGGCGCCAAGTCAGGATTCAGCAGAAGCTGAAGCGTTGCCGTCCTGCGGTTTCCCTCCAAGACGGTGACCTCGTTGCCATCCTGGAAGCCAACGATGGGATCGAAGGTGTAGAATCCTCCGGACACGATCGATTCGGCGAGCTCCTTCGCCTTGAAGCGCCGAATCATGATTCTCCGAAGATCATGTTGGCCGCTTCCTTCTTCTTCCCTGCTCAGCCGGGGATTGTGGGGATCCAGTCTTAGAGCAAGTGGGTCGCATGGTCTATCCTCCGGGCGAGGCTCTCGTGTACTGGACGTGGTGGCCATTGGTCTCTCAGCTCCTTGCCAGCGGCTTCGGGCCCCTACCCGGTCCCGGATGAGGGGCGTGATCGCCCTGCAGAGAACGGTACCTTCTTGGGATGGGATGGACCATTTCCGGGACAGGAATACTCCGCTTGCGAGGAATCCGCAAGCGCGGTGGCGTTTCGTACTTGAGGTTGAGGGCCTGGTCGCCGATCGCCCTGCCGATCACCTCGGCAAGCAGGGGCGGCGTGGCGTTCCCGACTTGCCGCACTCGGTCCTTCAGAGACCCGCACACTTGCCAGCATACCGGGAAGGACTGAAGCCTCAGCATCTCGCGGACGGAGAGGGCACGATTCTCCCAATGGAACGGCCCTGTTGCCGGCCCGGGACTCGCGGGCAACGTCCACGCAGGCTCGCCCTTCGCCAGCTTGAGCAGGAAAGACCAATAGCGGGTCCTGTAGCCGAACAGAGGGCAACCCCCGCCGCGATTCGTATGCCATTGGTAGTTCCAGCCCTCGGGTATGGAGGGCAACAGGTCCGCCCATCGCCCCGCCGCGCGACCTGCATCATTGCACGACATTCCCCCGATCGCATCCCAACATCGGACCGGCCGATCCGCATGCGTTTGGGCGGGCCATTCGAATTCACCGCCGTCGCGCAGGGCTACGATCAATGCGCGCCTGCGCCTCTGGGGAACGCCGTAATCGGCTGCATTCAGGATTCGGACCTGGGGCCTGTACTGCGTTCCCTGGCGCTGATTGATGGCATCCATCTGTGACGCAATGAAAGGCAGTGCGCTAGTGCGGCCCCGCACGAATCCTGGAACGTTCTCCAAGAAGACAACGCGCGGGAGGAATGCGTCGACCAGTCTCATCAGGCCCGTCAGGCAGTCAGACCTCTCGTCCGCCATGCCCTTCGCGCCTGTTTGGAGCCACTGACTGGCCTTGGAGAACGGCTGGCACGGAGGGCCGCCAGCAATGACGCCCAACTCGCCCTCGGCCAAGCCCAGGTTGGGGGGAGTCAGCGAGGACGAAAGCGCGTTGATCTCGGCGGGCTCAAGTAGCCGCCACGCGGGACGATTGGCCTCGAGGGTGGCCCGTGCCGCAGAATTGTTTTCGATGCAACCCACGGTTCGGAAGCCGGCCTTCTCAAACCCAAGGTCGAGGCCCCCTGCGCCGCTGAAGGCTGAGAGCACTGCCGGATGCCCGTTTCTACTCATCGTCGCCATGGCGCACGGATTTCCCAGCTAGACCACCGTCTCCGAACCTCAAGCGCTCTCGCATCGAACAGCTGGTGAACGGATGGTTCCTCAATCAGACACCGTCGATATCATCCTATGTCGCGCCCTCACGACGGTCAAGATGGGCGTCACTCCTCCTCGGGCAGGTTCGGCAAGCGGTGGAGGGCGGCGACGAAACGGGGGCGGTCGAAGGCCCTTTTCTCCTGCGTCATGTCGTACATCTCCTCCACCAGGACCGCGCCAATGAGGCGCTTGGCCTCGTCCTTGGAGTATCCCCCGGCCTGGAGACGCTCGTAGGTCTGCCGGGTCTCGGGCGGGTCGTTGCCGTTGATCTGATTGTCCACAACCTCCATGATTGTGGCCTTCAGGTGGGGGCTGGTTTCCATGCCATTCTCCGTACCGCCACGACTGGTCGTCTACTCGCTCTTGAAGCACAGCACGCTGTCGTGGGTGGCGACCAAGCAGAGCTTGCAGGCGGTGAGGCGTGCTATCTTCCCGCCGGCTGGGCGGGGGCGGCGTACATGGGGAGGTAGCGGTAGTAGACTTCGAGGGTGAGGGTCGCCAGGGCGGTGGCGTAGATGCGCCCGCCGCGGGGGCCGTACTTGCTGAGCTTCTCGTTCCAGCTCCCGTCGCGCTCCTGGAGGCGCTTGAGCGTGGCCTGCATCTGCTCGTTCCACTTGCGCCACGCGTCGTTTTGCGTCTGCATCAGGGCCAGCGAGCCGTAGTACCAGTAGTAGTAGTCGGCCTTCTTGCTGTCGCGCGGGGTCTGAAACTTGACGTAGTCGCAGGCTTCCTTGATCTGGGCGGGCGTGAGCTGCTGGCCGAGGAAGATGCGGCTGGCGACGGCTTCGGCGGTCATGCGGAGCGTGGGGCTGGCGTTGGTATAGCCGGCGAGCATGCGGTGGCGGGAGCGGCTGACGGAGTCCAGCCACTTGCGGGCGAGGAGTTTGGTCCGGTCGGGAATGGGCATGCCGCCGCGCTCGAGGCTGTGCAGGGCCATCACCTGCCAGCCCAAAACGCTCGTGTCGCCGGGGTCGCCGGGGTGGTACCGCCAGCCGCCGGTCTTTCGGTTCTGGGCGTTGAGGATGAACATCCCGGCCTTGATAGCGGCGGCGCGGTAGTAGGGGTCTTCGGTCATGGCAGCGGCTTCGGCGACGGCCAGCGTGGCGATGGCGTGGCTGTACATGTCTCCGCCGAGGCGGAGGTCACCGTCGGGCTTCTGGTGGGAGGAGATGAAGTCCGCGGCCTTCTTGACGACCTGTTGGTACGGGCCCGGCTTGGCGGGTGTGTGATCGGCGGCGAGGAAGCACAGGGCGGCCAGACCGGTGACGGCAATGTCGTTCTTGCCCCGCCGCCCGCCGCTGCGCTGCTTGGGGTTGAAGTGCCAGTGGCCGTCCTTCTCCTGGTTTCGCGCGAGGTAGGCCAGGGCCTTCGCGACGGCCTGTTCGGACTCCTTCGACCCGCCCATCGCCTCGATGAACTGCTGACGCTGCTCGACGGATCGCTGGAAGAAGGCGTCGGGGTAGGTGCTCCGCCCGGGCACGGCCAGCGGCAGCAGGGGGGTCATCGCGGCGGCGCGGGCGATGCGTTCGGCGGCGGGCTTGATCTCTCGCGGTCGGCCCGCCGACGCCAGCTCCGGGCGGACCATGCTGGCCGCGACGGCGTCGGCGGGCGTGACGGCGGCGGCGGTGGCCAGCGTTTCGGGGGCGGCCTCCGGGGCCTTCGTTCCGTTCAGCGGGCGGGAGGCCAGGGCCTCGGGCGTTCGGAAGGCCGTGGCGGTCGGTACGGGCTCGGCCTCGCTGCCAAGCGTCGGGCGGGCCAGAACGGGTAATGTGATCCTCGGCGCCTCGACGGCGGCGACCACGTCGATGGCCACGGACGCCGTCGCCGGCCGGGCCGGCCGGGATACGGACGCCGCAACGGCCAGCGAATTGCCCGCGGCCGAGCTGGAGGGCACGGCGAGCGTCGCGAATGCCGCCTGACCTTCGGGCGAGCCGGTCTGCGTGGGCGTGGCCGCGGCATCGGCGGTCTGCACGGCCGGGGGGGTCGGCGGCGCCGGCGCGGCGGCAACCCGTGGGCCTGTCACCCGCGGCGCTGTGATCCGCACCGGGGCGGGCGTGGTCGGGACGGCGGTCGGCGAGACCTTCTCGGGAGCGGCCGTGGCGGGCCGGTCCGCCGCCGGGGCCTCGGCCAGCGACGCGCCCGCCAAGCTCGCCGCCGGGGCTGCCCGCGTAGTGAGGGTCGCGTTCGGGTCTGTCGGCCCGACCGTCTGCACGGGTTTCGGCGTGGTCGCGACGGCCAGGGCGGCCGGGGCGGTGGTCGGCGCCCGTTCCGCGACCCGCGGGGCCGCAAGCTTCGGGGCGGCTGGGCGAACCGCCGCGGGCACAGCCGGCTGCGAGGTCGGCGTGACCTTCTCGACCGCGGGCGCGGCCGGGGCGCTGTCCGTCGGGGCCGCGATGGCCAGCGATTGCTCGGCCGCGTCGGTCCGGGGCGCATTCAGCGCGGCGAGAGCGGCCTCCGTCTCATCCGTCCCGGTGGTTCGAACCTTCGAGCTCGCGGCCTGGACGTCATTGACCGCGGGGGGGTCCGCGGGTACGGAGGCAATCCGATCGACGGGAACCCGCGGCGCGGCAATGTCGGGGCGAACCGGCGTGGGCGGCTCGGGCGCGCGGGTGACCCGCTCCATGTCGGTGCGCGATTCGGGACGGGACAGGGCGGCCTCGGCGATGCTCTCCGCCTTCGGGCGGACGCGCTGGGCCAGGAGTTGTACGTCCTTCGCCGCCTGATCCTCCGGCGGGGCGGCGGTCTCGACGCGGCGGGTCTCCCGGGGCTGGTCGGGCACGATTTCGGGCCGCCGCTCCGTTTCGGCAATGGGCGTATCGGGCGCGAGGCGGATGGCGGGCGTCTCGGTGCGGGGTACGGGCCGGGGCAGGGAGATTCGCTCCGCCGGGGCCGGGCGAATGCGGGCCGGGGCCTCGGGCTGCACGGTCATCGGCGCGGGGCGGACCTCGGCATGGGGCACGTTCAGGTCGGCGAGCTTCGCCGCCGTCTCGTCCACGGCCGTGGGCTGGGGGCGGGTCAACTCGGCCAGCGTCGGGTCGCGAACGGGCAGCTCGGAGACGGGCAGGTCGGCGAGCTGGCTGCGGATCTGCATCCGCATCTGGACCTCTTCGGCGACCTCCAGGTTCACGGACGTGGTCAACCCGGCGGCCTCGGCGACGTGCTGGAGCAGCGGGCGGGTGATGAAGAACAGGCTCATCAGCATCGTCATGGCGATGTGAACGAGCAGCGAGACGGCCACGCACTTCTGGAGCAGGCTGAGGTGCCTGTAGCCCGCCGCGCGGAGGAACAGCAACAGCGGGACCAGGGCCGCGAGGGCGATGATCAGCGCCCACCAGCTCCAGGCGAGCTGCGGGGCGGCGACGGCGTCGCGGACGGCGTAGACCTCGCGGGACTCGGCAGTGAGCAGGTCGTAGCCGGTCGGCTCGCCGCCGCGGTCGGAGCTGAAGTAGAGGCGGAAGCCTCCCATCGTTACGACGGGGTCGGTCTCGTTGGCGGGGGTGTTGATCTCCACGCCGAGGGGCTCGACCTCGCCGCACTCGCCGCCGATCAGCCGGCAGCGGTAGAGGTCGAACCCGCCGGCCCCGCCGAGGCGATTGGACGCGAAGTAGAGGAAGTCCCCCGCCGGGGAGACGAAGCAGGGCCCGTCCCGCCTCGGCGAGTTGATGCGGGGGACCTTCCAGGCCTCACCGAAGGCCAGCCGTGCGTCCGCCGCCGGGGCGGTCGTCGGCGCCGAGGCCGGCGCCGTCGCGGGCGCGGTGGCGTCGGCCAGGTACAGGTCGTAGTCCCCCACCTCGTCCTGGCGGATCGTCGCGCGCCAGCGGGGCGATTCGTTCGCGTCGGCCTCCTCGCGGCGATTGCTGGCGAAGAACAACCGCTTGCCGTCCGGCGTCAGCGACGGGCTGTAGTCGTTGAACCGGCTGTTGACGGCGGGGCCGAGGTTGAAGGGCTCGCCCCACTCGCCGGCCGAGATGCGGACGGCCCAGAGATCATACTGCCCCTCGCCGCCGGGCCGATCGGAGTAGAACAGCAGCAGCTCGCCATCGGCGGAGACGTGCGGGCCGAGCTCGTCGTGGGCGGTGTTGACCTCGGCGAGGGGAACCGGCTCGGTCCACGACCCGGCCGCCCGGCGGCTGACGTAGAGGTCCGCGTTCTCGCCCGGCAGGCCGCGGACGAAGTACAGCGTCTCGCCGTCGGGAGACAGGGCGGGCTCGTACTCCTGCCGCGCGGTATTAACCGCCTTGCCGAGGTGCCGGGGCCTCGTCCAGATGACGTCGCGCACGCGGACCTTCCCGTCGGCGACGCGGATATCCGCCCCGTCCGTCCAGACTCGCCCCCCGTAGCGGTAGTAGAGTCCCCCGGCCGCCGCGGCCAGCAGCAACACGACGAGCGCGGAGATCGCCACCCACCACAGCCACCGCCCGCCGGATTGTTCTTCTTCGTCGGGCATCTTGCCTTGTAAGGCCTCGTTGAAGGCTCAATCGCCCCTTTCAGGGGCTCCTCGATTGCAGGTCCGTCAACCACGGGCTCGCGCCCGTGGCTACCAACAGACGCCCTCCGGGCTCCGGACCGCATACCCAGAACCCATACGTACTCCTTCTCTGCTCTGCGTCCTCAGCGGTTTCTCTTCCGTCACTGCCCCGCGCCTTGCTGTCCCTGGAGGAGGTAGCCGATCTTGACCTCGCTGATGCCGCTGTGGAGGCAGAGGCTGGCGACGCCGGCGAAGTACTTGTGGATGCTGCGCTCGTCGGCGCGGATCAGAACCATGCGGTCGGGCTCGTTCTGGGCAACTCGGGTCAGCAGCGCGCCGAGCTTCTCGCGGTCGTACGCCCGCCCGCCGACCTTGGTGGTCCCGTCGGCGAGGATATTGACGATCACCTGCCGCGGCGGGGCCGACAGCGGCTTGGGCGACGAGGTCATCGGCAGCTTGACGCGCTGGTCGCGTTCCTCCTGGGCGAAGCTGGTCGCCACGAGGAAGAAGATCAGCAGCAGAAAGACCATGTCGATCAGCGGCATGAGGTTGATGGGCTCTTCGCCCTGGGTTTGTGGATCGCGGATTCTCATGCATCCTCCTCCGCGTCGTCCCCGGTGTAGTGGTCGATGAACTCCATCGACGCGTCGTTCATATCGTGGACGAGCCGGTCGACCCGGCCCTGGAAGAAGTAGTAGCAAATCAGCGCCGGGATCGCCACGGTCAGGCCCGCGAAGGTCGTGACCAGCGCCTCGTAGATGCCCTTGCCCAGCAGCGGCCCGCGGTTGGTGATGTCCACGTTTGGGTCCGAGGCGACCTGGAAGGCGTCGATCATGCCCCAGACCGTCCCGAGCAGTCCGAGCATCGGCGCGACGGCTGCCACGCCGTACAGCATGCGGAGGTTGCGGCGGAGCTTGGAGATCTCGTTGCTCCCGGCGTCCTCGACGGCGTGCTCGACGGCCTCCTCGCCGCGCCGCAGCTTTCGGATGGCCGCGTGCACGACGCGGGAGATGGGGCAGTCGTAGTCCTGGCAATAGCTCAGGCCGGCGGAGCGGTCGGCGTGGGCGTCGCGGAAGGTGGACTTCAGGCCCGGCAGGAAGCTGGGGGGGATGACCGCGCCGCGCCGCAGGGCGATCAGGCGCTCGATAATCACCGCCAGCCCCATCAGGCTGCACAGGCCGATGGGGATCATGAACCAGCGGCCCTTCATCAGCAGCTCGAGGAAGGACATCCGGTCGGGGGACGCACCCTCGGCGGGAGCGGTGGCCTGGGCGAAGCACGCGCACCCGCCCGCCGCCACGACCAACGCCACGACCAGCCACGGAGGGGTGCCTCGAACGAGGGATCTCAGCGATTTCACAGGCGAATCCTTTTGACGGAGCAGGATCGGACGACAATAGACAGCAGACAAGGGGCAACCAACCGCCACCAGCGAACAGCCAACGAACGACGACCCGTCGCATCCACGGAACGAGAACCGCTCTCGCCCGCCGGCCGCTACTTGCTCTTCAGTTCCTCGATCTTCTTGGCGGCCTGGCGGGCGGCAGGGGTGTCCTTGTACTTGGCCACGCACGCCGCGTACTGGCGCCGGGCCTGATCGGGCTGGTCGAGGGCCTCGAAGGCCCGCCCGGCCTCGTACAGGGCCCGGGCCGACCACTCGGGGTAGTCGTAGACGATCTCCACCTTCAGCAGCTCGGCGACGGCCTTGGCGTACTTGCCCTCGGCGAAGTAGCACTCGCCGGTCTGGAACTGCGCCCTCGCGGCCGTGGGACCGTTGTGCGCGGCGATCACCTTCTCGTAGGACTTGCGGGCGTCGTCGTACTTGCGGCGGTTCTCCATCGCCCACCCGATGCCGAACTCCGCCATGTATGCGAACTTGCTCTTGGGGTTCTTCTTGAGGAAGTCCGCGTACGTTGCGGCCGAGGCGTCGTAGTCCTGCGTCTGCGCCTGAGCCTCGCCGAGCTTCAGCATCGCCGTGCGGGCCAGCTCGTCCCTGGGGAACCGGGCGATGAGGGCGGAGAACTGCTTGGCGGCCTCCTCGGTCTTGCCGAGCTTCGCGTACGCCGCGCCCGCCTGGAACATCGCGGACGGCGCGAACTGGGAGGCCGAGTCCTTGGCGGCGAACGTGCCGAAGGTCTCCGCAGCCTTCTCCGGCTGGCCGAGCTTGTCGTAGCACCAGCCGAGGCGGTACCGCGCCAGCGTCAGCAGCTTCGTCTCGGCGTCCTTGGCCCGGACGACGGCCTCCAGGAGCGTGGCGGCCTCGGCATAGTCGCCGCCGGCGTAGAGCAGCTCGGCCAGCTCCGCCCGGGCCGTGGTCGCCAGCTTGCCATTGGGGTGCTGCTTGAGCAGTCGGCGGTACGTGGCGGCCGCACCGGAGTCCTTGCTCTCGCGCTGCGCCCAGGCGAGCTCGTAGAGCATCTCCTCGGTGGCGGCCTTCTCCTCGCCGGCGAGGGCCTTCAGGAGCTTTGCGGCCTCGTCGTGGCGCTTCAGGTCGACGAGGCACCGGGCGGCCTGGTGGTTGGCCTTGCGGACGAACTGCCCGCCCGACCGGGCCTTGACGTACGCCTGCAGCGCCGCGAGGGCAGGTGCGGCCTTGCCCGCCTCGGCCAGCGCGACGCCCTGCCGATAGGCCGCCTCGTCCGCCCGCTCATGCTTGGGAAAGCGCCGTGCCAGCTCGCCGAACCGCCGGGCGGCGTCGTCGAAGCGCTTCGCGTCGTAGTCGATCCACCCGGTCAGGTAGATCGCCCCCGCGGCGAGGTCGTCCGGCGGGTCGGCCGCCAGGAGCTTCGCCAGCACCGGGGCCGCCTTGTCGGGCTGCTTGCCGGCATAGGCGGCCTGGGCGTATTCGAACATCGCCAGGCGGGCCCAGCGGCTCTTGGCGTCGCGGCTGAAGAGGGACTGAAACGTCTTGACGGCCGTCGCCTCGTCCTTGCCGCGCAACTGCGCGAGCCCGAGCTTGTACTGCGCCTCGGCCTTGTCCTCGCCGGCGAGGGGGACGTACTTCCGCAGCGTCTGGGCGGCCTCGCGGAACTTGCCCGTCTGGAGCTGCGCGTCGCCGAGGAGGAAGACGGCCCGGCGCAGCTTCACGTCGCGGACGACCTTGCTGTTGCCCGCAAGCGGCCGGGCCAGCTTGATCGCCTCCTCCATGTCGCCGCGGTGGTAGGCGCACTGCGTCAGACGGAACGCCACGCGGAGCCTTTGGCCCTCCTTCTTGACGACCCGGGCGAGGGCCTCGTAGGCCTTCGTCGCCTGGGGGTACTTGCCGAGCATGTAGAGGTTCTCAGCCGCCAGTTCCGCCGCGGCGGGCGCGAGGGGCAGGTCCTTCCGCGCGGCGAGGGCCTCGCAGAGCGGCTGGCTCTCGGCGTACTTCTCGAGCTTGTGCAGGCAGAACGCCCGGCGGTAGATCGCCCCGGGCTGCCGCGCGGACTGCGGGTAGGCCTTCACGAAGGCGGCGAACTCCTGCTCGGCCGGCTCGTACCGGCCGAGGGCGAAGGTGCACTCGGCCCGGTCGTAGAGGACGTCCTCGAGGTTCCCGGGCTTGGGGTTTCGCCGGGCCAGCTCGTCGAGGATCGCCCGGGCCGCGTCGTATTTCTCCTCCATCATGTCGCACTGGGCCAGCCAGAACCGCGCCCTGGCCGCGCGGGCGGGATCGTCCGCGGCGACCGCGGAGAGCGTCTTGCGGGCGTCGGAGACCTTCTTGTCCGCCAACTGCGCCAACCCCAGTTGAAGACGCGCGGGCTTGGCGTACACCCCGCCGGCCTTGTCGGTGGCGATGGCCTTCAACAGCTTGCTCGCCTCGGCATACTTGCCCACGGAGTACTGCGCGACCCCGAGGCTGTAGGTCGCCTCGGGCTTGCGCGCTTCGGGCGCGATCTTCAGCGCCGCCTCGAACTGCCGCACCGCCTCGGGCCCCTTGCCGAGGCCCTCGTGGCACTGGCCCAGCAGCAGCGCCGCGTCGAACGCCAGCCGGCTGTCGGGGTTGCGGAGCATCTTCGTCAACACGGCCGACGCCTCGGTCCACTTGCCCAGCGACGTCTGCGCCAGGGCCAGCGTGAAGTCCGCCGACTCCATCAGCCGGCTGCTGGGGTATTTCTTGCGGAAGGCCTGGCAGGCGGCGACGGCCTCGGCGTGCTTGCCCGTGGCGTGATAGATCTGGGCCTGGTTCAGCCGGGCCACCTCGGCCTGCAGGCTCGCGGGGTGCTTCTGGAGCAGCTCCCCGAAGACCTTCAACGCCTGGTCGTGCTTCTGCCGGGACATGTAGCAGTGGCCCAGGACGGCCAGAACCTGGTCGGCCTGCTCGAAGTTGCGGTCGCCCCGCACCTGCTCCAGCAGCTTGATCGCCTCGTCGTACTTGCCCTGGCGGAACCGGCAGACGCCCAGCCCGTACCGGGCGACGGTGATCTGCTTGTGGGAGGGGTTGGCCTGGATGAACTTCTCGAAGTCTCCCGCGGCCTGGGAGATCAGCCCCTGGCCGACCGGTCCCCCGATGGCCTCCGCCTGCTGAAGCAGGCCGGTCGCGCCCATCAGGAGCTTGGCGGCCGCGTCGACCTTCTCCTTCTCCTGGGCGGCCGCGGGCACGGCGAGGGCGCCTGCGGCCAGCAGGGCGGCGGCGCAGAGGACCCGGCGGAATCGGCGAGGGTTCGCGTTCGTCTTCGTTAAGGCCATGGTCGAGTTTCCCTGCCGGCAGCGCACCTGCCGGAGATAGAGCTGCGTCTCCGCGGAACGGGCGCCCAAGGCGCGCCCATTGGTGTTCAACCGCCTGCGCGGCGCGATGTGTCGCGGCCAATGCCTTCCCGTTCGGGCCGCAGGGGGCGGTTTTCTGAGCCGAATCGACGGCGCGCTTGTTATAAGAGGTATATGTCCTCTGAGCGATTAGGATACGTGCTGTATTGCCGGTGCGCCCATTCGGCCGAGGTGCCCGCCGACGTCAAGGACGCCGTGCTCGCCGCGCTGGCCGAGTCCGACGCGCCGTTCGAGGCCGTCGCCGACCTCTGCGAGCTGGCCGCTCGCCGAGACCCCGTGCTGACGCGCTGGGCGGGCGCGGACGGGCCCGCGATCGCGGCCTGCTGGCCCCGAGCGGTCAAGTGGCTGTTCCACGCCGGCGGCGCGGCGCTCGCCGACGAAGAGACCCGCGTCCTGGACATGAAGGCCGACCAGGCCGGGCCGCTGACTGCGCGCCTGCCCGTCGGGGCAGGACTGCCGATCGACGGGCAGCCCGTCGCGGCGGAGGGCTCGCTGAAGGTCGTGCTGTACGAAGGCCCGGGCAGCGTGCCGATGACGCCCACGCGGCGCAAAGAGCTGCTGGCCGAGCTGCTCGACGCGGGCTACCGCGTCACGCGTACGGGCCCCGCGGGCGCATTCCCGGCCGACACGGCCGCGTCGATCGTGATCGGCCACTTCGAGGCCGGCCGGCCCCCCGAGAGCCTTCCCGGTTCGTCGGGGCGCGTCGTCTGCCTGGACGTGACCGAGAAGTGCGCCTGCGGCGCGCACGCGGCCGTGGACGAGGCCCGCGAGGCGCTCGGCCTGCCGAAGCCCGGCCAGTGGGTCCCGTGGTTTCCGGTGCTGGACTACGACCGGTGCGTCGGCTGCAAGCAGTGCGCGAACTTCTGCCTCTTCGGCGTGTTCGACGTGACCGAGGCGGGCGAGGTGCGGGTGACGCATCCGGACAAGTGCAAGACGAACTTCCCCGCCTGCGCGCGGATGTGCCCGCAGGTGGCGGTGATCTTCCCGAAGTACCCCGGCCGGCCCATCGACGGCGCGGAGGTCCGCCCCGAGGACGTTCGCAAGGAGAAGGCCGGCACGGACCTCAAGCAACTGCTCCGCGGCGACGTGTACAACGTGCTGCGGCAGCGCAGCGCCGCGGCCGCGGGGGGCGGCAAGCCCACCCCCGACCAGCTCGCCCAGGCCGCCGACGAGTTGAAGATCCCCCAGCACGTGCTCGCGTCGCTCGGGGTCGGCTCGGGGCAGGACGCCGGCGAGGCCGGGCCCTGTGCCTGCCAGGCCGAGGCCGCCTGTTGCGAAGAGGGCGGATGTGGTGAGGAGCCGTCGTGTGGCTGCGGAGCCGCCGCCGCGGAGGAAGCGCCTTCCTGTTGCCCCGAGCGGCCCTGCTGCGGGGACACCGAGACGCGGAGGGACGGTGAGTAGCCGCCGCGCCCAGCCCGCCGTCGTCCTCGTGGCCGACCGCACCCTCGCGGCGAACTACCGCGTTCTGTTCGAGGGCATGTTCGCCACGATGCAGACCACGCAGGTGCCGCAGTTTGTCATGCGGCGGCTGCTCGCGCCGCGCGTGAGAACCGACCGCGCCGGGCGGGCGCGGAGCGTGCCGGTCGGCCTGCGGCGCGTCGAGGCGGCCCTCGTGGACCACGCCGGGCTCGACCCGGCCGACGTCGTCTGCACCACGCCCGAGACGCTCCCGAAGCTGCTGGGGCCCTGGACGAAGATCGTCGGCGTGACCTCCGGGGACCCGCTGGGGCGGGGCATGAGCAACACCACTACCGCGCACTTCTGGAAGGGCGAGCTGTACAGCCGCTTCTGGACGCGAAAGATGATGCAGACCCTCCGCCGCGCCAAGCGGCGCCACGGGTTCCGCGTCGTCTTCGGCGGGGGCGGGGCGTGGCAGTGGCGGGTCCAGCCCGGCGAGGCCCAGGACGCCGGAATCGACACCGTCTTCGAGGGCTACTTCGAGGCCGAGGGGCCCCCCCTGTTCCGGGAGATGCTCGCGGGCAAGACCCCCCCGGCCCACCGCGCGGCGCGGGGCACGGCCGGGGACGCCATCCGCCCGATCCGCGGCGCGAGCCTGCTGGGCTCGGTGGAGCTGTCTCGCGGCTGCGGGCGCGGTTGCCGCTTCTGCACGATGGCCCGCCAGCCGATGCATCACCTGCCGGCGGAGACGATCCTCGCGGACCTCGAGACGAACGTTTCTGCCGGCGTGACGAGCGTCGTCAGCGGCAGCGAGGACCTCTTCCGATACGGCGCCCGCGGGCCCCGCCCGAACTTCGAGGCCCTGCGCGCGCTGCTGACCGAGATGAAGCGCATCGATGGGCTGGGCTTCATGCAGATCGACCACGGAAACGTGGCGACCGTCGCCCAGTTGAGCGACGCCGAGCTGGCCGAGATCCGCCGGCTGCTGACCTGGCGGCGGAGAAACGACTACCTCTGGGTGAACATGGGCGTGGAGAGCGCCAACGGCGAGCTGGTCCGTCGCGTCGCGGCCGGAAAGCTCGTGCCCTTCGCCGCCGACGAGTGGGAAGCCGTCGTTCGCGACGTGGCGGACAAGATGGCGCGGGCGGGGTTCTTCTGCGTGTTCAGCGTGATCCTGGGCCTGCCGGGCGAGACGCCCCAGGACGTGGATCGCACGCGCCGGCTCGTGGAGGACCTGACGGCCGGGCCCGCGCTCGTGTTCCCCGTGTTCTACGAGCCGCTGCCCCACGAGTTGGCCGCCGGGGCGAGGCGTTTTACGTTGGAGGAAATGACTGCCGAGCACCTTGCGTTGTTCACAACGTGCTACGAGGTCAACTTCAAGAAGGTCCCTCGGTTATACTGGGACAACCAGCGGGCCGGCGGTGTGTCGTGGTTCAAGAGGGCGCTGCTCCAGGCCCTCGGGCGCACCGAGGTGGTCTCCTGGCGGAAGCGGTTCCGGCGGATCGGCGAGCGAATCGCCGCCCGCACGGCGGCCGCTGAGCCCCCGCAGCGCCGAGTGACGGCCCCGGCCGCGGGCAGCCCGTAAGAAGCGAGCCATGCACCCGCCGCTTGCCGACATACCGATCACCGCACCGCGACGGGCGGCCCGGCCTGCCCAGGAGGGCATCCCCGCGCTGAAGGCCGACCGCGACGCCGTTCTCGCCGCCGTGCAGCAGTACGTCCGGGCCGTCGCGCCCGTCCCGCCGCTCAGCCTGGACGAGCTGAAAGCCCACGCCGACCGGTTCCTCGAGACGACGGCCGTGGACCCCGCCCAGCACGACTTCGTCACGATCCTGATCAACAACGAGGTCTGGCGGGAACAGCTCGCCGCCGTGCCGTACGACCGCCGACTCCTGCTGCTGCCGAAGTGCCTTCGCGACGCCGACCACTGCGAGGGCGAGATCGACGAGGTGGGCCTCGTCTGCCGTCACTGCGGGCGCTGCTCGATCCACGACCTCCAGACCGAGGCCGAGCGCCTCGGCTACATCGTGCTCGTCGCCGAGGGCTCGCCCGTGGTCATGAGCCTGCTGGAGACCAACCAGGTCGAGGCCGTCTTGGGCGTCAGTTGCCTCAGCGTGCTGCGGGAAGTCTTCCCGTACATGCACGCCGCCGCCGTGCCCGGGCTGGCCGTGCCGCTGCTCTATGACGGCTGCCGCAACACCGCCGTGGACCTGGACTGGATCTGGGACGCCCTGCACGCCACCAGCGCGGACCGGACGCGACGGCTGAACCTCGAGGCCCTCCGCGAAGAGGTGGCCACGTGGTTCGTGCCCGACGCCCTGGCCGAGGTGCTCGGCCCGGCGGGCACGCAGACGGAGCGGATCGCGCGGCAATGGCTGGCGCGGTCGGGCAAGCGGTGGCGGCCGTTCCTGACCGTCTGCGCGTACAAGGCCCTCTGCGAGCGTTCCGACGGCCCGCTGCCGGCGGACGTGCGCAAGCTGGCGGTGGCCGTCGAGTGCTTCCACAAGGCCTCGCTCGTCCACGACGACATCGAGGACGGGGACGACCTCCGCTACGCCCAGGACACCCTCCACGCCGAGCACGGCGTGCCGGTGGCGCTGAACGTGGGCGACCTGCTGCTCGGGGAGGGCTACCGGCTGATCGCCGATTGCACCGGCCCCGCGGCGTGCCGGGCCCACATGCTCCGTGCCGCCGCCGAGGGCCACCGCATGCTCTGTATCGGCCAGGGCATGGAGCTCTGCTGGGCCCGCAACCCCCGGCCGCTGGCTTCGAAGGACGTGCTCAGCATCTTCCAGCGCAAGACCGCCCCGGCGTTCGACGTGGCCCTCCAGATCGGCGCCCTCCACGCCGGCGCCGGGCCGGACGTCTGCGCCGCGCTCGCCGAGTACAGCCGGGCGCTGGGCATCGCCTACCAGGTCCGCGACGACCTGGACGACTTCGCCGACGGCCCCGACGGCAGCGACGCCGAGGCCGCCCGGCCGTCCATCCTGCTCGCCGTCGCCACCGAGACCGCCGAGGGGCCGGACCGGTTGCGCCTCGAGAAGCTCTGGCGCCGCCGCACGGCGTTCCGCCACGTCGCCGAGGAGGTCCGCGACCTGTTCGAGCGAACGGACGTGACGCCGCGAACCCGCCAGTTGCTGGAGAGCTACAAGCAGCTGGCCGTCCGGGCCCTCCGCGGGCTGGAAAGCCCCAGCCTCAAGGGCCTGCTCCGCCGCGTGCTGACGAAGATCTTCAACGACGGCCACATCCTGTTCTGCTGCAAGGACTACCGCTCCGCGGACCAACCGGATGGCGAGGAATAGGCGGGCGGGGAACGCGACCGTCGGCCGCCGGGCAAGGGGGATATCTGAAGTCGATTCCCCGGGCCTGGATTTCCTCGTGTCTCCTGCCCCGATCCCCAAAGCGCCAGGGCCCCCCGGTGCGAGGCCCGGTGTCGGGTCTCGTCGGGGGGCCCGTGCTGCGCGTTGCCCGCCGCTGCGACGTCGGCGGGGGTTACAGGCGAGAGTATACGTGATCCAACGCCCGGCGGAGCGTCCATGCGTTCGCTCGGGCGTGGTCGGATGCGGCCACCTTCTTCAGCGCCGAGTCCAGTGCCTTGCGGTGCTCCTCGCCCAGCGGGGAGGGGTTCATCCGCAGCAGGCTCTGGGCGGCCACCTCGTAGATGGCCGCACACGCCGCGGGATTGCCGGCGTTGAACACGGGGGCACCGCGGCGAATCGCCAGCTCGATCAGCTCCTTCGCCGCCGCCGCGGGCGTGGCGGCCGGCAGGTCCGGCAGAAGGACACGGTCGATCACGTGAATCACGCCGTTGGACGCCGCGATGTCCGCGGCGGCAATGGTCGCGCCGTTCACCGACAGGCGCTCGCCGGTATTGACGGACACGGGCGAGCCCTGGACGGTGGTCAGGGACTGCTTCCCGAATGTGTAGCGTCCGGGCACAACGTGGTAGGTAAGCACGGCCGTCAACTGCTTCCGGTTCTCCGGCCGCAGGAGCTTCTCGACCGTGCCCTTCGGCAGCTTCGCAAACGCCTCATCCGTGGGGGCGAAGACCGTGAACGGTCCCTCGCCCTTCAGCGTGTCGATCAGCCCCGCGGCCTTCAACGCCGCGGCAAGGGTGTTGAACTTCCCCGCGGCCACGGCCGTGTCCACGATGTCCTTCGGCCCCGTACTGCCCGCGGAGCCCTTCGGCCCGACTGCGCCCTTGGCGGGCGCCTTCGAGTAGGCCCGGATCCAGTCCACCTCCATGCGGAACGGCCCGGCCTTCTTGTCGGCGATCAGAAAGCCGATCGACTCGACCTTGCGGGAGTTCAGGGGCAGGAACAGCGGTAGCTCCCGGCCGAAGGATGTCGCCTTGAACGCCCCGAACGGCGCCCGGACCGTCTGCCACTGTCCCGCCCTCGTGGGCACGAGGACGCGGTAGCTGCCCGCGGGGATTCGCACGTCCGTGTTGATGGTCAGCCAATACGTTCTGCCGTCGCCACGCAGACGAACGGTCAGGCCGTCATACTCGGATAGGTCCATGCGGTTCCGCGTGGTGCGGATGGACGAGAACCCGCCGTTGTTCTCCAACGACAGCGTGCCGGAGAACACCAGCTTGCCGTTTTCTGACCGGGACGCACCGCCCTGCGAAACGCCCCCCATGACGTTGTCGTTTACGGCCGTCCACCGTTGGCTGCTGTCGCTTTCGAAGTCAAACAACATCTTGCCCGCGTCTGCTCTCGCGATGGAATGGGCGGAACCCAACGCCAGACCGGCCAGGGCCACCATCGCCATCCGGATTCCACTTTGCTTCTGCTCGTGATTCATCGTCGCTCTCCTCTCGCCTGTGTCCTGTCTCTCGGGATGCTCTTTGTTTTGCTGCGGTGTGGCCGGCCCGTCCGGCCAAGCCATCGTAAATCGTTTAAATCGTTCATAACAACTCTAGGCGGCATGCCCCCCGGATATCAAATCTAGGCTGAAAATCGGTCGTGATTTTGAATAATGCCCGTTTTGTCCGCACGATCCACTCCATACGGTTGAAAAGAAACGGTCAAATCGTCTATTATTGGGTGGATTCTATCAGCCGCTTCGGAGCGATTGGACGTGCGAGAATACCTGTCACCGCGAGACCTGGCCGCCGCAACGGGCATCAGCGAGTCCTCGCTGAAGCGTTGGGCCGATGACGGCGTGATCGCCGTCACCCGCACCGCGGGGGGCCACCGGAGAATCGCACGCGCCGAGGCGTTGCGGTTCATACGGGAGCGGAACGCCCGGGTGCTGCGCCCGGAAGTCCTCGGCTTCCCCGCGGCGGCCCTGCATGCCGACACGCCCGAGGACGCCCTCTTCGACGCGCTTCGGCGCGGGGATCAGGAACCGGCCCTGGGTCTGGTCCAGGGCTGGTTCCTGGCGGGCCGGCCGCTGGCGTGGATCTTCGATGGCCCCGTGGCCGGCGCGATGGGACGCATCGGCCGGCTGTGGAAGCACGGGCGAGACGGCATTCTGCGGGAGCACCAGGCGACAGAGCTGTGCATCCAGGCCGTCACGCAGCTTCGCCTGGCCTTGCCCCCCGCCGGAGACGACGCGCCCGTCGCCGTCGGCGCGGCCCCCCGCGGCGACCCGTACCTCCTGCCTGGCCTCCTGGCCGCCGCCGTTGCAGAGGAGGCGGGCCTGCGGGCCGTCAACCTGGGTCCGGAAACCCCCCTCGCCGTCTTGCAGGCCGCCGCCAAGGAGAGGCACGCGACCCTCGTCTGGCTGTCGGTCTCCACCGAGCAGGGCGCCGCCTCCGCCCGGGCGGGCCTGCCCGCCGTGCTCAAAGCCCTGACCGCCGCCGGCACGCACGTGATCGTCGGCGGCCGCTATTCCCATCAGCTCGCCGCCTGCCGCTCCCCCCACCTGACCTTCGCTACCCGCATGGCCGAGCTCGCCGCCTTCGCCAAGGGCCTCCAAACCGCCCGCCGCCCCTGAGTTGTGCCCCGGCCCCTCCAAGCCGCGGGGTAGCGCCCCCGCGGCAGGAACCTGGATCGAAGCCCCCGTCCCGCCGTCTCCGTCTCTGCGGCCCCTCTACCTTCGCCCCCTCCGCCGCTTTCCCACCACGACCACGCCCCCAAGGACCAGAAGAACAACACCGCCCGGCTCGGGCAGGAGGACCAGCCGCGAGTTCTTGTACAGGAAGATCTCGTTATCAAGGACGTCGCCGCTGGCCAGCGTGCCCCCGAGGTAGCCGTGGGCGAAGTCCCGTCCGCCCGCGTCGTACTCGCCGTACGGGGCGGGCCTCCCGTTGAGCGTGAACCCCGTCCCGTGGAACGTGATCTCGCTTTCGTGGCTGGTGCTGGTCCCGATTCGTATTTCTCCCCCGATCGTCCCGCCCGATACCTCCGCCCGGCTGCCGTTCGACAGCGAGAGGTGAGAATCGAGCGTCCCGCCCGTCATCGTCAGAAGAGAATCCCACGAAGCCTGCACGCTGTAGCCGATCGATCCGCCCGAGATCTCGACCGTGCTCCGGTGCCAGGCATAGAGGTACTTCTCCACCCGGCCGGCGGACACGGTAACCCGGCTGTCGTCTTGTGCGTACAAGTCCTCCTCCAGCAGTCCCCCGCAGAGCCGCACCTCGCTGTGGTCTTCCGCGTAGACATCGTACTGCACGCTGCCGCCCGAAATGTCCGCGGTGCTCTGATCCTGAGCATGGAGCCACCCCACCGAGCCGTCCTGGACGTGCACCTGGCCGTTGGCCCGGGCATAAAGGGCGGAAACCTCCCCGCCCGAGACGTTGACCCGGCTGCTGTCGCCGACGGACAACTGGTTGCCCGCCTTGCCGCCGGGAACCACGTTGAGCGTCGTGGGGATGTCAAAGAAGTTGTCGTCCCAGACCTGGATGTTGCTCCCTGTGTACCAATCGAGATCATGCGTCCGGCCGTCGTCGAAGTAGACGTCGGCAGCGGCCTGGGGAACGCAGACCCCCCACGCAACCGCCAGGAGAAAAGCCCCGATCCTCGTCATCTCCCACCTCCTCTTCGTGTCCGGAATCCCACCAGAGGCCCCCGCCCCAAGTGGCCGCGCGCCCGGCACGGGGGCGCTGTTCATATCGTCCGAATCGCCGCCGTCCATAAGTCGCTGCACGCGCAAGATCGCTGGCGTCTTGGAACGGAAGATACGGCGACCTGGGCGCGGAAGAGGGAGATCTTCCGGTCCCGTCCCCGCAAGCGAGGCGCGCTTACCGGCCCTTGCCGGGCGCGAGGGCCTTGCGCACGATCGGGTCGGGGGCGTTGTCGAGGCGGGGGTGGCGGAGGTTGTCGAGCGTCAGTTGGCCGACGCCTTCGGCGAGGATCACGGGGCGGAGGTCGGGCTTGGCGGCACTGAGGCGAACGTCCTCCACGACCAGCTCCCGAACGTTGCGGGCGTAGAGACCCCACGCCGGCAGGTCCCGAACGCCCTTGCCCGGGGCGCGGGCCGGCGTGGCGCCCTGCTCGGCTGTGCCGCCGCCGGCGTACTCGATGCTCACGTTGCGGAACACCACGCGGCCGATGGGCTTGTCCGACCAACTCTCGACGGACGCGGCCGCCTTGTACACGCCGGTGGCGCTCAGGCGGTCGACGGTGATCTCATCGGCGAGGTTGCCCGCCCGGGCGAGGTAGACCGTCACGGGCGACTGGACGTTCTTCATGGTCACGTCGGAGATCAGCACGTCTTCCATCGCCCCGTCGGAGACGTCCCACGCGCCCGGCTGGAGGATGATCCCCGCCAGCATGTTGTAGCGGTCCTGCGTGCGGTGGGGATGGACGCCGGGGCCGTAGAACAGGCAGTCGTGCACGATCATGTGCTTGACCGGCCCGATGATCCGGATGCCGTTGCACGACGAGTTCACCACGCAGTCGGTGATCAGCAGGTTCTCGGCGTAGCGGCCGGCGATGGCGTCGTCGCCCGTGAAGAACCGGCAGCCCGTGATGCTCAGGTTGCGGCAGGGCTTGTCCTTCCAGCCGCGGAAATGCACGCCGTCCCACCCGCCGGTGACCCTCACGTCGCGGACCTCCACGTCGCTGGAGTACTCGACCATGATCGCGTAGTTGGCCGAGTCCGCGATCGACACGTCGCGGAGGCTCACGCCCCGGCTGTCGCCCACGATGATCGTGTGCGGGCCGCGCATCTTCTCCTCCCCGGTGGGGTCGTGCACCTTGCTCCCGTCGATCACGCCGCGCCCCGTGATCGCCGCGCCCTCCACCCCGACCGCCAGGACCAGCGCCCGATGCCACTTGCCTCCCCTCGCCTCCGGCGTGCCCGCCGGCGCGTTGTACTGCTCGTACCGCTCCAAGTCCTTCGTGCCGAGCAGCCGCGCCCCGGCCGCGAGGTTCAGCGTCACGTGGCTGCGGAGCCGAACCGTCCCCGAGAGGTACGTCCCGGGCGGCAGGAGCACCTGCCCCCCGCCGGCCTTCGCGCAGGCGCCAATCGCCTGGTTGATTGCGGCCGTGTCGATCGCCTTGCCGTCCCCGACGGCCCCATACTTGCGGACGCTGAAGACCCCCGGCGTCTCCGTCCCGCCCGCCCGCGCATCGGTGGGCTCACCAACCATCGCCAACGTGCTCCCAATCACTGCCGCCGCCGCGAGCACGCGGCGGTCCGGGCCCCAGTGCCTTCTCATCGCATCGCCTTTCCGCCGTAAGCGGCCGGGCAGTTACCATACGGGCCGGCGAATCAACAGGAAAGAGACGGCCGCGGCGAGCGTCGCGGCGTTATGGCACGGGCCCCGCTCATGTCAAGAAAGGTGCGAACGATGAAGTGTCCCGCCACCCGGGGGACGGCTTTGGCGTTGGGCTGTGTTTTTCTGTGCCCGGCCCCGTGCACGTCGGTCGCCCGGGAGCGTCCAAGCCTGCTCTACATGTTCATTCTCGCCGAGGCACTGCCGCGGCAGCGGGACCTGCACGTGTACGTCGAAGCGTATGGGGGCAGGCTCGTCTCCGCCCTCGGCCGGGGGCCGACGTTCAGCAAGGCGCCGCTCGGCGTCGACGCGTCCGGGCTTGCCTGGGCAGAGGGGACCGTCCAGGGCGATCTCGCCGTTTCGCTGCCCTCGGACGGCTACAACCCGCCGCCGGGGAAGACGGCCCGGGCGGCATACACGATCGACGTCCAGCTCGACGGGTCGAAGGTGTCCGGTTCGTACGAAGGCCGGGCGGACGGCGCGGCGGTGAAGGGCGCGGTCTCGGGCGCGGTCGCAGCGCTGCCCTCGGCGGCGGGACTGGTGCGTCTGACGTTGGACATGATCAACGCCGCCAAGGACGGGCCGATCGACAAGAGGGTCTGGGACCGCCGCGGGTTCGTGTACGTCACGTACAAGGCCGGCCGACCGGTCCAGGCGATCGTGCACGGCCATGGCGACGGGCGGCAGGTGAACTACTTCGAGGCGGCGGTGACCGGCAGCGACTTGCGTTTCGAGGCCGGCCGGATGACGGGTACGCTGTCGGTGAAGTCCACCCGCGGGCGGTCGTACGTCTACACGCTCGACGGGGTCTGCGCGGGCGGACAGGTGGGGGGCACGTTCGGCAAGACGGTCGACGGCAAGGCCGCCCCGGGTGGGCTGTTCGTGGGCGCCTTCGAGGCGATCCCAGCCGCCCCGGGCAAGGAGGCCCTCTACGACATCGAGCTGCTGGGCGCGGTGGCGGGCGGCAGGCAGCTCCACTGCTTCCTCCCCCGGAAGGCCGGGGCGTTCCGGGCGGGGGTGGGCTACTCGGGCCAGTGGAACCACAGCTACCACGACGTGGACCCCGCGGGCCTGATGCTGGCCGGCGAGAAGCTGACCGGCGAGTTGAGGGTCACGATGAACCCCGACCCGTACGTGCCGGAAGACGGCAAGCCCGTCGCCTGTCGCTACACCGTCGACGCCCGCGTTGGCGAGGGCTGCGTCCGCGGCACGTTTCGGGGCGCGTTCGGCGGCGAGCCGGTCGCCGGGGCGGTTCTCGGCCGCTTCTCGCCCCTGCCGCCCGTGCCCGAGCCGGTGCGGTACCACATCAAGCTGGACGACGGGGTCAACCACGGCGCGCCTTGGTTCCGCCGCGTGTACCTGAGCTTTGTCGCTACCGCCGGCAAGGCGGCCGGGGGCGGCATGTCGAACAACAAGGGCGGCTGGAAGGGCACGTTCCAGGGCGCCGACGTGACGTTCGACGGTGCGGCCTTCGAGGCCACGATCCGCGGATCGGTCGACACCAGCCGCGCGGTCAAGACGGGACAGTACACGTTCGAACTGACCGGCCGGGCGGTCGGCAGGGAGTTGATCGGCCGGGTCGAGACGTGGCGCGACGGGAAGAAGACGAAGGAAGGCACGGCCTTCATGGGCAGCTTCGGCCCGGTGGAGGAGGAGTAATCGATGAAGCGACCGGAACGGTATACCCATCTGTTCTTCGCGGTGACGGCGCTGCTTGCGGCCGCTTTGCATTGCCCGGCCGGCGCCGTCCGTGTCACTGGTCCGGCGGGCGAGGCGGCGTGGATCGACTGCACGCTGTCTGGGCTGGGCGGGCAGGAGGACGTTCGCCTGCTGATTCTGACGGTCGGCGGCCGGGTGGAGCGGGCGGTGCTCCCGCCGCTGGGCATGGCGGCGGTGGACGTTTCCGGCCTGAAGGCCGACGGCGGGCGGATCCGCGGCAAGGTCGTGGTCGCTCACGAACCGCGCCGGCAGAACAAGAGCGTCTCCCGGCTGGCCGCCCGCATGCCGCTGACGCTGGACCTGGCCGTCGCGAACGGGAAGGTCCGCGGGGCGTTCGCCGGCACCTGGCCGAAGCCGAAGACCACCACCGTGCCCGTCGAGGTCAAGGGCACGGTCTCCGGCGTTTGCCGCGACGGCACGGTGCGGAAGGCGGACAACGCCCTCGCGGCCGGGGCGGCCTGGCCGAGCTGGCTGGGGCCAAACCAGAACTTCTCCAGCGGCCCGTGCGCCCGGGCGATCGTCGACGACCTGAACGAGGCCCGCCTCGTCTGGGCCAGCGCATACATCGGCCCGCCCGAGGGCGGCTCCCACCGGTACGGCGCGTGCGTGGGCACTCCCCCGGCCGCGGGAGGCGCCTCGCCGCTGGTCTGGGGGGGCAAGGTCTACCAGTTTCGCTTCGAGCCGTCGGGGGACGTGTGGCAGAAGCACCTGGACACGATCCTCGCCGGGCCGCGCGGCGATGAGACCCGCGCGAAGATGCAGGCCGTCGGCTGGACCCTCGCCGACATGCGCCGCCGCTGGTCCGTCCTTGCCGACGAGCAGCTCCTTTGCCTCGACGCCGCGACGGGCAAGACGCTCTGGACCGTCACCTGGCCGGGGGAGGGCCTGCTGGTCTTCAGCCACAAGTGCGGCCTGACGAACCACACCGGCGCGGTCGCGGACTTCGGCGCGGGTCCGCGGGTCTTCGTGTTCGGGGCGATGGGCGTCGTGCGGTGCGTGGACGGGGCGACGGGCGAGGCGCTGTGGGCGACGCCCGTACCGGGCTACAGCGAGTCCATGAGCAAGCTCAAGGGCAAGAGCCTCGAGGCCCGGCACCTGTCCGCGCCGACTCGGTCGTTCTGTCACGGCCTGAACGTCAGCGGGCGAACGGTCCTCGCGCCCGACGGCATCGGCGCGTGCGGGGTCGTGGGCCTCGACGCGGCGACGGGCAAGGTGCTGTGGCGCGTGCCGAAGGTCCTCGGCAAGCTTGCCACGCCGATGGCCTGGTCGTCGGGCGGCACGCACTACGCGATCGCCGTCAGCGGCGGCGGGACGATCACCGGTATCGACGCCGCGAGCGGGCGGATCGCGTGGCAGTGCGAAGAGGCCGGGGCCAACGACGGCCAGCCGCTGCTGACCGGCGATCTGCTGCTGGCCCAGATGATGGGCGCCGAGCAGCGCAAGGAGCTCGCCGAGTCGCTCAAGGGCAAGTCGCCGCAGGAGATCGACCCGGGCGCGGTGGTCTCGGCCCCGGGCAGCAACTTCGGGCAGGTGGCGTGCTGGCGGCTCTCGCCGGCCGGGGCGAGGAAGCTCTGGGCCGCGCCCGAGTCGTGGGGCGCGCCCAGCATGTGCCCGCTGGGCAGCGCGCTGGGCGAACTCGTGTGTTTCCGCGGCAACTACTCCTACTACGTCGTCCGCGCCGCGACGGGCGAGCAGATCGCCTCCAGCCACGTCACCACGCCCGTCCGCTTCGACGAGGGACACCTGCTGGCCCTGCCGGGCGTCTTCGTGCTCCACCCCGACAGCCAGCACGGGCAGACGAAGATGTTCCCCCTCCCGGCCCGCGCGGGCGCCAAGGCCGGGCCGATCTGGCACCCGCCGCACCCGCACGCGACGACCTACCAGTGCCCCATGTCCCACGCCTGGGCCGACGGCCGGCTGTTTCTCCGCGGCTGCGACGCGCTGTACTGCTACGATCTCCGGCGGTAGGAGGAGAACCACAGAGGCCCAGTGCAGGCCTGCCTGCCGGCAGGCAGGCTTCGCCCGCAACCCAAGGACGTAGCCGGTGGCCCGGAGCCGGTAGCCCGTTCAGGAATCGGGCCTGCCTGCCGGTAGGCAGGTATCGGGAATCGGGTATCGGCCAGACGCGCAGGCAGCGGTTTCCGACGAGCTCCGGAAGGGGCGGAAGGCAATGGACGGCGACGAGAGCAGCCCCGGCGGGGCGAAAGGGACATTCCGAGGATACACGCCTTTGCGTGTATGTTGTGGCCTTTGTTGTTCAGAGAGCTCAGAGAAACAGAAGCGCGAGAGGAACAGCCAACAGCAGAGAATCAACAACCAGCATCCAAGGGGGCCCGATCCAAGATATCGGCTCCCGACTTCTGCTGTTTCTTCTTCGCTCTGAGTCCTCTGAGCCTCTGTGGTTGATCGCCTACGGCCCCGCGAGGCAGAGGACCTGGCCGTTGGTGAGGGCGACGTAGAGCTTCCCCCCGGCCGCGGAGAGGCCGTCCCAGACGGGCGGGGCGGGGAGCGTGCGCTCGACGAGTTTCTTGCCGTCCGCGGCGCGGAAGGCCGCCAGGACGCCGCCCTTGCGACCTTCCCAGGCGCCGTGCGGGTCGGCGGGGTCGACCACGTCGGGGCAGCCGGCGACGAAGATCGTCCCGGCCGCGCGAAGCATCGCCGTGATGCGGACCGGCACGCGCTGCTCCCACGTGGGCGTGGGGCCCTGGCGCTGCCGGCGGGCCTTGGCCTTCTTGTCGCTCGGGCTGCGGGCGGGCGGCTTCAGCGAGTAGCAGACCAGGCGGTACTTTCCGGCGGCGGGCTGGAATACCGTTTCCCGGCTGCGGGAGGGGTACAGCTCCACGCCGTAGGCAACGTCCTTGCCGAGGACCATCAGCCCCGAGGACTGCGCCCGCCCGACCTTCCAGTACGTCCGATTGAACCAGCTCGGATCGAGGTATCCGCCCGTGGTGAACAGGTGCATTCGGACGGCCGAGCCGGACGAGGAGACGTTCTGCTGACGAATGAACACGTTGCCCTTCTCGTCCGTGCCGGGCACGTCGTTCAGCAGCCCGACCATCTGGTGGCCGTTCGGCTCGGGGGGCATCTTGCCCGTGTTGGGATCGAGGTGGCAGATCGTCTCCCGGTGCGTCACCTTGCCCGTGCCCGGGTCGAGGGCGTAGAGGCGAATGCCGTCGTCCATGTACGAGCACCGCCCGGCCGCGAACCAGCACCGGCCCTCGCGCACCAGCACGCTGCCGGGCACGGGCCAGGGCGACTCGAGGCGGTTGAAGGCCACCACGCGTCGCGGCGACCCGGCCGCGTCGAACCGCCAGGCCGGCGCCCCGTCGGACGCGCGGAGGCAATAGACGCTGCCGTCGGCCGACCCGAAGATCGCCCGCCCGTTGTGGATCGTCGGCGGGGAGTCTACCCGCCCCCCGGCCGTATAGTGCCACGCCTCCTTGCCGTTCTCCGCGTCCAGCGCGCAGACGGTGTGGGCATCCACGTCGGCGACGAACACCTTGCCGCCCGCGACCGTCAGGCCGCTGAGCTTCGTTCCCGCGTCGGCCTGCCAGGCGACCGAGAGCTTCGTCCCGACGGCGGCCTCCGTCGCCCCGCTGCGGCGGGCGTCGTGACGGTAGGTGGGCCAGTCCTCTGAATTGCGGATTGCGGTCTGTGGATTGCGGAGCGAAGAGAACGCCGGGCCCTTCTCCAGGCGCGGAGTGAATGGCTCGCCTTCCGCAGCCCTGGCCGGCGCGGGCGCCAGGGCGTTGAAGCCGATGAGCTTGGCGTTCAGGTAGCAGCCGCACGGGTGCGGGGCAACGTAGATCAGGCCGTTGCACGGCAAGCTACCGACCTTGCAGCCGCTGCGAACCCAGTGGTTCTGGAAGTTCTCCCCGGTGGCCAGGTCCACCAGTTCCACGCCGCGGCGCGAGGCGAACAGATACCGCTCGGTGATCTTGTTGCGGAAGCAGCGGTGGTGGTGGCCGACGTTGAAGAGCGTCTTCGTGCCCAGCTCCTTTCGCGGCCTGCCGCTCCGCAGGTCCAGCGCCTGGATGCGGTAGTCGACCTTGCTGGTGTCCTTCGCTCGCAGGCCGCTGCCCCATACCGACCCGTGCTCGGTCTGGGCGTGCACGTGCGTCCAGACCGCGTCGCCCACGACGAACACGTCCGGCTGCGTGCAGTGCCCCCACCCGCCGTAGCCGTGCTTCCACAGCGGCCGGCCGTCGGCGGCGTCGAAGGCGAAGAGCGTTCCCGGCATGGTGTGGTAGGTGTGATGCGTGTTCGGCTCGGGCTGGGCCAGCAGGACCACGCCGTCGCGATAGACCATCACCGTCAGCAGGTACTCGTACATGCCGGCGAAGCCCAGCCGGCGGACGGCGCTGGCGGGCAGGGGGGGGCGCTGGGCCCGCCAGAGGCGCTTGCCGGTCTGGAGGTCCATGCACTGGACGGCCTCCCGCGTGAGCACGAAGACCTTGCCGTCGCCCGCGACCAGCTCCAGCCGCCCGAACGGGTCCTGCCCCCGCCCGGAGCGGATCCCCACGAACGGGCCGGTCTTCCAGAGCACCTTGCCCGTTCCCACGTCGACCGCGCAGACGTGCTTGCCCGGCGGCGGGGCGGGGCTGTCCTTTGTCCCGGTCACGGCCGGCCGGGCCTCGGCGGGCGGGTCGATCGTCACCACCAGCCGCCCGTCCGTGCAGACGATCTCATCGGCCCGCCCCGTGCCGTTGTAGGTCCTGCGCGTCTTGCCGGTCGCCGCGTCGAGGGCCGTCACCGGCTCGCCCGCGCCGAGCGTGACGTACACCCGGTCCCCCACGGCCACCAGGCGCTTGCCCGCGTGCGGCGGCATGGTGAACCGCCCGGTGGTGACCCCCCGGCCGACGCCGGACGTCCCGCTGAGGGCGCCCGAGCCCCACTTCCGCATCGGGCGCTTCCACAGCAGCACCCCGCTGAACGCGTCGCGCGCCACGACGCGCCATTGGCTCGGCACGGTGTCGTCGATGCCCGTCAGCGACTCGTCGACAATGCAGAACAGCCGCCCGCCCGCCGAGACCATCGCCGTGACCGACGGCGTGTACCCGTGGCTGCGGGCCCACAGCGGCTCGGCCGTCCACTGAAGCCGCCGCGGCGGGCCCACCACCCGATCGGCGGCCACGGCGTTCCCGCCCGCGTCGTGAAGGTGGTGCGTCCACTCGTCGATATCCGCGGGCCAGGGCTTGACCGTCTTGGTCCCGCCGATCAGCGCCACGCCCTTGGGCCGCAGCACGCGCAGGACTTCCGCCATCGGCAGCGTGCCCAGCTCGTCCGCCACGAGCAGGGCCACCAGGTTGTCGGCATACGGCAGCCGGCGGCCGTCCCAGGGATCGACGGACACGGCCCCGTAGAGGCCAAGCGTGCGGAGGTGCTCCCGGGCCTTGGCGACCTTCGCGGCGTCGGTGTCCAGCCCATGGACGAGGTATCCCTCGCCCGCGTGCAGGGCGGCGGTGCGTTGGCCCTCCCCGCAGCCCAGATGAACGATCAGCCCGCCGGTCACGCCGGCGGCGTCGAGCATCTTCCGAGTGGAATCGGCCGGGTCGGCGGGGGCGAGCGTCGCGGGCGCCAGCATCACGGCCACGGTCAGAACGGTCCTCGTCGCGTTCATGCTCTTTTCCTCGTGCGGAGTTGGGGCGCGAAAGGGCGCAATCAGGCCATCCCTACCTCAAACCGCGCGAAGCCCTGCGGGTGTTTGGGCCTTTCGTCTGCGCGGGATGCGAGTAGAATCCGGGCATGTCGGGACAGCGGTCCATTCGGCGGCGCGACGTGCTTCGAGGGGCGCTCGGCGGCCTCGCGGGCCTTGCGGGGTTTCCGGCCGTCGTGCCGTCGCACGTGCTGGGCAGGGGCGCGGCCGTCCCCCCGAGCGGGCGGATCGGACTCGGGTGCATCGGCGTCGGGCGGATGGGCACGGGGCACGTGCGGGGGTTCGGCCAGCACGCCGACGTCCGCGTCACGGCCGTGTGCGACGTCCGCAAGAGCAGCCGGGACCGCGCCAAGGCCATCGTGGACGCGCGCTACGGCGACCGGTCGTGCGGGGCGCACAACGACTTCCGCGAGCTGCTGGCCCGCGACGACGTCGACGCGGTCCTGATCGCCACGCCGGAGAACTGGCACCCCCTGGTGGCCGTCGAGGCGGCGCGGCGCGGCAAGCACATCTACTGCGAGAAGCCGCTCAGCCTCACCGTCGCCGAGGCGAAGGCCGTGCGGGCGGCCGTGCGGCGGTACGGGGTCGTGTTCCAGTTCGGCACGCAGCAGCGGTCCGGGCGCGACTACCGCCACGCCTGCGAGCTGGTGCGCAACGGGCGGATCGGGCGGCTGCACACCATCCTGATCGGCTCGGCCGGCGGGCACTACGGGCGGGTCCCGCCGCAGACGCCCCAGCCCGTGCCCGAGGGGTTCGACTACGACCTGTGGCTGGGCCCGGCCCCGTGGGCGCCGTACAGCCCGGCCCGCGTCTCGCTGGAGTGGATGTACATCACGGACTACGGCCTGGGCTGCCAGGACGGCGCGTGGGGGATCCACGACGTGGACATCGCCCAATGGGTCAACGACGCCGACGACACCGGGCCCGTCGCCGTCGAGGGCCGGGGGCGCTTCTTCGACGGAATGCGCAACGCGGCCTATTCGTGGGAGGTCGAGCACACCTACGCCAACGGCGTGCGGCTGATCCACATGGACCTTCCCACCGCCCGCCGGCGGGCCAGGCAGTTCGCGCTGAACGACTACATGGCCACCGTGCTACTCGGCACAGAGGGCTGGGTGTACGTCAACCGCCGCGTGATGTACACGCACCCCGAGTCGCTGCGCCGCGCCGCCTTCGGGCCGCGGGATACGCGAGTGATCCACAGCAGCGATCACCGCCGGAATTTCCTGGATGCGATTCGCACGGGCCGGCCGACCGTCTCGCCCGTCGGCGCCGCCGCCCGCGCCGAGACGGTCTGCCAGCAGGCGGAGATCGCGATGCGCCTGCGGCGGAGGCTGCGGTGGGACCCCGCCCGCGAGGAGTTCGTCCACGACGACGAGGCCAACCGAATGCTCGCCCGGGCCCTGCGCAGCCCGTGGCGGCTGTAAAGGAGCAGTGGGATGAACGGCACGACCGGGCCTCGGGCCCTCGCGGCGTGGCTGTGCGTGGTGTTCCTGCCGGCTGCCGTGCAGGCGGCTTCCCCCGGGGCTGTTTCGGCGGAGGAGAGGCAGAAGATCGAGAAGGCGATTCCGCCCAAGGCGCCGGCGCGTCCGGCCCGCCCTCGGAAGCTGCTGGTGATCGACTGGAACGTCCGCGGGCGAGGCCATCGGTCCATCCCCCACGCCAACCTCGCCGTTCGGCTCCTGGGCGAGAAGACCGGCGCATTCACGGCCGTGGTGACGAAGGACCGGTCCCTGCTGCTGGCCAAGAGCCTCAAGCAGTTCGACGCGGTCTTCCTGAACAACACGATCGGCCCGCTGTTCGACACGCCCGAGCTTCGCCGGGACTTCTCGGCCTTCCTCGCCGGCGGGGGCGGGCTGGTAGCCAACCACGCGGTGACCGTTACGTCCGAGGACTGGCCGGCGTTCGGCGAGATCCTCGGCGCCCGCGGCGCGATGCACCGCGACGCCGACGAGAAGGTCACCGTCCGGCTCGACGACCCCAACAGCCCGCTGAACGCGGCCTTCGGCGGGAAGCCCTTCGCGTTCGCCGACGAGGTCTTCCGCTTCCGGGCGCCCTACTCGCGGAGCCGCGTCCACGTGCTGCTGAGCATCGACGTGGCCCGGACGGACATGAACCAGGGCCGGCCGCGCGGCAACTGCGTCCGCGAGGACAACGACTACCCCATCAGTTGGATCCGCCGGGAGGGCAAGGGGCGCGTGTTCTACTGCTCCCTCGGCCACAACCCGTACGTCTTCTGGGACCGGCGGATGCTGGAGCACTTCCTCGCCGGCATCCAGTTCGCCCTCGGCGACCTCCCGGCCGACGCCACGCCGAGCGCCCACGGGACCGCCGCGAACTAGGGCGATTCCCCGGCGCCTAGCCCTTCTTCGCCGCCTTCTTGGCGCGGTTGCGGTTGCGGGGCTTCTTGGGGCCGCTGCCGGACTTCAGCACGTCCGTGCCCTCGATGGCGGCGAGGGCCTGGGGGACGAGCCGGCCGGCGTAGCCGCTGACCTTGGCCTTTCGCAGGCGGTCGGCGATGGGTGCGGCGGCCTTGCCGAGCCGCTCGATCGCGGCGACGGCGTACGTGCCGTTCGCGTCCTTGCCGTTGGCCTCCACGATGCCCACCAGCACGTCCAGCGCCCCGGGCAGGTCGCCGCCCAGCTCCCCGGCGGCCTCGGCGGCGGCGACGCGGACGCACGGGGCGGCCGGCTCCGCCGTCAACGGCGTGACGGCCTCGACGATGCGCTTCTTCTCGGCCTCGCCCCGGGCGTGCCGGTGCATCAGGACGATCGCCCAGTACCGCACCGCCTCGCCCAGGATGTCGGCCGGCTTGGCCAGCAGGGCCTTCAGCGCGTCGAAGCCCGGCGGGTCGAGCGGCCAGACCAGCTTGTGCAGCCGGTCGAGAACGCCCGACTCGTCCACCCGCTTGCGCCAGTCGCCCTGCGTCTTGATCTCGTCGAAGATCGGCTCGGGAAGGAAGCCCAGGTCGCCGGTATCCTCCTGCCATTGCTGCTGCACCTTCCGCATCGTGGCGAGGCGCTCGGCGTGGGCGGGGTCGTCGGCGAGATTGTGCACCTGGCCGGGGTCCTTGCGAACGTCGTAGAGCTCCTCCTTCGGCTTGTGCGGCGCGAAGAAGATGCTCTGCGCGGCGTTGAGCTTGCCCGCCCGGTGCAGGCGCCACATCTCGGCGAGGGAGGGCACGTTCCGCATGTAGCCGACGAGCTGGGAGTGCGGCCGCCACCAGCGGAAGTTGCGGATGTACATGAAGTCGTGATCGCGGGTCATGCGGATCATGTCGTACCGCTCGTCCATGCGGTCGCGGAAGGCGAACACGTACTCGGGCGCCTTGCCCTGCTGCGGGCCCAGCAGCGCCCTTCCCTGCATGTAATCCGGGATCTTCACGCCCGCCAGCGACAGGACGCTGGGCGCGAAGTCGAGGAACTGTGCGAACTCCTGCAGGGCCGTGCCGGGCTGGGGGGCCTTGGCGTACTGCCGCCACCGGTCGGGCACGCGGACGAGGATCGGCACGCGCGTGCCGGAGTCGTAGATCCACCGCTTGCCGCGCGTCATGCCGCTGCCGTGGTCGCCCCAGAAGAAGACGATCGTCTCCTCCGCCAGGCCGTCCTCGTCGAGCTGCTTGAGAATGTCGCCCACTCGCTTGTCCGTCGCGGTGATGTTGTCGTAGTAGTTCGCCCACGCCTGGCGGACGACCGGCGTGTCCGGGTGATAGGCCGGGAGCTTCGCCTTCGCCGGGTCGTGCTTCTCGTCGGGGGGCAGGTTCTTCTGCCCGCCGCGAATCCGCGACTCGTGCGTGCTGGTCAGGTTGACCACCACGAAGAACGGCTGGCCTTCCTTGCGGCTGCGCCACCAGTGGTCCTTCCGCGGGTTGCGGTCCCACGTGCCGGCCGGGGCGCCGAACTGGTAGTCCGTCTTGGTATGGTTCGAGCAGTAGTACCCCGCCTCGCGGAGATACTCCGGGAAGCACCGCACGCCCGGCGGAAGGACGGTCCTGCACCGCATGTTGTTTCCGCCGTTGGTGATGGGATACACCCCCGTGATGATCCCGCACCGGGCCGGGGCGCAGACCGGCGCGTGTGTGAAGGCCCACTCGTAGCGGACGCCCTCGGCCGCGATCTTGTCGATGTTCGGCGAGATCGCGTAGTCGTCGCCGTAGCAGCCCAGCTCCGGGCCGATGTCCTCCAGGCTGATCCAGAGGACATTGGGGCGCTTCTGCCGGGCGGCGAAGAGCCGCCGCGGCATCGCCATCGCCGCCCCGCCCAGCCCCACCAATTGCAGGAATCGTCTTCGAGAGGTCTTCATCGTCTTCTCCTTGCGCCCGCCGCCCGGCGGGGTCGAATCCACTTGGCTGCACCCTTCGTTCAACCCCCGCCGCCCGTGGGCGTTCCCGCCTTCGTGCGCCTTCCGCCGGCAGGGGCCCCGACTTGCCCCCGAAGCGAACCGGCCGGGCAGCAGCACGTTCCGCAGGTCCTCCGCCGTCCGCTCCGTCCTCAGCGCCTTGTCCTGCGCACTGGCGTGGATGTCATCGTGAATCCCGAAGAACACCTCGTCGTGCCAATTCGACGTGCTCCGGGCATCGTCTGCTCCCTGTCCTGATGCCTGTTGTGCCGCCGGCCTACAGCCCCGCGAGGAACTGGAACAGGATGTCGCCGTGGCCGGTGAGGCCTTCGTGGCCGAAGTCGGGGTAGAGGACGAGGCGCTTCTCGCCGGGGATCTTGTTGTAGGCGGCGAACTGCGTGCTGGGGGGGCAGACCGTGTCGCGCAGGCCGACGGCCAGCATCACCTCGGCGCGGATGCGGGGGGCGAGGTGCTGGATGTCGATGTAGCCCAGCTTGGTGAAGACCTCGTCCTCGCGCTCGTGGCGGGGGTCGAAGCGGCGGAAGTAGTCCTTCAGCTCGGCGTAGGCGTCCTTGTCCTGGTCGATATCCCAGATCCGCTTGTAGTCGCACAGGAACGGGAAGACCGGCGCGGCGAGCTTGATGCGCGGCTCGAGGGCGGCGCACGCCAGCGTCAGCCCGCCGCCCTGGCTGCCGCCGCAGGCGCCGACCCGGCCGGCGTCCACCTCGTCCATCGCCATGACGAGCCCGGCCAACTGGGCCGTGTCCAGGAAGATCCGGCGGAAGAGCATCTTCTCCGGCTCGCCGTCCAGCCCGCGGATGATGTGCCCCCGCAGCGTGTTGCCCACCACCCCGCCGACGTCCTCGCTGCGCCCGCCCTGCCCGCGGCAGTCGAGTGCGGCCACGGTGTAGCCCATCGCGACGTAGGCGAGCTTGTCTGCCCAGATACCGCTGTCGCCGGAGTAGCCGTGGAACATCACCACCGCCGGGGCCGGGGCGCCGGTCTTCTTGGGCTGGAGCAGCTTGGCGTACACCCTCGCCCCGCCGACGCCCGTGAACGTCATGTCCCAGCAGTCGGCGAACGGCGCCTGGAAGTCGGCCCGGTCCCTCCTCACCTGCGGATCGACCGCCCGCATCTCGGCCAGCGAGCGGTCCCAGAACGCCTCAAAGTCTGCCGGCTTGGGGTTCGTGCCCTGATACGTGTGCAACTCGTCGAGCGGAAGATCAAACGTCAGCGGCATGGGCTTCTCCTGGCTCAATGTCACGGATGACCGACGCGGGCCGTAGAGTACGGAGAGGGATGAGGCAGAGCAAGAGAAGAGCGGTCCTGTTGGGAGAACGTGACCGTACAGTTTGCTAACACTTGACGGATGCCTCCGGGCACGGTAGATTGGCCCTGTTGATCCTGAGGCTGTATTGCAGGACGCGGAACTGCGGGCTACGGCATTATCGGTGCGGCTATGATACGCAACACAACAAGCCGCAAGTCTCTCGGGGCCTACTACACCCACGAGACGGTGGCCGATTTCCTGGTCGGCTGGGCCGTCCGGTCGCCCGGAGATGCCGTGATGGATCCGTCCTTTGGCGGCGGGGTGTTCTTGCGGTCGGCCGGTCGCCGGATTCGCAGCCTGGGAGGCACCCCGGCAAAGCAGCTTTGCGGGGTGGAGGTCGACGCAGACGCCCATTCACGGACGGCGGCTATGCTTGGCAGGGAATTCGGCGTCCGTCCCAGTCGCCTCGTCCAAAGGGATTTCTTCGAGTTGGAGCCGAGATGGAGGGCCGTCGACGCCGTGGTGGGTAACCCTCCCTTTATCCGGTACCAGCGGTTCTCCGGCAGGTCGAGGGGTCTGGCGCTGCGGCGAGCGCGCAGCGAGGGCGTCAAGCTCTCGGAGTTGTGCAGCTCGTGGGCGCCGTTTTTGGTGCATGCGGTGTCCATGGTCCGACGCGGCGGCCGGCTTGCGATGGTCGTGCCCTTTGAGATGACCCACGCCGCGTATGCCCGCCCGGTCCTGTCCTGGGTGTGCCAAGCCTTTGCGAAGACTACCTTGCTGACGTTTCAGCACAAGGCGTTCCCCGATCTGAGCGAGGACACGCTCCTGGTTCTTGCCGAGGACCGCGGGGGCAAGGGGACCGAGCTGGCCTGGCGGGACCTCCGCTCCCCAGCCGAGCTCCAGGACCTGGCCGCATCAGGAATCAACGGCAACGGCGTTCGCCACCTGGATCACGCAGCCATCTGCCGGGGAGAGTATCGCTTCATCAAGTGCCTGTTGCCTCGATCCGTTCGGGACCTGTACGACCGTCTCGCCGGCCGGGACGACGTGGCGCGGCTTGGAGATGTCGCGGACGTGGGTATTGGCTACGTGAGCGGCGCCAACGACTTCTTCCACATGAGCCCGGAGGAGGCGGCGGAACGAGGAATCCCTCGACGGTTCCTGACGCCTGCCGTGCGCAGAGGCAAGGCCCTGACCGGCCTGCAGTTCACGAAGGGAGATTGGACGGCCGGGCTGGCCGGCAAGCAAACGGCGCTCCTGCTTCATCTCAACGGCGACGTGCAGCCGGACGGCGCCCTGAGACGGTACCTCGAGGAGGGTCGGCGACGGGGAGTGGCGAACGCCTATAAGTGCCGCGTTCGTTCGCCGTGGTATTGCGTTCCCCACGTATGTGCGCCGGACGCGTTTCTCACGTACATGAATGGCAAGGTCCCCAAGCTTGTTGCGAATACGGCCGGGGCCGTCGCGCCGAATAACCTGCACATGGTCAGGATCAAGCCCATGTGTGGCCTGGAAGGAACGGACCTTGCGGGGCGCTGGTACAACTCTCTGACCCGGCTGAGCGTCGAGATCGAAGGTCACGCACTGGGTGGCGGCATGCTTAAACTAGAGCCTTCGGAAGCCCGGCGCGTCTGCGTCCCCCTGCCCAAGGGCGTCGACACGTCCAACCTTGTCCGGCGCGTCGACCGGCTGTGCAGGGCCGGCCGCAACGAGGAGGCAAGAGAACTTGCGGACCGAGCGATCCTGATCGACGGGCTGCATCTGTCGCAGCGGGACTGCGCCGTGTTGGCGGAGGGCGCGAATGTCCTCTTGCGCAGGCGGTACGAGAGAGGAAAGGGACCGGCCCGTGTCGATTGATACCGTCCACATCTCCGATGCGCTGAAAGCCTTCGCGACGGCCGACGCAGTCCAGGCGCAGGAGCACATCAAGCCGCTCCATCGTCACATCGCCATGCGGCTGGTTGTCGAAGGCGGCTTCTTTCCCGAGGAGATTACGCCGCATCCTCCCCTTCGGGCACGGAAGAGGGCCGGCAGCAACTCGCTCGAGAGCGACCCCACGGCGGAGACCAAGGGCGAGCTCACCGTCTTCGGCGGCATGAAGACCAAGCAGATCGACGTGGTGGTGGCCAAGGAGAGCATCGGTCCGGTGGTGGCCGTCTCCGTCAAGGGCACGCTGAACGCCTACCGGAACCTCGTCAACCGGATGGAAGAGGCTATCGGAGATTCGACCAACGTTCATGTGATGTATCCGGGATTGGTCTACGGATTTCTGCATGTGCTTCGAGCCAACAGGGAGGCAAGCGGGTTCGGGCCAAGAGATTGTGGCCTCACCGCGGACGGCAAGGTGTCGCCTTTGATCTGCCGGTATCTCGCCGCCCTGTGTGAGATGACAGGCAGGCGGTTCGTGCGGAACGACTTCACCCGCTACGAGGCCGTTGCCCTGGCGATGGTTGAGAACGATCCCGGAGCTGTCGGCCGGGTCAACTCCTCCTTTCCGGAGCCTCGGTCGCCTCTTCGGATCGAGTCGTTCTTCCCCCGGCTGTATGAGACATACGACCTGCGGTTCCCGGCACGGGCCGAACACGTGGCGCGAGCGCGGAGAGCCGCTTGGGACCTCAACTCGCCCCTCTTCAAAGAGCTTGCCCAGGGGGACGAGGAGGCCTTGGCGCAAAAGCTCGGATACCGCCCGAGGCTTGCCGGCCACTCTCCATGACCCGGCGGCCGGCCCGCCGCGCTCTGGGAATCGCCCGGCCGGTTCCGTATGATAAAGCAGACGTATCCCCTGCCGCGACGACGAAGCTGCTGGGCTTCAGCGCGACAGGTCGATAGGGTCAGGTGTTTGCCGGCGGAAGGTCCGTCGGAGCCCTGCCCCCGTCGGCGGCGCAGGGAGAAGTAGGTATGCGGATTCGTGTTTGGGGCACGCGGGGCTCGATCCCCGTTTCCGGCCCGGAGTACATGCGGTACGGAGGCGACACGACCTGCTTCGAGGTGACCGCGGCGGACGGTGAGGTGCTCATCGTGGACGCGGGCACGGGCATTCGCGGCCTGGGCAACCGGCTGGCGCGGGAGGGAGACCCGGCCGTCAACCTCCTGTTCACGCATGCCCACTGGGACCATCTTCTGGGCTTTCCCTTCTTCAAGCCGCTGTACGATCCGTCGGCCCGGATCGCCCTGTACGGCTGCCTGTGCTCGCAGTCGTCGGTCCGGGAGATGATCTCCGGCACGATGAACCCGCCGAACTTCCCGGTCAGCCTGAAGGACACGCACGCGGAGGTGATCTTTCACGACTACCCGCTGGAGGACTTCCAGTTGGGCAGCGTGACGGTCACGCCGGTGGTCCTCAGCCACACCAATACGGGAATCGGCTACCGGTTCACGGAGAACGGCCGGCGCGTCGTGATCCTCACGGACAACGAGCTGCGCTATCAGCACCCCGGGGGCGGGACGTTCGACGACTACGTCGCGCTCTGCCGCGGCGCCGACCTGCTCGTCCACGACGCCCAGTTCCTGCCGGACGAATACGGCCGGCGGCGGCGGTGGGGGCACTCGACCAACGTCGACGCGGTGGACCTGGCCGTCCAGGCGGGCGTCAAGGCCCTCGGGCTTTGCCACCACGACCAGGACCGCACGGACCCGGAGGTCGACGAGATCGTCGCGGCCAGCCGCCACCTGCTGAAGCGGGAGCGGGCCGAGATCGAATGCTTCGGCATCGCGCAGGGCCTGGAGCGGGAGGTCTGACCGGTATGAGGAGACGCCGCACATGAGAGCGAGCAGTCGCGCAGCACGGATACTCTCCGCGGCGGCCCTGTTGGCTGCGATCGGCGGATGCGAGCTGGTCGACTCGCACCAGCCCCCGCCCCGGCCCCTTCCGCCCGCGCCCACGACGCCCGCGCTCCCCCAGAGCCGCATCCGCTGGATCAGCACGCACGAGGCCCTGGCCGAGCTCCGCGCCAACGACGACGTCTTCCTGCTCTGCGTGGCCGACAAGGAGCAGTACGACCGCGCCCACATCCCCGGCAGCGTTCTGATCCCCGTTCGCGGGCTGCACTACTGCATCGACAACAACACCGCCTATCCGGAGATCAACTACGGGCGCATGCCGCGGAAGGACCAGCCGATCATCGTCTACTGCTGGTGGAAAAGCTGCAAGTGCCCCAAGATCCCCACCTACAGCCAGTTGGCCCGCAAGATCATGATCGACAAGGGGTACCGGGACGTCGCCTTCGTCAACGGCGGCATGCCCGGCTGGCTCGACGACGGGCTGCCCGCCGAAGGCCCCCTGCTGCACCTCTGGCCGGTGGAGCGATGGAAGTAGCCCACCCGCCCGGGCGAGCGAAGGCCCCGTGACCGCGCCCCCGCGCGAGGACGCCCCGATGCCCCGCAGCGAGATCGACCAAGCCCGCCTCGCCAATATCCTGGACATGGCGGTCGGCTTCACCGCGATGCTGCGCGTGTTCCGACCCGGCTCGGACGGGACGATCCGGACCATGGTCCGTCGCTTCCTTCGGGACCTGGCGGACGTTCGCAGCCGCGAGCAGTTCGCCCCGGCACACCATGCGTTCTGCGCTCGGTTCAAGCAGCGGATTCGCCGGGCCCGCGACGGGCGGCGGGCCTCCTACGGGCACGCCGCGAAGATCCTCAACGTGTCGCTGAAGGTCTGCGTCCACTGGTGCGGCCTGCCCGCCCCGTCCGTCGCGGCGCGCGTCCGGCCGTTCCTCCAGGTCGGCGTCGATACGCCGATCCTCCACTACCTCAAGAAGCACCACGCCCTGCCGATCCGGGCGACGACGATCGCGGGCATCGGCCGGAAGGAATACCGCCTGCTCCAGCAGGCCGCCCGCGCCGAGGCCGACGCCCGGCTCGGCCCGGGGGCGCTGCTCATCGAGCTGGACGACGTCCTGTGGCGCGAATTGAACCGGTAACTCGGGCGCGGCGCGGGGGTTTCAGCATGGCGGCACCTGGCCGCACCACGGAGCGCACCAATGAACAGCACCGGCAGATTCGCGACGGTCGTTTGGGTGGCCCTGGCCGCGTCGGCCGCCCGCGGCGGGGACTGGCTGCAATGGCGCGGGCCGCACCTGAACGGCTCGTGCGACGAGACCCACCTCCCCGACCGCTTCAGCAAGACGGAGAACATCGCCTGGCTGGTGCGGATGCCGGGCCCGAGCGGGGCGACGCCCGTCGTCGTCGGCAAGCGCCTGTTCCTGGCCTCCTCGGACGCCCGCGGCGACGACCTGCTGGCGATGTGTTTCAGCACGACCGACGGCGGCATGTTGTGGAGCAAGGCGCTGAGCCGCGGGCAGGCCCCCGGGCGCGGGGAGATCGCCGCCTGCTCGCCCGTCAGCGACGGCAAGACCGTGTGGTGGCTGTTCGGCACGGGCGAGATGGCGGCCACGGACCTGGACGGCAAGGTGCTCTGGCAGAAGAACCTCGTGAAGGAATACGGGTGCTTCGCGATCAAGTTCGGCTACGGCGCGACCCCGCTGCTGCACGCCGGACGCCTGTACCTGCCGCTGCTGCGGCGCAGGAGGCCGTACTCCTACTCGCCCGGCGCGCTGCCCGCGCCCGCCGAGCCGCTCAAGAGCTACGTGCTCTGCTTCGACGCCGCGACCGGCAAGGAGCTCTGGAAGTGCGCCCGTCCGACCGACGCGACGGATGAGTCCCGCGAGGTCTACCTCACGCCGATGCTCGCCCCCGCGGGCGGGCGGCTGGAGCTGATCATCCCCGGCGGGGAGTTCGTCACCGGCCACGACAGCGAGACGGGCAAGGAGCTGTGGCGCTGGCCGATCACGAGCAAGCGGGAGATCTGGCAGCGGATCGTCGTCAGCCCCGTCGTCGGCGACGGGCTGGTCTACGTCTGCCAGGCCCAGCAGCAGGCGATGTTCGCCCTCCGCCCGGGCGCCCGCGGGACCGTGGCGCACAACACCTACGCCTGGCGGCTGCCCGGCCCCACGCCCGACGTCTGCACGCCGCTGCTGTACCGCGGGCGGCTGTACGTGCTGGCCGGCGACGCGAAGATCGTCTACTGCCTCGACCCCAAGACGGGCAAGGTGATCTGGTCGCGGAAGATCGGCGGCGCCGGCCCGTACCGCGCCTCGCCCACCGGCGCCGACGGGAAGATCTACTGCATCAGCGAAGGCGGGGATTTCGTCGTCCTCGCCGCGGGCGACGAGTTCCAGGAGCTCTACCGCATCAGCCTCAAGGCCCGCCCCTGCCGCAGCACGATCGTCGCCGCCGACGGCGCCCTGTTCCTCCGCCTCGCCAAGCACCTCGTCTGCGTGCGCAAGGCCCAGTAGGCAATTCACCTTACCATACGGCCGGTCCGCCCGTTGGACCCGGCCAAGACCCGTGTGTCGCCCTGCCCTTGCGCGTCCGACGGCCGGAAACGTGCCGCCCCGGCAAGACGGCGACGGAGTTTTACGTAACCTATTTTTTAAACAGCTCTTGCAGTTGCTCGACTCCCTCTGCGGCAGATCCTCCGGATCGCCCTCTCCT
>Ga0272441_10000628_pt1 | contig 79159 bp, 61 predicted proteins | sample SSMProp6N_FD_193582 | JGI IMG/M metagenome (GOLD analysis project Ga0272441, IMG submission 193582) | Marine sediment archaeal communities from Little Sippewissett salt marsh, Falmouth, MA, United States - SSM-Prop-6N | ecosystem: Environmental > Aquatic > Marine > Wetlands > Sediment ...
CGCAGTCGTTGTCCAGCCCGTCGCACACCTCGGGCGTGGGTCCCACGTCATAGAGACACTCGCCCCAGGTCCCAGCGCCCCCCACCGGGCAGATCTGCAACCCGTTGGAGCAGGACCCCTGGCAGGCAAAGACCCCAGGCGACGTCTCGGTGCACCCGGCGCCGAACTCGTAGCAGCTCTGCGCCAGGCCGTCGATGACCCCGTCGCAGTCGTTGTCGATGCCATCGCACACCTCGAGGCCGGCGCCCTGGTAGGGGTCGCAGGTCTGGGGCGCGCCGCCCACGCAGTTGTCCACCGTGTGCTGACAGAGACCCAGGCCGCAGGTGGTCTGGCCAAGCCCCTCATCGATCTGGTTGTCGCAGTCGTCATCCAGGCCGTTGCACTGCTCGGTGGTGGGGACCACCTCCCCGGCGCAGGCGCCCCAGGAGCCACCCGTGCAGGTGCGCACGCCGTCCGTACACAGGCCCACGCCCTCGGTGCCCGCCGGGCCCGAGTAGCAAGGCTGGGTCATGGGCCCGCCGCCGGGCGCCTCGTCGGTCAGACCGTCGCAGTCGTTGTCGATGCCGTCGCACGCCTCGACCGACGGGAGGACCTCGCCGCTGCAGGTGCCCCAGGTACCCGCCGTGCAGGTGGCCGTGCCACCGAGGCAGGCCCCCACCCCCTCGGTGCCCCCTGGGCCCGTGTAGCAGCCCTGGGTCAGCCCCTCGTCCACCGCGCCGTCGCAGTCGTTGTCGATGTTGTCGCACTGCTCTGCCGCGGGCGGTACGGCGTCGCAGGCCTGCCACACGCCGCTGTTGCAGCTCTCCACGCCAGTGCAGGTGCCAAAGGCGTTCGACACCTGGCAGGCCTGGTTGAGCCCCTCGTCGATCTGACCGTCGCAGTCGTCGTCGGCGTTGTTACACAACTCCACGCCCGGCGTGGTGGCCCCGCCGCAGGCGCCCCAGGCCCCGCCCACGCAGCTTCGGCTGCCCTCGGCGCAGACCCCCACGCAGGCTCCCGGCGCCGTGCAGCCAGTGTTGGCCCCGTACCCCAGCGGGTAGCAGGCCTCGGTCAGGTTCTCGTCGGTGAGGCCGTCGCAGTCGTTGTCCTGCCCGTCACAGATCTCAGTGGCGGGGCCCACGTCGAACTGGCAGGCCGTCCACGTGCCGCTCCCCCCGACCGGACAGGTCCGGGTGCCGGTGGAGCAGGTGCCCTGGCAGGTCCACACACCGGCGGCGAAGACGCAGCCCGTGGCGTAGCTGAAGCAGGCCTCGGTGAGCCCGTCCACGACACCGTCGCAGTCGTCGTCGGTGCCGTTGCAGGTCTCGACCCCCTGACCCTGGAGCGGATCGCAGGTCTGCTGCACCCCGCCCACGCAGTTGTCCACGGTGTGCTGACACACGCCCAGGCCACAGGTGGTCTGGCCGAGGTTCTCGTCGGTGAAGCCGTCGCAGTCGTTGTCGACGTTGTCGCACGTCTCGGTGGTTGGCGTCGTCTCACCGGAGCAGGCGCCCCAGGCCCCCGCCGTGCAGACCTGGTTGCCGCCCGAGCAGGGTCCCACTCCCTCGGTGCCCGCCGGGCCCGTGTAACAGCCCTGGGTCAGCCCTTCGTCTATCGACCCGTCGCAGTCGTCATCGACGTTGTTGCAGATCTCGGCCGCCGGCGTCTGCGCCGTGCAGGTGCCCCAGGCCCCCGCCGTGCAGACCTCCACGCCGTCGCAGGTGCCGAAGGCGTTGGTGTCGTGGCAGACCCGCGACAGCCCCTCGTCTATCGACCCGTCGCAGTCGTCGTCGGCGTTGTTGCACGTCTCGGCCACGGCCGGGACCGCCGTGCACCCCGCCCAACCCCCTGCCACACAGGTCTCGATGCCCGTGCAGGTGCCGAAGCCGTTGGTGATCTGACAGGCCTGGGTCAGCCCCTCGTCCACCGACCCGTCGCAGTCGTCGTCGAAGTTGTTGCACGACTCGGGCGCCGGATCCTGGGCCCAGCAGACCCAGACGCCGTCCACGTCGCAGGTCTGCAGCCCATTGCAGGTGCCGTTGGCGTTGGTCTTGGAGCAGGGCTGCGGCGCGATGCCGTCGTTGTTCACGCCGTTGCAGTTCTGGTCATTGGCCACGATGTTCGCGTCGCAGATCTCGGGCGCCACCCCGATGCCGCTGCACTGGATCGCGCCGGCGACACACTCGGTGATGCCGCTGGTGCAGGCGCCCACGTCCGTGCCGCAGGGGGCGCCGACCCGGGGATCCTCGGACCCCTCGGGGGCCGTGGTCCACCCGTCGCAGTAGTCGTCGAAGGTGTTGCACAGCTCAGGCCCGTTGCAGGTGCACACGCCGCCCTCGTCCACCTCTCCGTCGCAGTCGTCGTCCAGGCCGTTGCACACCTCGGCGACGGTTCCCGGCACCGGCGGTGCGGGGAAGATGTCGCAGATCACGCCCGTGGGGTCGGCCGGATCGCAGATGTAGGTGCCCTCGGCGTAGCAGATGCCCAGCAGGCCGTTATTACACACCTGACCGATGGGATAGTCCTCGTCGATGAGCGTGTCGCAGTCGTCATCGACGCCGTTGCAAAGCTCCACAACGATGGACTCGGCGATGATCCCCGCCATGGCCGCGACGATCTCGTCCTCGTTCCAGGCCGGGATGGCGGCGCTCGTGCCTCCGGAGGCCGCAATGGCGTCGGCGTTGACCATGCTGGCCATCGCAAACCCGATGACGTAGGTCTTGACGTCGTAGCGACAACGTCCGCCCTGACACCAGGAGTTGGGCGGGCAGTCGGGGTTGCCAGTGCAAGTGTTCTGCAGGTCGGGCGTGTTGCGAAGCGCCGCGGCAGAGGTAGGCGGATCTCCTCCGCAGGTCTCGTCGCCATCGGTGAGCAGAATGACCGAATACGGACGGCATCCCCGGTAGGAGTCATTTCCGATGTCAGTCTGCGAGAGCTGGTCGTAGAGGCTGTCGAGCGAGCCGGCGATGGCGGTTCGGAACAGCGGCCGCAGCTCGCAGTCGCCATAGCTGGCTCCACCCCAGCAGTGGTTCCCGGTAATCGGCTCCGCCCCGGTCTGAAAGTTGTTCTCGTGATGATCCAGCCACATGAGGATGGTGTCTTCGTTCTCCTCTGCGAGCGCGACCAGGATGTCGGCCGCTGACAGGTTGATACCAGGAGTAAACCAGTCGATACAGGTGGTCCCGTCGTACACACCACCAGCGTAGTTGATGCAGACCGGATCGGTGCCCGTGCTCAGGTCGTACGAGTGGTCATTCATGTTCACGTCGCACGAGTCCGGCTCTTCGCTGGGATCCACGTCGCCCTGGAAGTTGCACAGGCACGCTCGTTGGAACCCTTCGGTCTGGGCAAACCGTGCCAGACCCCAACGAACCTCCGGGTACCCGTTGATCGTCGTGGAGATGGCATTCTTGGCCATGAACATGCGACTCGTGCACCCGGGCTCGGAGGGGTGCTCTGCCGATCCATCTCCGCGACACTTGGTACCATCAGTGGCCCACAGCATGCTCCCGGACGTGTCCACGTCCAGGTAGATGGCCGTGCTGATCTGATCCGCCGCGGCCGGGGCGGAGAGCCCTGCCACCGCCAGGAAGGCCGTGAGGCCGACAAGGATACGCGTCCGATGGATAGACATGAGGGGACTCCGTGCCGGATCTGTTTCAGCCGGCTGGTTTGCTACGTGCCAGACTACGATGTACTCACATTTATTAAATCACAATTGCGGAACCCGGATCAAGGGACGACCTTGAGACGGGACCGTAATCTGGGGCACGGACTTTGTCCTGGTCGATATCCAAAGGGGCACATCGTCACAGTCAGACTTGGCTCATCCGGTAATATCCGTAATAATGTATGAGCCTACAACATGCGGAGAGTATCGATGACTACGTCTACTAGAGTTGGCGATCTTGCCTTGGTGGCGGTGCTGGCGGCGCTATGGACCCTCGGCGGTTGCGAGAAGGGAGCCCAGGTGACCACCGGCCTGGGCAAGGCCTGCGAATCAGAGGCGGCGTGCGAGGGGGATCTGATCTGTCGAACGGACTTTCCCGGGGGATACTGCACCTCGGACTGCGCCAGCGACGCCGACTGCGAAACGGGTTGGTGCGTCAACGACATCTGCCTGGCGTCCTGCAGCGACGACGGCGACTGCCGGGAGGGCTACTCCTGCGTGCACAGCGACAATGACAGGGCCTGCGCGCCCCCGGCCATGGGCTTCCACGGCATGGGCGACGCCTGCGCGGGCGACGCCGACTGTGACGGCGACCTGACCTGCCTGGAGGTGTCCGACGATGGCAGGCAGTGCACCGAGACCTGCACCTCGGTGCTCAACTGCGGCGTCGGCGCCGACTGCATCGACGGGCTCTGCCGCCTGACCTGCGCCTCAGACGACGACTGCCAGGGGGACCAGGTCTGCGCCTCCACCCCGGACGGCCGCATCTGCGCCCCGACGCCGCCGCTCTCGGTCATCGGCGGGCCCTGCGACGACGACGGGGACTGCATCACGGGCCTGCACTGCCTCACCGACGCCCCCCAGGGCTACTGCACCCGGGAGTGCGACAGCCCAGGGGACTGCGACGGGGGTGTGTGCCACGACGGGTTCTGCTTCTCCGGCTGCAGCCTCAGCGTCGGCGAGGTGGACCTGCTGTTCGTGATCGATGACTCCGCCGGCATGGGACCCTCCCAGCAAGGCCTCATCGCCGCGGCGCCCGCCCTGATCTCGGAGCTGGAGGCCGCGGGCACCGACTACCGCCTGGGCGTCGCGTCCACGGATGTGACCACCGGCACCTTCAACATTCCCAACTGCGCCAACCTCGGGGGTGTGCTCCAGAACACCGCCCACGGTGCCTGCGAGGCGCCGCCCGACCCGTGGATCACGTCCACCAACGTGACCGATCCCGCGGCGTCCTTCGCCTGCATCGCCAACCTCGGCGAAACCGGCTGCGGCTTCGAGCAGCCCCTCGAGGCGGTCCAGCGGGCCCTGTCCGACGCGGTGAACCCGGGCTTCATCCGGCCCGACGCCCACCTGATGATCGTGCTGCTGACCACCGAGGACGACTGCAGCGCCCAGGACTTGGACCTCTTCGACCAGGACGCCACCCAGTACGGCGACTTCACCAGCTACCGGTGCTTCGGCTATGGCATCGAATGCGACGGGGCCGGCCCCAGCTACACCAACTGCCGTACCAAGCCCGTGGCCGACGGCGGCGTCCTCTACCCCATCTCCCGCTATGTGTCCCAGCTCGAAGGGCTCAAGGGAGATCTGTCCAACGTGACCCTGGTGGCCATCGCCGGCCCCCGCACCCCGGTCCAGACCGGAGTGAACCCCCAGGACCTGGACATTGTCCTGCCGAGCTGCCTGTCGGGCACCATCGAGGCCCAGCCCGGCATCCGCCTGGGCGAGCTGTTGGACGCCACCCTCGGCCACTTCTTCTCCATCTGCAACGTGAACTACGACGTGGCCTTCCAGCCCTTGATCGACCAGTTCTCCGGCGGTGGCTGCCGCCCGGGCTACCAATGCACCCCCGCGACCGAAGGGGCCATCTGCGAGCCGGACTGATCAGGCCCCCTGGCCCGACATCGGTAGGGTGAACACGAAGCGCGTCCCGCCGCCCTCGCGCTTTTCGGCGCGGATCGCGCCGCCATGCTCCTCGACGATCTGGTTGGTGATGGCGAGGCCGAGGCCGGTGCCCGTTTCCTTGGTGGAGTAGAAGGGGTCGAAGACCTTCTTGAGCTCATCGGGCGCGAGGCCGACGCCCCTGTCGGCCACGGCCACCTCCACAACGTCTGACCCCTCGCGGGCCGACAGGGTGATGGTGCCGCCGCCCGCGGCCATGGCCTCCCGGGCGTTGCGCAGCAGGTTCAGCAGGGCCTGGCGGATGAGGTTCTCGTCGAAGACGAGGGCCGGCAGCCTGTCGAGCTCCAGCGCCACGTTGACGCCGTCGGCGGCCATCTCCCCCTCCACGAAGGTGACCGTGTCCCGCAGCACGGACTCCAGCTCGTCCTTCTCCATCCGGGGCCGGGGCAGGCGGGCGAACTGCAGGTAGGCCTCGGTGACGTCGGTGAGCCGGTCGATCTCCCGTTGGATGGCCGTCAGCAGGGCCCGGGCCTCGGTCACCGGGGACGAGGCCTCCAGGTCGGCCAGCTCCTCCTCGAGCATCTCGGCGTTGAGCTGGATGGAGGACAGGGGGTTGCGCACCTCATGGGTGATCTGCGCCGCCGCACGCCCCACGGTGGCCAGGCGCTCGGCCTTGGCCGCCAGCCGCTCGGTCTCGATGAGCCGGACCTCGCGGTCGTGCACCGCGCCGGCCATGGCGTTGAAGTCCGCGGCCAGCTCGCCGATCTCGTCCTTGGCCCGGATGGCCACCCGGTGGTCATAGTCCCCCTTGCCGATCCGGCGGGATCCCTCCCGGAGCACCCGCAGGGGGCGCAGGGTCCAGTGGGCCATGAGCATCATGGCCACGGCGATCAGCACGGCGAAGAGGGTGAGCACCGCGTAGATGAGCAGCGTCCGGGACTCGGTGTTCTCCAGCCGCCGGGCGGTCTGCCGCACCCGGGCGTTGAGGTTGTGGTTCAGCGCGCGTCGCAGCCGCGTGCGCAGGCGCTGGAGCCGCACGCGGGCCTTCTTCATGCCGCGCAGCAGGCGCTGTTGGCCCGGCGTGAGGCGATCCCGATCCACCCGGCCGAGCGAACGTGTGGGCTGCGGCCGGGCGCTCAGGACATTGTCGTAGAGCCGGTCCTCCAAGACGAAGAGCCGCTCGAGCTCGTCGACCGTGGTGCTCACATCCCGGAGAAAGGCCCGATCGCGAGCGGGCAGGTCCAGCCGCAGACCGCTGGCGGTGATGCGACGGATCTCGGCCAAACGCTGCTTCCGGTACCGCCGGGTGATGGGCAGATACCGCTTGAGCATGCGGCTCCGGGGATCGCCCGACTTGACGAAGTCGCGGAGGTTTCTGTGCAGGCTGCGCAGCTGGGTCACCCGGGTGTCCAGGGCCCGGTACACGTCGTTGAGCCGCAGGTACACCTTGTTGAGCAGCCGCAGCTCCTGCTGCAGCTGCTGCCCCCGCACGATCTCGAAGACGGACACGGCAGTGAACGCCGTCAGCACGGCGATGAAGCCGAGGAACACCTTCATGGATACCGAGAGCCGCATGGCACCGCCATTGTGGGAGACCTGCGTCGATTGGGCCAGAAAAAACCCTCCAGGATTGGAAGACCAAAACGGATCGTGATCACCAACAGCGAGGGTCGCGCGGCTGTGGTATCATTCAGGACCTGGTTCATAAAAGGAGCACTGCCTTGCCCAGCGAACCCAAGCCCTGTCTGCGACGTCTGCTCTGGCCGACGACTCTAGCGCTCGTCACGCTGCTGGGCACCGACACCTCCTGGGCCGCCCCGGCGCGCCCGTCCACGCCGTCGGCCCGCCTCCCGAGCGTCTACCTGGTGCCGGTGCAGCGGGCGGCCGACAACGTCTCGTCTTTGATCCCGCGCCGCGTCACCGCCCGACTCAAGGTGGACCTGGCGGCCCAGCAGGACATCGAGCTCCTCCCCGCCCTGGGCGAGCCGGGCAGCGGCGGGAGACAGTCCGTCTTCAAGGCTGGCGCCAAACCCGAGCCCGACAAGCGCAAGGCCGGCAAGCGCTCCCTGGCCGCGGGGTTGGCCGCCTACAAGGCCCGACGCTGGGCCGACGCCCAGCGCCACCTCCTCGCGGCCCTCAAGGCCTTCGAGGTGTCGGCGGCGCACATCGAGAACGGGGACCAGCTGGGCCAGGTCTTCGGCTACCTGGGGCTCGCCTTCTTACGCCAGCGCAAAAAGAGCCTGGCCGTCGACGCCATCGAGACCGCCTATGCCATCGACCCCACGCTCAAGCTCGAGAAGCTGCCCCTACCCCGCCTGCTGCGACGGGTGGTGCTGCGAGCCGGACGCCGGGCCCTGCGCCGGCGCAAGGCCCAGGTCACCGTGAAGGTGAAGCCCGCCGGGGCCTGGGTCTTCATCGACGGCGACGAGAAGGGCAAGGCGCCCTTCACCGTCAAGGACGTGCTGCCCGGACGGCACTACATCGCCGCCCGGCTCAAGGGCCGCCACTCCCGGTCGGTGGTGATCAACATCAAACCGGGAACCCGCCCCAAAATCACCCTCAACCTCCCTGACGCCTCGCCCCGGTTCAAGACGGGCAAGGGCCTCGCCCACGCCTTCCTGGCCGAGATCCAGAAACGGCTGGGCGCCGGGCTGGTGGACAAGCGCATCAAGCCCCTGGCGGCTCAGTTCGCCAAGCGGGTCAAGTCCGACTTCCTGGTGCTCGGGGCGGTGAGTCGGGCCCGGCAGGGGGGGTACCTCCTGCGCTCCTACCTGTTCCGGCGATCGGACGCCAAGCTGGTGGAGCTGGACTCCTATCGGTTCGACGGGGAGCTGCTGAACCTCGCCGCGGGCACCAGCAAGGTGGCCGATGCCGCGGCCAACGCCACGTCCAAATTCCCGGCCAACAGGGACATCACCTACGTGTCGGTGCCCCGCCTGCGCGCACGCCACGGCGGCGGTGGAGCCGGGGGCCTGGTGGGGGTGGTGCCCGGCGGAGAGCGCAAGGTGCACTCCACGGCCAAGCCCTGGTATCTGCGATGGTCTTTTTGGGGTACGGTGATCGGCGTGGTTGTGGTCGGAGCGGCCGCGGGCGGAGGCTACGCCCTGTACAAGGCCACCCACCGCGAATCCAAGGGATATCAAATCACGGTGACCGTGCCATGAGAAAGATCAACACACAGTCGATGGGGTTGGTGCTGCCCGCCCTGGTGGCCACGGCGCTATGGCTGACCTCGGCCTGCGGCGAGCCCACCGAGGCGCTGCGGGTCACCGTGGTCAAGGCCGGCACAGACCTCACGGACAACCCCCTGGCCAACGTGGACACCCTGCGCATCGTGGCCAAGGACACGCAGTACAACGAAATCGGGACCCTCGAGTTCAATCCCTTTGACGGCAGCGCGGAATTCGCCTCCCTCCTGCCCAAGACCGGCCAGGTGCGCTTCGAGGCCGAGGGGCTCGACGGCTCGACCGTGGTGGCCCGCGGCGGCACGGCCTTCGTGCAGCTGGGCGCCGGGGATCTCGACGTGGCGCTGTTCATGGGGCGGGTCAACTCCTTCCACGACACCATGACGGTGGACCGGTCGCCTTCGAGCCTGCCCTATCCCCTGTCGGGCCACTCCACCACGCGCCTCAAGGACGGGCGGGTGCTCATCGTGGGCGGTGCCGTGGTGGACACCGGAGGGGGCATCACCGACATCTCCAACAAGGTGCTGGTCTACGACCCCAACACCGGCCTCTTCGAGGAGCTCAGCACCGAGCTCCGCATCCGGCGGGCCTTCCACACCGCCACCCTGCTCAAGGCCGCCACGTCGGGCGGCCCCCAGCGAGTGCTGATCTGTGGGGGCATCTCCCTGATCAGCGGCGAGCGGCTGGAGTCCACCCGCCTGGCGGAGATCTTCGACCCCGAGAGCATGGCCTTCACCAGCCAGCTGCTGGAGATGAGGGAGGCCCGGTACGGCCACACGGCGACGCTGCTCATCTCGGGCGACGTCCTGGTGGCCGGCGGCGCGGAGCTGGCGCCGGGCCAGCTCGTGGCGAACCGACCCGGTCCCGGCGACCTCACCATGGAGGTGGTCCACGCCAACGCGGACCTGTTCCAGTTCGGCGCCGTGCCCCAGGCCTTCGCAGCGGACACCATCCAGATGATCCAGCCCCGCATGTTCCATGTGGCTGGCCGCGGGGCCGGCAAGCTCGTCTTGGCGGCCGGGGGGCAATCCGCCACCGCCGTGCACCAGACCACCGAGCTGTTCAACCCCGACGGAGCGGGCGCCTTCACGTCCGGCGTCGACCTGATCTTCGCGCGCACCCACGCCACCATGACCCGGCTGACCAATGACAACCTGATCATCGTCGGTGGGCTCACGGTCCTGGGATCCGCCGCGTCGGCCACCAGCCGGGTGTCCCGCTTCGTGGTGGACGACCAGCCGCCGGGCACCGTGGAGGAGGTGGGCGTCCAGAGCCGGCTGGTGACCGGGCGCTGGCGTCACCACGCGGTGCTCATGTCCGATGGACAGCAGGTGCTGATCTCCGGTGGGCTGGACACGTCGGGGTTCACCCTGAGCGCGGCCGAGCTCATCACCGACGGGTCGGCCACCGGGCTGCCCCCACCCATGCGCGACGGCCGCGTCTACCACGCGTCGGTGCGGCTCCTGTCGGGGGATGTGCTCCTGGTGGGGGGCGTGTCCCTGTCGGCCGGGGGCGGCGCCGAGCCCCTGCTCAACGGCACCCTGTACACCCCCGAGCTGGTCGGCGACTGATGGCGCCCGGCCCCATTACCGTGGTGGTGGTGGAGGACGAGCCCAAGATCCTGCGCAGCCAGCTCAACCTGCTCCGGGGCTTCGACGAGATCGAGGTGGTGGGCCAGGCCAGCTCGGGCACCGACGCCGTGGACCGCATCCGGGCCCTCGAGCCCGACGTCGTGCTGCTGGATCTCGGGCTCCCGGGCATCGACGGGATCGAGGTCACCAAGCGGATCCGCGCCGACCTGCCCCGGACCGAGGTGCTGATCTTCACCATCTTCGACGACGAGGAGAAGGTCCTGGCCGCCATCCGGGCCGGCGCCTCGGGCTACCTGCTCAAGGGCATGGAGGCCCAACGCATCGTGGAGGCGATCCAGGAGGTGCACAAGGGCGGGTCCGTGGTGCAGCCCCACCTGGCTCGGCGGCTGCTGCGCCACTTCCAGCGCCAGCCCTCCCCGAGGAGCACCACGTCGCTGAGCCCGCGGGAGCAGGAGATCCTCGTGTTGATCTCCAAGGGGCTGTCCAACCCTCAGGTGGCCAGCACCCTGGGCGTGAGCCGGGCCACCGTGCGCACCCATCTGGAGCACATCTACGCCAAGCTGGATGTGTCCAATCGCACCGAGGCCGTGACCGAAGGCATCAAGAAGGGCCTCATCGATCTATAGGGGGCCAGTGACAGTAGTTGAATGTCAGCGAACCGCTTCATATAATAGGCGCTCCACTGGAGGTTCATCCATGAGACGTTCCCTGATGGTCTTGGCGGTAATCGCCGGCCTCGGCTTGGCCACCTCAGCGCGGGCAGAGACCCGGGTGGCGGTTTTGGATCTGGACGCGGGCCCCGGTGCGGGCATGGCGGCCCTGCGCATCTCCAAGGCCCTGCGACGCCAGGTGGCCAACACCTCGGGCCTGGCCATCGCGGCCGGAAAGACCCTGGCGGAGATCAAGCTGATCTTTGGCTGCACCGAGCGGCCCAGCCGGGCCTACCACCGCTGCCTGGCCAAGGCGGGCACGAGCATGAAGGCCGACAAGATCATCGTGGGCAAGGTGCGCCACGTGGCCTCGGGCTTCAAGGTGGTGCTGACCCTGGTGGACGTGTCCCGGCCCCTGCGGCCCCAGACCGTGTCCGAGCGGATCCGCCGAGCCGGCTCCAAGGGCTCGGCCCTGCGCGGCCATGCCCGCGCCTGGATCAACCGCCTCTTCAACAAGGGCCAGTCCGGCTCCCTGGCGGTGACCTGCTCCACCGGCGGGGTGAAGGTCTCGGTGGGCGGCAACGTCCTGGGCACCTGCTCGACCTCCAAGACGAAGATCACCCTCAGCCCGGGCACGCACAAGGTGACCTTCACCAAGGACGGATTCAAGACCGCCTCGCACATGGTGAGCATCAGCGTGGGCCGCACCTCGCGGCTCGACGTGGACCTCGTCAAGCGCAAGATCGATACCCGCCTGCCCCCGGACGACCGCAACGGCGGCGGCGGGGTGAAGCCTCCGGTCAAGGTCAAAAAGAAGGACACCCGCGTCCTGTGGAAGGCGCTCTTCTACTCCACCCTGGCCGCTGGCCTGGCCACCACGGTGGGCTTCATCTACACCGGGCTCCAGGTGAACAAATACCAGGACGATAAGGACGTCCTCCTCAGGGCGAACCCGAGCCTGAACATCAACCCGAAGGATGTCTGCACAAACCAAACCGACGAAGAGATGCAGGTCATCTGCAGAAATGGCAAAAAAATGGCCATCACCACCAACGTCCTGATCGGCATCAGCACCGCGCTGTTCATCAGCTCGGGGATATTTCTGTACTACGCCTACATCGCCAAGGGCAGCGCGAAGGAGAAACCCACCTCCATCAGCCCGTCCTTCGCCGGCCCGGGCAAGTCGCGCGTCATGGTCACCCCGCAGATCTGGGTGAAGGGCGGCGGTCTCTCGGCCACGCTCCGCTTCTAAGCCGCCGCAGTGCACATTCCGTACAGATGACCTGTCCTCCGCTTCGGATCAGGGTGCAGTCCCCCGGGGCACCAGGCCCAGACCAAGCCCTGGACCGCGTCCTGGACCTTGCCGGCCCCTCGATTCTGGTGGGCCGCGGCCGGGCCGCCCAGGTGAGGCTCCCGGGGACCGACGTGAGCGCGGCCCACGCGCGGCTTCAGTGGATCGACGGCGCGCTGCGGGTGGAGGACCTGGGCAGCGTCAACGGCACCCGGGCCGGGGACCGGTCCCTGGTCCCCGGGCGCACCTACCCCCTCGGGTGGGGAGAGCCCCTCCACATCGCCGACTACCTTCTGACGGTGTTGGATCCCGCGGCGGCCGCGCCGCTGGCGACCGGGGCAACCGCGCCCCTTTCGGGTGAGGCCGGCACGGCCACCCTGGCGGCGTACCTGGTCCGGGACATGTCCGGGGGTCGGGACGCGGCCCGCCTGCGGGTGCGGGATCCGGCGGGAAACGAGCGGATCGTGCCCCTCGCACAGGACGCGCGGCTCTTGGTGGGGCGGGGCCCGGACTGTGACCTGCGGCTGGAGGATCCGGACCTGTCGCGGGACCACGCCGAGATCCGAATGGCCCCCGAGGGAGCCACGCTGGAGGACCTGGCGTCCAAAAACGGCGTCACGGTCAACGGCGAGGGCTGGACCGGTCCGGGTCCGCTGCACCACGGTGACGTGATCTGCCTGGGCGGCAGCGAGGCCTGGTACGAGGACCCTGCCGAGGCGCTCCTCGCGGAGCTGAACCAGCCCCGGGACGAGGATGAGACGCCGTCGGTGATCGTCGAAGATCTCGAGCCTGGCACCGATCCCGGACCCGGCACCGATCCCGGACCCGGCACCGATCCCGAACCCGGCGCTGATCCCGGGACCGGGTCGGGGCCCGGGCTCGAGGACGGAGCCGACCCGAAGGCTCCCTCCCCGGCGCCCAGGTCGCCCGACCCGGCCCGACGCCCGACGCCCTCCCCGGGTCGCCTCGGCCGGTCGCTGCTGATCGGGCTCGGCCTGGCGCTCATGGGCGCCGCCGTCTATCTCCTGGTGTGGCTGTTTTCCTAAGGCGGCTGATCAAAACAACCTTGCCAACTGGACCGCCGATCCATCCCGCCTGGCTTTGTCGCTCCTCGGTTGTGTACAGCCCGGTACGCGCCCTCGTCGCTTCGTGCCATGCGGGCGCCTCGACGCCCCACCATGGCAATTTTGTTTTGAACAGCCGCCCAAGTCGAGGGGGGCTATCGCTGGGTTTGCTGGCTGCGGACGGCGTCGAGCTCGGCCTTGAGGTCGTCCACCTCCTGCTGGGTGGCGAGGTTGAGCTGACGCGCCAGGAGCTGGGCGCGCTCGTTCCATGCCTGCTCTGCCCGGCCCTTGAACATCATCGCCTGGAGCAGCACGTTGGTCACCTTGGGGTTGGAGAGCATCTTCATGACCTTGGGATCGGTCATCAGCTTCATGGCCCGGGTCATCATCGCCGCTTTGAGCTTGTTCATCATGGTCTCGCCTCCGTGAACCAGTGGCGCACCATAACGCAACGCGTTGACCGGGGCAAGTGATGACACGCTGGTCACGAGCGCTTGCCTTCCGCTGGTGGGCAACGGATACTCGCGGCCCATGGGCGGCCCTTCCCAGACCTTGCACATCTGCGCCACCGAGCTGCGCGCCGAGTGGCGCAATCGCCAAGTGATCACCACCATGGTCCTCCTGGCCGGGTTGACCGTGGTGACCTTCGGCTTTGCCGGCAAGGCGGGCAGCAGTCACCTGGCGCCGCCGGCCCTCTGGGTGTCGTTGGTCCTCGCCGCGGCGGCGGGCATCGCCCAGACCATCACCCGCCACGAGGCCTCGTCGGTGACCACTGCCCTGCGCCTGGGCGGCGCCGGGCAGAGGTCCATCTTCCTGGGACGGCTCACCGCCTTCTATCTGCTCCTGTCGGTCACCGCGGGCCTGTGCTGGGCGCTGACCGCACTGATCTTCGGCGGTCCCACGACAGCTCCGGCCCGGCTGGCGGCGCTCTTGGCCCTGGGCACCCTTGGCCTCGCCGCGGTGGGGATCACCATCGCGTCCGCCATCTCGGGCGCCGCCTCCGGCCCGGCTCGTCTGGTGCCCTTGCTCCTTTTGCCCCTCGCCCTGCCCGTCGTGCTGCTGGGCGCCAAGGGCACCTGGGGGCTCACCACCACGGCGGCCCCCGAGGCCCTCGGCCTGATGGGCCTGATGGACGCGCTGCTTGTGGGAGCGGGGCTTTGGATGACCTCCAAGTCCTGACCCAACATTGCGCGGGTACTGACCCTATGATAAACGGTGTGAACGGTCAGCCCTTCGTTTCCCTGGCAAGGAGAGTCCATGTCCATCCGGTCCGCTCTTTCGCTCCTGGTCGCCGCGAGCCTTGTGGCGGTCACCGTTGCCTGCAATGGCGCGCCCAAGCCCCGGCCGCGTGGCCCCGGGGATGAGCCACGTCCCAACGCCCGGTCCCGCACCCGCCCGGGTGCCCCAAGGCCACCGGCGCCCAGGGGCCCGGACCTGTCGGGGGCCGTGACCCTGTCCTTCGAGCTCGACGGGCTCGAGCGACTGGACCGACGAATCATCGCCGTGCTGCCGCCGATGTTCGCTCGCCTCGCCCGCGGCCAGGCCCTGCGGCGCATGGTGCCCGGCATCGCGCGGAAGATCGGGATCAGCGCCCTGGCGCTGGACGCCTTGGATCACAAGCGCGCCTCGGCCTTCGCTTTGATGATCACGCGCAAGGGAAAAAGCGACCTCCGGATACGGATGGTGGCGGCGCTCCCCATCCGGGGAGACGGCAAGCTGGTGATCGATGGCATCAAGGCCTCCTACGATTCCACCACCGATGCGCCCTGGGGGGGGCTGGAGATCAGGCAGAACGGCGAGACCGTCGCCTGGGTGCGGGTTCACAAGGGGTGGGCCATCGTGGCCCCCACCGCACCGCTGCTGGACTCAGCGTACCGGTACCTCGTACCACGGGCCCGCGACCTGCCCGCCGGCCACGCCCGCGCGCACCTGAACGCCCGGGCGCTCGTCCGGGTGGTCAAGCCCCTGGTGACCCAGATGTGGCGCCGCCTGGGACCCAACCCGTACAGGGCTCTGGGGGGCTCGGTCCTCGGCCGCTGGCTGTCGCTGCACGGCACGGACATCGAGAAGATCGGCGCCCACCTGGCCAGCCTGGACAGGGTGTCATTGGAGGTCCAGGCCCACACCACCCGGTGGACCTGGCGCCTCGACGTCACCCCGAAGAAGGGCAGCCCCCTGGCCCGACGGATCGCCGGGCAGAAAGAGGGCGCCGGCTTCGGCCTGAAGGTCCTGCCCCCCAAGCCCTTCGCGGCCTTGAGCGACTGGGTGGCCCCCGACCTGCGCAGCTTCGTCTTTCGCCTCCTGTCGACCTTCACCGGGATGCAGCTCGACCGGCTCACCAAGCGGCTGCCACGGCAGGTGGCTTTGCGGGGGCTGTACAAGCGCAAGCGGCCGGCGTCCTACCTCCTGTACCGCAAGACCCTGCGGGACCTGAACCTGCAGGACTACCGAAAGAGCCATCAGGTCTACCTGATGCTCTGGCACGTCCACGCCTTCCGACGCCACCTGAAAAAGGCCCTGCCGCCGTTGGTCAAGACCCACACGGGCAAGACCGCCGCGGCCCTCTACGCCACCGACGGGCCAGGGTTGGGCTACGCCGCGGTGATGGCCATCAAGGATCCGCGACGCCACCTGCGGCTGTACAAGAACGCCCTGTGGGGCACGCTGAGGTCCCTCAACCGGCTCGTCCGGTCCGCCTGGAGGGTGATGCCGAAAGGGGACCGGCGCCTCTTTGGCCAGCGCCCGTTCTTCCAGTTCATCTTCCGCCAGAACGCCGCCCGGGTGGGACGGATCCCCGTGTCTGCCGTGGCCCTGAGGATCAAGTGGCCGCAAAGGCCCCGCGGCAAGCTGACCTACGAGCAGGAGCGGGCTCACCGGACCCTCGCCCGGTACCAGACCCTGGTGGAGACCGTCCTGGGAACCGGTGATCTCACCTGGGCCTGGGCCTACGTGGGCAAGCGCGCGCTCGTCTCGGCCGGCCGCGACTGGAAGCCGCGGATCCTCGGCATGGTGAAGGCGGCCCTGGGCAAGGGCGGGCCGACCCTGGACGCGGATCCGCTGTTCACCGGTGTCCTGAAGCCGCCGGCCCAGGGGAAACGGCTGGGGCTGGTGCTGTTCAGCTCCACCCGCCTGGTGTCGGCGCTCATGCGGGGCCTGTTCAAGCTCGAGCCCCGGGCGAAGCGCTCCATGGAGCTGGCCATCCTGAACCGGATCATCCAGCAGGACGCCAAGCGGGCCAGGACGGGCACCCTCCTGGAGGTGCTGCGCCGCCGCGGTGGGTACCGCATCCAGAGCGTCCTGCCCCGCGCCGACGTCCGGTCGCTGCTGATGTCGGTGGGGTACGTGTTTTACGGCACGATGAGCTCGAGCCGCTCGTACGGGCCCGGGGGCCCCATGAAGAAGCCGTCCCTCCCGCACCCGCCCACACCAAAGCAGCCCCTGCACCACCCCTAGCCCGCGAGCACGAGTTTTCATGTCAGCCGTCGCCGTCGTCTTCTACTTCATCCTGCTCATCGGGCCGCTGGTGTTCTTCCACGAGCTGGGGCACTTCCTCTTCGCCAAGCTCTTCGGGGTCAAGGTGCTGCGCTTCTCCCTCGGCTTCGGGCCCGCCATCCCGGGCCTGCGCAAGAAGTGGGGGGAGACCGAGTATCAGGTCGCCACCTTCCCCCTGGGGGGCTACGTGAAGATGCTCGGCGAGGACCCCACCGAGACCGTGGCCGAAGAGGACCGGCGGCGCTCCTTCGGGGGCGTGGCCCTGTGGAAGCGCTACATCATCGTCGTGGCCGGGCCGGCGTTCAACCTGATCCTGCCGGTGATCATCTTCTTTTTCGCGTGGCTCTCCATCGACAAGACCGCGCCCGCCTCGGTGGGCACCGTGCTGCAGGGGACGCCCGCTCACGCCGCGGGGCTGAAGCCCGGCGACCGGATCCTCGAGGTCAACGGCGAAAAGACCCCCTACTGGCGGGGCGCCGTGGAGATCATCGAGACCCGGCCCGACCAGGCCACGCGGTTCGTGATCCTGCGAAAGGGCCAGCGCAAGACCCTGACCATCACGCCGGCGCTGCACAAGAAGATGACCCTGCTGCGGGTGGTCAAGCGCATCGGGCGCATTGGCATCACCCTGCAGTACACCCGGGCCCAGGTGGGGGTCATCGATCGCAAGAGCCCGGCCTGGCGCGCGGGACTGCGCACCGGAGACATCGTCACCACCGTCGGGGGTAAGCCCGTGGCTTCCTGGCACGAGCTTGACCTGGCGCTGCACAAGGCCGCAGGCAAGCCCTTGCGCCTGACCCTGCTCAGACGGGCACCGCCCCCTCTGATTTTCATGGACCTGCGGGAGGTCTCCCCGACGAGCCTGACCGTGCGACCCACCGAGCAACAGGCCAGGACCGAGGGTTCGAAGGCCTACGGCATCGAGCCCGCGTCGATGTTCGTGGATCGGGTGGAGCCGGACACACCGGCAGCCAAGGCGGGACTGAAGCGGGGCGATCAGGTGGTGTCTCTCGACCGGAAACGCGTCAAGAGCTGGCTGCACCTCATCGAGAAGCTGCGCACCTCCCCCAAGAAGAAGCACTTGCTGTCCTGGCGCTCGCCCCTGGGGCATGTCGGCGCCGCCGAGATACTGCTCAAGGAGGTGGAGAAGAAGGACGAGTTCAAGCAGGAGCGCAAGACCTATGTCTTCGGCGCCTACAACCGGGTGGACACCTGGGAGCCCGCCGACGTCAAGGTGCCCTTGGGCGCGCGCTTCAGGTACGCCCTGGTCCAGGCCCCCAAGCGCACCTGGGACTTCTGCGAGATCATGGTCGTCGCCGTGGCCCAGCTCCTGCGTGGGAAGATCCCCAGCAACACCATCGGCGGGCCCATCATGCTGGGCTACGTGGCCAACAAGGCCGCGGGCCAGGGCTGGGAGACGTTCATCTTCATCATGGCCCTCATCTCCATCAACCTGGCGCTGATCAATCTTCTGCCCATCCCCATCCTGGACGGCGGTCACATCCTGATCTTCACCGTGGAGGCCATCCGGAGAAAGCCCATCTCCCTGTCCACCCGGGCCGCCATGACCACCGTGGGGCTGCTGCTGATCGTGCTGCTCATGGCCCTGGCCTTCTTCAACGACTGCAACCGGTACATCTTCGGCTGAGCAATGCCAGCCTGGATTTCTCACCGGATGTCGTGCGATCGCGAAGGCCCCTGGTTTCCCAGGGTCTTCCGAGACCGAAGGGAATACGGGCTGTACTTGCGAGGTCGCGGGAGGTCCCTGGGGGACCAGGGGACGAGTGAGCGTGCGGCAGTCCGGTGAGAAATCCAGGCTAGACTGGATCCTCGCCCTGGACACGGGAACACCCACGGCCTCGGTGGCCGTGTGCAGCCGCGCAGCCGGCCGCGTCTTCCGCCGGGACGAGCCGGCACGCACCCACGGCCCCACGGTGCTGGTGCTCGTCGAGGCGGTCCTGGCCGAGGCGGGCCTGGCTCCGACGGACCTGGCCGCCGTGGCCTGCGGGCGGGGCCCGGGCTCCTTCACCGGGCTGCGCATCGGCCTGGCCACCGCCAAGGGGCTGTGCTACGCCCTCGGCGTGCCGCTGGTCACGCCGTCGTCCCTGGAGGGGCTGGCCCGGGCCGTCCCCCGCAGCGGGCCAGCCGCGGTGGTGGCCTGCCTGGACGCCCGACGCCAGGAGATCTTCGCCGCGGCCTGGCACTTTCCCGACGAGGGCGAGCCCCGGTTGCTCTTCCCCCCCATGGCCGGGGGCCCGGCCGCCGTGGCCGAGGCCGTGCGCACCTTGGACGTGGACAGCCCGGCGATCCTGGTGGGCACCGGCGCCACGCTCTACACGGACGAGCTCACGGCGCTGCTGGGCGACGAGGCACGGATTCCCTCTGGCGCGCCCCAGACGCCGGACGCGGCGATCCTGGCCGACCTGGCCGCCGAGGCGCTGGTTCGTGGCGACACGGCGGATCTGCGCAGCGCCGAGCCGGAGTACCTTCGCCCCTCGGACGCGGAGCTCAACCGGGACCGCCCCACGCGGCCCACCAAGGACTGACCATGTCGGACGATCACCTCGGCCCCAAGGCCGCCCAGGTGCTGCTCAAGGGAATGGACCCCGGCAGCCGGGAGTCGGGCTTGCGGCTGGACCGCCACGGCGTGTGGCACCACGAGGACGTGCCCGTGACCCATGAGCGGCTGGCCCGGGCCCTGTACCGCTGGCTGGATCGCCACCCGGACAACCAGCGCTTCGTGCTGCGGCCCTCGGCGGACTTCTGGGCCTGGGTGGACGTCGAAGACGCCCCCTTCCAGGCCACCCTCACCGGGCTCGGCCCAGACGGGGGCCTCTGCCTGGTCCTCTCCGACGGCAGCGAGGAGGTCTTCGACGGCCCCTCCATCGCCGTGGGCACAGACGACGCCTGGTACGTGCCCGTGCGAGGCGGCTCCTTCGAGGCCCGCCTCGGACGGGGCGCCATGACCCACCTCGCCGACTACGCCGTCGAGGACGCCTCCGCAGACCAAGGCATCGTCCTTCACCTCCCCGGCGGTCGCCGGATCGCTTTCACGAAGCGTCGTCCCGGGTAGCGCGACTATTCGTCGGCGGGCAGCCGCACGCGCATGAGGCCGGTGCCCACGAGCTGGCGCACGAAGATCAGGAGGCGCTGCTCGGGCTTGGCCTCGCCGGGGAAGTCGGCGCGCATTTCGATGGCCAGCGCGGCGAGGGACCGCTCGCCGTCGAGCCGCTGCCAGACCCAGGTGCCCAGGTCGTCCAGGTGGACGCGCACCCAGGGCTTGGCCAGCCGCCGGGTGAGCAGGCGGCCGAGCCAGCCCTGGCCGTACCGCGGCTTGAGCAGGATGGTCTGGCCGGTCTCGTCGTCGGTCTCGCTGTCCACCGCGGGCTCGGGGAGGCAGCGCAGCAGCTGGGTGTCGTCCATGGGGAGTGGGGTGACCGGCAGGGGCGGTGGGGATCAGTCCTTGTCGTCCTCGGGCGCTTCGTCCTTCTTGTCGGGCGCTTCGTCCTTCTTGTCGGGCGCTTCGTCCTTCTTGTCGGGCGCTTCGTCCTTCTTGTCGGGCGCTTCGTCCTTCTTGTCGGGCGCTTCGTCCTTGGGCTCGGGCCCCTCGGCGGCGTCCGAGCCGGCGTCGCCGCCGCCCGGGGTCTTCTTCACGCCCTTGAGGGACATGGAGATCATGAACACGGCGAGGCCGATGATCACCACGAAGCCCAGGGCCTTGATGTGGAACCAGTCCGGTACGCGGGCCACGCAGGTGAGCTTGTCCGCCTGGGAGTCGACCCAGTCCTTGGCGCCACAAAAGAGCCTGGTGTTGGTGGCCACGATCCCCGCCAAGACGATGCCGATCATGGCCTCACCGGCCACCAGGCCGGAGGCCACCAGTAGCCCCCGATTCTCCACGGTCTCCTTGGCCTTCTTGTCGTCGCCCAGCTTGCGGGCCGCCAGTCGGTCGGCCACCCACTTGATGAGCCCGCCCAGGAAGATGGCCGCCGTGGTGGTGAAGGGCAGGTACATGCCCACGGCGATGAGCATGGGCGAGGGCGATCCGATGAGGATCAGCCCCATGGCGAAGAGCATGCCGATGACGATGTAGTGCCAGGGCATTGTCCCGCCGATGATGCCCGTGGCGGTCGTGTGCATGAGCCCGGCCTGGGGCGCGGGTATCTGCTCGCTGCCGATGCCGCCGCCGGACTTGTGCAGCACCAGGATGATGGGGATGAGCACCAGGGCCGCGGCCACCACGCCGATGAGCCCGCCCACCTGCATCTTCCAGGGCGTGCCGCCCAGCAGGTGCCCCACCTTCCAGTCCTGGAGCATGTCCCCGGCCACACCGGCCACGCAGCACACCACCGTGGCCACGCCCAGCACGGCGATGATCCCCGGGGTTCCCTTCATGCCGAGCACCACCAGCAGCCCCGCTGCCAGCAGCAGCGTCGAGAGGGTGAGCCCTGAGATGGGATTCGACGACGAGCCGATGATGCCCACCAGGTACCCCGCCACCGCGGCGAAGAGGAACCCCGCGATGGCCATGACGAGGGTCGTGACCACGGAGATCCCCACGGCCTTGGTGAGCCAGAAGTAGATGACGCCCATGCAGATGACCAGCACGCCGATGAACAGCAGCACCTTGCCGAAGCTGAGGTCCTTTTCGGTGCGTATCTCCTCGCTCTCTCCCTTGCCGCCACCCAGGGAGCTGAAGGAGCGAGCCATGCCTCCGATGAGGTTCTTGCGCATCTTGAACAGGGTGTAGAAGGCACCCACGATCATGGCGCCGATGGCCACGTTCTTGATCGAGCCGCTGTAGATGCCGCTGAGCACGCCGCTGTCCCCGATGAAGTTGTTGATGGTGGGGACCTCGTTGGCCTTGAAGGCGCCGTCGGCGAAGTGGGGCGGCAGCTTCTCTCCGGCCCAGTAGTGCTGGACCTGCTGCCACAGGTGCTGGTACTGCCCCGAGCCCGACAGGAACACCAGCACCAGGGGCATGAGAAACAGCCAGCCGAACACGCCGCCCGCAAAGGTGATGGAGGCGAGCTGCGGCCCGATGATGTACCCCACGCCCAGGAAGGCCGGTGACGCCGACGGCGTGACAAAGGGGAAGGTGCCTCCGGCGACCTTGGCAGAGCCGCCGATGGTGAACAGCCCCTTGACCTTCGCGGCGATGATCGGGATGCCGTTGCCGTTCTTGAAGATCTCGATGAGGGCCGCCAGGCCCATGGAGCCGAAGACCAGCCCGGCGCCGGACGAGCCCCCCTGGCCGGCCTTGACGATCTCGGTGCAGGCCACCGACTCGGGGAAGGGCAGCGAGGTGTCCTCCATGAAGGCCCGCCGGAGCAGGATCACGAAGAACACGCCGAGGATGCCGCCCACCAGCAGCAGCGCGGTGCCCTGGAGGTAGTTCATCACGCCGAAGTCCGGCCACAGGGCGCCCTTGCCGCCGATGAGGAAGGCCGGGATGGTGAAGATGGCCCCTGCCGCGAGGGCCTCGCCCACGGCGCCGGTGGTCCTGGCGATGTTCTCCTCGAGGATGGATCCCTTGAAGAGGCGCAGGACCGCCATGGCGATGACCGCCGCCGGGAAGGTGGCGGCCACGGTCATCCCGGCCTTGAGCCCGAGGTAGGTGTTGGCGCCACCGAGCACCATGGCCATGATGGCGCCGAGGAAGACGGCACGGAACGTAAGCTCTCGGGTGGTTGTGTCGTCTGGCGAGACGTAGGGCTTGAACTTCTTGTCCATGACCGCTCCGTTGTCCTATGGGCTGTCGATCGTCCGTCACTGGTGTCTGAGCCCGCAGACTCTACTGGCACCACCGGTTTGTCGTCAAGCAAAGCCTCGGGTCAAAGCTTCGACCAAAGGGGTGGGCCGGGTAGGGTCAGGTCACGTCGAGCTGCTTTGCGAGGCGGTACAGGTAGGTGCGCTGGAGGCCCAGGTCCCGGGCCGCTGCGGCGCGGTTGCCCTGGTTGCGCCGGATGGCGTCCACGATGAGGCGCCGCTTGTGCGCGGCGACGGCCTCGTGAAAGGCCACGGGGCCGGTCGCGGGGTCGGTCACCGGAGCGCTGGCCGAGCCGGCCCAGCCCCCTGACGCCGAGCCCGCCGCGGAGCCCTCCCCGGCGGCCCTGGTGGCCCCGGCGGTCCCGGCGGCCACGGCGGGCAGGGTGACCTCCGCGTCGAGCACCGCCCCGGTGGACAGGACCACGGCGCGCTCGATGACGTTGCCCAGCTCCCGCACGTTCCCGGGCCAGGGGTAGGCCAGCAGCCGGTCGAGGCCGCGCTTGGAGATGCCGGTGATCTCCTTGCCCGTTCGGGCGGCGAACAGCGAAATGAAGTGCTCGGCCAGCGCGGGGATGTCTTCCACCCGCTCGCGCAGGGGCGGCAGATCGATGGGCACCACGTTCAGACGGTAGAACAGGTCCTCCCGAAACAGCCCGTCGGCCACCCGCTGGTCCAGATCCCTGTGGGTGGCCGCGATGACCCTCACCTTGACGCTGATGGGCGTCTCCGCTCCGACGGGCAGGACCTCGCCTTCCTGGAGGGCTCGCAGCAGCTTCGCTTGCAGGGAGTGGGGCATGTCCCCAACCTCGTCGAAAAAGAGGGTCCCCCCGTCGGCCAGCTCGAACCGCCCCCGCTGACGCGACACCGCGCCGGTGAAGGCGCCCTTTTCGTGGCCGAACATCTCCGACTCCAGGAGGGTCTCGGGGATGGCGGCGCAGTTGATTGTCACCAGGGGCCCCTGCGCCCGGTCGCTCTCGTCGTGGATGGCCCGGGCGATGAGCTCCTTGCCCGTGCCGCTCTCTCCGCGGATCAGGGCCGTGGCGTCGCTGCGCGCCACCCGGGCCACCTTCTCGAGCACCGCCGTGATGGCGGACGAGTGTCCCACGATGTCGCCGTGGCGTGACACCTGCTGCAGCTCTTCCCGCAGGTACACGTTCTCGGCCTCCACCCGGTTCTTGAGCTCCAGGATCTCCCGCTGCTGGCGGGCCAGGTCCTGGCTGAGCTTCTCGATCTCCGAGTAGGCCGACGCGTTGCGCAGCACGACGGCCAGCTGGCGTCCAAGGGCTTCCAGGGTCACGATTTCGTCCCGGGAGACCATGGAGTCATCCACCTTGGACCCCAGGACCAACAGCCCCAGCACCCGGTCTCGCACCACCAGGAACACCACCAAGGTCGAGTCCAAGGTCTCGAAGATCGCGTCGAACTCCCGGGCCAGCCGGGGCGGCTGCAGGTCGGCCAGCAGCCGCGCCACGGCCACGGTCCCGCCCACCGAGTGGGCGCGGAGCTTGCGCAGGGTGAAGCTGTCCACGGTGGGAAGCCCGTCGGGGACCTCGGCGGCCCGCCCGACGGCGCGCACCACCTCCAGGTGGCGATCAGCACCGGCCAGCAGCAGCATCGCGTGGTTCCGGGAGAGCTTGGTGACCAGCATGTCCAACAGAATCCTGCTCAAACGGTCCAGGTCCAGCATGGTGACGAACTCGCCGGAGGCCTGCTGCAGGATCTCCTGGTACACCGTGTGATGCCTGAAAAACAGCCGGTCCACGTTGGCCTGGACCGCCCGTCGCAGAGGGAAGAACATCGCCACGGACACGATGGTCGCCAGGACCGTCACCATGTTGGAGGTGGTGTCGAAGACCAGGGTGAGCAGCAGCCCGAGACCACCGGCCAACACGAAGTACACGACGATGATCACGCCCGAGAGCACTGCGTACACCAGGCTGCGGTGCACGATGCGATCCACATCGATGAGACGGAACTCCATGAACGAGAAGGCTATCGTCAGCGCCAGGATGGCGTAGATGGGCAGGAGGTACTCGCTGGACTCCAGCAGCCAGGCGGCCGGCGCCGTGTTCCACCGCGAAAAGGAGAAGCCCGCCGTGAGCAACCCGGCGAGGACGGCGCCGTACATGATCCACTGGATCTGCTTGCGCAGGGCTGAGGGCGCCGTGACGAACCGTACGAGGATCACCGCGAGGCTCGCCAGCAGGTACAAAAGGAACATCGACGGGATGGCCCACTTGCCCAGGATGAGCATGCGCTCCTGGTTGCCCTGGCTCGGATCCAGGTGCAGGGTCAGGTACCCCACGCCCGACGCGAGGGTCAGCAGCACCTGGGGCGCGTAGAGCAGCGCCGGCAACGCCGGGAAACGCCGGAGCAGGGGCACCGGCTCGGGGTATCGCAAAAAAGCGTGAAGCAGCAGGGGCAGGGTGAACAGGTCGAAAAACAGGTACCACATGAAGAGCGGCGCCGAGCCCAGGATACCTTTTAGATGCGTGAAGCCGTAAAGGACGACGTAGATGTTGAGGATGACGACGATGAACCAGTTCACCCCCGGCTCTCCCCGGCGTGACACCCACAGCACGATGCACAGGATGATCACCACCACGAACGATCCGAGGGTGAAGGCGAGGCTCGGCATGAGCACCGACCGGTCCGAGGTCAGGTGCACGGTGAACCGCTTTCCTCCCCGCGAAAAGACGAAGCCGGCCCCTTTGCCCATGCCCAGCCGTCGGTTCAGCATCAGGTAGTGAAATCCACTGCGTACCACCACCCGATCCCCGTCCTCGGGCACGACCGCGATCAGGAGGTCGCCGGTGCGGAGCCGCTCCCCGGCCTCCCGGTCCCACTGGACCGCTTGAACCGCCTGGTTCTCATCGAGGCTGAAGCCGAAGTCCGGCTCGGTGAAGATGTACGCGTGGCAAAGACCGATGAATGCGATCGAGACAATCAGCGCCCCAAGAGGCGTGCCCAACGCCACCGACCGCCGAACGAAACTCCTGCGCTGTCTTGCCATCAGACCCTCCAATGGGCCCCAATGATGAGTATCTGATCAGATACAGCCCTGATCTCAGGGGATGCACATATAGATATCATGCCCCGGGTTGCCGAGGTCCCTTTTTTGAAGCACCTGTTCATGTCAATGTTATTCTAGCGTTTTTTCGTTCACGTGATACGGGCACACCGCTTGCATTGGGAGGAGGGCACGATCGCGAACCACGATCCGTCCCTTGAAGGAGGGCAATCATGACACCTCGCAAGCCCACAATTCTTACCTCGGTCCTGGCCTTTGCCGTGGTACTTGCCGCTGCCAACCTGGCCGCCTGCGACCCTGCCGAGGTGGAGGATCCCTGTCTAAGCACCTCCACCTTTGTTGGCGACTCCGGCGCCCGCCATGTGGTGGCGGTGGACCTCCCCTTCACCCCCGGTCCTGTGGCCGTGATCTCCGCCACCGAGGACGGACAGAGCATCTCGCGGTCCGGTCGCCTGTGGCTGGGGGAGAACGGGACGACACTCTACGCGCTCAGCGGCGCCACTGTGCAATCGGTGGACCTGGCCACCTGGGAGCCCACCACCGTGGCCAGCGTGGGCTACCGTGCCGCTCAGCTGGCAGGCTCCGACCTCGAGTCCACCCTGTTGGTCACCGACCACGTGCGCGGCTCCTTGTGGATCCTGGACAGCACCTGTCACACCGGCTCCGTCGAGGTAGAGGTGGGTCGCGGAGCCAAGGCCCTCGCTTGGGGCCCCGGCCGCCGCATCGCCTACGTTGCCAACGAATGGGACAAGAGCTTGAGCCTCGTGGAGACCGGCGTGGGTACCTATGTCTCCACCGACCGGAAGGTCGTCGTGGCCGCTCGGTCCGAAGGGAAGGTCCTGGTGCTCGACGGTGACGGACGGGTACACCAGACCTTCGACGACCTGCCCAGCAACCTGCTGGACATCGCCTTGGTTCCCGGAGGCGACGTGGTGGCGGTGACCTACTCCGAGGTGTTGGTCACCGGCGACATCGAGATCTCAGGCGACGGGGAGCTCGTCCTGTCCGAGGGGATCGCCTTGCTGGACCTGGTGTCCGGCGACGTGACCCTCCACGAGCTCCATCGCCCGCAGGACCAGGGCCCCGACGACCTCCTCGCCCGTCCAACCGGCATGGCCATGGTGGACGGTGGCGCCCGCCTTGTCGTGGCCCTGCCCGGCTGGGGCCGCGTGGCCGTGGTGGACCTGGACCCCGAGAGCGACACCTACGGCACCACCCTCCGAACCCACGCCGTCCCCGGCAATCCCCGCTGGGTGGTGACCGCCTCCCTGGCCGATGACTGGGTCTACCTCCTGGACGACGACACCGGCTCGGTGGTCACACTGAACGACCAAGGCCAAGTCACCCACGAGCTGGACCTGCGATAACCAGGTCAGGTCCGCCAGACCCCCAGGACGAGGACGTCGTACAAAAAGTGGGTGTACACCGCGGTGGAGAAGCCTCGGTGAAGATAGACTGCGCCGAAGATCACCCCCGCCAGCCAACGATAGACAAAGGCGAACAACGTGAAGGCCTCGCCGTGGGGAGGGATGTGGTGGGAGAGGGAAAAGACCGCGCCGCTGAATCCCAAAGCAAGGGTCAGGACGACGAGCCGGGAGAACCTCGTCCAGCGCGTTAGCCCCGCCAGGAGGCCGCCGAACAGCGCAACCCGGAACACGAGCTCCTCGTGCAGGCCGGCCCCGGCGGAGATGTACACCACCATCCACGGGCTGTAGGACGGGTTGGTCGCGGCCAGCGACGGCGGACGCATGCCGAGGATCCTCGTCATGAGAAACAGGATCACCGCGCCCATGACCAGCGCGTAGATGCCGCTCTCGATGACCATGGGCCACATCATGCGGAGCTGGAACCGTTCGGTGGTGCTCTTTCGATAGTACAGGTAGGCCACGGCGCCGAACACGGCCAGAGCCAGGCCCAAAAGACCCCACTCGGACTGGGCGCGCAGGCGGAACAGTAACGTGGAGACGAAGTCCACTCCATTGAGCTGGTCGCTGCCAAAGGTGCCCACCTGGTAGACCACGAAGAGCGGGAACACGAAGAGGATCTCCGTGGACCAGTTGGGGCGCCGGCTCAGGTACGCGCGCACGCTGCGCTGCCGGCTCGCCTCGGGGAGTCCTTTATGCGGGGCCATGGCACTGAGACTAACACGATCCGGTGGTCCGGCTCTCGGCTTCGACCAGGTCCACCAGGGTTACCTCCGGCGGGCATAGAAAACGCATGCGGGGGGCGCCAGCGCCCTCCATGCCGAGGCCCCGGCTGGTGTGCAGCATCGTGTCGCCCACCCGGTGGGTCCCCTGGGCCATGCGACGATCCACTGTCGAGGCGGTGAAGAGGGGTCCGAGCAAGGGCATCCGGATCTGCCCGCCGTGGGTGTGCCCGGCCAGATACAGCGCGATGCCCGGCGCTCGTCCCACGAGATCCGGCAGGTGGTACAGCAGCACCGTGGCCTCGCCCGGTGAGGGAGGATGGTCCGCCATCAACCTAGCGAGCCGCTCGGCGTCCTCGTCGAGGTTGCGGCTGGCGGGCAGGCCGTAGAGCCGCAGCCTCGCTCCACCCAGGACCAACGATTCGCTGGCGGATTCCATGGGCGTCACGCCGACGGACTCCCAGAAAGGGCGCACCACGTGCCGAAGCTCCACCGTCGGGTTCCCCAGCACCACCCGCAGGTCGTGGCGCGCGACCAGCCTCTCCATGAAGGATCGCGCGTCCTCGAGGGCGCGCGCGTCGGTGACATAGGACAGGTTCAGCAGGTCCCCACCGAAGAGGACCAGGTCAGGGGCCAGGTCGTCCACCAGATCCAAGACCTGCCGCTCCCGCCGCGTTGGCCGCTCCATGTGCAGGTCCGTGAGCAGGACCATCCGCACGGGCCGCTCGGTCGGGTGCGCGAGGATCGGCGCCCGGACGCGCGTCACTCGCACCCTGAAGGGCTCCACCAGATGTCCCCAAAGGCTGCACGCCGTGAGCAGCAACTGCACCAGCACCAGCGCCCCCAGGTCCCAGCCGGCGGGCAAGAGCGCCAGCGGGAGCGCCAGCAGGTGGCGGCCCAGGGTGAACACCACCAGGGGCCCCTGCACCGGGCCGAAGGACATCTCCAGACGGGGCAGGGACCAGACCAGCAACGCGTCGGTCACCGTGGCCAAAACGAGCACCGCCGCGGCGATCCACGGTGCCGCGAAGGGGCGCCCCACACCCAGGGCGGGGACCAGGCACAGCAGCACCATGACCGGCGCCGGCACCCGCCCCATGAGGCCCGACAGGACGATCACGTTGTGGGTGAGATCCCCGCGCACCAGGCGGTCGGGCAGCGGCGCGTCCCTGCCTCGTTTGTTGTTCATTGCAGGACAGGCGGAGCTTCGCTAGTTCTTCTCGTCGTCTTTTCCGCCGCCGAAGAGGCGCTTGAGCAGGCCGGTCTTCTGTCCGGGCTCGAGCGACGGCGGCTCGGCCGGGCCTGCGCCGTAAGCCGGCGGCGGGGCCGGAGCCGAGGGCTCCTTCCTTTCGGCCGGAGGACTGGCCGGGGCCGCGGGGGCCGGCGCGTCGAGGCCCAGGTCGTCCACCCATCCCCGGGTGTCGATGGCCTCCCCGGCCTCCACCGGGGCCGCGTCCAAGGCGCTGGCCTGGTCGTCGAGGGTGAACCCTGCCAGCAGCTCCTCCTCCACCAGCAGATCCGCCAGGTTGGCCTCGCCGTCGCTGCGGGCGGTGCCCTGGCCCTGGAACTCCCGCACCAGGGCCGCGATGTCCCCGCTGGTGGCCTTGAGCCCCGAGGAGAAGAGGAACGAGGTCAGGGCGTCGGCAAAGTCTGCCGCGTGCTGGTAGCGCAGATCGCGGTCCTTGATGAGCGCCTTGAAGATGATGTCGTCGAGCACCTGGGGCACGCTGGGGTTGAGCACGCTGATGGCCGGGATGTGGCACCGCTCCACCAGTTGCACGGTCTGATACTCGTTCTCCCCGTAGAAGAGCCGCTTGCCCGTGAGCATCTCCCACAGGATGATGCCCAGGGAAAAGATGTCCGCCCGGTGGTCCACGGTGAGCCCCTGGATTGCCTCGGGGCAAAGATAGGAGAACTTGCCCTTCACCACGCCCGGATCCGTCTCCTCGAGCTGGGAGGCGGCCTTGGCCAAGCCGAAGTCCACGACCTTGACCTCCCCGCGCACCGAGATGAGCAGGTTGGGGGGGCTGATGTCCCGGTGCACGATGTTGAGGGGCTTTTGCCGGTAGTCCACCGCGTTGTGCGCGTAGTCGAGCCCCTTGCAGGCCTCGATGATGAACTTGATGGCCGCACCCATGGGGATCAGCTTGCCGCGCTCGGAGCGATAGTCGATGAGCCCCTTGAGGCTCGCGCCGTCCACGAACTCCATGACGATGAAGTACGCGCTCTCGGACTCGCCCACGTCGAAGGTCTGCACGATGTTGGCGTGGGACAAAAGGGTCGCCACCCGGGCCTCGTCCAGGAACATGGCCACGAACTTCTTGTTCTCCGCCAACGACGGCAGGATCCGCTTGATGGCCACGCGCTTGATGATGCCTCCGGCGCCCACGGCGTCGGCGATGAACACCTCCGCCATGCCGCCAGCATCGAACTTCTTGATGACCCGGTATTTTTGTTGTGTCGGATCTGCCACGGTACACTCCCTCCCGCTGGCTGGTCCCTTTGTCTATCGCCTGTGCTCAGAAACGCCCGGTGACCGACACCGACGCCCCGCCCTGACCGACCCCGATCTCGACCTGCGGCGTCCGGGAGGTCTTGGTGGCGCTCTCCTTGGAGCGTTTCCACCGGGTGAAGACCGCCAGCACCACCGAAGCCACGCCCAGGGCCCCGGCGACGCCCCACAGGGCGTTGGTGGTGTCCCTCATCAGGAGCCCATCCTCCCGGGTCTTACGGGTCGGGTTGGCCGCGTAGTCGTCGTGCAGCTTCTTGGCGGCCATCCCCGTGCCGATGGCGGCGCCCGCCACCGCGATGGCCAAGACGCCGGTGGTGAGGGTGTACCACATGGAGATACGCTTGCGCTCGGGCGGCGGCGGGGGCGGCGGGAGCGGCCTGGGCTTGATGATGATCTTGGTGGGCGGACGCACGGGAACCACGCGCGGCTCCACCACCTCCCACACCTTGCGCAGGCCGGGCTTGACATCCCAGTCCCGCTTGGCAAACCGCTTGCCGTCCTTGATGATCACGAACAGGTGCATCCCCGGCAGGATCACCAGCTCGGCCGGCACCGTGCCCACCTCCTTGCCGTCCATCTTGATGACGGCCCCGTCCGGGCCCTGGACGTTGACCACCGCCACCTCGTCCTTGATCTCCCGCAGCCACTTGGGGATGGACCGCAGCTCCCGGGCGCTGGCGTCCTTTTCGAAACGCCGGACGTAGATCACGGCCTTGATCTTGTCCCCCAGCCGGCCATAGGCGATGGCGATGTTGAAGTTGAGCTCCCGTCGGGGCCACACCTTGAAGGCCGCCAGGAAGTACTTCACCGCCTTATTGAACCTCTTGCGCTTGTAGGCGCGCCGCCCCAGGCGCAGGAGCTTGCGGGCCTGGCGCTTGACCTTGCGTGGCACGTACTTCTGCGCCACGGCGGGCTCCGGCGCGCTCGTAATGAGCAGCGAAGCGGTCATGATGCCGATCAGGACGAGGCCAAGGGACCGCTTGTTGATATGCAACGAGAAGAATTCCCCCTGCCTCTTGGGGGGGAAGCCCCCCCGAAGCGAGCCGGGATGCATCGGCGTTCTGGGCGAACGAGTTGTCAGTCGGTGGTCCCTAGGTCGTCGCATTGTCCTCTCCTGGGGCTGGGGCGCATCAATCGCCGGGCAGCCCCTTCAGGTCGTCGTCAGGTCCCATCCGCGGCCGGGTCATGTGATGCCAGGGCCGCATGGTCCTGGCAGCCTTGGGCTTCAGCTTGATCTCGTGCTTCAGCTTGGCCTGGGCATTGACCGTGATGTGCTTGGTCACCGAGTGGTATCCGGGCGCCTCCACCCGCACCACCTCCGTGGTGCGATTCGGCACCACCAGCAGCTCCAGGGCGTTCTGCCGGTACTCCTTGCCGCGGAAGAGGATCATGGCTTTGGCTTTGGCCGGGAGGACGTTGACCTCCAGCAGCACCTTGTCGGACTTCCTCATGTCCGGAGGCTTGAGCTTGATCACCTGCATGGCCGCGGGCACGGGCGCCGGCATGGGCGCAGGCTGCGACCCGGCGGTCTTGCCGGGCTTGTCCCGCATGAGCCGTGGATAGAGGATGACCCCGACCAGGCCGAGCAGCACCAGCGCCACCACCCCCACCACCACCGGCAGGACCCACCGCCTCGACGGACCCGTCTCCGCCCCGTCCAGCCCCCCCAGCTGGGTCACGGTGGTGGTGGACATTCCGATGGCCGGCCCCACGTTGGTGGAGGGCCGCAGAGACACCTCCCGAAGCTGCGTGTCCCGGATGCGCTTCCGGTCATGAAACAGCTCGTTCATGAGGCCTTCGATCTGCGTCGGTCCCACCACCTCTCCCCGGGTCACCAGCAGCTGCTCGAGGGCCTGCTGCAGGTCCCCTGCCGTGTCGAAACGGTCGTCGGGGTCCTTGGCGAGGGCGCGCAGGATGATGCGCTCCAGATCCGCCGGCAGATCCGGACGAACCGTGCGTGGCCGGGGCACGTCCGCGGCCCCCACCCGCAGCAGCGTCCCGGCCTCGGTATCCTCTCGGAACAGCCGCTTCATGCAGCAGCACTCGAACAGGAGGATCCCCAGGGCGAAGACGTCCGACCGTCGGTCCACGGGCTGGCCCCGGCTCTGCTCGGGGGACATGTAGGAGGCCTTGCCCTTGAGGGTGCCCACCGAGGTCTGGCTGATCTTCTCGGCGGCAAAGGCGATGCCGAAGTCCACCACCTTCACGTGGCCGTCGTAGGACACGAGGATGTTCTGGGGCGACACGTCCCGGTGCACCAGGCCCAGGGGATTGCCCTCCTGGTCCTTGAGCTCGTGGGCGGCGTGGAGCCCTGCGGCGGCGTCGGCCACCAGCCGGCAGGCGTGGGCCCAGCCGTAGGTCTGGTTCTTGTTGCGTATCACCCCGCGGAGCATCTGCGAAAGATCCTGGCCGTGCACGTACTCCATGGCGATGAAGTACGCGTCGTCAATGGATCCCAGGTCGAAGATCTGTACCACGTTGGGGTGGTGGATCATGGCCGAGATCCGCGCCTCGTCCAGGAACATGTCCACGAACTCGTCCTCCTTGGACAGGTGGTCGTGGATCTTCTTGATGGCGATGAGCTTCTCGAAGTTCTGGGGGCCGCGGATGCGCGACAAAAACAAGGTGGCCATGCCCCCCGACCCCATCTCCAACAGAAGCTCGAACCGGCCGAAGCTGCGCCCCTCCACGAGGGTCTGGCCGGTCTCCTCTTTCTTCTTCTGTTTGCCCTCGACCAGGGGCGCCAGCAGATCCGACTTGGGCGCCGCCGACATCGCGGCCGGCGCGATGTCGGGACGCGTCCGCGTGGGGGTCTTCGGATCCTTCTCCGTCACGGGCCCGGAGGCCTCCACCAGCTGCAGCAGGTTGCTGTCCTCGATGAGCTCGATGGCCTCGTTCTGGCCGTTGCCCTTCGAGGGAACGTCGTCCCTGACCATGGAGGGGTCCGGCTCGGGGGGCAGCGGTGGCGGTAGCTTCGACATTTGATCCTTACGGCACACAGATACCGTACACCGGATCCGGCGGGCTCCAGGTCACGCAGATCTCGCCTCCGGTGCAGTCGGACTGGCCCAGCCGGCAGAGCTCGAGACACTCGTCGCTGCCCGTGTTGATGCACAGCAGATCGGGCTGGCAGATCTCCGAGGGGCCCACCGGGTTGGACTGGACGCAGGCGCCGTGCAGCCCCACCGTGCCCGGCGAGTCGGTCTGGCAGATGGCCACGCCCTCTCCGACACGATCACAGTAGCCGGCCGCGCAGCCGGTCTGGGTGACGGCGTCACACTCGTTGGCCACACAAATCCCCGAAAGGGTCTGGCTCATGGGGTAGAAGAACAGGCAGGCCGCAGGCTCGGTGCCGTTGCTGGGGCACGTCCAGCTGGGATCGTTGATGTCGCAATACGGATAGCAGAAGAGCCCGGCGTTGAGGTTGTCGCAGGCTGCGCCCGCCTGGCAGGTCTGGTACCCGGTGCAGCCCTGGTAGTACGCGTTGGACCCTTCAGCCACGCAGACATAGCTCCCGCCGTCAAAGGCCGTGACCGTGCACATGTCTCCAGCGCTGCAGCCCGTCTGGAGATACAGCGCCTCGGGCCGGGTACAAGGCACGGTGCAGACGCTGGGCTCACCGCCGCAGGTCCACCCCGCCTCCACGACGCAAGCGCTGCTGCAGCCGTCACCGTTGGCCACGTCCCCGTCGTCGCAGGCCTCGGTGCCGCAGACGGCCCCGTCGCCGCAGCCCGTCTCGTTGGCCATGCAGTCGCCCCGGCAGCCGTCGCAGCTCACGGTGTTGCCGTCGTCGCACACCTCGGCGCCGACGGTAATATTGTCACCACACACGGTGACGCACGTGCTGGGCTCGCCCGAGCAGGAGTATCCTGCCTCCTCGGTACAGTCGGGCGCGCACCCGTCGCCCGGGGCGGTGTTCCCGTCGTCACAGCCGCCCGGCTGGGCCTCGGCGCCCAACACGGTGCCGTCCCCGCAGATGGCCGTGCACACCGTGGGCGACGCGCCGTCGCAGTCGAAGCCGTCCTCCGGCTGACAGCTGGCGTCGCACCCGTCGTTCGGCGCCGTGTTCCCGTCGTCGCACACCTCCACGCCGGCCACCGCGCCGTCTCCGCAGCCCGTCTGGCACACGCTGGGCTCACCCACGCAGATGTACCCCGGCTCCACCTGGCACTGGAAGTCGCAGCCATCCAGGTTGTCCTGGTTTCCGTCGTCGCAGCCTCCCTGGGCCGCCTCGTCGCCCACCACGGAGCCGTCCCCGCAGATCTCGGTGCAGATGCTGGGCGCGCCGTTGCAGTCCCACCCCACCTCGATCTCGCACACGTCGCTGCAGCCGTCGAAGGCCGTGTTGTTGTCGTCGTCGCAGGTCTCACCATCGGCGCTCTGGATCACTCCATCTCCACAGCCCACCAGCTCGAGTTGGCAGTTCTCGTCGCAGCCATCCCCAGGGGTGAGGTTGCCGTCGTCGCACTCCTCGTTGCTGGCCGTCTCGCCATCGCCGCACGTGGAGGTGCAAACACTGGGCACGCCGACACAGTCAAACCCGATCTCCTCGGTACAGGTGGCGCTGCAGCCGTCCCCGGAGTTCGTGTCGCCGTCGTCACACTGCTCCCCCTGGCCCACGTACCCGTCCCCACACTCCCCCTCCAGCCACTCAGCGGGAAAATCAAGGGTACACCCTCCCCAGCAGAGAGCCGCGAGCACTGCGAACCAGGGCCCCCAGGGCCTCAACCACCTATTCGTATGAACCGCGAAGGACATTTCTATTGTTCTCCTCTTTGGGTTCACCCGGCCACCGGCCGGGCTCGCGCCGCTTACACCGCAGGTCTGCCCGCAATCATTCGCAATCTAGTATACACCAACCCAAAGCTCAAGTAAGGGTGATTACCGAATAAGTCATCCGTCAGCCACACGCTTGACAGTGCCTGGGGCATGGACTACACAAGGATCCGCCCGGACCAGGGCATGACCTCTAAGGAAATCCCTTAGGGTCGCTGGAGGTTAGACGATGGCTACGCAACGGGATATGCACCTGCTGGATGTCCGAATCGCGGACCGGAACATGGAGAAGGGGCTCCTGGACCGCAAAAAATACGCTAAATACATCAAGGGGTTACCAGACGTGTCGGACAAGGCCGAGCCCATCTCCGAGCACCAGCCCCTCGAGCCCCACTCCGAAGCCGAGGAGGCGCCCGAAGAGGAGTAGCCGACCAGGCTCCGCTGCCTCGCCGGCCACCGGTGATCCGGTGGTCGTCCGATGGCAGGTCGAAGGTCTGAGGGGAGGACCGACCATGAGCGACGAAAAGACCGGATCCGAGGAGAAAGTGACCTCTCAGGAGGCCCAGGCCGGCCAGGAGGCCTACGACGAGGCGGCGGAGATGTGCGGCGTGTCCGAGGACCGGCCCCTGCCGCCCATCGACTTCTCCACCTTCGTCCTGTCGCTCTCCCAGGCGGCGCTGCTGCACCTGGGCAAGGTCGACGATCCGGAGACCGGCGGCAGGGAGATCAGCTTCCCCCTGGCGCGCCAGTCCATCGACCTGCTCACCATGCTCCAGGACAAGACCCGGGGCAACCTCACCGAGGAGGAGCTCAAGCTCCTGGAAAACCTGCTGTACGACCTACGCATGAAGTACGTGGCCGAATGCAAGGGGTCCTGACCGGCGATCCACGCGGGCCACGCGGGCCACGCGGGCCACGCGGGCCACGCGGGCCAATCGCGTCAATCGCGTCAATCGCGTCAATCGGGCCAATCGGGCCAATCGGGCCAATCGAGCCACGCGGGCCACGCGGGCTGGGAGCCCTTTCACGCAGGCTGCGCGTTCCGATTCTGGCCGCGGCCTGCCTCGTCGCCCTGATCGCCTGCCGGGCCCGGCAGGGGGCCCCGAAGTCCAACAAGACCTCGCAGATCCCCCCCGCGCCCGCGCCCGTGAAGATCCTCTACCCGGCGGCGCCGGGCTCCTTTGTCAGGGTGGTGGCCCGGCTCCGGCCCTCACTGGTCAACCTCCACGCCCGATCGCCAGTGGCGGGCGGCCCGGCCACGGTCCTGCCGCCCAGGCGGGGCGCCGACGACCCCTTCTACGCCGCGTCGCCCCTGCGGGACCGGGTGGAGAGGAGCCTGGGCACCGCGGTGATCCTGGATCGTCAGGGCCATGCCCTCACGGCCCAGGTGATCCTGGGGCAGTCCACCGACTTCCGGGCCCGTCTCCACGACGGGCGGATCCTACCGGCGAAGCTCATCGGCCGGGACGTGGACACGGGCATCGCCGTCATCCGTCTGCAGCTACCGAAGAGCGGCAAGCCCGTGGTGCTCGCGCCGGCTCCCTACGGCGACTCGGCCCAGCTGCGACCCGGGGACTGGGTGGTGGCCGTGGGAGATCCCTTCGGCACCGCGCCGTACGTGAGCGCCGGCCTGGTAAGCTCGCCGGGCGCCTCCAAGGGCCTGACGCTCACCCGACCGGGGTACTTCAGCTTCATCAGCACCGACGCCCGGATCAACGCCGCCAACGTGGGCGGCCCGCTGATCAACACCAGCGGCGAGGTCGTGGGCATCAACGTCATGGCCGACCCGCGCCGGCGCGCCATGGGCTTCGCCGTGCCCATCAACCTGATCCGCGACGTGGTGCCCACCCTGATCAAGCACGGCCGGGTGACCCGCTCCTGGGTGGGCATCTACGCAAAGCCGGTCACCGAGGCGCAGGCCGCCAAGGTCGGCCTCGGCAAGGCCCGTGGTGCCCTGGTGAGCGAGGTGATCGCCGGCGGACCCGCGGCCCAGGCCGGTTTGCGGGTGGGGGATGTGATCCTGCTGTTCGACGGCAAGGCAGTGACCCGTCACCAGGACCTCGCCTACGCCGCCGCCCGGGCGACGTCGGGCAAGACCGTGTTGGTAAAGGTGTGGCGCGGTGGCCGCGAGCACGTCCTCTCGCTCAGGCTCCAGAGGAAGCCCCAGTGAGCGACACGCCAGAGCCCAGACCCAGCCAGCGGCTCCGCACGGCCAGGAGCGCCCTCACGGTGATGCGGGGCTACTCCTTCATCGGGTTGCTGCTGGCCATGACCCTGGCGGCCCTGTCCTTCTTCGTCTACAAGGTGGAGCTCTCCATGTGGATCTGCCGGCTGGGGGCCATGGGCTGCCTGGTCGGCGCCGCCGCAGGGCTCAACGTCATGGATCGCCTGGTGCGGGGCAAGCGGTTCCCCGTGGCCGTCATCGCCGCCGGTCTGGCCCTGATCGCCGTGGCCTTCGTGGGCGTGGGCGTCGGCGCGGTGAAGTACAACATCGACGCGGCCTGGTCGCCCCTGGTGGCCGCCACCTACATCTTCGTCTTGGCAAGAATCCTGCTCCGGTTCCGGGCTCCGGAGGAGCGCAAGCCGAGCCAGTCGAGCTGATCTCAAAGGAGGCTGTCATGTCCCTCATCCATCCCTTCCGCGGTCTGCGGCCCCGGGCCGACCTGTCCACCCGCGTGCCGAGCCTGCCCTACGACGTCATGAGCTCCGCCGAGGCGCGGCAGATGGCCGAGGGCAACGCCGAGACCTTCCTGCACGTGATCAAACCCGAGATCGACCTGGATCCAGGCATCGACCTGTACGACGATCGCGTCTACGCCCAGGGGGTGCAGAACCTGCGGCGGTTCATGGCCGAGGGCATCCTGGTGCCCGACCCAGAGCCCTGTCTGTACCTGTACAGCCAGCGCATGGGAGACCACGAGCAGTTCGGCATCATGGCCTGCGCGAGCGCGGCGGAGTACGACGCGGATCTCATCAAGAAGCACGAGCACACCCGCGCCGACAAGGAGGCTGATCGCACCCGCCACGTGGACGACACCTCGGCCAACGCCGGGCCCGTCTTTTTGACCTACCGCGCCAGCGCGGACATCGACAGGCTGGTGGCCGACGTGGCCCGACGCGCGCCGGACGTGGACTTCACAGCCGACGACGCCATCGGCCACACCCTGTGGGTGATCCGGGATCGCCTTACCATCGACGGGCTGGTGGGCGCCTTCAGCGCCGTGGAGGCCCTGTACGTGGCCGACGGCCACCACCGGTCCGCCTCGGCGGCGGCGGTGGCCCGACGAAGACGCGAGGCCAACCCGGATCACACCGGAGACGAGGAGTACAACTTCTTCCTGGCGGTGTTGTTCCCCCACGATCAGCTTCAGATCCTGGACTACAACCGGGTGGTGAAGGACCTGGGGGACCACAGCCCCGAGTCCCTGATCGCCGCCATCGGCGAGAAGTTCGAGGTGACCCCCACCACCGATCCGAAGCCCACCCGCGTCCACGACTTCGCCATGTACCTGGACCGGACCTGGTACCGCCTCACCGCCAGGGAGGGCACCTATCCCGCAGTCGACCCCGTGGCGAGCCTGGACGTGGCCGTCCTGCAGGACAACCTCCTGGCACCCCTGCTCGGCATCGGGGATCCCCGCAAGGACAGGCGCGTCGACTTCGTGGGCGGCATCCGCGGCCTGGACGGGCTCGAGAGGCGCTGCGACCAGGGCTGGGCCGTGGCCTTCGCCCTGCACCCCACCACCATCGACCAGCTCCTCGGCGTGGCCGACGCCGGCCTGATCATGCCCCCGAAATCAACCTGGTTCGAGCCCAAGCTGCGATCGGGCCTGGTCGTGCACCTGTTGGAATGAAGATCAGAACCCGACTGGAATCCGATCAGAACCCGACCCGGATGAGAAGCTCTGCGGCGCACTCCTTCAAGGCGTGGAGCATCATGTCATTGATCGTGTCACCCCGCTCGATGATGCCGTTGTAGGTGTGCTCCATCTCCTTGAACTGCTTCCACTTCTCGATGAACTCGTCATACTTCAGCTTCTTGATGAACTGCCGCTCCCAGGTGGCGCGCTCGCCAAACTCCCGGGGGCCGATCTCTTCTTCGAAGCGGGCGAGATAGTCCTGAAATGCTTTTACCAGTTCGCTGTGCTCGCTCATCGGGTCGTCCGTGGATCGTCGGGGTGCGGACCACAGATTGCGCGGAGAAGCGGTGGGTGTCAAGCCCACCCTCGACGCGCCGTCCACCAAGGGGTGACGGTTGACCGGGGCTCGCCACGACCTTGTGCTGCCCTGTCGCGCGGGCCCAGCCGCTCTCCCTACCACCGCAGGGAGCGGGGTAGGGTGGGTCATGGGCGGCGCCAGCCGCGACTGCCAAAAACGCATCTCAACGACCGCACGGCGCCCACTCGCCCCTCGCCTCGTTCGGATCCTGCGACCCCCTATCGGTTTGCAGCGGGCCTGGACTACGCACTTGTGGACGCCCCCGATCGCTTCTGAGCCGATGGTCATCCCGGTGTTGCGATACGTCAGGTAGTGCATCCGCCCCCGCAATACGCACCCATGGTGCGGGCCCGAGCGCCGAATGGCACCGCCTACGGCCGGGCGTGCCTGGTTCCTTCTTTTTCTGAAGGTGAGTCCGCTATTCTCCGGCGTCCTGTCCCGCTGCGGATCGGCATCCCAGGCGATTGGGTGGAGGACAGTCCTGAATGTTTGGGGCATCGTCCACGATAGGGACCAAATCAAGAGGCTGAACTATTAGCCAGGACGTTTGGTCCGATATAGAGACCAAATTAAGAGACTGGTTCATTAGAGGCGCAGTATGGTCCTACATAGAGACCAAACCAAGAGGCTGAACCACTAGCCAGGACGTTTGGTCCGCTGCGATCTGGGACCGAGAGCCAGACACCAGGGACAAGCTGCAGGCAAAGGCGCAAAAACATCGCATCAAGGAGCTGCCCGAAGAGCTCGACAAGTGTCCGGTGAAACCCCTCTCCCACGACGTGAAAAAGGCCTCCTCGGCTCCGGTGTCAACCCCGACATCGAGACTCCGACGCCGGCCTCGGCACAGGCGGACAGAGACCTGCCGCAGGTCCATGCAGGGTGATGCCATGACGGCAATCCACCCACTGGCAGTCCGTACTCTTCATGCCACCATGAAGCTTGGGCCCGTGCCCCTATCTTCCGTCTTCCCGATGCCCCGGCCTCCGACCACGAGCCCGTGGGCCATGGCCCGCGCCGCGCAGCCCACGGCCCACGGCCCACGGACGCGGCGCCTCCGGCGCCAGCGGGGACCATCTGTCATCAAATGGCACCAACGGGTGACGGTTGACCGGGGCTCGCCACGACCTTATGCTGCCCTGTCGCGCGGGCCCCACGACAGGTCTGCCCGAGGTTCGAGCGCCGTGAGCCGCCGCAGCAAAAAGAAACCGATCCCGGACGGCCGGAAGATCATCGCCACCAACCGCAAGGTCCGCCACGACTACCACGTGGAGGAGACGCTCGAGGCGGGCGTGTCCCTGGTGGGCTCCGAGGTGAAGTCCGCCCGGGACGGCCGGGTCAGCCTCGTCGACGCCTACGCCGTCATCGAGAACAAAGAGGTCTGGCTCGTAAACGCGCACATCGCCGAGTACCCCTTCGCCCACCAGCAAAACCACGCGCCCCGACGTCGCCGAAAGCTCCTGCTCAATCGCCGCGAGATCAACCGCCTGGCCGCCAAGGTCCGCGAAAAAGGCTTCACCATCGCCGTGTTGTCCATGTACTTCAAAAAGGGCAAGATCAAGGTGGAGATCGGCCTGGCCCGGGGCCGCCGGGCCTACGACAAACGCGAAGCCATCCGCAAAAAAGACGAAAAGCGCCTGGCCTCCACCGAAAAGTACTAGGCACGGAGGGAAAAGTACAGGACGCCGGCGAGGCCGACGGGGATCGTGTAGTAGGCAAAGCGGTGCAGGCCGCCGCGGCGGACGAGGCCCACCAAAGACCAGAGGCTGGCATACCCCGCGACCATCGCCGCTCCCACGCCCACGGCCAGGGCGCCGGGGCCCAGGCTGCCCAGGTTGGCGAGGTCACCGGACTCCAGGATCAGGGCGCCCAGGATGGCCGGGACCGACAGCAAAAAGCAAAACCGCGCCGCGTCAGCCCGGCCGGCGCCCAGCAGCAGGATCGCCACCAGGGTCGCGCCGCTCCGGGAGATGCCCGGAAAAATCGCCAACCCCTGCGCCACACCCACCAAAAGCGCCACCGGCAGGGAGATGGCCGTGGGGCCCGCGAGGGCGCTCTGGTCGGCCTGGCCGGCCGCTTGGGACCGCCGCGTGGTGAGCAGCAGCGCCCCGGTGACGACCAGGGCCGCAGAGGTCAGCACCCCGCTGTGGAAGGCCCGCTCGATGGGCGCCTTGAGGGCCAGGCCGATGATCGCCGTGGGCACGGAGCCCGCTCCCAGCAGCAGGATCAGGCGCGTGCCGTGGTCCTCGGACCAGATCTCGGCCAGACCCCGGCCACCGACCAGACCTCGAACGCTGGTCAGCAGATCCCGCGCCATGCGCCCCAGATCCTGCCGATAGTAGGCCACCACCACGACCAGGGTGCCACCGTGCAAGGCCGCGTTGAAGGCGAGGCTGGGCTTGACGCCGAGCAGCAGCTCGACCAGGACCAGGTGCCCCGAGCTCGACACGGGCAGGAACTCCGCGATGCCCTGAATCAACCCCAGCACCAGTGCTTCCCAGAGGCTCATCGGCGCAGTATCCGCGCCGGGTGCCCGGGTGTCAAACACCCCGCTCCCCTGGTCCCTTTTCGGGCCTTTTCAAGATCGAGGTGTTGTGCTTAACTCCGCTTGCCGCGGCGCGATCACCGCGCTGCCCAGTGCACCATGGGAACCATCCGTAGGGCCAGCTCAGAAGACCAACATTACCTCGGCAGCCTCGCCGAGAAGGTCTTCGCCATCTACGGCGACGACTACGGTCTGATGATCCCGGCCTATGCCCGGGACGTGCGGGTGATCACGCTTCTGTACGAAGAGAACCGCGTGCCCGTGGGGTTCATTCAGGTGGGCTTCCTCGAGGCCCCCGGCAACCGACGGGATCTCATCGCCGACATCCTGGCCGTGGCCGTGTCGCCCGATCACCAGAACCGCGGGTGCGGCACGGCGCTGTTCCACCGGGTCTTCGAGCTGCTGCGCCCCATGCGGGAGCGGGGCACGGTCTCGGAGGTGCAGCTCACGGTGGCCGACACCAACGACCGCGCCACCGACCTCTTCACCCGGCTGGGCTTCGAGATCACCGATCCGGACTACGGCACCTACGAAGGCAGGCAGAAAGCCATCCGCATGTCCCTCGCCCCCCTCCCGACGGAAGCCGACCATGAGTGAACCCCGGGCCTCCGCCGACAAAAAATGGTATTGTTGGAAATTGACGAATCGTATAGACGGAGTCGGGTGAACCCAAGGCCGGCTCCAGGGAGTATAAGAATGATGAAGCGCAGTCTGTTCGTATTGGCCGCCGTGGTCGCTCTGGGCACAGGTTGCTCGGACGACGACGGTGACGATGGCAACAACAACAACGACAACGTCGCGCCGCCCGACCTCACGGCCGTGACCTACAACGGGGGGCTGGCCCGGGGCTTTGTGGACTACGCCGACGAGCGGGCCCAAGACGTCTCCGACGTCATCGCCGGGTTGGATGTGGACGTGGTGTGCGTCCAGGAGATCTGGCAGCCCGAGCACGTGGACATGTTGGCGGCCGCCGCGCAGACGACCCTGCCCAACCAGATCTTCCTCGATCCCATGCCCGAGGTGAACCCCGAGGTGGCCTGCTCCGCCGACGCCACCGAAGTCCAGGCCCTGGAGGCCTGCGCCAGGACGAACTGCGACACCGTGCCCTCCGAGGAGCTCGACAACTGCGTCCTGACCGCCTGCATCGTCGAGTTCGGAATGGTCACACCGGCGTGCTCGGCGTGCATGGCATCCAACATCGGCGAGGACGCGACCATCGACTCCATCTTCGACGCCTGCACCCAGCCGAGCCAGGTCTACGCCTACGGGGGTGCCTTTGGCATCGGCATCCTGACCCGGGAGTCCATCACCACGTCCGACAGCTCGGTCTTTGCCTCCACCTTCAACCGGCGGGCTGTGATCCACGCCGAGATGGAAACCGAGGCCCTCGGCACGGTGCACGTGTTCTGCACCCACCTCACGGCCATCTTCTCCTCGATCCCCTGGCCCAAGCCCACCGGATCCTGGCAGGAGGAGCAGCTGCTCCAGATCACCGAGATGCGCGACTACATCGACGAGAAGGCCGGCACCGAGGGCACGGTGATCCTGATGGGCGACTTCAACACCGGGCCGGGTGGCAGCGGCTGGGTGGCCGAGTACGAGACCAACTACAATGCGCTGGCCGAGGGGTTCTCCAGCGCCTTCGTCGACAGCCCGGGCGCCGCGTGCACCTACTGCGACCTGAACCCACTCAACGGCGGCGTGGACCACGACGCGTCGGTGCTCATCGACCACATCCTCTACCGGAACTTCACGGGCACCACCGACGCCACGCGCATCCTGGAGAGCCCGCTGACCGTGACCGTGGATGGCACGCCCGTCCACACCGCCTACTCGGATCACTACGGCGTCGAGGCCACCTTCACGCCCGATCCCCCTGCCCAGGACTAGCCGGGAAACTTGCGGGGAGTTATACCTGTGCTACCCTGAAAACATTATAGCTTAGAAACTTAGACGTTGTCACAAAGCCACATCTAAAACACATGACTTCAGGGACCAGGTAATGTAAGCTGGGTTCCTAGGATTTCGTCATAAGAGGAGGACGACAGATGAGAAAGTTTGCGCTGCCAATCGCCCTGGTGTTCGGGTTTGCCATGATCGGCTGCTCCGACGACGACAACTGTGTCGACGTGGACGGCGACGGTTACGGCACGGGAACCGACTGCCTGGGCACAGACTGCGACGACAACGACGGGACCGTGTGGATGGCCATGGACGGCTACCAGGACCTAGACGGAGACGGTGAGTACGCTCAAGATCCCATTACAGTGTGCACCGACGGGACCCTCCCGTCCGACTACTCGGACACCGCCGGCACCGACTGCGACGACACCAACGCCGATGCGGTCATGATCGTCCAGGCCTACCTCGACGACGACGACGACGGCTTTGGCACCGGCGCCGAGCTGGACGTCTGCGCCGACACCGACTACCTGCCCCCGGGCTACGCCGACAACGCCGATGACTGCGACGACGCCTCGGCGCTCATCTTCACCGAGTGGACCGGCTACCCGGACATGGACGGCGACGGCGTGCCCTTCGACACGGCCGAGACGGTCTGTGGGACGTCTGTCATGCCGGTGTACCTCTCGGACACGGCCGGCACCGACTGCGACGACGACGACGTCATGGCCACCAACGACGCCTCCCATGGCGCCATGTGCACCATCAAGGGCCTGTGCATCGACTCCGAGCCGATCATGGGCCTCGGCATGCCGGACATGGGCGGCATCGGCGCCTGCGCCACGGTGGACTGCAACGGTCAGGACGCGGCCTGCAAGGACCCCATGATCGACACGGGCGTCACCTGCGTAACCGACAACGATTGCAACGGCGGAGAGATCTGCAAGGACTTCGCCGGGGGCACGAACCTCACCTGCTGGGCCATTCCCAACTGCTGCAACAACGACAACAGCCCCAACGGACTGACGTGCAACGAGCTGGCCCTGACCTGCCTGTTGGACTGCAACGACCTCGCCGACGACGCAGCCAGGCTCCAGTGCGTGCAGTTCACCTGCTTCGAGAACGCCACCTCGGTGGCCCAGCAGCTGTACAACATCGCCCAGACCTGCGCCGCGGAGGCGGGCTGCTTCACCCAGGCGGACTTCGTTGGCTGTGCCATGGCGGCCTGCAACGCCGAGTTCGTCCAGGGCTGCCTGGGAGACCTTCCGGCTCCGTAGCCCAGAGGACGCCCGACCCCTGGGGGTCGGGCACCATCCTAACCCCTCCCACTTGCACGCCCCTTGGCTTCCGACGACTCCCACGACCTGACCCAGAACCGGGCCCCGGACTTTCAGCTGACCCTCACCCGGGCCCTGCTGGAGACCCTCGACCCCAGGCGGATCCTCTACGTGATCCTGTCGGGCATCACCGCCGGGGACGGACTGGGCTTCAACCGGGCCTTTTTGCTGCTGGCCGACGAGGGGGGCCGGGCCCTGCGCGGACACCTGGCCATCGGGCCCGAGACCGGCAGCGAGGCGAGCCGCATCTGGGAGGCCATGGAGGCCGAGCGGTTCGACCTGGCCCGGGTCATGGCGCGGTACGACGACTTCTGTGCCGATCCCCGGGCCTCGCGGCTGGTGCGGCTGGTGCAGGGCGTGTCCCTGCCCCTGCCCCTGGAGCCTGGCAGCGACACCTTCGGGGGCCTGTTGCAGCGAGTGCTGGCCGACCAGCGGCCCTTGATGGTCAACGGCATGGAGGTGGGCTTCACCCCCACGCCCCTGGCCCTACAGAGCTTCGCCCTGGCGCCCCTCCTCGCCCAGGACCAGACCATCGGCGTCATCGTGGTGGACAACCGGTGGAGCGGCCGGGCCGTGACCGACACGGCCCTTGACGACCTGCAGACCCTGGCCAACCTGGCCGCCGTGGCCGTGGAGCGCGCCCGGCTCCACGAGCGGATCAAGCTCCTGGCCGACCAGGACGGGCTCACCGGCCTGGTCAACCGGCGCCGCCTCGACGAGGTGGCCCAGACCCTGTTTCTAGAGTGCCGCCAGCACGGCGAGGACTTGTCGCTTTTGCTGCTGGACGTGGACCGGTTCAAGGAGGTCAACGACCGCCAGGGCCACCTGGCCGGGGACGACCTCCTGCGGGGCCTGGCCCGCCTGGTCACCGATCGGGTCAGGCGGGGGGACCTCGCCGCCCGGTTCGGCGGAGACGAGCTGGCCATCATCCTGCCCCATGCCGGCGGAGACGAGGCCCTCCGGGTGGCCGAGGACCTCGCCCGGGCCGTGCGGGGCACGGACTTCGCCCCCACGGGAGGTCCCGGCGGGGCCGACGACACCCCGCCCCTGAGGGCCACCGTCTCCATCGGCGTGGCCACAGCCCACCCCGGCTGTGCCTCCCACACCCAGCTCCTGGCCGAGGCGGACCGCGCCCTGTACCAGGCCAAGGAGTCGGGTAGAGACCGCGTGGAACTCTATCGCCCCACCTGCTCTGCATTTCGATACAGACAGTTCATACCTTGATGTGAACGGGGTATTTGCCCACGACCCCACTCGTTGCCTGAGGCGGAGGCTGGTCGGTCGTGCTCAAGGGACATTCCGGTCATGCAGATTTCACGGCCGACGGGATTGTGACAGGGGGAAGTCGTATCCCAGCCTTGATCGAACAGGATCGCCATGCTACCATCGTAGCATAACGCTGCATAACGCAGCGGAAGAGGCAGACATGTCCACTTCCAACCCCCTCCGTCTGGATGCAGCGTTGGTTCGTCAAGCCAAGGCAACCGCGCAGCTGTACAAGCGTTCGCTCCCGCGTCAGATCGAGTACTGGGCCGAGCTCGGCCGCGCGCTCGAATCCATGATGAGCCAGGAGCAGTTGCTCGCTGTGCGCGAAGGGCTCGCAAGGATCATCGTCGACCACACGGCAGGAGGGCCGGTGTCAGCGGAGGAGGTGTTCGCCGATGTGGATCAGCGCCGACTCGAGAAAAACCTCGGCGCTCGCGTGACCAGCGCATCGGTCAAGTACCAAAAAAGCCAATCTCACCCCGGTCACCTGGAGCAGATTGCATCCGACGGCACGCGGACCGTGGGCATGTTCAAAGATGGCAGATTCGTTCCGGTGGAGCGTTGAGCGACAAACAACTGTGGTTGCTCGTGGGGGGCAACGGAGCGGGAAAGACTAGCTTCTACGAGCTGTTTCTGAAGCTCAAAGGACTGTCATTCATCAACGCCGACAGCATCGCCCAAACGCTATCACCGGAAGCACACAAGGACGTGAGCTACGAAGCCGCTGTGCTGGCCGAGCGCATGCGGCAGGACATGGTCGATCAGGGGCTGTCCTTCTGTTTCGAGACGGTGTACTCCCACCCGTCGAAGATCGACTTCACCGCCCAAGCGAAGGCCCTGGGGTACCAGGTGATCCTGGTGTTCATCCACCTGGACGATCCCGAGCTGAATTTGGCGCGCATCTCTCAGCGCGTCAGCGAAGGGGGCCACGACGTCCCCGAACAGAAAGTTCGCTCGCGACTTCCTCGCACGTTCAACAACGTAGTCCAGGCGATTGCCATCGCCGATGAAGCGCACATCCTCGACAACTCCAGCTGGGACGAGCCCTTCCGAAGAGTGGCGTTCATCCGCGACGGTGAGATCCAGGTCCTTTGCGATCCTGCGCCGATCTGGGTTCGCGAGCTCTTGGGTAGCGAACCGACAGATTGACTGCGTGGACCTGTACGAGCCCGGATAGAACGGTTTCCCCCTGCCGAACGTAGTACCCGGGAATGATCCGGCGCGCCAAAGGGTTGTACCAGTCGACAAAGCCATGCTAGTAAACTCGCCCACTTAGGTACAGACACCATCGAGCGGAAAAAACCCACGGAGAGCCCATGCAGTACGACGTCAAAGTGATCAACGAGATGGTCCAGAAGGAGAGCGCGTTCGTGGACGCGGTCATGGGAGAGGTGGGGAAGGTCATCGTGGGCCAGCGGTACATGGTGGAGCGGGTCCTGATCGGGCTGATCTGCGGCGGCCACGTGCTGCTCGAGGGCGTGCCCGGCCTGGCCAAGACCCTCACGGTGAGCACCATGAGCGAGGTGATGGACGCCGAGTTCCACCGCATCCAGTTCACCCCGGACCTCTTGCCCGCCGACATCATCGGCACGGTGATCTACACCCCCCAGACCGGCGAGTTCTCGTCCAAGAAGGGCCCGGTCTTCGCGAACCTGGTCCTCGCCGACGAGATCAACCGCGCCCCGGCCAAGGTCCAGTCCGCCCTGCTGGAGGCCATGCAGGAAAAGCAGGTCACCATCGGCGACACCACCTACAAGCTGCCGTCGCCCTTCCTGGTCATGGCCACCCAGAACCCCATCGAGCAGGAGGGCACCTATCCGCTGCCGGAGGCCCAGCTCGACCGGTTCATGCTCATGCTCCGGGTGGGCTACCCCTCCAAGCCCGAGGAGCGGCAGATCATGGACCGCATGACCGGCGCGGCGTTGCAGGACCTGCAGCGGGTCATCGACCCGGCCAAGCTGCTGGGCGCCCGGGAGGTGATCAACCAGATCTACATCGACGAGAAGATCCGCGACTACATCGTGGACGTGGTCTTCGCCACCCGGAACCCGGCCGACTACGGCCTGGCGGAGCTGGCCGACTACATCGAGTACGGCGCCAGCCCCCGCGCGTCCATCTACCTGAACCTCGCGGCGCGGGCCCACGCCTTCTTGCGGCACCGGGGCTACGTCACCCCCGAGGACATCAAGTCCATCGGCCCGGACGTCCTGCGCCACCGCCTGGTGCTGACCTACGAGGCCGAGGCCGAGGAGATCTCCACCGAGGACGTCATCCAGCGCCTCTTCGACCACGTGGAAATCCCGTAGGAAGTGCGCCGCGACATGAATATCGACCCCATTCACCCCGGTACGCACTGATGCTACCCCGGGAGCTCATACGCAAGGTGCGACACATCGAGATCCGCACCAAGCGGCTGGTCAACGACATGCTCGCCGGCCAGTACCAGTCCGTGTTCAAGGGCCGGGGCATGGCCTTCGACGAGGTGCGCCAGTACCAGCCCGGGGACGAGATCCGGCTCATCGACTGGAACGTGTCGGCCCGGCTCAACGACGCCTTCGTCAAGGTCTTCGTGGAGGAGCGCGAGCTCACGGTGATGCTCCTGGTGGACATGAGCGGCTCGGGGCTCTTCGGGTCCAGGGAGCAGGTCAAGCGGGAGATGGCCGCCGAGCTGGCCGCCCTGCTGGCCTTCTCGGCCATCAAGAACAACGACCGCGTGGGGCTGATCATCTTCACCGACACCGTGGAGAAGTTCGTGCCACCCAAAAAGGGCAAGAAGCACGTCCTGCGGGTGGTGACGGAGATCCTCAGCTACGAGCCGACCTCCCGAAGGACCCGGGTGGAGACGGCCCTGCGGTTTTTGGGAAATGTGACCCGGCGCAAGGCCGTGGCCTTTTTGATCAGCGACTTCATCGACGCGGACTACGAGCAGGCCCTCAAGGTGGCGGGCAAGCGCCACGACCTGATCCCCGTCGCCATCACAGACCCCCTGGAGGAGGACTTCCCCAACCTGGGCGTGGTGCTGGTGGAGGACCCGGAGACCGGGTCGGTGGAGGCGGTCCACGCGGGCTGGTCCATGCGACGCCGGTACCGGCGCTACGTGCTGCGCCAGCGGGAGCTGCGGGAGTCCCTCTTCCGGCGGCTGAAGCTGGACTTCATCAGCGTGCGCACGGACCAGCCGTTCCTCACGCCCCTGGTGCAGTTCTTCGAGGCCCGGGGCAAGAGGGCCCGACGATGAGGCGCGCCCACGTCACTACGGTGCTGCTGTTGCTTTGGGCACCGCCACTGGCGGCGGCACCGGGACCGGCCCGACCATCGTTTCCCGGCATCACCTTGCCTCGCAAGGTGCCGAAGCGAGACCGGATCCGGCGACTACGGCAGCCGCTCCCCTACCCGTCCATGATCTCGCCCGTACCAACCGCGCCCGGCAGCGGGGCGCCGCGCATCGCGGGTCCTCCTCGGGGACCATTCATGGCGCCCGCCATCCAGCCCGGGATGGCACCTGCCATGCAACCGGCCATGGCGCCCGCCATGGCGCCGGGAATGCAGCCCGCCATCCAGCCGGGTATCCAGCCGGGCATGCAACCCGGCGCCGCTCCGGCGCCCAAGCCCACCACGGCCGAGCTCAAGCCCGGCTGGAAGCCCACCGCCACCGCTGGCATCGACACGGGCAGCAAAAAGAAGGTCTACGTGGGTGATGTGATCCGGCTGCGCATCGCGGTCATCGCCCGGGCCGAGATCTCGGTGAACCTGCCCACCAGCCTCGAACTGGGGGACTTCTCCGCGGTGGGTCGCCCCAGCCTCACCACCGAGCGGCTCGACGGCGACAAGACCAAGCACGAGTTCGTCCTGCGGGTGGCCGCCTTTGGCGTGGGCCAGGTGACGCTGCCGGCCATTCCCATCACCTTCGTGCCGCCCAGAAAGGCGTACAAGGGCCTGGATCCCGCGTCGCCTGTGTCCATGCCCGCGCAGGTGATCACCACCAAGCCCCTGGTGCAGCAGATCTCCTCCGTCCTGGCCAACGAGCCGCACCCACAGCTCAAAAAAAACGCCCCGCCCGTGGACATCCTGGTGGAGGACCGCCGACTGAAGATCATCCTGCTCATCGTGGCGGGGGTCCTGGCCGGGGCGGCCCTGGGATTTCTGCTGTTCTTTTTGCTCCGTCGCCGCCGCGCCCGATGGGTGCCGCCCCCGCCGCGACGGCCGGCCCACGAGATCGCCCTGGAGAAGCTGGTGGCCCTCAGGAGCGCGGGCTACCTGGACCGCGGTGAGTTCAAGCCCTTCTACTTCGGCGTGTCCGAGGCCATCCGCGAGTACCTGGGCAACCGATACGGCTTCGACTCCCTCGAGCTCACGACCACCGAGCTCATGGCCGAGATGCACCCGATCGCCCTGGCAGGGGTGGACCACGACGAGCTGCTCAAGTTCCTGCTCGACTGCGACCTGGTGAAGTTCGCCAAGTACATCCCGCCCCTTCAGGACGCCCAGCGGATCGTGTCCCAGGCCGAGCACATCGTCCACGCCACCAAGCAGATCCCGCGCCCCGACACCTCCGACGGCACAGACGAGCCCCGCGGTCCCGACGAGCCCCGCGGTCCCGACGGCTCCGGCGGCTCCGGCGGCTCCGGCGGCTCCGGCGGCTCCGGCGGCTCCGGCGGCTCCGGCGGCACAGACGAGCCCCGCGGTCCCGACGAGCCCCGCGGTCCCGACGGCTCCGGCGGCTCCGGCGGCTCCGACACCAGCCACGGCTCCGACACCAGCCGTGGCCCAGATGGCACCGACGGCAAGCCGTCTGCGGAGGCCCGCCATGGGTAACGGCTCCGGCTACCCCCACCCGCCCCCGCCCGGAGGCGCGCCAACGCCACACTACCCGCCCCCGCCGGGACAGGCCCCGACGACTCCGGCGCCGCCCCCTCACTACGCGCCGCCCGAGCCCGCGCCCCTCGACCCCGAGGAGGTACGCCGCACCCGCGCGCGCCTGACCTTTTTTTGGGACCACCTGTTCCCCTACCTGCTGCTGGTGGCGGTGGGTCTGGTGACCTTGCTGGCCATCGAGTCCACCCTGCCGGTGCACCTGTTCAGGCTCAAGTTCGTCAACCGTTGGGCCCTGCTGCTTCTGCTGATGGTGCCCCTGGTGTGCTGGGTGGCCTTCCACCGGGAGAAGACGCGCCACGGCGCCTTCCTCTTTTCGAGGCTGACCGACCTGCTGACCGCGGGCCCGGGGTTCGCAAGCCGGGTGCGCAAGGTGCCCGCCGTGCTGCGCATCCTCGCCCTGACCCTCTTCGTCCTGGCCCTGGCCCGGCCCCTGTCGAGCCACACCATCAAGCACACCGAGAAGGTCGAGGGCATCGACATCATGATCGCCCTGGACGTGTCGCTGTCCATGCAGGACCGGGACCTGTCCGGGGGCCGGTTTGGCAGCGGAAAGAACCGGCTGGACGTGGCCAAGGAGGTCCTGGACTCATTCATCAACCGGCGGAAGAACGACCGGATCGGCCTGGTGCTCTTCGGCAAGGAGGCCTACTCCTGGTGCCCGCCCACCCTGGACTACGGGGCCCTGCGCACCCTGCTGTCGGAGGTCCGCCTGGGAGTCATCGACGGCCGGGCCACGGCCATCGGCGATGCTCTGGGCACGTCCATCAATCGGCTGCGCCGCTCCAAGGCCACCTCCAAGGTGATCATCCTGCTCACCGACGGGGACGACAACTCCAAGAACCAGTCCGTGACGCCCAACCAGGCGGCCAACTTTGCCGCCACCTTCAAGATCAAGGTCTTCACCATCCTCATGGGTCGCCACGGCAAGCGGGGATGGTGGGGGGGGCGGCGGTTCCGCGTCAACCCCCGCCTCCTGGAGGAGATCGCCGCCCTCACCGGCGGAACGCCATACCTGGCCACGGACGGCAAGGCCCTCAAGGAGCGGTTCCAGCGGATCCTCAACAGCCTCAAAAAGGACAAGCGGGAGCGGGTGGAGTCCATCCCCGATCAGCACTACCGGGCCTTTTTGCTGCCCGGACTGTTCCTGCTGGCCCTGGAGCTGCTCCTGGGCTTCACGGTGCTCAGGAGGTTCCCATAGATGCCTGACCGGCTGGCCAACTTCCCACCGAACGAGCCCTGGTGGCACGTGGTCCTGGCCATCGCCGTGGTGGTGGCGGTGATCGTGGGCTACATCGTCACCGCCGCCCTGCGCCAGCGGCGGCTCCAGCGGATGGGCCACCTGCCCCAGCTTCAGCGCATGATCCACTCCTACTCCGGCGTGCTGGGAGTGGTCCGTCCCGTCCTGGTGAGCCTGGCGCTGGGCCTGGTCCTGGTCGCCTGGTGGCGACCCCAGTACGCCGGCAAGGCGCGGATGGTCAAGGAGCGGGGCATCGACCTGGTGATCGTGCTGGACTACTCCAAGTCCATGTACGCCCGTGACATCCCCTTGTCCCGAATCCAGCGGGCCAAGCAGGAGCTGTCGCGGCTGCTCGAGCGGCTGCACGGCACCCGGGTGGGGCTCGTGCTCTTCGCAGGGTCTGTCAAGGAGATGCCGGTCACCACGGACTACGGCGCCATCAAGCTGTTCTGGGGCGACATGACGCCCAACGACATGCCCGTGGGGGGCACCGCCGTTGGCCTGGCCCTGACCTCCGGCGTGCGGCTGCTCAAGCGCGTGCGAGGCAAGGGGAAGCCGCGGGATCAGGTGATCCTGCTCATCACCGACGGCGAGGACCATCAGTCCGAGCCCATCAAGGCCGCCAAGATGGCCAAGAAGCTGGGCATCCGCATCTACACCCTGGGCATCGGCTCGCCCATCGGCGAGCTCATCCCCGAGGTCCTCGAGGACGGCAAGCAGGCGGGGTACGTCAAGTACGATGGCAAGTTCGTCACCACCAAGCTGGACCCGAAGAACCTGATGAAGATCGCCCGCATCACCAGCGGCAAGTACATCCAGGCCACGGCGGCGCGGTTCGGCGTGGATCGTTTTCTCAAAGAGATCGACAAGCTGCAAAAGGCCGAGACGAAGAAGCGCATCAAGCGGGACTACCGGGACAGCTACGAGGTGCTGGTGCTCGGAGCCCTGTTGCTGCTGCTGCTGGAGGCAACCCTGGGCTCGAGGCGGTGGTCTCTGCGGGGTAGGCCCGCGACCCCACCCCTGGTCCGGAACGGAGGCCAAAAGCCGAAGAAGCGGACCCATGCGGAGGCAGGGCCGCGGCGTGCGAAGGACTCTTCATGATGATATGCTGGCAACGGCTCCAGAGGGTGAAACGATGAGGAGAGGTCGGAACAAGATGGTGTTGGTCAGAGCGGCGGCCCTGTCCCTGGGCGCGGCGGCGCTCCTGTCGACGGGCTGGCAGGTGTTCAAGAAGCCGGATCCGGACGTGCGGCGGGGCAACCAGCTGATCCGCAAGAACAAGCCCACCGAGGCGCTCGAGGCCTACCAGAAGGCGGAGAAGCGCCTGGGGAGGCGCCACCGCCTGGACTACAACCGGGGCCTGGCTCACTTCGGCAAGGGCGAGCTCAAAAAGGCCAAGGATGCCTTCCTGTCGGCCACCGGGGCCACCGACCAGCGGCTGCGCAAGCAGGCCTTCTACAACCTGGCCAACACCCTCTTCCGCCTGGCAGAGCCCACCCTCGGCCAGGCCCGGAAGGCGGCCCTTGGCGTGAAGAACGCCGAGGCGGCCATCGCCCAGTACTCGGGGGAGGCCCAGAAGCAGCAGCGCTGCAAGGCCATGGCCGCGGCCGCCAAGGCCTTCAAGGCCGCCATGGAGGCGAATCAGGCCGTCATCGCCGGCTTCACCGAAGCGCGCAACGAGTACCGCCTGGTGCTGTTGCGCGACCCGAAGCACTTCGACGCCAAGTGGAACATGGAGCTCGGCCTGCGCCACATGGGCGGCGCCAGGTTGGCCAACAAGCACCTCGCGGATCGGGCCAAGGACCTCGCCGAGCGCTTCAAGAAGGAGTGCAAGCCGCCCGACGACAAGAAGAACAAAGACAAAAAGAACAAAGACAAGCAAAACAAAGACAAGCAGAACAAAGACAAGCAAAACAAAGACAAGCAAAACAAAGACAAGCAGAACAAAGACAAGCAAAACAAAGACAAGCAAAACAAAGACAAGCAAAACAAAGACAAGCAGAACAAAGACAAGCAGAACAAAGACAAGCAGAACGACCCCAAGGACCCCCAACAGAAGCCGCTGTCCAAAGAGGACATCGCCAAGCGGAAGGCGGCCAAGCAGCTGGACCGGCTGGAGCGGAAGCAGCGCGACCGGGACCGCCGAAGGGATCGCTCGCGCACCACGCGCCGTCCACTCAAGGACTGGTAGGACTTGCCCACCGTGCAGAAATCCCTGGTGGCCCTCGTGCCAGCGCTCCTGGCGCTCACGGCGGCCCCCCCCGCGACCCGGGCCCGGACGGGGCGCCCCGAGGTCACCGTCACAATGACCGCGAGCCCCACAAAGGCCAAGGTGGGGGATCAGCTCACCCTGACCATCCGGGTCTCCATCAACCAACGCCTCGCCCGGCGGCCGCGGTTCTTCACCATGCCGCGGCCCAACTACGACCTCCAGATCCCAGCGAATCTCAGCAAGGACTTCGTGGTGATGCGGTCGGCGCCCTACCAGGTCAACAACCTCGCCGGCACCCACCAGTCCTACCGCTGTGACTACAACTACGCCGTCAGCCCCCGGCGGGCTGGACGGATCCTCATCCAGCCGGCGCGGCTGGTGTTCAAGGGTCGGACCTACTCGTCGCGCTCGGTGGTGGTGAACGTGACCATGGGGCCCGCGCCGCCCCCCTCGCTCCCAGGTCAGGTGCCCAACCTCACCGGGGACGAGGATCTCTTCGTCCACGCCGTGGCCAACAAGCTCAAGGCCTATGTGGGCGAGCAGGTGACCGTCACCTGGTACCTGTACTACAAGTCCCCGGTGGCCCGGCAGGCGTCCATCGCGACGCACCCCAGCACCGACGACTTCTTCTCCGAGGACATTCCCTTTCGCGTGCGCACTTCCACCCACACCACCATCAAGGGACAGGTCTTCACGGTGACGCCCGTGCTCCGAAGGGCGCTCTTCCCCCTCAAGGCCGGACGGCTCCGGGTGGGGACCCTCGGGGTGGAGGCCTACCTGGACTACTACCAGAAGGTGCTTCGAAGATCGGCCCAGGTGTCCATCGAAGCCCTGCGCCTGCCGACGCAGAACGTGCCCGCCGGATTCCATCCCAAGAACGTCGGCCAGTTCAAGGTGACCGCCGAGGTGGGCCAGCCCCGCATCGACGCGCGCAGCGCCACCTCCCTGAAGGTCACCGTCCACGGCACGGGCTTCATCCAGGGCCTCAAGGTGGACCGCATCAAGCAGATCCCCGGCTTCAAGGTCCGCTTCGCCGGACAGAAGACCGAGATGTCGGGCGGCGTGCAGCTCGGCGGCAAGCACATCCACGAGTACGTGCTCATCCCCACGGCGGTGGGCGTCCAGAAAGTGCCCCCCATCTGCTTTCCGCACTTCGATCCCAAGCGCGCGCGCTATGTCACCGACGCCTGCTCAGGGGCGCAGGACGTGACGGTCACGGGCAACCTGGCCGGCGCCGTGGGCTCGACCCTGGCGGGCGCCGGCAAGGACAACGAGCTTCGTCGCAGGCTCAAGCCCATTCTCCAGGCGAGCCATCTGCGAAACCGCACCACCTGGCGCCTGCACAAGACGTCGTGGCTGCTATGGCTGCTGTGCCTGGCGCCGCTGCTGGTCCTGGTGACCACGGTGCTGATCCGGGTGATCCGCTCCATGGACCGGGACACGGACTCCCGCCGCCGTCGCCAGGCCCGGGGCCACGCCCGCAGGCGGCTCCGCCTGGCGGCGAGCTACCTCAGGGACAGCGACCGCGTGAGCTTCTTCACCGAGATCGCGAGCGTCATCCAGGAGCTGTTAACTGCCCGATTGGGCGTGCGCGTCCAGGGGATCACCACCACGGAGCTCGAGACGCTCCTGGAGGCAAGCGACATGGCGCCCGCCCTGCGGGACCGGCTGCTCGGGGACCTGGAGGTGTGCGACTTCGCGCGGTTCGCGCCTGCCGCGGCCGACGAGGCCGAGATGCAAGACGTGCTAACGCGCACGCGGAAGCTCATCCGCGAAGTGGAACGGGCCCGGCTCAAGCGGATCTCCGAACCCGCACCCGAGGCCTCGATGGAGGTGGTCTCATGAGCCGGACCTCGTGGATCATGGTCCTGGCCCTGGGGCTGGTGACGGGCCTGGGGACCAGCGGCGTCGCCCGGGCCGGCGCCACGGAGGATCGCCTGTTTCGGGAGGCGAACACGGCCTACACCCGGGGCAAGTATGCCGAGGCCCGCCAACGCTACGAGCAGATCGTGCTGCGGGGCCTTTCCGACGAGCGGCTGTACTACAACCTGGGCAACACCTACTTCCGGCAGGGGCAGCTCGGGCGGGCCATCTGGGCCTACGAAAAGGCCCTCGGCCTGGCCCCCGGGCACACCGAGGCGAAGCACAACCTGACCCTCGCCCGGGACACCGTCAAGAGCCGCGTGCACGACAAGGTCATCGGCGTCGGGCGACCCGGGCGCTGGACCCGCCTGGTGAAGCACTTCTCGGTGACCTCGGCTGCCCTGTGGTTCTTCGCTCTGTGGTACCTGGCCTTCGGCCTCGGGGTGACGGTGCTCCTGCTGCGCCCCGGCGTCCTGAGGGCTTCGCTCATCGGCCTGACGGTGCTGGTCTTGGGGCTGTCCCTCTTCTTCGGCCGGCTCTACTACGCTCGGATCCAGGTCGCCGACGGACTGCGCCACGCCATCGTGCTCGACGACAAGGTGCCGGTGAGGGAGGGCCCCCAGGCCATCACGAACAAGTCCTTCGACGTCCACGCCGGGCTGAAGGTACAGATCGCCGTGCGGGAAGACCAGTGGGTCAAGATCCGCCTCGCCAACGGGCTCGAGGGCTGGGTCCGATCCACCTCTGTCGGAGAGCTGTGATGCCAGGTCTGATGCGAGGTGTAGGCCGAGCCCTGACACCCAGCTCGGTGGCGCTCACCCTGGCGCTGACCCCGGCCGCCCCCGCGGCGCAAGCCCAGCCCGCAGCGCGGGCCCAACCCACGGCGCCGCGACCCACCACCGAAGCGCCGGCCAGACCCCGGGCAGGGGTCCCCGCGTCCCGCCCTGGGGGCAAGACCTCCGAGCCACGGCGCAGGTCGACGCGGCCGGTGGAGCGCCGGGCCGAGCCCCCCGCCCCGACGCGGCGTCGGACCCTGCGCGAGCGCGCCGCCGATGGAGCCGCCCCAAAAGACGATCCGGGCCAGGAGGACGCCGTGCCGCCCCTGGACACCGATCCCTTCCGGCCGCCCAAGGGCAGTGATCGCGCGCCGGTCAAGGCCCAAAAGCACCGCCCCTGGTTCGTGCGCCCCTCGGTGGTCTTCGTGGCGCGCCTTTCGAAAAACCGCGACTTCATGCCCCAGGAGGGCTTCGGGTTCGGCGTCCAGGTGGGCGCCACCCTGGGCCGCTCCACCCTGCGGCTGTCTTTGGCCGCGGGGTACCACTTCTACCGGCTGGCGCGGACCCTCGACATCGTCGTCAACGATCCACAGCTGACCTCCTGCACCGCCATCCGGACCCTGGGGTATCACCTGGTGACCGGCTCGGCCCAAGCCCTGGCCAGCTTCTCCAAGGTGGCTCTCTGGGCAGGCCTGCGGGGCGGCTTCGCCCACGCCCAGCTCAAGACCCCCACCCCGACCTGCGGTACCGACGACGGCAGCCTTTCCACCGGCGCCCTGGGCCCCGAGATCGGCGTCGGCTACACCCTCCGCCCGGACCTCCACATCGGCGTGACCCTCGCCTACCTGCACTTCTTCTCCGACAAGGTCTACACCTCGGTCGAAGGCACCTCCCACCGGTACTTCTACGACATGATCACCGCCGGCGCCGCGCTGACCCTGCGATTCTGACGCACCACCCCCCCTGACACGGCGCACCGCCCCCCCAGACACGGCGGCCCTGGGATCTCAAAAAAACTGAGCCGTCGCGATCCGAAATCATGACGTCTTTCGCTCGCGCCGGGGGATTGAGCCCTGGCTCAGACGGGGCGTTGGTCCACGGCTCCTGTTGACGCGTCGACGCCCGTGGGGTGGCGCTTCGTGCTGCGACGAAGACACCATGCACGAGCTGGCAACCATCACCGACATCGACCTCCTCAGAGCCCGCGTGGTCTCCCTCCTCACTGTCGGCTGACTCGCACAGCCGCCGATCTCCGCTTCATCCAGATCGGGCGCCGGTCACTTCGCCGCCTGGGGAGGGCCCAGCCAGAAGCCCTTTCCCCGACGGGCAAAGGCCTGCGGGGCCACCTGTTTCCAGCGGCTGTCCGGGGACACCGCCAGGGCGCCGCGGGCCGGGTCGAGGCGCACCTCGGCCACGACCACCCGGTCCGCGGGCGCGTTGACCGCCAGGACGTGCAGAAGAGACAGCAGCTCGTCGTCGGAGGCCCGGCAACCGCACTTCAGCAGCGCGGCAGGGAGCTTGTCGCGGAGCGCGGTGAGCCGCGCCTTGGGGAGGGCTCCTGCCTGGGCCTCCCACACCGCCAGGGCCGAAGGACAGGGCTTCAAGGCCTTGACCATCAGCTCGTGCAGCCGGGCGCCCCGCTTCTGTCGGGTCAGCTTCCCCAGCTCGCCGCGCAGCTTCGTGATCCGGGCGGTGCGCCCCACCGCCGGGGGCTGTGACGGCGAGGCCGGGCGGCCGAGCAACCCCGCGCGCCGATAGCCCGCCGCCCAGACCGCCGCCAGGACCTGGGAGACGGTCGCCACCGGGGTGTCGGGCGAGATGGCCAGGTAGAGGAAGTCGTCCTGCCAGTCGCCGATGTCGCCTCCCTGCGCCTTGCGCGCCCGGTAGAGCCGGGCGGTGTCCCGGCGGGTCTTCTGCAGCCTCTGGCGCAGGTCTGCCAGGTCCTTTGGGCGCCGGATCCCGAACCTCCTCTCGAGGCGGAGAGAGGCGATCTTGCCCGCGATCCGGACCACGGGGGCCCGGGCCCGCTCAGTGGCTTTCACCCGGGGCAGCCGGGCCTCGACCAGCGGCCAGGCGCGCGGGCGGGAGACGCCCACAGCGCCGTACCGAGACGCCTGGACCAGCCGCGTGAGCTGCTTTTGGTACCGGGCCCGGGCGTTTTTTGCACAACGATTTCGATTGCAGCCGCCGACCCCGCATAGCGGGACCGCGACGACGATCGCCCAGAGAATCCGCATCGGCCAACCTCCTGATGAAACCGAATGGTCGAACTGCACGTACCGGAAATCCCGAACCACCTGAGCCCTGGTGGGTGCCTCGGCCACGGGGGCATAGGTGAGCAGCCGCTCCGTGCGCAGGCCTCCGCGCAGGCGGCCACGCCATCTGACCAGCCGTCACAGATGCCCACCCCGAGATCCACCCGGTCGGCCTCGTGGTCCGGTGTGATGCGGCGCACGGTCACCGGCGCCACCACCCAGTAGTCGCCCGTGGCAAAGGTCCCTGCGCAGTGATCCCCGTCCAGCTCCCTGGTGATCCCGTGCTGCTCGATGCGATCCACGATCAGTGGACAGCGCCCGTTGTCGTTCATGCCGCCCGCAGAGTCGTCCTGACAGCCACTGCTCGCCACTCCGCCCACCAGGCCGAGCAGCACCGCCCACCGGGCCACGGACGATTCGGTCATCCCATGCAAGGTGGTCACCCCCTTCCACCTCCAGCGTACCCGATCCCGGCGCGTAACAAGCTTCACCCGCGAGTTTGCTTCCAAGATCGAGTATCCGGGAGTCGTGGGGGGAGGTCAATGGTCGTGCGGGGGACGTGTCGCTGAGGCGCGTGGGGACATCGGAGCCGTTGGAGGGCGGTTGGGGGCGCACGAGTCATGGCGTCGGGACGTGTGGGTGTCTCCCGAAAAAGCGTGGGGGGTGGCTACTCGTCGGTCGACAGCACCTCCCACCGGTGTGTCTACGACATGATCACCGCCGACGCCGCGCGGACCCTGCGATTCTGACGCACCGCCCTCCCTGACACGGCGCACCGCCCTCCCTGACACGGCGGCCCTGGGATCTCAGGAGAAACTGAGCCAGCGTGGGCCGGCTCTGGTGCACGCAGCACGTGTCCATTCGGGGAGCGTGCATAAGCGAATGGGGCCGATCACATTCACTTGGCTACACCGCTGCCCTCACCGGTCCGTCCTCAGCCCTGCGACGGCTGGGCCGACGCCAGAACGCGGTCGTTCCACACTGTCTAACGACCGGTTCGAAAGCCTGGTGCAAGCACGCTGTTGCGGCATGCTGCGGCTTTTCTCCTCGCTCCCTCGGTCGCCGTAGTTCACTACGACTCGGTCGGTCGCGCCGGGAGCGCTCGCAGCCCACTCGCAACAGTGCGATTTCCCTACGGCTTCAAACCGGTCGCCGTTCTAGGGAGCCACCCACTTTGCGCTCCATGGCTTCACCTTGGGATTGAGCAGCACCATGTAGCGGTCTCCTCTCCCTTTGCAGGACTTGATCCGGTAGGTGCCTTTGATGCTGGAAACGCTGCCGAAGGTGCCTTTGACGAAGGTCCGTTTCTTCTTCTCGGGATTCCCCAGGACGAAGCCGCCGTTGGTGTCGACGGTGATCCGCCCGGACTCCACGATGCATGTCTGGCGGCCGAAGCCGGCTGGCGCTTCCAGGCGAAATCCCTGAAGCTCTCCCTTGACTACCGTGAAGGTGACCTTGGGTCGGCCCTCCCATCGCCCCGCCTTGGGTTTCGGCTTCGCCGGCTGGTCCTTGCAGCCACTGTAGAACGCCAGCCCACACAGGATCACCAGCGGCCGGCACCGGCGTAGCACCTCGGCCCCGCGAACCTTGTGCCTCCATGTGGACAGATTGATCTCGTTGACGCGCATGAGCGTCCCCTCCTCGTCGGCTGCGCCGACCACGGTCACGTGGCGGCAGGTTTGTTTGGCTACGGCGTCCTCACGCAGCGGAAACCCAGGCCCGGGGTAGAACCCGAGTTGCCCACGCGTTCTACGGTGCGCACCTCGTTCGATGAGCTCACAAAGGCTCCACCGCGTGCTACACCGGTGCCGACCCCCGTGCTCGTGTTGAGCGGATCGACGCAGGGAGAGCCGCAGCTCGCATAGAAGGTCTCGTCATACCAGTCCCGGACCCATTCCCACACGTTTCCAGCCATGTGCAGCAGCCCATGGGGCGATTCCCCGGCGGACTGGTGTCCCACCTCCCAGGTCCCTGGGCCGGAGCTCGTCGGTACCAGGTTGCAGCCGAAAAGCCCCGCTCCAGGCGAGTATCGCCAGTTGCATTCATCGCAATCGTTGGGCGGATTGTTGCCCCAGGGATAGACGCGTTGATCGATGCCCCGTGCTGCGAATTCCCACTGGGCCTCGGTGGGCAGATCCCCACCCACCCAGCCTTGACAGTAGGCCCGCGCGTCGCTGTGGGCCACACAATTGACGGGGTGCAGCTCCCGGCTGGCGGGACCGGTGGTCCAGTTGCACCAGGGGTCAGTCGTCGACGGCACGGTGCACACGCCTGCTTCGACACAAGCGCGGTAGTCCATCACCGGCAACTCGGTGGTTTGAATGCAGTAGGCCGACAGTGTCACCGGGTGTCGCGGTGACTCGTCCGTGTTGCCGACCCAGCAAGCGTCGCCCAGATCACACCCCATCTCAAACGTCGTTGCTGCCATGTGGATCCAGCCCTGGGGACAGCCGCTGGCCTGGCAGGCGCCGGTGATCCCCACGCCGGCGGATGAGTCGTCGCAGTCGTCTCCCAGCGTGCAGTTGGGGCCGTATCCATCCCCATCGCCGTCCTGGCAGCAGGTGCTGGTGTCGAGATTGCAGCCGGTGCAGCTCACGACACCGCCGCCCGGCAGCCCGTAGGAATCGCAGGTCGCCGTGGCGGGCACCGTGCCATCGCAGGTTTCAGAGGTCTCCACCACACCGTTGCCGCACTGAGCGCTGCAGCCGGTCACGTCCAGGTCGCAGCTCGCCGTGCACGCCAGCCCCGTAGGGTTTACGAATCCGAAATCCGCACAGGTGAGCATATTGAGGTTCTGTCCGTCGCACGCCTCGCCCGTGTCGACAACGCCGTCACCACAGCGGGCGGGCTCGCAACTCGACCGGCAAGCGTTGGGCGTCGTGTCGCTGTTACCCAGGCCGTCGTCGCAAAGCTCTTCGTGGGGCGTCGCATCGTCGACCACGCCGTCACCACAGTCCGGCAGCACACAGGACTCCCGGCAGCGATTCGGCATCGTGTCCGAGTTCTGAGCGCCCTCGTCGCACGCCTCACCCGGATCCAGGGTGCCATTTCCGCAGAGCGTGACGCAGCGCAGGCTGTTCGCGTCGCACACGCCACTGTCGCAGTCCGTTCCGTCTTCGCAACGCGCCCCGTCGGGGCAGGTCTCACAGTCCGCGCCACCGCAGTCCACGTCGGCTTCGTCGCCGTTTTGCACGGAGTCGTAGCATGTGGGATCACCTTCGGGAACACAAAGGGCGCCGACAAAGCGATAGTTTGGCTCGCAGTCGCACATGGCCAGGTCCTGCACCACCGTGCAGACGCCGTGCTCCCCGCAGTCGATGCCCTTGCAGGGGTCACCGACCGAGTCGTCACAGGACGCCGTTAGCAGAACCCCGATGCCGAGAACAAAAAAGCAGCGATGCATTACCTACCTCCAATGGGTACTGGCCGTTCAGGGTCGGTGGCAGAGCACGCCTTCCCTCACATGGTCGCCCTCGTCGAAAATCCGCCAGTGGGCCGAGGTATACACTTCACCGTTGTGGCAGAACTCCCCCCGCTGTGTGCCCCGGTTGATGCAGTCCTGCTGAATGCTCACCTTGAGGCGGACGTCCCCACCGACCAGCGACGCCAATCGTTCGTGCCGATACACGACGGTTTCGTCCAGCAGCCGCCCCTCCACCCGAAGGATCGCCAGCTTGTCGAAATGTGCGCCCGGCTCCACCGCGATGGAAATGGGCAGCGCTATGGGCCGGGGCTCCTCCGCAGTCGTGGCATCCTCCACCAGCGGAAGCGACACCACCAGGGGATCACACAGCTCGGTGCCACTGGCCGTTGCCGAGGCCGTGATGGAAACCACGAGGCGGTCCATGTGCGCCGCCGGGTCGAAGCCCGGGGATTCGACGACGACCACCACCCGGTTCACGGGCTGCTCGCACCCCGCCATGAGCACGACCATCAACAACGCAGTGGCCCACGGCGGGACAGCCCACGCCGAAAGGCGATTGCGAACCCGGTCATTTGCACGTGACGTGATGATGCTCATTGCAAACCATAGGTGCGGTCGAATGCATCCTGCTGATGCGTGGACCGCCAGATGAGATAGCCCGCCGCGGCGCCGGCTCCGAGCACAACTGCCCCCACCACGCTCCAGAACCACGCCTTGCGATAGAAGGGCGTGGCCCTCGTCGTGCGAACCGGTGGAATTCCGGCGCTGGTCGGACGCGTTCGGCGGGCGAGGAAGCGCCGGAGCTGGATCGCGGGCTCCAGCTTGACGCGCTCGCTTTTCTGTTGGCCCTCTCGCAGGAGCACGGCCATGGTGCGCGGTTGGTGGCCCGGGGCGGACAAATACAGGCGGTGGATACCAGCCGGCAGGCACAAGGAGACGGGCAAGCGTCGAGGCCGTCCGCCGTTCACCTTGATCAGCGCGCCCCGTACCGTTGTCGAGATGGTGAGCCGCGCGAGCCGCATGCGCTTTTTGAGCGTGATGGGAAGCGTGAGCCGCTGGCCGGGTTTGAGGCGAACGGTACCCGTGTGCGGGTTGCAGCCCTTGCGCCGCACGACCACCCGATGGGATCCCGGGTTCAGCAGCACGGGTTGCACCAGCGGCGCCTTGCCGCGCCGGACGGCGTCAATCCACACCGTGGCGCCTGCAGGACTGACGCGTAGCAGCAGTCGGCCCAGCTTGGTGCGCATGTGATTCATCAGCGACCGCACCCGCGTTATGCGCTGGGGCTTGACCCGGCGCCCACCCTGCTTCAGATAGCGGGCGAAGGACTCGATGGACTCGTTGTATTGCCCCAGAGCGCGCTGGCACATGGCGATGTTGAACATGACCACGACCTTGGGACGCAGCCCATAGGACGCGCGGAAGCGATGCAGCGCGAGACGGTAGTTCTTGGCGGCAAAGGCGCGGGTGCCCTGAAAAAAGAGCGCACGGGCCCTGCCGCCCTTACCACCGGGGGCCGCGAACGCCGGTTGCGGCGCCCCCCACACTGCCGCCACCAGGCAAAGGGCCAGCAAGCGGCTCGCCCACCGTCGGGATGTCTCAAGGGTTGTCATAGTCTGAATCCACGTACGTCCCATCCCGGCCCATGATCACCATGTTCGGTCGTGGGCGTGCCCGGCGTCGCGGGCGCCGCATCCTCGTTGGCTCTGGGCTCGCGCGTCGTGGTTGCTTGCGTTTTGCTTTCGATGACAGCGTGGGCCTGGCAGGCGGTCGCTCCACCGAAGCCCAACGCTGCATCTCGAGCCTGACCTCTCGAGATCGGTCCGGTGTCACCACCGAAGAGGTGGGTACGAAGCCCGGTGCCGTTGCCCGGTAACGCAGCGGCGTGACCGATCGACGCACGGACGCTTGGCTGCCTCGTACCCGCTGCCCATCGAGCTCCAGCATGCCCCCGGACGGTAGGCCGACGAAACGAAGGGTCACGCGCTCGTCGCGGCGAAGGGTTGCGTCGAACCGCTCAGACGCGCTGGCTGCGGGGGCCATACCTTTTTTGTCGGGCTCGGCATCACCGCTGCCGTACCGCTGAAAATACGACCAAGGTTTTGCCAGTAGCAGCACAGCGGCGCCCACCCCGACCACCACCCCGAGTATCAGCAGCCTCGACCAGATCCGACGATGGCCGCCCAGCGACCGCTCCTGGCTCAGAGTGAGTGGTTTGGCGTCATCGGTGGCTTGCAGCGAAACGGATGTGGGAAAGACCTCTGCGGAGAGGTCCGCCTGGGTGGCGTAGGGCGGCAAGCACAGCCCGGTGTTGCGCGCGCCGTCCAGCAGCGCGATTCGGAAGTCCTTCGCGGTCCGAAATCGCTGCTGAGGCGATTTGTGCATCGCCTCTAGGATCACCCGCTCCATCTCCGGTGAGATCTCCGGATTCACCGATCGCGGGGGCGGAAAGGGCTCGGTGGCCATCTTTACGATGAGCTGGTTGTAGCTGTCGGCGTCGTAGGGATAGGTCCCCGTCAATAGCTCGTAGAGCAGCACCCCGATGGAATAGATATCGGTGCGGTGATCGACGGTTTTTGCGCCCTGCGCTTGCTCGACCGACATGTAGTAGGGCGTGCCCACCACCATGCCCGTCGCCGTGAGCGCGCTCATCTGCGGCGCAGCCGCACCGATGATCTTGGAAATGCCGAAGTCGAGTATCTTGACGAAGTCGGCCCGGTCTCCAACCTGCGTCAGGAAGATGTTCTCGGGCTTGAGATCCCGATGAACGATGCCGGCTTCGTGGGCTCGTTCCAAGGCATTGAGCGCCTGGGCGATGATGTCCAGAACCCTCGCGATGGGCAGCAACCCCTCGGTGTCGGCCACCTCATCGGCCAAGGTGCGCCCGTCCAGCAGCGGCATCACCATGTACGGCATGTCGCTCTGGGTGCGCCCCACATCGGTGACCTCACAGATGTTGTCATGCCCCAATCGACCGGCGATCTGGGCCTCCTGATAGAACCGATTCACTGCTTGAGGATTGGCGGCGTACTGGGGATGCAGAAACTTCACCGCCACCCGGTGGCCAATGAACTGATGACGGGCCTCGTAGACCGCTCCCATGCCCCCTTCACCGATAAGACGGACCACAGCGTACTTGCCGTCGAGCACCTCACCAACCATGGACATGGGATCAGGGTAGAAGCCGGTACCTGCCCTGTCAATCGTGTCGGAAGAATCGCGCATCGCGTATGCCAAAGATGAGTGCATGTGAACTACTTGGCCTGAATCGCGCATTCGTGTCTTGAGCACCACACCGCGGCAGCGGAGTAAGCAAGCGCTGGGCCAACCCAGGAGCCTGCGTTGGATGCTCGGGAGTATGCTCCATGAATACGGACGGTTAGTCGGACAATGAGCGACTGTACACTCCGAAAAGGACGTGGGCGGTCAGCGGCGGCCTTTGACGTGAGCTCGCTTTTTCTGGTACCTGGTTGCCAAACAGGGATCTAATTGATCCCCGTTGGTACTCTGAGCGATCAGTAGGAGCGACTGTAGCCAGGAACCGAATGTCCGAGTCCAAGCGCACAACGCATCTCACCTCCGAGACGGGAGCCGGTTTTTTTGCTTCCGATCCGACGCCCGGGGTTCTGTTGGCCCATGCGCCCCCGCAGGCATCCCCTGCGGATCGGGTCCGGATACTGCCGGAGGGCGTCACCTTGGGCCGAGGCGAGCAGACCAAGTGGCGTTTGCAGGACAGTCGCCTCTCCAAGCTGCACGCCACCGTACGTCTGCAGAACCAGTCGGTCTGGTTGTCGGATCTGGGAAGTACGAACGGGACCTACGTCAACGGTGCTCGACTGGGTGGTGAGGCCGTGCTCCTGCGCAGTGGGGATGTGGTGCGTTGCGGGAACTGTGTCTTCGTGGTGTGCGATGATCTCATGGGGTTTTTGATCCAGCCAGCGGATTCCCAGCCGCCCGGGCTGACCGGTCCCTTTTACGCGCCCGTGATTCTGTCTCAGCTCGCCGAGGCCGCCGTCGTGGGGCGGCATGTGCTGTTGAGCGGTGAGTCTGGATCCGGCAAGGAGTTGGCGGCACGACTGCTTTCGCAACAACTGGCAGCGGACGAAGGCAATCGCCTCATCGCGCACAACTGCGCACGTTTTTCCAGCGAGGAAGAGGCCGTGAGCGCCTTGTTTGGCGTGAGCTCGAATGCATTCACCGGTGTCCGGGCGCGCACGGGGCTCTTGGAGCAAGCGGCGAACGGGGTGCTCTTCCTCGACGAGGTTCACGTGCTCCCGGTGCGCGTGCAGCGGTCATTGCTTCGCTTCATGGAGGATGGGGTATTTGCGCGCGTCGGGGAGCCAGCCACACGACCGCTGCAGGTGAAGCTGATCCTCGGTACCAACTTCGACGTGGACGTCGCTATCAGTGAGGGGCTCATCGCCTTCGACCTGGCCAATCGCTTGCAAAGAGTGCACGTGCCAGCGCTGAACCAGCGGCGGGCCGATGTGCCAGCCATCTTCATTGCCCAACTCCGACAGGTCGCGCAGCAGCGTGGTCTGGACGACGATGCGCTCGTGTCCACGCTCCGCTCGGAGCACCTCGAAGCACTCTGTCTGGTGGACTACTCCCAGGTCAACGTACGCGCATTGATTCACCTCGCCGAAGCCTACGCTGCCCGGGTCGCGGTCCGTTCCACCGAGCCGCAGCGAGCCCTGGGGAGCCTGCTCGCCGAGCAGTACCCCAACAATCCCGTCGTCCGTCGCGCGCGCGGGAACCTGGAGCCGGCTCCCGACGACGAGGAGCGCCCATCGGGTTGGTCACACTATCAGCGACATCGCGCGGTGATTATCGAGACCTACCGCTCGTCTGGCCACAATCTCTCCGCCACGGTGCGATTGCTTCAGCGCCAGTCCATTCGCACCAGTCGTCGGTGGCTGGCCAAATACCTGGTTGAGTGGGGAGAGCGGTGACGGGTTATCCGTACGACGGCGATCCACCTGCCAGCGAAAAACTCTCCAACTAGGCCCCGTCGAAAAAGAACCCGATGTTGCTGACGCAACATCGGGACTGATCCGGGGGCCTACGGGCCCCCTCGGACAGGGATCCGGAGGACCGGATCCGAGCATAACGTTGGCGATCTGCTGTCCAACGATCGGGGACCACCCCAACGAGCATCATACTACTGCTGAGGTTTTCGGAGAACTTCTGCGGGGCAGGGGAGTCCAATGGCCAACGATCGCGTTGGACGGTACTGGTGTCAGTTGATGTGGGGTAGCTGCTACGCTGCGCGGATAGGAGTGAAACCATGGTGAAAGCCGGGGCGGATTCACCCCCCGTGGGACGGCGATTCGTGCTCATCGTGGTGCTGGTCAGCCTCGCCTTGTCCGCCCCGATGCTGGCGGCGGGCTACTGGATGGACGACTACTACTTTGGCAGTGAGCTGACGACGCTGGACAAGCCCTTTGGCCTCTACGACTTCGGTGACAAGCTGCACACCGCGCAGATCGCGCCGTGGTGGGCTTCTCCCGAGTTTCGGATCAGCTTCTTTCGACCGTTGAGCAGCGCCACGCTCTATCTGGACTTTTTCGTGTGGCGGGGCAACGCCACCCTGGCGCATCTGCACTCGGCCCTGTGGTTCGTGCTGCTGCTGCTCGGGGCGCTGCGGCTGCTGCAGCGGCTGCTGCCCCCGCGGCAGACGCGCTGGGCGGCGGTGATCTTTGCGGTGAGCGCCTGCCACGCCTTCACCGTGGGGTGGATCGCCGCCCGGCACGCCGCCCTGGGGGGCGCGATCGCCGCGTGGTCCCTGTTCTTCTATTTCGCCTGGCGACAGGAGGGCGCGCGCAAAAACGCTGTCTTCTCACTGGCGCTTTATGTGCTGGGGCTGCTCGCCTCGGAGACGGCCCTGGCCGTGGCCGCCCTGGTGGTGGCCTACGAGCTGGTGGGTGCCCAGGGCGCCTGGCGTGCGCGCCTCGCCGCCGCGGCGCCGTATGTGGGGCTCGGCCTGGTGTACGTCTTGTTCTACAAGCTTGCCGGCTACGGTGCCTACGGCTCGGGGGTGTACGCCGATCCTTCGGTGCACCCGGGCCGCTTCCTGGGCGCGCTCCCCGGCAAGACAGTGTCCATGATAGCCACCTATCTGTTTGGCGTGCCCACCTCGCTGTCGTACATGCCCGGCATGGAGCACATCCCCGTGGTGCTCGGGACCTTCGCCCTGGTGCTGCTCGGCGTGGGCGTCGCCGTGACCTGGCGACACCTGTCACCGGACCTGCGTCGCCAGGCCCGATGGCTCGGGCTCGGCTGCCTGCTCGCCCTGGCTCCCGGTCTGGCGGCCCTCCCCCAGGGCCGCAGCGCAGCGATGTCCTTTTGCGCCTTCTCCGCTCTGGCCGGCCTCGTGGTGGCCGGCCTCTTCGCCGCACGGCCGGCCTGGCCCGGTCGGCTGCTTCCCCTGGGCACGGCGCTGCTGCTCTGTCTGGGCCTGGTCGTGACTTCCCCGCTGCTGCGCCTCGCCCTGGGCGGTGTGGGGCTCAAGGGGGGCCAGGATGAGGTCAAGCTCGCAACCAGGTCCCCGCTCCGCTGCGCGCGCGGCGCCCGTGTGTTCATGCTCAACGGGGGGCTCCTGTTCTCCATCAAGACCCCCTTCGTCGTGGCCCACCACCGCGGCAGGTTTTTCCGGGGCTGGCACCAGCTCACCGAGCCGGGCAACGACATCAAGGTCCAGCGTACGGGCAAAAACACCCTGGTCGTCTCTGGCGGCGACGAGCCCGTGATCAACCCCTTCGTGCTGCGGCTCATGCGCCCGCACGAGGATCTCAAGGCTGGCCGGGTGGTCAATCGACCCTACCTTCAGAGCAAGGTGCTCGCCGCCAAGGCGGGCCACCCCACCCGCGTGCGCTTCACCATCCCGCACCTGGACGACCCCCAGCGCGTCTGTCTGCTGCGCTTCGACACCAAAGAGGGGCTGCTCCAGCCCGTCGACCTGAAGGTGGGGGCCAAGCCGCTCACCATCAAGTGGCACCGCCCGCAGTAGCACCGCCCCAGCGCCGGGCCCCACTACAGTCGGGGGTCGCCGCGGGCCGGGTCGAGGCGCACTTCGGCCACGACCACCCGGTCCGCGGGTGCGGTGACCGCCAGGACGTGCAGAAGAGACAACAGCTCGTCGTCGGAGGCCCGGCCACCGCACTTCAGCAGCGCGGCAGGGAGCTTGTCGCGAAGCGCGGTGAGCCGCGCCTTGGGGAGGGCTCCTGCCTGGGCCTCCCACACCGCCAGGGCCGAAGGACAGGGCCTCAAGGCCTTGACCATCAGCTCGTGCAGCCGGGCGCCCCGCTTCTGTCGGGTCAGCTTCCCCAGGTCGCCGCGCAGCTTCGTGATCCGGGAGGTGCGCCCCACCGCCGGGGGCTGTGACGGCGAGGCCGGGCGTTTTTCGCACGGAGTTGTTTCCATTGGAACCTACACGACATACGAGCGCTTTCTTCGAAGCGCCTGCTCGCGTTCGGCGCAGAAGGGACAGATCGGAGTCTTGATCCGATCAGCGATTGTCGCTTCCCATACATGGCTCAAATGACTCTTACACCTCCACCACGCCGCATCTTCACTGTCAACCCGGACACTCCACGGGATCGCGGTGGGGTTTTTGAACGGGTGCCATTCTGCGGCGAGGTCCGGATAGCTGCTCCTCAGGAGGGTCGAGCGCGTGCTACGTGAGATACCACAGTACGGGCATCCACTCCCCGATTCCGTGCGGTGCTGAACCGACTCCCTCCAGGAGTGCTTTGGGTCCTTCAAGCACTGCCAAGCCGCTCTCAACCGGCTGTCCGGACGGATCTCATCGGGGCACCGCGCACCGTTCTTGTATGGGTGCCACTCAGCCGCGACTTTGGGAAATCGCCCCAGGAGCGACTCGCTCACCGTGACCCGTTCATCGTCGCAGAACAGGCAACCAACCCCTTTCACCGTCCGGCTGTACGGTGTCGCTTGCCACACGTGCTCTGGGCTCTCGCGGCACTGCCACCAGGCGGCCTGCTTGCTGTTTGCCTCGACAGTATCTGGTGAACGCCCCTGGTTCCTACTCGGGTGCCACTCCGCAGCGATGTCGGGGAACAGCGAGGAGATTGATGTTGGATACACAACCGATCGACCACTGCACATCGGGCAGCAGTCACGGCCCCGTCTGCGAGCGGCCAGGGAGGCCTTCCAGAAATGCTCGCTATTCAGGCTGCACCTCCACCAGACCTGCCTCGAATCGTCCAAGCTGATCTGGTCCAGGCGCAACTCACCATTCTTGGAGGGATGAAACTCCGCCAACAGGTCGCGCAATTGCGCGGCCTCCAGCAAAGCCTTTTGCTGTCGCCCCTTGTCGCATGTTGGGCAATCTGGCTGCCAGGGCACCCGATACCGCAGGGAAGCCTGCCACTGGTGATTGGGGTCCCTGTGGCAACGCCACCAGACCTGGGCCTTGCTGAGCAGCGGCATGTCCTCCAGGTTGATGCTGAAGTTCTTTGCCCGATCCCATTGGAACACGATCTCAGGGCGAATCCAAACCATGGACTCGCCAAGTGTGTGGTGTTCAGGATCTCGCTCGCTATGACGGAAGGAAACATCGTAGATGGGGACCCTCTCCGTACCTTGGCGCAGGAGCTTCCCACGTTCAATAAGCTGCCCGATGGAGTACCGCACCTCGTTCGCACTGAGACCGACGCCACACTCGATCGACGATGTCCGGGACCAGGGACGCACAACGAGAAACGCCTGGATAGCCAGCCGGCTCCATCCAAGTTCTTGCTTGGTTCGATTTCTTCTCCGCGTGCGCATGGTTTCTGCTTATCCCTGAAACACAACTACAATACCACCGGCACCGAAGTGGTAGAAAGGCTGGCTGGATCCGCCAGACCATACCGTCCGCATCGATCGGCTTGCAAGGCGATCGGGCTGTGGTATTGGGCAGGCCATGGAACGCAACCCACGAAGGACGAGGGGAACCGAGTTCGTTTCCGGGTGATTGCCCTGGTCGTGCTCGCCAGGAACGGTGCAAGGAAAAAGGGGGCTTCGAGCGCTCCAACCTGCACATCACCGGACGCTCTCGTTGTCGTCATTCCCGCGGATGCGGAAAATCAGGGGCTTGCGATGAGGAAGCGGACATCTGCGAGTGAGTGGATTCCCTCATCCGAGGGTGTTGAAAAAGGGGACTGGTGTGGGGGACTGGGATGAGAACTTCACTCCACCGGCGCCCTGGGCCCCGAGGTCGGCGTCGGCTATGCCCTCCGCTCGGACCTCCACATCGGCGTGACCCTCGCCTACCTGCACTTCTTCTCCGACAAGGCCTACTCGTCGGTCGACAGCACCTCCCACCGGTGTTTCTACGACATGATCACCGCCGGCGCCGCGCGGACCCTGCGATTCTGACGCACCGCCCTCCCTGACACGGCGGCCCTGGGATCTCAAAAAACTGAGCCGACGTCATCCGAAATCATGACGTTTTTCGCTCGCGTTGATGGATCTGACGCTGGCACAGCGCTTGCAGAACCGGGACGGGATCGAAACGAAACTTCGCCATTGAGGAGAGCGCAATGATAGATACGCGTACCCATAGAATTCACAAGCAGGCTGTTTGGCTGGTCGCCACGGTGGCCCTGGTCTGGGTCGCCTGCGACGCCGGCGGCGTGAGCGGCGACAACCGGGACACCCACTGCGACGACGGCACCACGCCCACCTGCGAGATGGTGCCCCCCACCTGCCAGAGCTACGAGATCCTGGCTCACCAGAACGACTGCTACGTCTGCGTGGACCCCGACACCTGCGAGCCCTGGGGAGGCAACCACTGCACCGGCGACGCCGACTGCGCCGAAGGACAGTGGTGCGATCCCTGCGGCTCCAGCTCCTGCCCCATGTGCGCCGACTGCGTGGCGGCCTGTATGCCGCACAACTGCCCCTCCGACGGCCCGGCCGTGTGCTACATGGAGCGGCCCGAGTGCGGCGAGTACGGCGTGGCCGTCGTCGCCGACGGCTGCTGGGTCTGCGTGGACGTGCAGACCTGCGAGCCCGTGCGCGACGATCACTGCGACGACGGCACCGAGCCCCTGTGCAACATGATCCCCCCCGTCTGCGCCGTCGACGAAATCCTCGCCCACCAGAACCAGTGCTACGTCTGCGTCAACCCCGGCACCTGCCAACCCTGGGGTGAGCCGGGCTGTGCCCAGGACCAGGACTGCGGCGAGGCCGACTACTGCGACCCCTGCGCGTCCTCCTCCTGCCCCGAGTGCGACGACTGCGTGGCCGCCTGCGCGCCCCACGGCTGCCCCACCGAGACCGACCTACTGTGCTTCGGCATCCGGCCCGAGTGCGGCGAAAACGGCGTGGCCGTCATCGAGAGCGGCTGCTGGGTCTGCAAGGACCTGCAGACCTGCGGCGAAGCGCGCGACGACCAGTGCGACGACGGCACCGAGCCCATTTGCGCCATGATCCCCCCCGTCTGCCTCGAAGACGAGATCCTCGCCCACCAGAACCAGTGCTACGTCTGCGTCAACCCGGCCACCTGCCATCCCTGGGGGGTGCCCGGCTGCACCGTGGACGCCGACTGCGCGGCCGTCGACGCCTGTGACCCCTGCGGATCCAGCTCCTGCCCCGGCTGCGAGGACTGCGTGCCTGCCTGCCTCCCCCACGGCTGCCCCACCGAGCCCGAGGCCCAGTGCTACATGGTCCGCCCCGACTGCGAGGCCGGCGAGGTGGCCGTGGTGCAGAACGCCTGCTGGGTCTGCGTGGACGAGATCACCTGTCAATGACGCTCACCAAAGGCTGGGCCCGCCCGCTGCTCCGCGTCGTCTGATCCCTGGTACAATAGGCCCGGGCCCGGAATTTTCGGTCGGGTCCAGGCGTCCATCTTGAAGATGACGGTTCACCCACACAGGCGATTGGCTCCACGGCTCGTGCCGGGTCTGGGCGCAGCGCTGGGCGCAGCGTTGATCCTGAGCGCTGCGGCCGCGGACGTGCAGGCCGCTCCTCGCAAGCCTTCGGCGCCCCGACTGCGCAAGGTCGTGGGGGGCAAGGGATCCCAGGTTCACCCAGCAGCGGCGCGCCTGGCCACCGGAACGCTGCTGCTGGCCTTCGAACGGATCTTCACGGCCCACCGGCGAAGGGCGTACGTCCAACGACGCCGCCCCACGTTCGGCTGGAGCTGGGCTCGGGCCCTGCCCCTGGCCAAGGGGGACTTCACCCAGCGCGACCCGACCCTGGTGGTTCGAAAAAAGGACGAGGTGCTGCTCTACGTCCAGGTGGGCGATCTCCGGCGACGGCGGGCAGCGGTCAGGGTGTACCGCTCCACGGGCGACACCCTGCGATGGAAGGACGCTGGCCGGCTCAAGCTCCGCCTCTCGGCGGCGACAAGGAACCTGGCCCTCACCCAACCCCACGCCGCCCCGGACGGGGCCGGCGGGGTGCTGCTCACCGTGACCCGGCGCTTTGCCGGCAAGGCAAACGGCTGCCACCTGGCACGGTCCGCCGACGGCCTCCGCTTCGGCCCCCTGCGCCGCATCGGCGGCGGCCATCGCTGCCGGGTGGTGTCGGTGGCGCCCCGCCAGCTGGTGCTCACCTACCAGACCCGCGCCCGTCGTCGCCTGCCCTGGCGCAGCTACTTTCGGCACAGCGCCGACGGCGGCAAGACCTGGGCCGCGGCCAGGCCCGTGTCCGCCCTTCACTCCACCTCGGAGGTGCACACCCTGGTGGAGCCGGGGGGCGCGCTGCACTTCGTGTTCGTCGTGACCCTCGGCCGGGGCAGCGCCATCCAGTCCAGCACCTGGATCGGAACGAAGGTGGTGGAGCGACGGCTCAGCCGGCCGTCTCGACGTCGGGACATCACCCCCTTCGCCCTGTACACCCCGTTGCAGAGCCGAGTCTACTTCGCGCGTGAGCTACAGCCCCTGGACTTCGACATCCTGAGCCTCCCCCTGGGTCCCCGCAGACCGCCAAAAAACCCGGCGAAAGGGCGAAAAAAGCGCCCCTGAGCCCCGGCGTTGACAGTCCACCGGTGATCGGCCTAAACTCCCGATCCGCATAGAAATCCAATCCCCGGACCGGCGTGAGAGCACGTCACTAGGTGAGCGTCATGGCGACCCAAAAATGCATCGTCAAAGCCCGACCCGAAAAGGGCGGTCTCGAGTTCCAGGAGCGGGACATCCCCGAGCCCGGGTTCGGCGAGATCCTCATCAAGAACCGGGCCGCGGCCATCTGCGGAACGGACCTGCACATCTACAACTGGGACGCCTGGTCCCAGAGCCGCGTGAGCCTGCCCTGCATCCTGGGCCACGAGTTCGGCGGCGACGTGGTGGAGGTGGGCCCCGGGGTCAAGCACGTAAAAGTGGGCGACTTCGTCACTGGCGAGGGGCACCTGACCTGCGGCTTCTGCCGGAACTGCCGCCTGGGCGACGGCCACGTGTGCGAGGACTGGAAGGGCATCGGCTACGACACCGACGGTTGCTTCCGGGAGTACATGACCCACCCGGAGATGAACACGGTGATCAACGACCCGGACCTGGACCCGGCCTTCGCCGCCATCCAGGATCCGCTGGGCAACGCCATCCACACGGTGTTCGCCGCCGACTGCGTGGCTACCCGGGTGGCGGTGTTCGGCCTCGGCCCGGTGGGCGTCCTGGCCGTGGCGGTGTGCAAGGCCATCGGCGCGGCCCAGATCTTCGCCGTGGGTCGACGCAACCCGTACCGCATCGACCTGGCCAAGCAGCTGGGAGCGCACCACGCCATAGGCTCGGCAGAGGTGGACCCCGTCGAGTACATCATGGAGCACACCGACGGAAAGGGCGTGGACGTGGTGCTGGAGATCTCCGGCAACCCCAAGGCGGTGCAGGATGGCCTCCACAGCCTGCGCATGGGCGGGGACATCGTGCTCATCGGCACCTCCAACGATCCCTCCACGATCGACCTGGCCAAGGACGTGGTGTTCCGGTCGATCCACATGCACGGGGTCACCGGACGCAAGCTCTGGCACACCTGGGACAAGATGAAGGGCCTGCTCGCCTCGGGGAGCCTGAACGTCGAGCCCGTCATCACCCATCGCTTCCCCTTCGCCGACTACGAGAAGGGCTTCGAGCTCATGAACACCGGCAACTGCGGCAAGGTTGTCCTGGAATTCTAGGAGGAGAAACCATGTACGGCAAGCTCAAACAGATCCTGCAGAAAGAGCTGCAGTCCATCGAAGAGGCCGGCCTGTGGAAGGCCGAACGCATCATCCTTTCCCCCCAGAGATCAAAGATCAAGGTGGGCTCCGGCGAGGTGCTGAACTTCTGCGCCAACAACTACCTGGGCCTGTCGGACAACGCCGACCTGGTGGCCTCGGCCAAGGCGGCCCTGGACAAGTACGCCTTCGGTATGAGCTCGGTGAGGTTCATCTGCGGCACCCTGGACGTGCACAAGGAGCTCGAGCAGAAGGTCGCCAAGTTCCTGGGCACCGAGGACACGATCCTGTACTCGAGCTGCTTCGACGCCAACGGCGGCCTCTTCGAAACGCTGCTCAACAAAGAGGACGCGATCATCTCGGACTCGCTCAACCACGCCTCGGTCATCGACGGGGTCCGGCTGTGCAAGGCGGCGCGGTACCGCTACGCCAACAACGACATGGCGGACCTGGAGGCCAAGCTCAAGGAGGCCGACGCGGCCGGCGCACGGGTGAAGATGATCGCCACCGACGGCGTCTTCTCCATGGACGGCATCATCGCCAACCTCGCCGGCATCTGCGATCTCGCCGACAAGTACGACGCCCTGGTCATGGTGGACGACTCCCACGCCACGGGCTTTGTGGGCAAGACCGGCCGCGGGTCACACGAGCACAACGACGTCATGGGACGGGTGGACATCATCACCTCCACCCTGGGCAAGGCCTTGGGCGGCGCCTCGGGCGGCTTCACCACCGGGCGCAAGGAGATCATCGCCATGCTCCGGCAGCGGAGCCGGCCCTACCTCTTCTCCAACACCCTGGCGCCGGTGATCACACACACCACCTTGCGTGTGCTCGAGAAGCTGAGCGAGACCACCGCCCTGCGGGACAAGCTCATGGACAACGCGGCCCACTTCCGCAAAAGAATGGCCGCCGCGGGCTTCGACCTGGCCGGGGCGGACCACGCCATCGTGCCCGTCATGCTCGGGGACGCCAGGCTGGCCAACGACATGGCCGACGACATGCTCGCCGAGGGCATCTACGTCATCGGCTTCTCCTTCCCGGTGGTCCCCAAGGGCCAGGCCCGCATCCGCGTTCAGCTCTCCGCCGCCCACACCACCGAGCAGATCGACCGCACCGTGGACGCCTTCATCAAGGTGGGCAAAAAGCACGGCGTGATCTCTTAGCGTCCGTCGCAAATTCCTTGGTCAGTGCAGGACGTCAAGGCGCCCGGCTCGCGAGGCGCGACGAGGCGCATCGGGCTGTACGTAACCGACGAGCGACAAAGCCAGGCGGGCGCCTCAACGTCCTGCATCGTCTACTTGTTTTGCGACGGACGCTTAGGCCCCCACCGATCACGGAGCCCAGTAACGGAGGCGGGGGCGTAGTCGAAAGGAGCGGCAAGCGCAGCTCGACAGTAGCGAACGCAGTGAGCGAATGGCTGTTCGAAGCACGACGCCCCCTCGCGGAGCTCCTGGCCGGAGCGACCCCAAACGGGCGCTACAGGTAGCCCCGATCCCAGGGAACCGCGCCCGTGTCCCCTCCACAGTGTCCACTTCACAGTGTCCACTCCACAGTGTCCACTCCACACCGTTGACCTCACCGGACCCCTGTCCGTATAATTCGCATCATGCGTATTCACATCGCCGTCGCTGTAGCTGTGTTGATGTTGATCGGGGCCGCCCCGGCCCAGGCGCAGAAAAAGGTCCGAAAGCGAGGCTACGGCGCTGTCGTGGTGGTCTCGTCGGGCAAGGCCTGGAAGATGGCCTCCGGCATCCTCGAGGCGGTGGAGAGCGACCCCCACGGCATGACCACTCGCCGCATCGGGGTCGAGCGGGACAACCCCCAGGAGGACCCGATGTTTCTGCGGACCCTGCTCGGGCAGATCCGCAAGGCCCGGCGGGCCATCTTCAAGCTCCGGCTCAAACCCGCCATCCGGCGCCTGGAGCGGGTCCTCTCCAAGATCAAGTCGGTGATCCTCAAAGACGGCGTCGCCCCCGGGCTGCTGCGACGCTACATGCAGGCCTACAACTACCTGGGCGCCGCCTACCAGCTCGACGCCAACAACATCGCCGCCGAAGCGGCCTTCCGCATCGTCCTGTCCATCGACCCCGAGCGCAAGCTCAAGGCCAAGTTCTTCACCGCAGAGGTGATCGCCAGCTTCAACAGGCTCAAGGGAATCCTGCGCAAGAACGGGATCTTGCGGATCAACACCGACAAGCCGTCCCTGGTGATCGTCGACGGTCGCCTTCGGGGCGTGGCCCCGATGGTGGTCAGGGGGCTGCACACCGGGAACCACGTCGTGGAGCTGAGGCGCCTGGGCTACCTGCGCATCACCCGCATCGTGACCGTCGACCCGCAGACCGGCGGCACGCTCAAGGCACGGGTGGTCAAGGACCTGGGCAAGACAGCCCTGCGCAAACAGATGAGCGCGGTGGAGAAGGCGCTCCGGCGGAGCAAGCGGCCCGTCGCGGCCGTGGCCAAGCTGGCCGCCATGCTGCACGTCAACCAGCTCATGGTGTGCCGCGCCAGCCTCGACGACGGCGAGGCCAGCCTCTTCGACGCCGACACAAAGAAGTTCATCAAGCGCGTGCGCCGGATCTCCGCGCTGCCCGGAACGCCGCCTGCAGCCAACATCGCGTCGGCCCTCAAGCAGCGCTCGCCGGTGCTCGACCTGCAGGGCGGGCCGGCGGCGTCCGGGGGCTCCTGCGAGGACAACGACGACTGCACCGACGGGTACTGCCTGTCCGGGCGATGCGTCTCGGAGACGCCCATCTACAAGAAGTGGTGGTTCTGGACGCTCATCGGCGTGGCCGTGGGCGCCGTGGCCGGCGGCGCCGCCATCCTCGGCACCATGCCCCAGCGCCCCACCATCCAGATCACAGTCGGCGGACGCTAGACAGGGTCACATCGGTTGTGAGACTTGTCCGGCCTGTCTAGTTCTACGCCCCGGAAGTTCGTTCCGGGTTTCGCAGACTCCGAACGTCGATGGCTGCGTTGCTCCTCAGTTGAATACTCCCGGTATGCGCCTTCGTCGCGCCTTGCCCTCGCCGCC
>Ga0272441_10000629_pt1 | contig 79103 bp, 84 predicted proteins | sample SSMProp6N_FD_193582 | JGI IMG/M metagenome (GOLD analysis project Ga0272441, IMG submission 193582) | Marine sediment archaeal communities from Little Sippewissett salt marsh, Falmouth, MA, United States - SSM-Prop-6N | ecosystem: Environmental > Aquatic > Marine > Wetlands > Sediment ...
TTCAAGCCGCTTCAGGAAAAATCGAATCCGTGATCCGCAGGGTGATGGATTTTTCAAGGCCCAGTGCGCCCCGATTGGTCTTAACGGACATAAATCAGCCCATAGAAGAGGCGATCAAACTGACTGCCGTGACCCTGCGCAAAAGCGGAATTAAAATCGATACCGCACTGGCTCAGGATCTTCCAACAAGCCTAATGGATCCGCACATGATCGAAGAGGTGATCGTGAACCTGATCACCAATGCCGCAGATGCCATGAAAAACCTGGCGACAGGCAAAAGGGTACGGATAACGTCATCAGTACAGAACAAGCAGATTCTCGTGACAGTTTACGATTCAGGTCCGGGGGTACCCCTAGGACTACGAGATAAGATATTTGATCCCTTCTATACCACAAAACCGGATAGCACCGGTATTGGTCTCAGTCTCTGCGGCCGGATCATTGCCGATCATGGCGGCTCCATAAGTCTACATACCAGTCAATGGGGGGGCGGCGAATTTGTGATGCGGCTTCCCGTAAATTCAGGTGAAAAACAAAGATGATTCGATACGCCATTTACGTCATTGATGATGAACAGACCATTCGTGAAGGTATTCAGATGTCGCTTGAGGAGGACTACAAGGTATCGGTGTATTCCGAGGCGGAAACCGCCATTGATGCCATGGACGCAGATCTACCGGACTTGGTGCTCTTGGACATCGGGCTGCCGGGCATGAATGGCATTGAAGCCCTCGCTGAAATCAAGCGCCTGTCGCCTGACATTCTGGTAATTATGATCACCGCCTTCGAAGACATTAATACCGTGATTTCGGCCATGAAGCTGGGCGCATTCGATTATGTGGTAAAGCCCCTTCACATGGATGGCTTGGCGGTGACCATACAAAATGCGCTTGAAACCATTAGACTTAAGAAAGAAGTTCAGGCACTCCAAGAGAAATACTTAAAGGAGAGTGTTCCCTGTTTTATCGGTGAAAGCAATACGATTCAAGATATAATGAATTTTATTAGGAAGGTGGCCCAAAGTCCCGACACCCCCATTCTCATTCTGGGGGAGACGGGTACCGGCAAGGAGCTGATCGCCAGCGCGATCCATTACCGGAGCCCCAATTTCAAAGGTCCCTTCATGCCGGTAAACTGTGCTGCCATCCCCAAGGATCTTGTCGAGAGCGAACTCTTCGGCTATGAAAAGGGGGCTTTTAGCGGCGCGCGGGTTTCGGGTAAGAAAGGCTTGATTGAAGAAGCCGCCGGCGGGACCCTGTTTCTGGATGAGGTGGGCGACCTAAGCCTGGATGCCCAGGCAAAGCTTCTGCGTTTTCTTGAAGAGGGTGAGTTTTATCGCATCGGGGGAACCAAAAAAATACAGATCCAAACCAGGCTGGTTTCGGCCACAAATAAAGACCTGGAGAACATGATGGCCGACGAGCTGTTTAGAAAAGATCTCTATTTCCGATTGGGTGTTATTAAAGTGCAGATCCCCTCCTTAAATGATCGCGCGGATGATATCCTTCTACTTGCCAAGCACTTTATGTTCGAGTTTAGTAGCAAGTTCGAAAAGACATTCAACAGCCTATCTCCTCAGGCTGAAAAGGCCTTGACTATGCACAAATGGACTGGCCATGTTCGTGAATTAAAAAACATGATTGAAAGAGGGGTTCTCATTGGCAGGGGACCGCAATTGGACGTTGCGGATCTTGGTTTGACCACCATGCCCGAGGCGACGGAGTCGGGCAAAAAGGCAAATCAACCGGTTTTTCCGCCTCTTTCAGCTGAAGGCATCGACCTTTCCGCCGCCATGGAGTCCATGGAAAAAACATACATTGAAGAGGCCCTCAAATTGGCCGATGGTAATGAAAGCAAAGCGGCCAGACTCCTTAAAATTAATCATCATACCTTTCGTTATCGCCGAAAAAAATTATTTTCAGCATAATTTCCGTTCAGCCGTTGCATGTTTCTTAAAATACCTTCGTAATTCCAGCCGTATGTTCCTTTCGCCACATCTTTTTTACGCAGGGATAGGATTTTTATAGATTCTTGCGGTTTCGAAATTTTGCGAAACCTGGATTCTAAATTCTTCAAAAAACTTCCTCCGCCACCGACAGACAAACTCGCTCTATCAATTCTAAGTAGCTAAAATAAATACCTTTATAAAAATAAACAGCAGGTGGCATCTATTTTGCTCTGTGATGGTTAGAGTACTTGTCCGAAAGATGTTCGTTTTGCGCTTTTCATAATATCCATGCCTCCGGGGCGGTCATCAAGAGATGGTGGTCTTCCACCTTGGCATACGGGGTCAAACAAAATTTTAAAATCAAAGATAAAAGGAGAGCTGAAAAATGAAGATTAGAATCAGTTCAACAGGAAGAGATTCAAATACGCCAGAGGATAATATGCCGGACGTTTGATGTTAAGTTCAGGAAAGTAGATATGATTATCAGTGTAGCAAGCGGTAAAGGCGGAACGGGCAAGACCAGTTTGATTGCCGCCTTTGCCTCTTTGGCTGAAAGCAAGGTCCTCTGTGATGGCGATGTGGATGCGGCCGATCTTCACCTGATTATGCACCCGGAAATTACACAACGCCATGATTTTGTATCAGGTCAAACAGCATCAATAGACCAGAGTAAATGCACCCAGTGCGGTCTGTGCAGGGAGTTGTGCCGGTGGGAGGCCATCAACGCGGATTTCGCAGTAGACCCCATTGGGTGTGAAGGGTGCGGTGTTTGCTATTATTTATGCCCCGATGCGGCCATCAATTTTCCTTTAAATACCTGTGGCGAATGGTTTATTTCAGAAACCCGCTTCGGTCTGCTGGCGCATGCCAGACTCGGCATTGCCGAAGAAAACTCCGGCAAACTGGTCACCTTGATCCGGCAGGAGGGTAAAAAGATTGCCGAAGAGCAAAATTTGGATCTATTGCTCACCGACGGACCGCCTGGTGTGGGTTGCCCTGTAATCGCCTCTCTCGGTGGAGCCACGGCAGTACTGATCGTAACCGAGCCGACCTTATCCGGACGGCACGATATGGAGCGGGTAGCCGAATTGGCTGCCTTTTTTAAAGTCCCGGCTATGATCTGCATAAATAAGTTCGATTTTAATCCCGCTGAAGGACAAGCCATTGAAGCTTTTGCAGAAGAGAAAGACATAAGCGTGGTAGGAAGGGTCCCCTTTGACCCCACCTTTACCAGGGCCATGATTGATGGCAAAAACATTGTGGAGTTTGACAGTACTTCCGAAGGCGGTAGAGCGGTCACCGCCATATGGGAAAACCTGATCCAGAGATTTTAGCAATGATGGACCTGTTTAGTAAGTTAAAAAAAATGAAGATACTGCTGATAGACGATGATGAATGGATCAGGAACTCTATGATCCTGTTTTTTGAAACCGAAGGGTGTCAATTGCTTGCCCTCGAAACTGCAGAAGAGGCAATAGAAGCACTCGAGCAGCAGCACTATGACATCATCATCACCGACTACCGGTTACCAGGAATGGATGGGCTGCAATTTCTCAACCGAGTTCAAAGCTTGTATCCCGATGCTCTGAAGATGCTCATTACGGCCTATAGGAGTCCGGAAGTTGTGTCAGCGGCGATCAAGGCAGGCATCCATGATTTCATCGAAAAACCGTTTACATCCGAAACCATTGAAGACTCTCTTTCCCGGTTAATTGCAGTGCATGAACAAAAATAACAGTGATTCAGCTTGTCGACCAAAAACTCATGGCAGCAAAGATTGTAAAGACTAAGGGTGTTTTACGATAAAATCCGGGTAGAGGAACCCGAATTTGAAGACATGTCGGTATCGACGGTTATTTACGTGGGTTATCCGGCGGAGCAGATCCTAAGGCAAGCCGATAAGCTGGAGTGCGATGTCATTGTCATGGGAACCCATGGCAAAGGCTTGTTTAGTACGACTTTCCTCGGCAGTGTCGCCAAAAAAGTGTTACGGAGAACACGAAAACCGGTTTTTATCATCCCTTTGCCGAAAGAGGAATCCGATCTGACCTACCATGACATTTGATGGCGTCCTACAAAGTCCTACCTACTGCGTTGTAGTGATTTTTCCGACCCTCGGCATAAGTGTTTGCCGATTATTACCTGTTTCTTACCGGATGGGCGTGGTAAGGTCCCAAAAATTTTGTAATAACCGGTATTGAAATGAACTGGGCACCGATAAAGAAGTCTTTAGATACAGGGGTCTTTCAACCCCATCTGCTGGAATATGAAAAAACCTGCGCCGGTTTCACCTGGGATAAATTCCGCTATGAGTTGGACGGCCTGCCGGGCGGTAGGGGCCTGAACATTGCCCACGAAGCGGCCGACCATCACGCCGCCGGGCCGCGCTGCGATCATCCGGCCATTCGATGGCTGGACCAGGATGGAACGGTGTTGGTTTTGACCTATGCTGATCTCAGGGAGCAAACCAACCGGTTTGCCAACGTGCTTTCCTGGTTGGGTGTGAACAAAGGCGAACGGGTGTTCACCCTTACAGGAAGAGTCCCCGAGCTTTATATTGCAGCCCTCGGCGCATGGAAGCAGACCGCCGTTTTTTGCCCTCTATTTTCGGCCTTTGGCCCGGAGCCCATCTGCCAGCGATTACGCAAGGGCGATGCCAAAGCCCTGGTGACCACCACGCGGCTGTACCGGCAAAAAGTCGCTGACCTGCGGGAGCACTTGCCGCAACTTACCCATGTCCTTTTGACGGACGCTGAGAACGACCTAAGCGGAGGTGCCTTGTCGCTACCCCAATGCATGGCACAAGCATCCGGCAAGTTTGTGATCCCGCCCACCGACCCGGAAGATATGGCAATTTTGCATTTCACCAGCGGCACCACGGGAATGCCAAAGGCAGCGATTCATGTGCATGAAGCTGTTCTTACCCATAACATGACAGGTAAGTACGTGTTGGATTTTCATCCTGAAGATGTGTTCTGGTGTACGGCGGATCCCGGCTGGGTGACCGGGACCTCTTACGGTATCATCGCGCCCCTGGTCCACGGTGTTACCAACATCATCGTGGAAGCCGATTTTGACGCTCAGCACTGGTGCCGCGTCCTGGAAAAGGAAAAAGTGACCATCTGGTACACCGCACCCACGGCTATCCGCAGGCTGATGCGCTTGGGCATCGAACCGCGCAAACAATACGACCTGCGTCACTTGCGCCTCATTCACAGCGTCGGTGAACCGCTCAACCCCGAAGCTGTCGTGTGGGGGCAACAGGCCCTGGGCTTGCCGATTCACGACAACTGGTGGCAGACCGAAACCGGTGGCATCATGATCGCCAATTTCCCGGCTGTCGATATCCGGCCCGGCTCCATGGGACTTACCTTGCCCGGTGTCGAAGCGGCCATTGTTCGCCGCGTGAACCCAAAAACCATCGAGGTGATAAAGGAGCCTGACGTCTTGGGCGAACTGGCGCTCAAGCCCGGCTGGCCCTCCATGTTTCGGGGCTATTTGCACGATGATCAGCGATATAAAAAGTGTTTTGAGGACGGCTGGTACATCACCGGTGACATGGCCCGACGGGATGCGGATGGTTACTTCTGGTTTATCGGGCGCGCCGACGACATTATAAATACCTCGGGGCATATGGTGGGTCCATTTGAAGTGGAGAGTGCTCTAATGGAACATCCGGCGGTGGCTGAGGCCGGCGTTATCGGCAAGCCTCACCCGATGATCGGGGAGCTTGTCAAGGCCTTCGTAGCTCTTAGACCGGGTTCAACGCCAGGTGAGAAGCTGCGTCTGGAGCTTATCGGTTTTGCCCGCAGGAAGCTAGGATCGGCGGTAGCGCCCAAAGAGATCGAGTTTCAGGATAAGCTGCCCAAGAATAAAGCCGGCAAAATCATGCGGCGGCTGCTAAAAGCCCATGAACTTGGAATAACCGAGGGCGACACATCGACCCTTGATACCGCCGAGGATTAGGCACTTAAAAATTTTGAATAGTGAATGGTGAATGTTGAATTAAAGTATTTTATCATTCGCATAATGGAGTGAAGTGATGACGGTCCGTAATCTTAATTTCATGTTCAACCCCTCGGCGGTCGCGTTGGTGGGAGCGAGTCAGAAACCGGGTTCCATAGGGGCTGTGCTTGCTCGGAATCTGGTGAGTGCCGGTTTTAAAGGTGAGATTTTTCCTGTTAATCCGAAATACAAAACCATTGAAGGGCTTCCGGCCTATCCCGATGTGAATAGCCTGCCCGAAGCTCCGGATCTTGCCGTGATTGCTACACCGCCGGATTCCGTTCCGGAACTGATAGCCGAGTTCGGCAAGCGGGGTACCCGGGCGGCGGTGGTTATCACGGCCGGATTCGGCGAAGGCGGCAGCGAAAAAGGAGAAAAGCTGTGCGCCCAAATGCGCGACTCGGCCTGCCTCCATCTGCTACGCATCGTGGGTCCCAACTGCCTGGGGATAATGGTGCCCGGGGTTGGTCTTAATGCGAGTTTTGGTCATGTTCAGCCGCTTCGCGGAAATATCGCGTTTGTCGCCCAGTCGGGAGCGGTTCAGACTTCAGTGCTTGACTGGGCAACATCGAAGGGAATCGGGTTTTCGCATTTTGTGTCCGTGGGCGATATGTCTGATGTCGATTTCGGCGATATGCTCGATTATCTGACCGCAGATTACAGTGCCAAAGCGATCCTGCTTTATATCGAGGCCGTCACCCATGCCCGCAAGTTCATGTCCGCAGCCCGGGCGGCAGCCCGGGTGAAACCGGTGATCGTGGTCAAGGCCGGCCGCCATTTAGAGGGCGCCCGGGCAGCTGCTTCTCATACCGGTGCCTTGGCCGGAGCCGATGCGGTTTACGATGCCGCCTTTCGCCGGGCCGGGATGCTGCGGGTGATGGATATGCAGGCTCTCTTTGATGCCGTGGAAACCTTGGCCATGGCCAATCGGTTTTCCGGAGATCACCTGGCCATTTTGACCAATGGCGGCGGTGTGGGTGTGCTGGCCACCGATGTTCTGATCGATAAAAAGGGGCGCTTGGCCGAGTTGTCTTCCGAAACCATGGCGCGCCTGAACAGCGTCCTTCCGCGTACCTGGTCACATAACAACCCGGTGGATATCATCGGCGATGCACCGCCGGGTCGCTATGTCGATGCGTTAAAGGCGCTTCTTGAAGATAAAGGGGTTGACGCCATTGTTGTGTTAAACTGCCCCACGGCAGTGGCATCGAGCACCGAGGCGGCCCGGGCGGTGGTTGACACGCTGAAAGAAAGCGGTTCAAAGGCAGATTCCAGGGGCCTTTTCACCAGCTGGCTGGGGATGGATTCCGCTCGCGAGGCCCGACAGCTATTTGCCGAAAACAGGATTCCGACCTATGAAACACCGGCCGAAGCGGTTCGTGGATTTATGCAGATTGTCCGCTACCGCCGCAGTCAGGAAACGCTAATGGAGACACCACCCAACATCCCGGAAGTTTTCGAGCCGGAAACGGAAAAGGCTCGCGGGATCGTTGGTAAAGCCTTGTCTGAGGGCCGCGTGTGGCTGACCGAAACCGAGGCAAAAGCCGTTCTGGCCGCTTACAAAATCCCGGCGGTCCGGACTTATGAAGCGGCCACAACAGAACAGGCCGCAGAGATTGCCGCCAGGCTGGGTGAACCCGTGGCATTAAAGATCCTATCCCCTGATATTACCCACAAGTCCGATGTGGGGGGTGTCGCCTTGGATCTGGCTTCTGAAGAATCGGTGCAAAAAACCGCCCAGGGCATGCTGGAGCGAATCCGGAAAATACTGCCCGAAGCCAGGATTTCAGGTTTTACCGTTCAGCCCATGATTCAGCGCCCCAATGCCCATGAACTGATTATCGGCATCAGCGATGACGTGCAGTTCGGCCCGGTGATTCTGTTCGGCCAGGGCGGTACGGCCGTGGAGATCATTGGAGATAAGGCCATTGCCCTGCCGCCGCTTAACATGCACCTGGCCCGCGAAGTGATGACCAATACGCGCGTATACCGCCTGCTTGAAGGTTACCGTGGCCGGCCGGCCGCTGACCTGGACAGCATTGCGCTAACCTTGGTCAAGGTTTCACAACTGGTCAGCGATATAGGAGATATCGCCGAACTGGACATCAATCCGCTGCTGGCTGACGAACAGGGGGTGCTGGCACTGGACGCACGCATTAAGGTGGTTAAATCGGATCTTCCCGCTACCCAGCGCCTGGCGATTCGTCCTTACCCAAAAGAGCTTGAGGAGATCCTTACACTTCCCGATGGCCAAACTTTGCTGCTTCGCCCCATACGGCCAGAAGACGAGCCTGCCCTTCAAGCGCTTTTCTCCAGACTTTCCATGGAGGAAATCCGTCTCCGTTTTCTGCACCCCATGAAAGTTTTACCACACAACCTGGCGGCGCGACTCACCCAGATTGACTATGACAGGGAGATGGCCCTGGTCCTCTGCGAGCCGACCCCTCAAAAAAAACCGGAGCTGTATGGCGGGGTGCGGTTTACGGCAGAGCCTGACGATAAGCGTGCTGAGTTTGCCGTCCTCCTGCGGCGCGATATGACCGGTATGGGGCTCGGGCCGATGCTAATGCGCCGCATTATCGATTACGCAAAGAACCGGGGTATCGGGGAGCTTTTCGGGGAGGTGTTGGCCGAGAATAAATCCATGCTGCGGCTCTGCAAAGCATTCGGCTTTACCCAAAGGCGCGACCCGGATGAGCCGGGGGTTATGCTTGTGTCACTGAGGCTGTGATGATCGAGGGATTTGAGAAAGGCTATGGGCCGGTTTTCGATTTCAAATACTCGATGCAACCCTTTAGCGTTGCCAGATTCGGGCAGTCTTCCTCGGGGATTTCCACTTTGAGCTCCTCTTGAAGCGCAACAGCGAAATTCATAAAATCCACAGAATCGAAATCGAACTGGTCGCGAAATCGGACGGCAGGATCGAGATTCTCAATATCAGCTTCCGGCGCAATCTTTCCGATAAGGTCCAGAGCAACTTCTTTGATTTGATCTTCGGTCAACATTTTTCCCACCGTTGTTTTGAGTTTTTTCTGTTCATGAAGTTATAAGCATCTCTTAAAACCATTACAACAGTCAGCGAATAAATTGGAGAATAAGCAGACTTTTTTGGTTCAATGGTCAATTTTGATGGTGTAAAATCCGAATTAGAAATTTTTCTAAAACATTATGGACAGGCAAAACTACAAGAATATGGGGATCGCTGTAATTACTTGAATTTATACAGTAATATAAGTTTTGCTTTTTGGCATATCTTGTGCATTAAGAAAAAGAGAATCGTTTTTACAGAAAGTTGAACAACTAACATGACGTTTTCATAAAAAAGGAGGTCATGATGTATAAAACCATCTTGGTCCCTTTGGATGGATCAAAACGAGCAGAGGCGATATTGCCCCATGTGGAAGAACTGGCTCTGCGGTTTGGCGCCAAAGTGATCTTTTTGCGAATTGAGGAGGATGTAATGATGCTGGGCTATGACGAGGTGGTTGATCTATCGGCATATCAACAGAATCGCGATCGACGCAAAAATGACGCAGGATCTTATTTGGCCGGTTTGGAGGGCGTATTGAAGGAGAAAAACATCAGCGCCAAAAGGATCGTCTCTTTCGGCTCTGTTGTGCAGTCAATTTTAGATACCGCCGAAAGGGAAGGTGCGGATCTTATCGCAATGGCCAGTCACGGCCGAAGCAGCCTCTCTCGGGTTTTTTATGGAAGCGTGGCCGCCGGTGTATTGCACCGTGTTGACCGACCCTTGCTGATCATCAGATCGAGGGGAGTCGAATAAATTAGGTTACAGGTATTTATTTCGGGAAAAGGCGTTTGTCTGGAGGCAAATCACAGGGCCACCGAAATGTTCGGGTATGATTATGACGAGTTAATAGGGATATTCGGATCAGATGTCATTGCACCGGAATCCAAAGAATTAGTACGACGCAATATAAAGGAATCTAATCAATGTGGTTGGGGAACGATTGGAAGAAATTGTCGAACATCTCCGAGTTGAAGCGGCGCTTAGAGAATCAGAAGAAAACCTTCGTTATCTGTCTTCGAGCCTCCTGAAAGCCCAGGAAAAAGAGCAACAGCGAATTTCCTTTGGATTGCACGATGAATTGGGGCAAGACCTCGCGGCCCTGATAATCCAGCAAAAGTCCATCGATAGCGGAACTGCCATGACGCGGGTGTAATGATATGTGGTCTCCAAGGAGGCCTTTGAGAAATACTATGAAGGAATCCATGTCTTATGAATCCATAACTGAAACCAGGGCGCACTGTAATCTTTGCCACCATCAGTGCAAGAGCCATGAAGGCAAGAGAGGTATTTGCGGTGTAGGGAAAACCGAAGCGAAACCCTTTACAGCCTTAAATATATTAATGAGAATTGGAGGGATCAGAAATGTTTAAGAAATTATTAGTTGCGACAGACATGTTGGAGGCTTGTGATGCAGCAGTGTTAACAGCTCTGGAATTAGCTAAGCAAAACAATGGTAAATTACAAATCCTTCATGTACTGGAATCCAGCTCCACGATATATCGTAATTTTGTAAAGCATTTCAGGACTGGAGAAGAGATTGTTAGTACTGACGTGTATGAAGAATCGGTTAAAAAAGAAATAGAAAAAAAGTGCGCTGGCGCTTTGGGACCTAATGTTAAGTACGAAATTATGGTAACTGACGGCTTTCCCTGGGATGTAATTTTAAAATCGTCAAGGGAAAAAAGAGCGGAATTAATCGTGCTGGGTCCTCATTCTGGGAAAGCTGAAGAGAAAGGTGTTGCAAGGACAAGCGGAGCTATTGGTAGCACTCTAGAAGGTGTCATCATGCGAGAACGTTGCCCGGTAATGATTGTTAATCGCGTAATGTCCAAGGAAAGATTGAAATTTCAAAAGGTAATGGTGAGTACTGATTTTTCAAAGTCCTGCGCCTATGCATTCCGGTTCGCTCAAAAATTCGCGCAAAAACACGGCTCAAAACTTTTCCTATTTCACATGTTGCCCGTACCGCCTTCACCAATATATTCTCAAGCAGATTATGAAGCAAATCTTCATTCTTCGGAGAAAAAGCTGGAGGCGTTATGTGAGGATATACCCGACGGACTGGACTATGAATATAGAGTGTTAGGAGGTGCGCTGCCTCATTTGGAAATCGAAAAATATGCGGACAAGAAAGATATAGATCTTATTATAATGGGTTCCCATACAAAAGAAAATGGTGGAAAGTGGTATGTAGGAAGTGCGGTAGAACGAGTAAGTTTGAGATCCATCTGTCCGGTTATCGTGGTTACCGATCCTAAAGCTTTGTTGAGTATGGGTAGTTAATTAGGCAGCAACTACTGCGAATTATAAAGGAATACCATTTTAATTTAAAACCTGATCATCCCTGATCATTACTGATGGCTTCAAAGCCGGAGATAATGTCCAACAATTCGGCTGTGATGATGGACTGTCGGGTTTCTCTGAACTTGCCCTGAAGTTCTTCTTTAAGTTCTTGAATATTTTTCTCAGCGGCCTGCATGGACATAAGGCGGGCGCCATTTTCGCTTGCCAGGGATTGAGCGAAGCTCCGAAACAGGGCAACGAAAAGGTATTGCCGGAATAGGTGGCGAAAGAGATCGTCACCCGGCAGACCGGCACGGGGAAGACATCTGTTGGGCCAGGTTTTTCCTCTGTATTTTTCCAGCCAGCTTTTATCCAGGGGAAGTAGCTGAAAACAGACCGGGTGATAACTACCGCCCTTATCCAATTGATTGTATATAATATTCAATCCTTCTACTCTTTTCTCCCGCTGCCAGGCCTCAAAAGTCTTAACGATAAGGTAAACCTGATCATTGATTCCGGCTAAATCGCTGGGCAGGTCAAAATGTTCTTGGACTGTTTTGCCTTCATATACAAGACCCGGCCGGATTCGTTGCCCCGTCGTCCAGAAAAGAATTTTTTCTTTTCTTTCGGCTAACTCCTTTTCCTTTTGCAGGGCCAGATCGAGTACGACTTCGTTGAACTTTCCGCACATCCCCTGATCTGAGCCCAGTATAAGCAGGATGATTCCTTGCCAGGTTTTAATCGGTGCCAATTTTCCCACACTTTTAAAAAGCACCTGCCAGCCCAGATCGACAATCCTGCTGTACTCTTGTACCGCGCCCACCGCATCCTCAAACTGGCGAATATTTACAGCCGCCAGGCTCTTCATGGTTCTCACCACCGAAAGGAGATCCTGAGCCGTTTTAATTTTTTTCTTCAGACGCTCTATCGATTGCATTAGCTTAATATTAGAAGTTGTAACTTCTCCTTAATTTCGGACAGAAGTCGTTTCCAGATCATATCCTCGGGTCCGGCGTTCACCATCTCTTTTTCCGGCTCAGTCGCCGATCGCACCGATTCAATAATTGACCCTTCGGCCTCCGGTATCCGTTCCAGCGGCACACTGTCAAGGAGTCCATTGGAAGCGGCCAAAAGGATAACAATCTGTTCGGATGCGCTCAGCGGCAAGAACCGATCCTGTTTCAGAATTTCCCTGACCCGGTGTCCGTGGGCCAGGATTTTCCGGGTGCGTTCGTCGAGCCGGGTTCCGAAGCGTGCGAACGCCTCAAGTTCTTGAAATTGGGAATAGGAAAGGCGCAGATCGCCGGCAACCTTGCGATAGGCCGGATACTGTGCTTTACCTCCCACCCGAGAAACCGACATACCCACATCAACGGCAGGGAGAATCGCTCTCTGGAAGAGATCCGGTGAAAGGTAAATCTGCCCGTCGGTAATCGAGATCAGATTGGTGGGAATGTAGGCCGATATTTTCTGTGCCTCGGTTTCAATGATGGGCATGGCGGTCAGTGATCCACCGCCGAACTCAGGCTTTAGATGGGTGGATCGCTCCAGCAGCCTTGAATGTATGTAGAAAATATCACCTGGAAAGGCTTCACGGCCCGGCGGCCTCCTTAATAGGAGCGAAAGCTGGCGGTACGCCACGGCATGTCGGGTCAGGTCATCGTACACGATGAGTACATCGTGCCCCTTTTGCATGAAATATTCCGCCATGGAGGTGGCGGCATAGGGTGCGATATACTGCATTCCGGGAGATTCGTCACCTTCAACCACCATCACCAGTGTATGTCCCATGGCGTCATGTTTTTTCAGATCGTCTATCACCCTGGCCACATTCGCGCTCCGTTGACCGATGGCACAGTAGACACAGAGGACCTCTTTTCCCTTTTGATTGGCAATGGCTTCCAGGGCAATCGCTGTTTTGCCGGTCTGGCGGTCTCCAAGGATCAGTTCTCGCTGCCCGCATCCGATGGGGATCAGTGCATCCACTACCTTCAGGCCGGTCTGAAGCGGTTTTTCAACCGGTGAACGCTGAATAATCGGCGGGGCCTCCCGGTGAACCGGCCAGCGATTTTTTTCACTGACCGGCCCCAGGGTGTCCAGGGGACGGCCCAGGGGGTCCACGACCCGTCCAATAAGCGTTTCGCCCACGGGGACATCCAGAATTCTACCCGTACGGGTCACCTCATCTCCGGCCCGCAGATCTTTTCCGGTTTCCAGAATAACAACGCCCACTCTGTCGGGGAGTATATCCAGCACCAGCCCCATCACCCCTTTTCCCAGGACAACAAGCTCTTCGGCCTTTACCCGTGAAAGGCCCTCGATACGGGCAATCCCCTGACCTACGAACCGGATGTGACCCACCTCCTGTTTTTCAAGAGAAGGAGAGAACTTCTTTACATTTTCCTCCAGGCCCCGGGAAGCTTCATTGAGCGCGGTAATAAGGGAATTCTTCATGCAGTATCCCTCGCTGTGGCAGATAAGAGCGGCAATACGGCATCCTCCATGCCCTGCATATACCAGTAAAGGTTCCACTCCACCTTCCAGTCACCGGACAGCAGGCGGATTCCGAATCCGAACTCGGGTTCAACCTCAAAGCCGATATTTGCGGCCCGGGGAAAAAGGGTTTTGATGCTATCGGTGACTCGGGCCTTAATCTTTGCGCTCAGCTTAAATCCTGATTGGATCGCAACCTGCTTTTGAGTCTGCAAATTTTTTTCTCTCAATGCCTCCTGTTCGGTTTTAACCTTTTCCAGAAACACATCGATGATCCGGACCTCCAAATCTTCTCGGGCGAGATCGGAGAGCACCTTTCGGGAGACGAAGAAGACCTGCTCGGCCACACGCGATTTGAGCTGCCGTGAAAAAAGGTCTTTTTCTTCTTTCAAACTTTCCTGCCAGGCCTTGCGAGAGGCTTCAATCTCCTGATAGGCCTGCCCGGTGGCTGTTTCCTGCCATTCTTGCACCGCTATTCTGGCGTCTGCCAGAAGCGCTTCTTTGCTGTTTTCAAAGGCTTGTCTTTCTTTGGCCGATTCTTGCGCCCGTGTAAGCGCTTTTTGCCTGGCCGCTTCAGCGTCATTTAAGCGATCGGAAATCCTTTTTTCCCGCGCATTCATCGCCTTTAATATCGGTCCATATAAAAACCGTTTCAGAAGATAGATCAGCAACAGAAAGTTAACGGCCTGGGCAAGGACGGTAAACCAGTTGATCAGCACCCTTTATCCTCCTGCTTTTGACAAAAAATAGTTCCAAAAAGGATTCGCAAAAATCAGAATCATGGTCACGACAAAGCAATAGATGGCTGTGGATTCAACCATGGCCATGCCCACAAAGAGGGTCCGCGTAATGGTGTTGCTTTCATCCGGTTGCTGGGCGATGGCGCTTAACGCGTGAGACAGTGCCCTGCCTTCACCGATGGCCGGACCGATGGCCCCAAGACCGATGCAGAGGCCGGCGGATATGATTGACGCAATCGCCACAAGCGCTAAATTTTCCATTTCTTTTCCTCCTTTTTATTCATTTTTGTGCTGTTTTGCATGTACCTCCATGCCGGCCGCAATATAGACGGCCGCCAGAACCGCAAATATATACGCCTGAACAAGACCTGTCAGCAGTCCGTAGAGCTGCATGACGACCGGAAAAAAAATAGGCGCAATGGCCAGCAGTATCGCCGCAATCATGCTTCCGCTCATTATATTGCCGAACAGTCTCATGGCCAGAGCCAGCGTTCGGGTGAGTTCTCCCATGACGTTAAAAGGGAGCATAAACGGGGTCGGCTGGATGTAGTTTTTAAGGTAATTTTTCAGTCCGGATTGGGATATCCCCCAAATCGGTACGGCGAAAAAGACGCACAGGGCAAGGGCGGTGGTGGTTGAAAGGGAACCGGTGGGAGCTATAAACCCAGGCACCACGGAAAGTATATTGGACACCGCAATAAAGAGAAACAGGGTTCCCAGAAACGGCAGGTAGCGATCCGGTTGAATTTTATGAACTTCCCGGATCTGGCCCAGTATGCCGAGCACAATGCTCTCCAAGAGGTTTTGTCCTTTGCTAAACTTTACATCAGAACTGAGGTGTCGGGTTACTAATATGGATATCATGACCACCAGTGCCATCACCATCCACGTAAAAAGTATAGTGCCGTTTAAGGTAAAAACACCTTGTTGCCAGAAAATAATGCTATCCGGGCTAATCCGCATACCTTACCTCAAAAATGAGACCCTTCCGATTCTGTTTATCATGATGAAACGGATCATCATAAATGCCGTCAGGGTTACTGAAAAAGCGATGGTACTTCTTTCCAGAACGAACCACATTCCGATCATAACCAGAATGAGGCGCAAAATAAAACTGAAAAACCAAAAAGTTTGGGGCCGGGATTGACCGGGCAGACACCGGGCCGTCACCCAGAGGCCGCCGAAGTAACCAACGCCCAAAAAGAGGCCCCACAAAAAAGCCATAACTGTTAAAAATGCTTCAGTGATCATTATCTTTTCTTTCCATTGAAATCGCCTTTCGCTCACGCTGAATCCAGAACCAGGCATTGGCGCAGCCCACCGCCAGCCCTAAAATCAGAAGCATCAGTGTCCAGGAATATCGGCTGGGCCAGTTGGTATCGATCCAGATACCGAAAAAGATCCCGAGCACGGTGGGAATAGCCACCGACCAGCCCACCAGTCCAAAGGTACCCAGGCCGAACCAGATGGCCTGCTTTCCTTTTTTGCGGGCACGCAGCTTTCGCTTTTCCTTGATGTGAACCTGTCGTGCAAATTCTTGTTTAAAAGAGGTATTCGGCTTTTTTTTATGATAATCCATGCTTGCCGAACTCCACAAATCGACGGATAAAATCCGCCTCCAGCCGGGCAACGGCAGAACGGGTCTTTTTTTCTTTGGTATCGGCGACAGCGCTGATCTTTTCAATCTCCGCTTTTAATTTTCCCAGTGAGCCACTGATGGCCTTATGGGCGCAAATGAGGATTTTGTCCCCTTGTTTGACCAGGATACCGCTTTCAACAGCCAGAAATTTTTCTTCATCTGCCGCCGACAGATAGGAGAGGATACATGCAACAAGAGCGGTGGCATAGTCAATATGACGTGGGAGCAGACAAAAGCAGCCCGCCGGGCTTTCGGCAACCACCTTTTTCACCTGTGTATCCAAAAAAACCTCTGTCGGAAGATAAATCGTAAGGTTCACGGTTTTCTCACTTCTTCAATGGCACCGATCATGTAAAGGGCGCTTTCGGGAAAGTCGGCAAATTCGTCGTTTAAAATCCGTTCGCATCCGGTAATGGTTTCTTCTAGAGTCACCATCCGCCCGTCATGCCCCGTGAAATGCTCTGTGGAGAAAAAAGGCTGTGTCAAAAATCGCTCCAATTGCCGGGCCCTTGCCACGATTTGCCGATCCTGGCGGGACAGCTCCTCGATGCCGAGCATGGCGATGATGTCCTTCAGGTCTTCGTATGTGGCCAGAGTTTTGCGTACCTCCCGGGCCACCTGGTAGTGGTGTTGGCCGATGATCCGAGGCGAAAACATCATCGATCGGGATTCGAGGGGATCGATGGCCGGATAAAACCCTTCGCTGGACCTCTTTCGGGATAATACGATGGTGGCAGAAAGATGCGAAAAGGTATGCACAGCCGACGGGTCGGTTAAGTCGTCGGCCGGAACATACACCGCCTGAATCGAGGTGATGGCCGCCCGCTTCGAGCTGGCAATTCGCTCTTCCAGTTCCGCCAGCTCCGTTGCCATGGTCGGCTGATATCCCAGGCGGGAGGGGAGCCGTCCCATTAACCCTGAAAGTTCCATCCCCGCCTGGATAAAGCGGAAAATATTATCCACAAGGAGAAGGATATCCATGCCAAGATCATCGCGAAAATATTCTGCCATGGTCAGAGCAACATGCCCGACACGGAAGCGAGCCCCTGGGGATTCGTTCATCTGACCAAAAACCATGGCCGTGTTTTTCAAAACGCCGGCCTCTGCCATCTCACGGTACAACTCCTCGCCTTCTCTGCACCGTTCTCCTATGCCGCAAAAAATACTCACCCCTTTGTGCCGACCCACCATGTTGTGGATCAGTTCGGTGATCAGCACAGTTTTTCCCACCCCTGCGCCACCGAAAAGCCCGGCCTTTCCCCCTTTTTCCAGAGGGATAAGCAGGTCGATGGCCTTTATGCCGGTGGTAAAGATTTCTTCCCTGCTTACCCTGCCGGCAAGTTCAATGGGCCGCTGATGCACCGAACGTAAAGTGGTATTTTCAGGTTCGGATTTCCCGTCGATAACTTTCCCGAAAACATTGAACATTCGTCCCAAGATCGCCTCACCGACAGGTGCCAGTAAAGGTTCACCATCGCTTTTCACCGGATCTTTCCTTGCCAGCCCGGCGGTGGCCGTCAACGCAATCCCCCGGATTTTATGCAAATCTATATGATCTATTACTTCGATGATAATCTTTTCCTTCTCATCTGTCCGCAGGATCGAATGAATGGGGGGCAGCGATTCGGGGAAACAGACATCCACAACGCTTCCCCTGATCGAGATGACCTGGCCGATAAATTCTTTGCTTGAATTGGACATGGGCCAATGAATTTGCTTTGTGTTTTTTCAGTACGCGTTGTTCATCTGCCACTTCGACAGTTGCCGCATATCTAAGAAACAAGCCACAGCGCTCGGTTCGCTATCCTTTCGGTCACATATTGGGAAACACTTCCAAAAAAGTGGGCATGTTTTGCTCCCCGCCTGCCGACGACCACTGTGCCGTAATTTCCTTTGTTCGCTTCATCGAGGATCATCTTGCCTGCTCTGGCTTTTCGTTTAGTCGTTATGATGTCAACACGATTAGCGGCTATACCGGCGTGCAAGTTCTTCTACATGGCTTAAGATCCTCTCTGCCCTTTTTGATCCATCCAAAGGGACCAATATCTTATGATACATACTCACCTCCTCACAGATATCCCAGCCGATTCTTCCTCTTGCTTCTCATGTAAATGCATAAAATATGCCATCAATATAAGTACCAAATAATGGTAAGATATCAGATAGTAATCCAGTTTATGAACCCGAATGGAACCTGGCGAGAAGATATGTTTAGAAAAATTACGATTTCATTTTCGAAAACTTTCTAAAAATTCATAACTATACTGGCACAGCCAGGTCCTTTTACCTGAGGCGGACAGCAGTCATAAACCAGCTGGAGTTGTTTTACATAAAGCACATTGGGAGTACTTAGGTGGCAACCATCTAATTGTTTGAAGGCATTGGTTCGCAAATTGCAGAATTATTTAATTTCATAGCACTCTGGCCAACAAGCGACTGACACCGAGCACTGCGTGTTTTCGATTAAAAATGCATCCACACAACTTCATTACGCTGGGCAACATCACTATCTGGAGCTTCGCCGGCCTGATTGCGGTGGGCACCTTTTTGCTGATCTTGCCGCAATCCGTCAACGGACCGGCTTTGACACCGGTGGATACCCTGTTTACAGCCACTTCGGCCACTTGTGTAACGGGGCTCGTGGTGGTGGATACCGGCAGCCGTCTGAGTCTTTTCGGACAGTGGGTGGTCCTCGTGCTGATTCAAATTGGCGGCCTCGGGTTCATGACCCTTTCGACGGTGATCATTTTATCACTGGGTGGTAAATTCTCATTGCTGGGCCGTCGCGCCTTCCAGGAAACCTTTACCCTGGGACCCGATACCCGGCTTCCCACTCTGATCCGTGATGTCGTTAAATTCACTTTGGTCTTGGAAACAGCGGGCACGCTGTTGCTCTATCTCCGTTTCGCTGAAATCTACAGTCCCGGTCAGGCGCTTTACCATGCGGTTTTTCATTCGATCAGCGCCTTTTGCAACGCCGGGTTCGGCCTATTTCCCGACAGCCTGATGGGATTTCGGGCCGATCCGTTGGTTAGCCTTACGGTCAGCATTCTGATCATCGCCGGTGGTATCGGGTTCCTGGTGCTGATGGAACTTAAAAGTCGCTTTGCGCGGACCGATGCTGCGGATAGGTCCAGGCGCCTTTCGCTGCACTCGAAGTTGGTGTTGGCACTGACCGGACTGCTGCTGGCTGCGGGGACCGTCTGGTTTCTTACTTTTGAATGGCATGGCGCCATGGCCGGGCTTTCCATTCCGGTAAAGGTAATGGTTGCCTTTTTTCAATCGGTGACTGCGCGCACGGCCGGATTCAATACCCTGGACTTTGGCACCGCCACCAATGCCACTCTTTTGTTTACAATCTTTCTGATGTTTGTCGGGGCTGCAACAGGCTCAACCGGCGGCGGCATTAAGATTACCACCCTGGGGGTGCTGCTTGCTTTGGGACGCTCCCGGCTTTATGGGCGCGAGACCACGCCCCTTTTCCGGCGGACCCTGTCCCGGGGTACCGAAGCCAAGGCCATCGGTGTTTATGCCGTCTCAATTGTGCTGATCTATTGCGCTGTTATGGCAATAATGGTTAGCGAGGCATACGCCTCGTTGCATTCGGCGAGTCCGACGCCCTTTTTAACACTTCTGTTTGAAACGGTCTCGGCCTTCGGCACCGTAGGCCTCAGTTTGGGTATTACGCCGGAGTTGAGCGCGTGGAATAAGACGGTCTTGGTGATGGTGATGTTCACCGGACGCTTGGGGCCATTGACCATCGCTTATTCGGTGAGCAGTCGACAACGTACGTACAGATATCGTTATGCCGAGGACAGGGTTATGATCGGTTGAAAGAAGGAGTCGCAATGAAATCATTTGCCATACTCGGGATAGGACAATTTGGTTTTTATTTGGGGCGGCATCTTTATGAGAAGGGCCATGAGGTCATTGCCGTGGACATCAACAAAACCCCTGTTCAAAAAATAAAAGATAAAGTCAGCCAGGCTGTAGTGGCCGACGCCAGCGACAGGGAGGCCCTGGTTGCCTTGGGGATCGGCGGTGTGGGTACGGCTGTGGTCTGTATCGGCATTAGAATGCAGGCAAGTATCTTAACGACGCTTCAATTAAAAGAGATCGGTGTCAAAAATATAATCGCCAAGGCCACCAGTGAGGATCATGGCCTGATTCTGAAAAAAATCGGCGCCAATCAAGTTTTTTTCCCCGAAAAGGACCTGGCCATTGGCCTGGCTACCAGGCTGGATAATCCCAATATGCTGGATTACCTTCCTTTCATGGAAGGATACAGCATCGTGGAGCTGTTGCCGCCGAAACCGTTTTTGGGAAAAACACTCAAGGAGCTGGATCTGATTAACCGCTTCGGCATTCAGGTTCTGGCCGTTAAAGGCGGAGATTCAAGGGATCTTACCCTAATTCCAACTGCAGCATACCGGGTAAAAGCCGGTGACACACTCATTGTTCTGGGGCCTGATGATTCCCTGAAAAAGCTTCAGGAGCTATAGGTTTTCTAAAGAGTTGCCTATTGGTCTGTTTGCCCAAAACAAAATGATTGAATGAAAGGAGGACGAGATGGCTCTTCAGGTTATCAGTAAACGAAAGTTCCAAATAAATGAGCTAAATGAAATGATCCCGCTTTTCGCGGAATTACACTCCCTCGCAAAAAAACAACCAGGATATATTTCACGTGAGACATTGAGAAGCCTTGATCATCACGGAGAGTTCTTTGTTGTAAGCCGATGGGATACGGCTGACGACTGGAAGAGATGGATGCACAAAACGGAAAGAAGGGAAACTCAAGGCAAGTTAGATTCTTTGATCGGAGAAAAAACCTTTTATGAAATGTTTGAGTCGTTGTCCCTTTAGAGGGGTTTTTATGCAAGCCAAAAAAAAATTCCGGTATGCGCGGTAACCCATCCCACATCAATTTCCTGTCTAACTGGAAACTTCTTGTGCACCTTGGGGGTAAGACCTGCACTTTTAAAGAAGTGATGGCAAGAAACTATCAGAAGATACGGTTGCTTCTACCGCAGGATTTGGAGGTGAGATAATGAAGGAAGCGTTGCTCTATGAATCTCTTGACGGAAACAAGGTGCGCTGCAACCTTTGTAACCATCAGTGCAGGATCCGCGAGGGCAAGCGGGGGATTTGCGGGGTCAGGGAAAACCGGGAAGGAACGCTTTACACCCTCGTATACGGCAAGGTCGTGGCTGAACATATCGATCCCATAGAGAAAAAACCCCTATTCAACTTCCTGCCCGGCTCTAAGGCGCTTTCCATCGGAACAGTGGGATGCAATTTCCGTTGCAAGCATTGTCAGAACGCTGATATCTCTCAATACCCCCATACGCATGGGGGGAAAGTCATCGGTGAGGACCGCAGCCCCGAACAGATCGTTATAAGGGCCAAAGCGACCGGCTGCGAAAGCATCGCTTACACCTATACCGAACCCACCATATTTTACGAATTCGCTTACGATACTGCGGCCTTGGCCCACAGGGAAGGTATAAAAAACGTTTTTGTTAGCAACGGTTACATGAGCGCCGAAGCCGCCCGTCAGATTGCACCACATTTGGATGCCATCAACATCGACTTAAAGGCCTTTACGGACAAATTCTACAAAGAGATCTGCAGCGCTCGCCTTACGCCGGTGCTGGAAACGATTCAACGCATGAAAGCGCTGGGGATGTGGGTGGAAGTGACCACACTCATTATTCCCGGCTTAAATGATGCTGAGGATGAACTGCGGGAGATCGCTCGTTTTGTGAAAAGCGTCGGCCATGAGGTGCCGTGGCACGTTACCGCTTTTTATCCCGCTTATAAACTGACGAACCGGCCACCGACCCCGGTGGCCACGCTGCACCGCGTGCGTGAAATCGGTATGGAAGCGGGGCTTCGCTATGTGTACGAAGGCAACGTGCCCGGTGAAGCAGGAGAGAATACCTACTGTTATGGGTGTGGGGCCGTGGTCATTGAGCGTTCCGGTTTAGGGTTCATACGCAATCGGCTGCACGATGGAAAATGCCCCCAGTGCGGGCAGACTATCGACGGGGTGGGCATGTAGGCGCCAGAGCCGGGCGAGCGCAGCATGTGGTGGTAACATGGCGCCCCAATCATTTGGCATTAAGCAAGAACGCTTGTGTCTACTTATGAAAGGAGAAGAACATGGACTTTTCGGAAATCATCAAAAGAGGGCAGGATGAAGGCAAGGAGAAGCACGTTCCGACGATCACGATTGACAAAGGACACAAGGAAGGCAAGGACATCGTTCGTGTGGTTGTAGGTCACGAGATACCGCATCCGAACACCCCGGAACATCACATTGTATGGATAGAGCTTTACGGAGTCAAAAAGGAAAATGACCAGGTGATTAACCTAGCACGTGCGGCCTGGGCGCCGGTTTATTCAAATCCCAATGTCCGTTTCCAGATCAATCAAATGGAGGATTTCAAGGCCTTTCACGCCCTGGCCTACTGCAATCTCCATGGGCTATGGGGTAACTCACTGGAGGCTTGAATCTCTGGATCGTATCTGAAGGGAAATGCCTGTGCAAGCATCCCGTTTTAGTGGAGGTTAATTACCAAACTTGAAAAGATCAAAAAGGTTGTTCAAGAAGGTAGGGAGAAGCTGTTGTGAAAATGCCTGAATTGACTTCCTTTGATATCCACCAATAGCGCTACGAAGCATGGTTCACCCGGCACGAGGCTGCTTATCATTCCGAGTTGTTGGCTGTTCGTGCCCTACTGCCATGGCAAGGTCTGGGACTTGAGATCGGTGTAGGAACCGTTCGCTTTGCTGCTCCTCTCGGGATCAAGGTCGGTGTTGACCCGTCGATGGCGATGCTTGCTGACGCCGCCGAAAGAGGTGTTTTGGGGCTTCAGGGAACAGCTGTGGCCCTGCCTTTCAAAAATGCGATCTTTGACTTCGCTCTTGTGGTGACCACAATATGCTTTGTGGATGATCCCGTAGGAATGCTGGTCGAGGCGCGCCGGGTACTGAAGCCCGGAGCGCCTCTGGTGATCGGCTTCGTCGATCGGGCCAGCTAGCTTGGTCGGCATTATTTGAACCATCAGGCCGAGTTGCGATCCACTTTGGCTTATTAAAAACGGAAACTGTACTTTTATTGTTAGAAAAGAAACCGACGTTCGTGGAAATGATTTTAACAGGGCGATACTGTCCGTCGGAACTGATAGAAAAAGCTGACCTGGCCACGGAAATGCACGAGATCAAGCATTATTACCAGAAAGGCATAGAAGCAAGAAAAGGCATCGAGTCATAGAGAGGGGGCATAACAAACCAGGGAGCGCTGAGCGACCATCCTCTTTTGCATGTCCTCTCTATAACCGGAGTGCCACATGCGAAAAACATCATCCTTTTCAAAAGGACACCAAAAATGAAAAAGTTGTCGACATTATATATTTTGATATTGGCAATGACCATCGCCACCCTGTTGAATTTGAAAATAAATATTTTTCCTGAAACCGGAGAGGCGAACGGAGGACAAATGATGAATAACGAGTCGGAAAGCTACCCCGCTGCAAACGTCAAAAACCATAGCATTATAATTACTTACGACAATAACCCATATCAAGAAGGATTATCAAGCGCATGGGGTTTTTCCTGTCTTATCAGGGGGACAGAGCAAACGATTCTTTTTGATACAGGCGGAAATGGGGCGCTTTTATTAGCAAACATGAAGAGAGTGGGGATTGATCCGAAAGAAATAGATGTCGTCGTTCTTTCTCATTTTCATGGAGACCACGTGGGTGGGCTGGAGAGATTCATAGAAGAAAATAAGAGCGTTACGATTTATTTGCCCGCTTCATTTCCAAAAGCGTTTAAAGACAGCTTGAAAAGTTCCGGGATAAAAATACTAGAGGTTCATGTCCAGACGAAGATTTGCAAAGGCGTATACTCCACTGGTGAGCTCGGAACATGGATAAAAGAGCAATCATTAATGATCCATACGGGTGAAGGGATCATGGTCATTACCGGATGTGCCCATCCAGGCATTGTAAAAATCATAACCAAAGCAAAAGATTTCACCGGAAACGATGTGTTATTAGTAACGGGAGGATTCCATTTGGGAGGTAAGGGTAAAAGAGAGTTAGAAGAAATACTTCATGCTTTCAGGAAACTAAAAGTGAGATATGTTGGCCCCTGCCATTGTTCCGGAGATTTGGCAATGCAAATGTTTAAAAAAGAGTATCGTGATATTTACATAAATGTGGGAGTCGGAAGGATAATACAGTTTCAATAAAATAGATCGAGCTGTGCAGTATTGTGGGCATATTTGCGTTTGGTTTGTTTGTCCGAAGCGGCAGGACCTGTGTGTCGATTGGTTAAATTAGCAAAACAATAGCGCCACCAAGATCTTGCTAGAAATTACTCTGAACTGCCCCTGAAACCACGATGAACTTCGCCTGCCTTAACGAGTCCAATTCGTGTCAATACCGGTCCCACCACCTCGAAAAACACCGTTGAGGCGATTACTACAGGAAGAATTATTTCACCGATATCAGGGCGCCGCTGCGCTGCAACCAGTGCCATACCTAATGCAACACCGGCTTGAGGCATCAGTGCCATTCCCATCCATCGGCGTATCACTGGACCGGCGTGGCTTATGGAGCCTCCCGACCACGATCCGAGAATACGGCCTATGATTCTAAAAATGATATACATTCCTCCAGCGAAGCCAATCCGGTAAAGGGCTTCAGTTTGGAGCGATGCCCCCGCTAATATGAAAAACAGGATCATAAAAGGCCATTCGATGCCTTCGATCGCATGGAAGGGACGAGTATGATGGCGAGCCAGATTTGCGACTACGCTTCCCAGAACCATAGAAGCCAGCAAAAATGATACTTCCAGCCAGATCGCCATTCCGGCGCAAAGCAGGACCATACCTAACGCCTCAACAAGGGTGGGCTCGCCTGGATTAATCCGACCGGTTGTATAGGCCATTGGGATTCCTAAAACAATCCCCAAGACAAGGGCGCCACCTAACTCCCAAGCGCCAGTGAGCAGCGGCGCAGTGTAATCGCCTTGTCCACTCCAGACCTGGGCTGCAGTGAGCATGAGGCTGAAAAGAATCAGACCCCACGCATCATCGATGCCGACCACACCAAGCAGGGTGCGTGTGAATTTACCATCTGCCTTTGTTTCTTTTACCACGTCGGTCGTCGCCGCTGGATCTGTGGCAGGGGCAATTCCGGCGAGAAGCAGGGCGATATCCATCTGAACGCCGATCAAGAGCAAACCAACGAGCACCACTAAGGCGGTTGCGATCACTTCGGCTATTGAGATCCAGAGTACGAGCTTGCCGTGCTCACGGAGTGAAGAAAGGGTAAATCTTTCACCCAGGAGAAAACCGACCATAGCCAATGCTATGTTAGTCACAACCGGAAACAATTTTCCTTCGTGTGGATACAAGAAATCTAATTCGCTGGCACCGATTACAAAACCCAATATCAACAGCAATGTGACACGTGGCAATCGGGTACGGCGCCCAATCGCATCGGTCGCAAAGCCACAAAGAAATAACACACCGAGTGCAATGAGTGTCTTGGCATTATCGTCCATTTTTCTTTAAAACCTCTCCTTCTTTCTTCGCCTCCGGCACATACACCGATATTCGTATTGTACACTTATAATCTCATATGACAAATGTGTTCATGAAGTTTTAAGTTCCTTCTTGCCATGAGGATAAATATTCTTCTTGCCCTTCAGTGAGCGTATCGATGCCTATTTTCATTGCGTTAAGCTTCATACGCGCAATCTTGTAATCAATTTCACTTGGCACAGGAAGAACTTTGTTTTCCAAAGGGTCAACCCAGGCGGGCTGAAAGATAACGAATAATAGCAGTAAGCGTGGTGAGCTGACCCCATGAGCCGCCGTAGTTGCCGACAAAATGATCGTATTGTTTAAAGGTCGGGTAGTAGTTGGCCGGCAGCATCTCGCCGTGGGTGTAAACATCGACGCCGGTGCCTTCGGTCTGCTTGAGCATTTCTTCCATGTCCTTTAAATCGTGGCCGCTGGTCATGATCCCCGGGTTTTTACCCACGCCGATGTTCACTTCGGTGATTTCCGGGTTTCCGTAAGCCGTGGTATTGGCCTGGTCCAGCAGGGCCATGGTGTTGACCGCTGTTTCGCCGGCTTTCATGACCAGGGCGACCATCTCGTCCACCGGCAGGTCTTTGGTGGTGGAGGCCAGCGCTTCCATGATGAAGTCGTTGATTTCATTCTTGGTAAATCCCAGGATGGCGGCGTGGTCGGCATAGGCGGCGACCCCTTTCAGCCCGATGATCAACAACTCGCGCAAAGAGCGCACATCCTCGTTTTCGGTGGCCAAAACGCCCACCGATTTGGCCTTTTCGGCAAACGACGCCGGATCATTGGCCGTCCAGGTGGCGGCTTTGGGTAGCGCTTCGTCGAAATCATTACCGGTTTTCTCCTTGTAAGCAGGCATAAATCTGCACCGGAACTGATCCCGTCGCTGGAGGCCTTCGGTGATCATGGCGGTGAAACGGGCATCGTCCCAATTGGCGTTGGTGATGGTGGCAAACAGGGCCTGGGCGATGAAATCATTGTTTGCACGGTCAGCAGCACCCAGTTCCTTGAGCCTTTCACCGTAGACCGAGATTCCCCTGAGTGCGAAATCAACAGGTCCTGAAAATTGGCGGTTTCCTCCGGTTTGCCGCGGTGCTTGGGATTGTGGCCCTTGCGGGCGCCTTGCACCTGTCCATAGACGGTTTTGACCGTGGTGTCGATGTTGACCCGGATCCGGGCATATCGCAGACCGCACAGTTTCCAGACCCGCTCGCGCAGGATGCCGGAGACTTTCAGCAAGGAGTTGGCCTGATTGATCCCCAAGCTGTCGACATAGCGTCAGAAGGTGCTGGCTGCCGGCAGCCGAGAGAGTTTAAAAAAACCGCAGAGCATGGCATCGAGCCTAACGTAGACAAAGTGCCAGATCCGGTTAAAACCGATAAACAGTAGCATCAAAATGCCCACCATCATCGGATAGTGTCCCAGCTTGGGATCACGGGATGGGGGCCGGTAAGCGAAGTGAAAGATTTCCCGAAAACCGACCAGATCGATAAATTTGATCAGCGGCAAAAGCCCGCCGAATGGGCTCAGCTGCGCGGTACAGGTTTCGTAAGCCGTGGAAGCGTTGATTTTTCAGGGCCACGGGCGTTTTTCACAAAACCCTTTACGGCTGCGTTTTTTCCTGGTAGTTTGAATTCGTCTTTTTACCATCTGGGCACCTCCTGTCGTAGCTGTTTAGGTTTGGCTGAACCGTTGCTATGACAGTGTTCCCAGATGGTTTTGTATTTTGCAGGAGCTAATCGATGCAGTACCCAGGTGTTAATTTTAAATGAGTAGTCCCCAAGCCAATATCAACGTGCTGGAACCCAAGCCGCTACCGGAGCAGTTCCGATGACAGACTGCGTCCGAGACAATGCCAAGGTGTGCGAGATTGCCGAAGAGTTGACCAGCGCCATGAGGCGAGCAGGGCGACATCGGAATCAAGAACCTGGTGGCGACCTGGACAGCTCACGATTGTGCCGACCTAATCTCGGTGGGTTGGGGCTAGCTCTCGAGCCTGGCCAACTGATCGGCACATGGGCTCAGGGAACACGGAACACTAATGCAGGGCGCTTCGCAAGGCGAGGAACTCTCCGTGCATGCATGGCATGTCGGTCATTCTGCTAATATTCCCATAACGCCCTTCTCTATTGATCTCTTAATCGCGACTCAATTATTTCGGTCATATAAACTATTTTCTGTGCAATTTCGAGAGCTTCAAACTCGGTCATGTTTCTAATGGTGGCATTCACAGAGCCTTCATCTCCTATTGGTTGTTCTGAAGTTAGCCGTGTTTTCAGGTCCTCAAAATCTGTTTGGATTTCCTCTGGAAGTTCCTCAGTCTTTACGTGACATAAATGATATAAGTATGCGTCTCCGACTCTTTCTTGGATCTTTTTGGGACTGGCCGCCATGTGGCGAACTGCTGTTGAAAAATTTTTCATGCCCATTTCCTTTAATAGCTCTGGAAGGTTGAAAGGGGCAGGCCAGCCAGGATATCCGGCTTTTCGGAAGCTACCCTATCCCCGTTTTAGGTCTACGCATACCAAATGTGCAGGTCAGTGGTCAACTATTAGGCAATAAGCAGGCCGTTATGGAGATTAGCCGGCTGCTCGGCAACCAGAGCTCGCCGATCGAACGGGTTCAGGTAAAAATGTGGCCTGTTTAGCCGGTAGCCATGCGAGGGAGACCAGCAACGAAAGGCGACCAGACCGCCCTTGGCGGTGAGAATCTGGTGGCAGCCAAAGCGTAGCGAGTTCCTCGTTGTCTCGAGATGAGCGTGCCAGGAGGAATCCCAATCGACCTTGACCGCGGCACCAATAACCAATACCCATTTCAAACTACAGTTCGACCCGTTATCTGAATACTGGCAAAGTACAGATTTAGACGAACCAGTGAGACTCCACCCGCGGACCGGGTGGTCTCAGGAAGCCCCCCAAAGGGGCTATTATGATCTATTCAAATTCTAAATCCAGTTGTTGTTTTTCAGCTTCTTCCTGTTCACGAATATACTTGCGTCCGGAGGAAGAACCTATTTTATTTCTTGCCGAAACGGTAGAACCTTTCCGGGTCCACCACTAAAAGTGGTGGCTTAATATCGGAGTTAACATGCGCAATCTCCTTTGATTGTGACACCCCAAAGAGGATGCGATTTTTCCTACAACCTGCGATCAATATTACCCGGGCCTCCACACTCAGGAACGTAGCAAGTGACATCAACGAAATCACACCCTTCGCCACATTCAGGGCAAACCTCCGGTGGCTTTGCGGCCGTGATGAGAAATCCGCACTTATTGCATTTCCAGTAAGTCAGCCCGCAACTGGGACAGATATCTCCTTCGAACCTGCCGTCTGCCGTGTAACCACAGTGAGCACATACCCATTTTTTCTGTATGTCTTCCATTCTATCTGCCTCCTTTAATGCTCGATCTAAATATTTGCGATGCTGCAAGTGGCCATTATCTCTGATTCACGTTAACGCTCCCATGCTTATACCTTCTATCCTCACCTTGCACTCTGGGCACCTCCACACCAATGCTTTTCACAAAGAAGGCTATCTCCCGCAATTGCGCATCATCATATGATGTGCCCTCCTAATGAGTAAAGTATTCAGCATTAAAGTCGACTATGACAGGCATATTCCTGACGACATATAGGGATGCAGTCTATGCCTTGGAAAGAATAATTACCAGGGCCACCAAAAAGCCGGCACCCAGGGCAAAGAGGCTGTATTTCTTGTGCTCTGCTTCAGCCTGAGGTAAAAGATGGGTGGCCCCAACATAAACCAACGCCCTGGCAGAAAACGCCAATAGGGCGACAAGAAGTGGTTTGTCAATTTTGCTGATATAGGGATACGACACAAGCATGCCCAGGGGCGTGGTCAGGGCCGCGTCCAGAAAAGCCAAGAGGAACGATATTTTTTCGCTAAAACCGCCCCGTGAGAGCAGCAAATAGGTTATGATTCCTTCCGGGAATTCATGCAAAACCATACCGGTGGCCGCCAGCAGCCCCGTGAAGATGCTGACCGTGAACGTGATGGCTTAGATGAACCCATCGATAAATGAGTGAAAACCGATGCCAAGCATCGGTACGAGGCCAATTCCGTATTGCTCATCGGAGTTTTTGTCACAGACAAAGGCGCTGATAAAACGATTGAACATGTGCAAGGGTCACGGTAAGAAATAATTTCACACGATTGCGCCGGATTATGGTTTGTCTACAAGGCACATCCACCTGCGCATATCGGGATACGTGTGGGTGGATGTAACGCAGTAGACGGGCCATAAGACAAGCAAGAGGTGGAATTATTTTTTTCCGGGGCCCTAAGCTAATGTAGCCGGCAAACAGATAGATGGAGGCATTTGTGTTCATCGAAAATGCCGTCGGTATGATGTGCAAGAAAGAGACCGAAATCAGGACACCCGCGGCAAAACAGATGAAATATGTGGTATTCTCCCGTCCCCATCGCTCGAAATGCCGGATAACATAGATACCTATCGTGGTGACCAATGCCGCCAGGGAACTTGCTCCCAATGCTGTCCAGAACGTATTTTCCATACTATTCTCCAATGAGTTCCACACGGCTTGATTTATAGTATCAATAATTTAGTGGTGAAACCTTAAGCTCCCGTATCCGTGCTTATCGAATTTCGCAGAGGGATAAAACCACACCACAACTTTATCGTGTTGAATTGAAGATGCCTTCCATAGAGCGAGTACGATTACTTTGTTTTCCTTCGACCATTTTTCAAGTCCGGCCTAATCTCTTCATATGCGATAGCTTGATTACGTCCACCATGCTTCGCAGCGTATAGTGCCTTATCAGCACGGTCAATATTGCCATATAGAGGGATGTTGGTCGCCATTTTTGCAATACCGAAAGAAGCTGTAATGTTCAACTGTTTGTCATTATCCAAGTCAATAGGTAGCGAGAACAGCCCAATCCGCAACCGGTTCACAATTTTCTTGGCCATGTTCAGCTTCGTACTTGGTAAACAGATAAGAAATTCTTCACCACCGTAACGACCCATCGAATCATAGGGGCGCAGTTTATCGGTTAAGTGGTGTGCAACGGCATGCAACACCCTATCGCCAACCAGATGTCCATAGGTGTCATTTACGGTTTTGAAATGATCAAGGTCAACCATACAAATGCAACATGGTTGACCTGTACGTGATGCTCGTTCATATTCGTAGGAGAGAATCCGAAAGAAAGCCTGACGGTTGAAAGTGTCTGTCAGAGAATCAAATTCAAATAGGATTTCACGAAGTTCATCTCTTAAGTCAAAAATCCTTTTGGAGAAATCCTGTTCCTTAGCTATGAAAACATCGTAATCTTTGATGGAAATAGTTTTATCATGTTTTATTTTCTCAGCTAAGACAAAGGCACTATTATGCAAATCGCGGTGAATTTGACCAATTAATATAAAAACCGAATGGTCACTCAAGATTGGGGAAGACTGGCTGTAGTACCATTGACCAAAACCGCATCGCCGGTAAGAATAATTTGAAAAACAGATCTTCGCTAATGGTTGACCGAATATCAGGCTGCGATGCCAATCATTAAGCCACCCGCGATGTTCGGTGACAGCCTGTTCAAGCACTTGAATAATAAGCTTAATTTTTTCAGTGGTAAAACGCAATGTAAACTCACCTGAGTTTGTAAGGATTGATTGAGAGTACGGGAACCGGTGATTTCTTAACCACTTTTTCCGCCACGCTTCCAAAGATCACGTGCTCCAACCCTTTTCGGCCATGTGTTCCCATAATCAACAGGTCTATGTCTTCGGATTCAAGGACCTTTAGGATTTCATCTGCAGCATCTCCGGAAACGACCTTTTTTTGAAAATTGGGGCAGCTTTGCAACTGATTTTCACAAACTGTGTCCATGGCCTTCCTCGCGGCCTCATTGGCTTCTTTTTGGAGTTTATCCATAGAAGGATGGGGTACATAGAGCTTACCCCATTTATTAAGATCCTGCACCACATGGAGTAGGTAAACTATACTGTTGTATTTCTCAGAAATCGACAACACATAAGGCAGAATCTTTGACGAATTTTCTGTCAAATCCAATGGGAAGAGAATCTTCTTTATTTCCAGCATAGCTTTAGCCCCCCTCATTTTTTTTATTTCCATTTTCTTCCAGTGTCTTTAATTGTTCTTGCTACTGTGTGAATACATAAAAAATCTGTGATAGCCCCAGGACAATAGGAATGAAGAGCTATTCGTCGTAACGACCAGATCTATTCTCGCGTCATTGCCGTTCCACACTTAGGACAGCTCTGCTCATTGCAGGGAGTCCTAAATTGGTGTGACACTCTTTCCCCACAGTTCGGGCAGACGCATTCTCCGCCGGGACCTGCTGCAAAACCACCTCCCCGACCGCGGCCACTACCTTGACCTATTCCCATACCCTTGCCTGTTCCGGGTCCCTGGCCACTTGGGCCTGATCCATCGCCTCTGGGCATTTTACTCACCTCCTTTAAATCTCAGATCAATTTACTTTTCAGGAACTGTGTACGAATTTAGGAAACAAGCCACAGTGCGCGATCCGTTATCCTTCCGGTCACATATCGGGAAACACTTCCAAAGAAGTGGGCACGGTCTGTCCCCCGCCTGCCGACGACCACTCTGCCGTAATTTCCCTTGTTCGAGGATCATTTTGCCCGCTCTGGCTTTTCGTTTGGTCGTTATGATGTCAACTCGATTAACGGCTATGCCGGCTTCTTTAAATTTTTGCCCTGCATCGTCAAAAAACTTCCCTATCATTTGTTTCGAACCCTTTGTAGGGTAAAAGTGACCTCTTTCGAACTACCGAGCATTTTGGTTGCATACTGCAATGATTGATTCGAATGGATCGAATCATCGACAGCCATCAAGCTTTTTTCTACATGATATTGCCTCATTTTTATAAGGAAACCAGTGAATCCGAGACGGGAAGAACCGGCGATTTCACCTTTCACCATTTTGTTTCCCCGCTTACGGAACCTATCCAGGCGAAACGCATCGTCGCTTTAAATGTGAAATTATTTTTACGCCAACCCTAAGCATCCGTCCTTGAACGTATTACCAGGAGAGGCCGATCGATATGATTCAGCAGTCCGGCCGCCACGCTCCCGTAAAACACCCGGTTTAATCCGCTTCGACCATGACTGCATATGACCACAAGATCGGCGCCTTCTCTCGCAGCTGCCTCCAGGATTACCTGAACAACCGGCCCCTGGGCGACACGGATTCGTGCTTCAATGCCTTCCTCCCGAAATTCTCCCTGAAGGCCTTTCAGGTATAATTCTGCTTGCTGCTTTAGTCGCAAAATTTCTTAGCAATGCAGTAGCATGTCGGTTTCATCGAAATTTGCGATATGGGGGGATCTTACAACCTGCAGAAATATCAGCTTCGCATTATGTTGGCGTCCAAGATCTTCTGCATGGCCCAAGTTCCTCTCTGCTCTTTTTGATCCATCCAAAGGGACTAAGATCTTATGATACATACCCACCTCCGCACAGAAATCACATTCGATTTTCCCCCTCTTGCTGTCTTTGTGAAAGCATAAAATATGCCACCAATATAAGTATCAAATAATGGTAAGATATCAGATAGTAAACCGGTTCATGAACCCGTATGAAGTCTGGTGCGAAGATATGTTTAGAAAAATTTCGAATTCATTTTCGAAAACCTTCTAAAAAATTAATGGGTATGTTGGTACAACCAGGTCTTTTCAACCGGGACAGGCGGACGTCATAAAGCAGCTGGAGGCGCTTTAAATACAACACTTTTGGGGGTACATAGGTTACACTCATCTAATGTTTTTAGGGCATTGGCTCGCAACTTGCAAATTTATTTTTGAATCTCTTCAACGAACCTGGTTCCCGGTTTTACGTTTTTAGCACCGTCTGTCTGATATTGTTTTTACCATTGTGCTTGACGTGGTACATCAATTCGTCTGCGGCCTTGATGGTTTCGTCGACACTGTCGGGAGCAGAGTGGTAAGATGCCAGACCGATGCTGAATGTCACGCGCCATTGGTTATTTTTCATTACGCTCAAGAGCTGCTTTTGAAGTTTCTGGGCAACCAAGGCAGCGGACTTCTCCCCTGTTTTAACCAGCAGGACAACAAATTCGTCTCCACCGAAACGCGCAACGATATCGATAGCACGCACATGTTGTTTGATGGTTTCAACCACCGTAATCAACAGAAGATCGCCCGTGTGATGTCCGAAATAATCGTTTATATGTTTGAAATTGTCGATGTCGATGTACATTACCGAGAAAGGGTGGTTGTATCGGCGCGATCGATCGATTTCCGTCCGGGCCAATTGAAGAAACGCCCGCCGGTTGGCCACTCCCGTCAAAGGATCCAGCATGGCCATTTCCTTCTGGGTTTCCAGGATCTTTTTATGTCTGGTGATTATGAAGATGATAAACAGAAAGACCAAGAGTCTGAAGGATTCGTTGATCAAGGGAATGTAGGATTTCGAAAAACGATCAATCATGGACAGATCAGCCAAAAGCCAGGAGAAGGCACTCAATATAGATATCAGTATACCCCAGCTTTTACCGACCAGCCAGGTAACGGTGATAATCGGCAGCAGGTATAAAAGCGAAAAGGAAAATTCAGGGCCTGTCAAAAGGCGGATCCAGCCGATTAAAAGAACAGATGCAAAAACCAGCAATATCAATAGCGTTTTATAGCAGCGCCTGATATTTTCATGTTGCTCTCGCATCGGTTCGATCTATGATATCTCGCCAATTGTTTCAAGACAGTTAATTGCTGGACCCATGGGCTTACATGCTGACTGCATCGCACGTCATATCATGCTTTACCGCTCGCATCACGAATGGTTACAAATCCCAGCAATGAAAATATGCAGAATATATGCCATGCGATTGTATATCAATGTGATATATCCAAATAGCGGCTCAACGCTATATTTGCGTTTACCATAAATCGTCTTGCCCGATTCGCTGTTCAGCCTTCCGGCGCATTTGCCGTAGCTCTTTCTCATAGGGGTGACGCGATATGCTCCGGCCGGTTTTGCTTGTGATACAAAGGCCGAAGAACCGGCATGCGTGGCAGCTTTTCCTCCGGTAGATCCTCAGCGGTTCCTTGCTGCCGCGCTTTTAAAGATGAGAAAAATAAAGCTCCTCAACCTACTATGTCAAAGCGCCGGAAGGCGTAGATTTTAAATTTGCGTATTACTTGCTTAAACAGGCGGTCAAACAATGGGAGGCCCAGGGCAAACCAGGGCGCAAACCCACCAAACCCCGCAAGCCAAAGGAACTTCCGCTCCTCACCGAAGAAGAACTGGCCTGGTTGCCAAAACTGCCGGATGGGTGGGCTGACAGCCATCTGCATGAATTCACGATCTGGAAAAAACGTTACCCGGAATATCCCGAATCAAAAGAAGACGGGCTTGAACGCGGGAGATACCGTCTTGGGGAGCTGATCAAGCAGTAAGGCCGCACCTTCAGCTATCAGTACGATTTTGGCGACAGCTTGGTGCATGAGGGTATTGCGGAGCTACCCAGCTGACAGCGTCCGGACTTTTCATGTCAACTCATCAAGAGGTAGGCGCGGGGAAATCGAACCCGCTTCTTAAAAAATTCCCCAAAAGATAAAATCCAACCTCACAATCCTACCAAACAAATCCAATTAAAAATTCCTTTATCGGTTTGAACTGATACACCGATGTGCGTTTGTCTCCGGAACGTTTCAGCAAACCCATTTTCGATCTTTTTATAGGCGATCCGGTGACGATCCAGTTGGCGCGCCAGCCACTCATGTCCATTTATATAAATCTGAATGGTAAATGGAAACCATGTGGAACTGGAAGAGACCCTCAAGCTTGCCGACGGCAAGACGCTATTACTGCGTTCCATAAGGCCGGAAGATGAGCCGGGCATGCAAGAGCTGTTCACCAGACTCTCAATGGATGAAATCCGTCTGCGCTTTCTGCACCCCATGAAAGTTTTACCTCACAACCTGGCGGCGCGGCTTACCCAGATTGACTATGACAGTGAGATGGCCCTGGTCCTTTGCGAGCCGACCGCTCAAAAAGAATCGGAGCTATGCGGTGGGGTGCGGTTTGTGGCAGACCCTGATAGTGAGCGTGCGGAGTTTGCCATCCTGCTGCGGTGCGATATGACCGGTATGGGGCTCGGGCCGATGCTCATGCGCCGCATTATCGATTACGCCAAGAATCGGGGTATCGGGGAGATTTTCGGGGAGGTATTGGCCGAGAATAGATCCATGCTTCGGCTCTACAAAGCATTCGGTTTTACCCAAAGGCGTGATCCGGAAGAGCCGGGGGTTATGCTTGTGTCACTGGGGTTGTAATTGTTTGGTTTCTTAAAAACAAATTTTTGGCATTATTCTGCTGTTCAGAACTCATTTGTATATGACAATTGCGCACATCGCAGTTGGCTCAGCATTTCTCAGTTGACAATGCAACTGTTAATGGATAGTTTAAATTAATGAGAATTTTAACCGAGTGCTCCATATTTTAAGGTGGAAATATTTTTCTGAAAAGGAGTTTTCCTTGGTTGCCACAAACGACAAAGCACCCCTAACGCCTTGGATTTGCCTTATCTCCAGACTGTCGACGCGGTTTGTCGGAGGCGAAATGGGCCGGATGGGCTTTGGCCCGGGTCAATTTTTCTTGCTTTCCGAGCTTTATGCCGAAGAAGGGCTCAGTCAGGATGAATTGTCCCGCCGTGTGGGTTTCGACAAATCGAATACCTCGCGTGCGCTTGCCAAACTGGAACAATATGGGCTCATACAACGAAAAAGCGATCCGGAAAACCACAGAGTGAAAAAAGTGTTCCTCAAGCCAAAAGCACACAAGGTCAGAAAGCAATTCAGAAAAATCCAAAATCACTGGAATGACGAACTGCTCAATGGGTTTACGGATAAAGAGAAAACAGCGCTTTTTGCAAGTCTTAGAAAAGTAGCCGTCAATGCAGAAGCTGTTTTTAATCAACAACAGACACAGGCATCGAATTGCAGGGCTGCCTGAGAAACATTTAGTGGAAATAATTAACTAAAGGAGATTTTGCCACATGGAGTTGACCGATATTTTATCGAAAGAAGAATGGGCTTCATTTGAAAAAGAGCTGTACGACCGATTTCACATAAACTGCACCGTTTATAATACATCAGGAATCGGGGTTACCGGAAAACCAAACTGGTGCAACCGACTGTGCCCGCAAATAAAGGCAAACAAAGATTCTCTTGCTGCCATATGTGCACCGGGAAATCAAAATTTCATGGCTCAGACCAAACAAACCCAGAAGGCCGTTATCGGGGAGTGTGATGCCGGACTAATGAAAATTGCCGTTCCCATCTTCAGCAATGGTAATTTTTTAGGAACTGCAGGAGGATGCGGGCTGCTGCCTCAGGGAGGAGAGGTAGAAACCTTTATGATTGAAAAGACTACAGGTCTGAGTGAGGAAGAAATTGCGGCCCTCTGCGAAGGAATGAATTCAATGACCCAAGGTCAGGCAGGCGAAATGGCGGATTTTATCGAGGAGCGAATTGCGGAATTTAAGACACAGAAATTTATTAATGACTGGGTGGACGACAGCCTCTGTATAAAAACGATTTTTATATCCCTGCTCCAGGATCTTCAGCAAAAAGAAGATGTTGAAATCGAATTTCACGAGCGACCCGGAATCAGTTTTTCATTGCGGGGGGTTCACAAAAACCAGAAAGACCGGCCGCTTTTTGCCATGATCGACATCATTGACGATGATCCAAAACAGCGTTGGCTGTCTGTCTGTTTCTATGACGACACCATTGAAGACCCTGATGATCAAGGGGACCTCGTACCGGGAGGACTATTGGGATCGGACGGTTACTGTTTTAACCTTACTGAATCTGATGAGTCTCTTAAAGAATATGTGAGCCAACGTATCCAGGAGGCTTATGTGCATGCCTGCAAGGGCGGAAATTAGCAAAGGAGACTGAAACGTGGGAACCTCGGCACTGATACTTCATGACGTCACCCAAATTGACTGGCGTCACTTTGAGCAATCGCTTTATGATCGTTTCGCTGTGAATGCTGTCACATTAACGAAAAACGGTACACGCAAGACCTCAGGGGATGTGCCTTGGGCCAATGGCCTGTGCGCCCTTATCAAAACAAACCAGAACGGCGCCGAAAGAATCTGCAACAGACTGCTTATGATATTGATGCATGCCGCCAAGGCCAAAAAGAATTTTATTACGGGTGAGTGTGCCGCCGGGATGAACAAATGGGTGTTGCCGATCATTGAAAATGATGAATTAGACGGATTTGTCAACATATGCGGCAGGCCCTTTTGCAATGCGGACCGGATCTATACCGAATACATCCGTAAGACAATCGAGGTGGATGCGGAAACCATCAAAAAGCTCCTACCCAGTATTAAACCCATTGATCCCCGCACATTGAAGGAAATGAAGCATTTTATCACCAGCTATGTAAATTAGAAGTCGTCATAGCGATAAGCTTTACATATTTTAAATCTGCTAGGGGTAAATGATTTGACCCTAAACCGCACCCTGCTGCGGACTTTCGTGTGAATTGGAATAATGATTGGGTCTATGGTAAGCGGATGTTAATTATGATATTATCTATGTTCAAAAAAGTTTCCGCATACAGAACGTGTGCCCATCGAATTTCGCCTCGGTGAGTTTCCCCTCAGCGATCAAATCTTCAATAACCCTCCAATCAACCTCGGCCCTTTCCAGAAAATCGGATACAGCCTCTCTTCGCATAGGATGGACAGCGGTAATACTCAGCAGGTCTTCCTCGACGTTTCCAGTGAATGCGAAAGAATTGCCTTCATACCCGATGAGATACTCCACCGAATCCATCCTCTCGTTCAAGATTTGAAATGCCCGATTGATTCCTTTATGACAGGCATATCCCTGACGGCATATAGGAATTAGCTTATGCCTTGGAAAGAATAATTACCAAAGCCACCAAAATGCCGGCCCCCAGGGAAAATAGGCTGTATTTCTTGTGCTCTGCTTCAGCCTGAGGTAAAAGATGGGTGGCCCCAACATAAACCAACGCCCCGGCAGAAAACGCCAATAAGGCGCCAAGAAGTGGTTTATCAATTTTATTGATATAGGGATATGACACAAGCATGCCCAGGGGCGTGGTCAGGGCCGCGGCCAGAAAAGCCAAGAGAAACGACAATTTTTCGTTAAAACCGCCTCGTATGAGCAGCAGGTAGGTTATAATTCCTTCCGGGAATTCGTGCAGAACCATACCGGTGGCCGCCAGCAGCCCCGTGAAGATACTGACCGTGAACGTGATGGCATAGATGAACCCATCGATAAATGAGTGAAAACCGATGCCAAGCATGGGTACAAGGCCAATCCCGTATTGCTCATCGGCGTTTTTGTCACAGACAAAGGCACTGATGAAGCGATTAAAAATGTGCAAGCTAATATATCCAGTGAAGAGATAGATGGAGGCCTTTGTGTTCATCGAAAATGCCGTCGGGATGATGTGCAAGAAAGAGACCGAAATCAGGACACCCGCGGCGAAACAGATGAAATAGGTGATATTCTCCCGTCCCCATCGCTCGAAATAGCGGATAACATAGATACCTATCGTGGTGACCAGTGCCGCCAGGGAACTGGCTCCCAATGCTGTCCAGAACGTATTTTCCATACCGTCCTCCAATGAGTTCCACACAGCTACTGAATGATTATTTTGGTATGATAGCCGCTTTTTCGGGCGCCTTCAAACATCCACAACCCGGCCGGCACCGGCTGGCAGATATTTGTCCGGATACCGCCGGTTTATCTCGTCGATGTGTCGGGTGCAGTGGGCCGGGCAGATGGCATCCAGCCGTTCGATCAGGGTATAGTCGTCGAAACCGTGCAGCCCACCGATCAGGATGCCAACCTCACCAAAACGGGATGCGGCGGTGATGATACGACCGACACCCGGGTGTGAGCAGCCGGCAATAACCACCGTACTGTCATGCCGCCTGATCACCAGCGATTGTTCAATATCGCCGAGTTGTCCGGTTGAATACACGTTTTCGAAAATTTCCGTGGGGTTTTTTACGGTGACAACCTCGTCGGTGCTGACGGGTGTCGGGCAAGCAGTGGGAATGAAAACCGTGGCAGGATGGATGCGCAGAAAATCTGCAAGCCCGCCGGTATGGTCCCAGTGGCTGTGGGATATGAAGACCGTATTTATGGTCAACGGGTCGATGCCGAGCCTTTCCATATTGCCGAGGAGGATGTCGCCCCTGGCTCCGGTATCGAACAGGAGGATCTGCCCGGCAGTCTCCACCAGACAGGCAAATCCCCAGTCGGGCGTCAGGGCCGGCTCCCAGACGACATTGTCATAGACGATAGTGATTTTCATGGGCAAGTGACCTCGGGATGCACTTCGGTGCCGGCAGCGGACGACAGTGGGGTACCGGGTTGGCGGTGGATTGGATGTGAACTCCCGTCAGGCCGGTACCCCGGATCAGTTGCTATTGGGACCCTTCCTTTTCCAGTTTGGCGATTCTTAGCTGGACGGCTTCCAGGGATTTTTGCATGGCGCCAGCATCGGCCCGGAGCATCTCCACTTCATCGGTTCTGCTTACCGGATAGCCGGTACCATACGTCGGTGGATAGGAAAATCCGCCGTAGGTCGGGCCGAAGCCGCGGCCACGTCCCCTGCCGAATCCGCGTCTGAATCTCATTCCTCTGCCGTAGCCATAACCGCCGCCGTAAACAGGCAGGTCGGCTGGGCCTCCGGCGCTTCCGCAGAGCCCCCGGCGACCGCCGGTCATGGGACCGGCCCCTCTGGGCCCACTTCTGTCTAGTCCTGGCATGATCGTGTCCTCATTTCTGGATAGACACGTCATAGCTTTTATCAAACATGTAAAAACGCTGTTTGTGACATTGTTTTTTAAGCCCAAACGGATCACGACAGGCTTGTTGCAGTATACCTACCCAGGTGATCCGTTCTCATGATCCAAGATGGCCGCGGAGAGGGTCTTTGCCGCGGTCATCCGCGTTTCCACACCGGCATCGGCGAACACGTAAGCCGGTCCCTTGCCCTGCAGGTTTTCCCGCAATAGCACCACGTCCGTTTTAAGGCTCACCAACCATTCACTGACGCGTATACCTTTGGCCTTTTCAATCTTTGTGTGCGGATTGGTCAGAATTTCCTGGTGCTCGATCCGACCATCGCTGGTAAGGATGGTGACCAGCCCAAAGTAGGGGGCCTCGCCGAAGTGTTCGCTGATCGTGCCGGCGGCGTCGTCAAGCGGTACGGCATAGCATAGATGGGTGCGCGCCTGCGGCTCGAAGTGGAGCAGCACCCGTTCGACGTGCGGTATCTTGGCACGGATGGACTTCTCGATCTGTTGGCTTACGGCATGGGCTTTTTCCAGATTGTCCACGTGCAGCGCGACCTCGGCCTCCAGAAAACGATAGCGGCCTGCGTTGCGGCCCACCAACGAACGGACATTCGTTACCGCTGGTTCGGCCATGATGATGGCCCGTACTTTTTCGAGCGTGTCGGCATCCAGAGAAGCGTCCAGCAGCACGCGCATTCCACCCGACAGAAGTTCCCAACCGGTCTTGGCGATAAAAATTACAATGGCCAATGCGGCGTAGCGGTCGAGCGGAATACCGGCCTCTTGCCCGATAAGGGCCAGGAAAACCATTCCTGAGGACAACATATGGGTTCGATACTCAAGAGCATCCGCCATCAGACTGGGGGAGTTGAGCCTCCGGCCCACCCGCAGTTCGTAGACACTGAAGACGAGAGGAATGACAGCCGACAACACGACACCGCCCAGGATCCAGGCATTTACGGTCGTCGGCTTGGCGGTTGCTGTAATGGCCCGCTTGGCGATCTCATAGCCGGTGAAAAAAATGAGCATGGCCACCGCCACGGCGACCATGTTCTCCACCTTGTAGAGCCCGTAGGGAAAGGCGCGGCTCTTTCTTGCCGATATTTTGATGCCGGCCAGGACAGTTATTGAGGCCGCCAGGTCGACAATGTTGTGGATCATCTCGGCCGCCACCGCCAGACTACCCGAAGCAAAGGCAATGGCCAGGTTCAGAAGGCTCAGGAGAATATTGACGCCGATGGATGCCCAGGCGACTCGTGCAGCGGTTTCCATATCTCTATTCAGTGTCCATCCATGAACAGCATCTTTCGGCCCGGCCCGGTGTTCTCGCTCTTTGCAATCCTCGATCCCGCTGCAGCGGGACAAAGCTACGCCTGCGGTTGCAGAATCGCTGCGGCCTTGGCCGGGGCCGAGATCTACCATTTCTGGGCGGGCACATTTTTTCTTTTTTAAGAATCGATAGCGCTCTTATCACTTCCTTTGGTAGCGGCCAGATAATATACTACGTTTTTCTTTCTTTCCGCCCGGATCTTGTTTTCTTTCATCAGGCTGCCGAGGTATTTCGATACCTCGTTGAAATGCAGGCCGAAGCCCTCTGCGATCTGCTGGGCCGTGCAGGGCCGTCTTCTCAACATCGCCAAAATGGCGGCCGCGTTTGTCTGCATGGGCTTTGAACGGGGCGTACTGAAATCCGCGATGATCTCGGCCGTCGGTTGAAACAGATGCGTCAACGCCGCCATCTGCTCATTGGGCAAGGCGGTGACGAACTCCTCAGTGGGCGGGCGAACCGCCGTGTTCAATTGGATGCGATCCGGTGCGATCTCCCTTGCCAGGGCCGCGATTTTTTTGACCTCTTCGGGCGACGAATTCATCCCACTGACTAAAAAAACCTCCATCCACACCTGCCCGCCGAATTGGGCGCGGAATGTTCTCTGTCCCTTGATCATTCGATCGAAAAACAGCTGTGGATGTGGCCGGTTGACCCACTCGAAGGAGGCCTGGTCCCAGGCACTCAGGGAAATTTTGACGATGTCGGCGTGACTTGCGGCTGCGCGCACTTTTGGAAGGTGCAACAGGGCGCCGTTGGTCAAAAGGACGCTGGGGATTGTGCCGCGGCTGCGGATGAAGTCGAGCACTTCCCCGAACCGGGAATGAAGTGTGGGTTCTCCGGCTCCGGAGAGGGTCATATAATCGGCTTCACCGCCTGACCGGAGCCACCTGTCAAGTTCGCTCAGGACGGCATCCGTCGGTACATATTCGTCCCGTGTAATGGTCTTGGTGGAGGTGTGGCCCAGTTGACAGAAGACGCAATCGAAGCAGCACGTCTTGTGAGGCGTCAGGTCGATCCCCAGCGATCGGCCGAATCGCCGGGAGGGCACCGGTCCGAAAAGGTAGCGATGATTGGCCTGTTTCATGCGAGCAATTCTCCTTGAAGATGAGTATCCTCTTGTTTATACCGGGTAAAGATTCAGCGAAAACCGCTGGTTTCATGCCGATACTTTCTCGACCCTGACGGCGGCCACCTTAAACTCCGGAATTTTCGCCAGGGGATCGAAGGTCTCCGCATTGGTCAGCACGTTCGTCGGGTTCTCGCCGAAATGAATCGACAGAAAAAGGGTGCCGGGCGCCACCGCAGGGGTGATTTTCACCGGGGCCTCCATGTCACCGCGGCGGGGGGAGAGCACCAACGCATCGCCCTCGCTTATCTCCAGCGCCCGGGCGTCCTTGGGATTGATGCACACATAACCGGTGCGTTGTTCGATATCCAGCTTGAGAGAAATGCGGGCCATGATGCCGGTGTGAAAATGGGCGAACATCCGGCCGGGATGTTAAGTCGCTAATAGGCTTGTCTTTCCAGCCTTTTGAAAATAAACGCCAGCTGTTTTTGATTCAGCTCGCCGACATTTTCATTGATCCATTTTAAATCCCCTGAAGCAATGGCGGACTTGGCATCGCTGATCAGCTGGGCCTGATCCAGGGCTTTGGAACCGAGCTCCATCAGTTCATTCCAGAAATGCTCATCATCGGCCGCCCGGGTCAACACACCGAGGACTTCCCTTTTTTGAATCAATGAGAAAAGGCGAAAGGGGCCGGTTTCATGTCGCTTGAGTGCCTCATCGATGGCCGTTTTGATTTGGTCATCCGTAAAGGGCTTGGGCAGAAAGTCGTGAGCTCCCAATTCCAGGGCTTCTTCGGCAATGGGCTGCGTGCCCACCCCGGTGATGACGATGACTTCCACTTTTGGATTTTTTTCTTTGACCTGCTTGATGACCTCCATCCCGCTGATGCCCGGCAATTTCAGATCGGCGATAATCAAGTCAAATGGCTTCTGGTCGAAAAGCTCAAGCGCGTTCTCACCGGTTCCGGCCACATCGACATCATAGCCGGCCTCGGTTAGAATCATTTCCAATGCCGTCGAAATGGTCTTATCGTCCTCCATTACGAGAATACGATTAATTTTCATGGCAATTCCTCCCCCTTTTCAGTGAATAGGTTATTTCTTAAATTGCGGCAGGTCCACGCAATATGCCTGCCTCGCTGTTTATTCCGGGCCACAAGATGGCGTCTATTTTTGGGCACTATACGACCATTTTCTCCACATTGACAGCCCCCACCTTGAATTCCGGGATTTTGGCCAGCGGGTCAACGGCCTCGGCATTGGTCAGCACATTGGTGGGGTTTTCACCGAAGTGAATGGGAAGAAACAACGTACCGGGTTCCACCGAACGGCTCAGCCGAGCGGGTACTTCCATCCGGCCCCGGCGTGAGGACAGCACGAGCATATCCCCGTTATGGGCATCTATGGATTCGGCGTCCGCCGGGTTGATGCTCACATAGCCGGTGGTCTGCTCCACATCCAGGTGCGGGGAAACGCGGGTCATGGTGCCGGTGTGAAAGTGAGCGAACATGCGGCCGGTCGTCAGAAAGAAAGGATATTTCTCATCGGGCATTTCCGCTGGATCCCGGTAGTCGATGGCGTGAAATTTTCCCTTTCCCCGGGCAAACTGCTGCTTGTGCAGGTAGGGGGTGTCAGGGTGATCGGTATCGGGGCAGGGCCATTGAAGGCCATCGATGCCGAGGCGCTGATAATTCATCCCGCCGTAACTTTGAGTCAAGGCCGTCATTTCATCGAAGATTTCTTCCGGATTTTGGTAACTCATCTCATAGCCCATGGCGGTGGACAGCCGGCAGATGATTTCCCAGTCGGCCAGGGCGCTTCCCACCGGTTTCACTGCTTTTCGAATACGCATGCAGCGCCGCTCGGTATTGGTAAAGGTGCCCTCCTTTTCGGCCGAGGAAGCGGCGGCCAGCACCACGTCGGCCACCTGGGCGGTTTCCGACAAGAAGAGCTCCTGAACGGCTAGAAATTCCAGATTCTTCAGGGCATGACTCAGGTGATTCCAGTCCGGGTCGCTGAGCTTGGGATTTTCGCCGATAATCAGCATTCCCTTGAGCTTTCCATCGAGCATGGCTGGGATCATGTCCGTGATGGTCATGCCCGGCTGAAAGGAGAGTTTGCGGCCCCAGGCTTTCGAAAATTTCTCCAGCACTTCGGGGTCGCTGACCCGCTGGTATCCGGTCAGCACGTCCGGCAATCCCCCCATGTCGCAGGCGCCCTGAACGTTGTTCTGGCCGCGTAGCGGGTTGATGCCCCCGGCGTAAACCCCCACGTTGCCGCACAGCATGGCCAGGTTACAGCAGGACTTGACGTTGTCCACCCCGGTGGTGTGCTGTGTGATCCCCATGGCGTAAAGCAGAGAGGCGGGCGGATGGGTGGCGTAGAGCTCGGCCATGTGTTCAAGGTCTGCCGGATCCACGCCCGTGATCGCCTGTACTTTTTCGGGCGAGTAGGACTGCAGCCGTTTTTCAAGGGCTTCGTAATCTTCTGTGCGCTGGGCGATGTAGTCTGCGTCCTGCCAGCCGTTTTTGACGATGAGGTGCATCATGCCGTTTAGCAGGGCCACATCACTGCCCAGGCGCTGCTGAACGGCAATGTCGGCGAAGCGACTCAGCTGAATGTTTCGGGGATCGGCCACGATGAGTCGGGCACCTTTTTCCTTGGCTCTGAAGATACGACGGGAAATCAGCGGGTGGCAGGCGGTGGTGTTCGAACCGATCACAAAGATACAACCGGAATCCTCGATTTCGGCAATGGCATTTGTCATGGCGCCACTGCCGAAGGCGGCGGCCAGACCGGCCACCGTGGAGGAATGTCATAGACGGGCACAGTGATCGACGTTGTTGGTCCCGATCACCGCCCGGGCAAACTTCTGGGCCAGATAGTTTTCTTCATTGGTCATTTTGGCCGACACCAATACCCCCACGCTGTCCGGTCCGTATTTTTCAATGATGTCGCGGAATCGGTCTGCCGTCAGCTCAATGGCCGCGTCCCATTCGGCGTTGATGAATCGTCCGAAGGTTTTCACCATCGGTTTTTTCAGGCGCATGAAGCTGTTGACATGTTCGTGCAGGTTCCAGCCTTTGATGCACAGCTTGCCCTCATTGACCGGATGGGTCTTCATGGGAAGCGTGCTGTTGATTTTACCGTCGATGACTTCAAAAAGGATTCCACAGCCGGTTCCACAGTAAGAACAGACCGAGGGGACAAGCTCGCATTTCATGGGTGACTCCTTTTAGGAATGTTTCGCCTTGACAGGCGCAAGCGGTTTGGGCTCCAGGGTTACGGTATCTCCCAAAATGCTGAAAGGGGACTGACTGGCACTGGTTCCGGTTTCATAATCAAACACATTGACGACAATCTCATTGACCTTGCGGTAGAGCAGCCGTAAGGGGATATCCACCGGGCAGGCATCTTCACACAGTCCGCAGTCAATGCAGCGCCCCGCCATGTGCACGGCCCTGACCAGATGAAAGACCGGCACCTCCGGCGGCACTGCACCGGTTCCGATCAATTCCTTATGCTCCAGGCTGCATTCCTTGCAGAAGCAGACCGGGCAGATGTTGCGGCATCCGTAACACTTGATGCATTTCTGAAATTCATACATCCAGCGATCCAGGCGCTGCGATGGCTTGTATGGCTCGATATCCTGCGGGCGCAGATTGTTGTCCACGCCCACCTGCTTTTTATAGGCGCCGGCGGTTTCCGGCTCCAGATAAGAGCAGTCCCCGTGCTCCTTGAGATTCGAGGGGCAGCAGTTGACGTTGATGGTCCGGATATGCTCGGGCTTGATCTGGTTCCAGACGGCCAGTACATTCAGGGCCCGCTGGTTGCAGTCCCGCGCCAGCATGCCGATTTTAATATCCGGATCTGCCGCCGTCAGGTGAGTGGCAATTTTTTCAAGAGAATACCGGGCCGGGCTGACCACCAGATCGTCGAGTTCGTCAATCTGTGCTTTGGTAAAGCCATAGGGAAGGGGATGCCCGTCGACCTTTTTATACCCCAGGAAGATGTCAATAGTCCCTTCTTTCAACCACTGCTTGATCTTGTCTTTCATAAAATACTCCTCGATACCTCACACCTCAGCCGGGCCGTCACGCAGAGCGCTTTCATTGCCCGGTGGTAGAACGAATTGCCCCAGCCGCCGAGTCGGCCTCTGGGAGCGGCGCTCTCCACTTATTAGAAAACATGACCAGCGGGTTAGGACCCAGTGATCTGATTTTTTCGGTAAAATCGGTGGCCACCTGGGCGAATTTCTGGGCTTCGGCCGAGGAAATCCACTCCAGGTGAACGCGCCCCTCCAGGCCCATGAAAGACAGCAGCTCCTGCAAAAAAGTCATCCGTTTGATGGTCATGTAATTACCGTACAGGTAATGGCAGTCGCCGATATGTCACCCACCCACCAGGATGCCGTCGGCGCCGTCCTGCAAGGCCCTTAAAATATGGTGCGGTGATACGGTGGCCGAGCACATGACCCGCACTGCCCGCAGGTTGGGGGGATACTGTATCCGGCTAACCCCGGCCAGGTCCGCCGCCCCGTAGGCGCACCAGTTGCATACAAATGCCAGAATCCTGGGTTCGAACTGATTGTCTTCCACGGTGATTTCCTTTTCCAGTGGTGAAAAATGGCGGTGTTATAAAAAGTCACTTGGCCCGTTCATGGCAAGCATTTCAGAGGTGCAAAAATTTTTGATTCAGACGGCCATGGCGCTTTTAATCTGGGAGTAGAGCTGTTTATTGGAAAAACCCATCAAAACGGGGGCTTCCGAGGGACAGGCCGCAGCGCAGGCCCCGCAGCCCTTGCACAGCGCGGGATTGACTTCGGCGATATTTTTTTCGGCATTGAAGGTGATGGCACCAAAGGGACAGACATTGATGCACCCCAGACACCCGGAGCACAATGCCGGTTCGATGCGGCAGACTATTCCCCCCACCAGGATGTGATCCCGGGCCAGCACGGTCAGCGCCTTGGCGGCGGAGGCCTTGGCCTGGGCAATGCTCTCTTCCACGGGTTTCGGATAATGGGCCATGCCGCAGAAGAAAACCCCTTCGGTGGGAAATTCCACCGGGCGCAGTTTCTGATGGGCTTCCAGCAGCCAACCGTCGGCATCAACTGGAACCTTGAAATGCTGGGACAGGCCGGTGTCGCCTCGCGTCACGATGGCTGCCGCTAAGCAGAGCAGATCAGCCTTGACGCTTAGCCAGCGGCCCAGGATGTGGTCTTTGAAGGTAACGGCCACCTGTTTGCCCACGGCGGTGGCCTGAGGTTTTTCATCCGGGTCGTAACGGAAAAAGAGGACCCCCTGCTCTCTTGCCCGGCGGTACAAGTCTTCCCGCCTCCCGTAAGTCCGGATATCCCGGTAGAGGATGTAGACATTGGTTTCCGGATTTTGTTTCTTAAACTCCAGGGCGCTTTTTATCGAGTGGGTGCAGCACACCTTGGAGCAGTAGGGGTGTTCTTCGTTGCGGGACCCCACGCACTGGATGAACACCACATCCTGGGCGGTTTTGATGCGGCTGTCTTTCTCGCGAAACAGGGCATCCATTCCCAAGTGGGTGACCACTGCCGCATGGTCGCCGTAGAGGTATTCGCGGGGTTTGTATTCCCGGGCACCGGTGGCCAAAATGGCGACCCCGTGATCCACGATTTCCGGTGCTGAGCCGTTTGAAAGCGTGGTCTTGAAATTGCCGATAAAGCCGTCCACATGGCCGACGGTGGTCTCCAGGTGCACCTGGATATTTTTTTCGGACTCCACCCGGCGAATCAGGTTTTGCAAATACTCGGGAATACTTTCATCCTGGTAGGCGCTGTTGAGCTGGCGGGCATTGCCCCCCAGTTGGGCGGACTTTTCCACCAGATGGACCGGGTATCCCTGGCGGGCCAGGGCCAGCGAGGCGGTAATGCCCGCTACGCCGCCGCCGACCACCAGGGCGGTGTGGCTGACCGGCAGCGCCGTCTGCTGCAACGGCTGGAGTAGAGCCGCTTTGGCAACGGCCATTCTCACGAGATCCTTGGCTTTTTCGGTAGCGGCATCCGGCTCCCTGGAGTGTACCCACGAATCCTGATTGCGAATGTTGGCCATTTCCACCAGGTATTTGTTAAGGCCGGCGTTGATCAGGGTCTCCTGAAAAAGCCCTTCATGGGTGCGGGGCGTGCAAGCCGCTATGACGACCCGGTTCAGGTTATGCTGACGGATGACGTCCGAGAGCTTGTCCTGAGTATCCTGGGAACAGGTAAACAGGTTTTCTTCCACGTATACGACGCCGGGCAGGTTCCTGGCATATTCGGCGACCTCCGGTACCCTGACGATTCCCCCGATATTGATGCCGCAGTTGCAAACAAACACCCCGATGCTTGGCGGTTGCCGGCTCACATCTCTTTCCGCCGGGATGTCCACCGCTCGGGTCCGGGTGTTGCGGGCCGCCGCCAGGTTTTCGGTGGCGGCGCAGGCCGCGGCGCTGGCCTCCATGACCGACTGGGGTATATCCTTGGGCCCGGTAAAGACGCCGCAGGCATAGATCCCCGGTACCGAGGTGTTTACCGGATGGAAACTGTCGCTGCGGGTGAAGTGGTATGCATCTATCTCGATACCCAGCGTCTTGGAGAGAGCAATGCTTTCCCGGCCGACTTCGATCCCAGTCGAGAGCACCACCATGTCAAAGGTTTCACTGCTGTTACGGCCGTCCTCGTCGAGGTAGCGCATCAACAGGTCATCACTGCCCGATACCGGCTCGACCGTGTGGATCTTGGCGGGGATAAAGCGCACGCCGCCGGCTTTGGCATTTTCGTAATAGCGGTCAAAATCCTTTCCCTGAGTGCGCATGTCCATGTAAAAAATGGCACAGTCTAGGCCGGAGTCGCTGTGATCTTTGGCCATGACGGCCTGTTTGACAGCGTACATGCAGCAGACCGATGAGCAGTAACCGTTGTCGCAGCGGTTGATGTCACGGGAGCCGACACACTGCAGCCAGGCGATTTTTCGGGGCGCTTTTCCTTCGGGATGTTTGCCGCGCATGCTCGACGGCCGCAGCAAATGCCCCTCGTAGGGTCCGGTGGTCGACAGGATGCGTTCGAACTCCAGGGATGTCACCACATCCGGGAGCTGCGCATAGGCGTAGGTGTCGAAACGGGCCGGGTCAAAGGAGGTAAACCCCAGTGCCAGAATGAGGGAACCCACCTGCAGGGTCAGTGTTTTTTCCTCCTCCTTAAAGTTAATGGCGCCGGCGGGACAGAATTTTTCGCACGCTCGGCACTTGCCCTTGGTAAAGTAGATGCAGTTTTCAGCATCGATGGTATATTTTAAGGGCACGGCCTGGGAGTAAGGGACGTAAATTGCTTTGCGTGTAATTAAGCTTTCATTGTAGAGATCTTCTACTTTTTTAGGGCATTTTTCCGCGCACATCCCGCAGGCGATACATTTTTCCATGTCAACGTAGCGAGGGTGCTGTAAAACGGTGACCGTAAAATTGCCCTCTTCTCCGGTAACCGACTGTACCTCTGAAAGCGTGAGCAGCTCGATGTTGATATGCCGGCCGACCTCGACCAGTTTTGGAGAGATGATTCACATCGAGCAGTCGTTGGTGGGAAAGGTCTTGTCCAACTGGGCCATCGTCCCACCGATGGCCGGTGATTTTTCCACCATGTAAACGTAATAGCCGGAATCGGCCAGGTCTAAGGCTGCTTGCATGCCGGCAATCCCCCCGCCGACCACCAAGACGGCCCCCTGCAGCTGACCGTCAGTCTGGGTATGGTTCATGGAAGTCATTCCTCATGTCGTTGGTTGCTGTTCAGTGTCCACACAGGCATTTCCAATGGTCTCGAGCAGTTCATCGTCGGTAAACGGCTTGGCCAGATATTCACTGGCCCCCTTTTTGATGGCCTGAACGGCGTTGGATATGCTGGAGTATCCCGTCATGACAATGATGCACAGCCTGCGTTTTTCTTCCTGAACGGCCTTCAAAATCTCCATGCCGTCCATGTCAGGCAGCTTCATGTCCAGCAAAACCACGTCATAAGTCCCCTGGCGAATGGCTGCGAGCCCATCAGCGCCGGTGTTGGTCAAGGTAACCGCGTGCCCCTGTTCCGACAACACCAGCTGGCAGGCGTCGCAAATGACCTGTTCGTCGTCAATCACCAGCACGCTGACCGGTTTCATGCGTCCTCCTTCCTGCCGGGTTTTTCATCCAGAATGGGGAAATCGATCACAAACCGCGTGCCTTCACCCAGTTTACTGAAGACCCGGATATTGCCCCGATGGTTTTCGATGATGCCGTAGCTGACGGCCAATCCAAGTCCGGTGCCGTTGGCCCGGGTGGTGTAGAACGGCTCGAAGATTTTTTTGACGTTCTCGACGGAAATGCCGCAACCGTTGTCGGCGATTTCGGTCTCGATCCGGTTTTTTTCTGAATCCAGCGTACTTTTTACAGAGACCCGGCCGTGGTCTTCCACGGCCTGCAGGGCATTGAGCAGGAGGTTGATAAACATCTGCTCGATCTGATTCTTATCCAGCGGCGTTTTGACCATGTCCTGTGCCAGGTGCGGTTCGAGGCTGACATGCCGCACGTAAAACTGGTTTTCTACCACGCCCATGGCGGTCCGAATTACATCGTTGATGTCTTCCATGACCTTTTTGGGCGGTTTATCACGGGCGAATTCGAGTAGTCCCTGGATAATGGATTTACACCGCAGGGTTTCCCGGATGATAATCTTTAACCCCTTTTCAAGGGGGCTGCCGGGATCGACCTTCTTGCTCATGTTGGAGCTGAAAAGCAGGATGCCGGCCAGAGGGTTATTGATTTCGTGGGCCACCCCGGCGGCCATGCGCCCCAGCGAAGACATTTTTTCCATTTGGGTGGCAAGGTGCGTGATGTGGGTCTGCTGGTTTTCTGCCAGACGGACGCGTTCAATGATACAGGCGCACTGCTCGGCGATCGTCACCATGAAATCCAGTTCGTCGGGAGAAAACGTTCGCGGTTCGGCCAGGTAGATGCGAATCATCCCCCGCATCTCATTTCCGATGGCCATGGGCACATCCAGTATCATGCGGATGCCTTCATCCCACGCTAGCTGAGGGTATTCCACCCTGGGGGCGTGCCAGATGTCCGTGATGATCTTGACCTTGTGTAGTTCGGATGGATGGTGCAGCAGCTTTTCGGTGGAAACGGGCCCTTTGGTGACATAACGATCACCGAGTCCATAGGCGGCCCCGATATCAAACTGACGGGTTTCCTGATTGAGAATCCTGAGCAGGGCGCCCTTGGCGTTCAGAGCTTCGGCGGTTTTAGTGACCACTATATTGAATACTTCCTGGAGACTGATACTGTGGTAAATCGACCGCAGAATATCCCTGAAGACCCTGAAGTAGTTCTCGAATTTGGTCGGAGAAGTCACGAACACCTCGCTTCGGTCTTAAATGCTACCTTATCTGGAGAAAGTGAATGACGTTAAATTTTTTACTTTGTGTTATCAACGTGTGTTGAATATACCACCTTTCGATTCGAAGCAACGTCTGCGGATCCAAATTTTCGTGGGAAAAAAAGAGATTACCACGCCTCGCGTTTCATCCGCTTGTAGATGTACAGGAGCTGTTTTTGACTCAATTCACCGATTTGTTCGTTGAGCCATTTCAAGTCCGCGGAAACGATGGCGGCCTTGGCCTCGTCCGACAGGTGGTAATCCCGCAAGGCCTCCGAACCGCCCTCCATCGTGCCATTCCAGGAGTCACGATCCTCTGCGGTTCGATTCAGCACCCGGAAAATCTCACGTTTCTGGATGAGCTTTTCTTCGACCGTTGCTGCTTTGGGTGCGGAGACGGACGGCAGTTCGGCCTGTTTCTGCTTCACGGCCCTGCCCACCGCGCTCTTGATCTGGTCATCGGTAAACGGCTTGGGCAGATAGTCGAATGCGCCGAGTTTCATCGATTCCACCGCCAAATCGACGCTGGCATATCCGGTGATGACCACCACGATCGTGTCCGGTCGAGCCGACTTGATCAAGCGAACGACATCCATGCCGTCGATGTCCGGTAAACGCAGGTCGGCGACCAACACATCGCAGCCTTTTTCCCGGAAAATTTCCAGCGCCGCCTGCCCGGTCGCGGCGACAGATACGTCGTAACCCTCCTCGGACAGCACCATCTCCAGACCTTTGGCCACGCTGATATCGTCTTCCATCACGAGCACATTCGGTGATGTCTTCTCAGCCGTTCGGGTTCTTTCTGCAACGGCAATCATGATTCACCTCCCAGTTGTGAGTATTCCAGACAATGATCTCGTCAATTGTATGAGCAAATTGTGTGCCGGAGCAGAGGGGCTAGGATTCTCGAGGCCTATAGAAAAATAACATAGTGATTTTAGATATTAAAAACACACATTTCTCATCCGGTTTGAAGTCGATGATCCGAGGTTGTATCAATATTTATACATCCGATTCGGGCCATTCCAAAAGCGTGCCATTCAGACAGCCTTGCAACGCAACCGGGGGAGAAAGGTCGCCACAGCCCACGAGCTGGGGATAGACAAAAACACGCTGCGGCGCAAGATTCTACGGTTGGGAATCGAAAAACCGGTCTGAACCGCGATTAAAAGTCGCCTTCAAGCGTTTCTAGACGGAATTCAGCGCCGGCTCCGGGCCGGGCGGCAAATCAATCGTGAATTCAGTGCCCTTTCCTTCTTCGCCGGCGACCTGAATTCGTCCGTTGTGACCGTTGACAATACCTTAGCTGACCGCGAGCCCGAGGCCAGTTCAGATCAAAAACAAACGTTGGTTCATTTTTACGATTCAATGACCGTTTCAAGCGATCTCGAGTTCTGGTCGAAGCGTGTGCAGGCGCTCTCTGGCCAAATTTCGTACTTCGGGATCGGCGTCCTTTTTCATCACCTGTTTCAGCAATTCCACATCAATTTCTTCCCTGACGGCCTTTTTGCGAACCTCGGGATCCGAACGACTGATTTTTGGTAGAAAAAAGTCCTGGAACTTCATCAAAATCACCTCCTTTCTGCAGGTGTATTCGAAGTCGTTAGTCCATTGTCGGTTCCGGCGCTGCCTGTTTTTTGGCCAGTGCCTCGAGTTGCTCTTTTGAGAGCGGTTGGCCGAAGGCGACATACTGGCGGAGCGGTTTATCCGGGTTTTCGATGGGTATATGCGGTTAAGCCATTGCCATTTCACGGCGCGCGGCCATGTCCACCAATATTCTGCCTCTGGCTTTGTCGATTCCCAGCGCCTTGCGCTTTTTGTCGATATGGGCGATCATCTTTTGGGCGTGCAGGACCGGATCGACCTCGAGATCCCACATTCCGCCGTAGAGTTTTTCGAATTCCTCGAACAGATATTTCTGAAATACGGGTGCACCGGATACCGGCAGCGTAACACCGAAAACCGTGTAGACACCTGAAGCCACAAAATAATGTCCGATGCTGATGGCCTTTTCGCTCATCCACTCCGGCGCACTGCCCGCGGCCGGCAGGTCGCTGATGTCGTTGCCCAATCCGCCGGCCTTGACGACTTCGGTCGCCGCCAGGAGAATGCGGCTGTTGTCGACGCACGACCCCATGTGAAGTACGGGCGCGATACCGACGGTTTCACAGACTTCGGCCAGGCCCGGGCCGCAATAGACCTGTGCGGATTCCGGCGTCAGCAGGCCCTCCATCGCGCAGGCAATGGCGTTACAGCCGGTCGTTAAAACGATGACGTCATTTTTAATGAGTTCCTTGACGACCTGCAGGTGAGCGTCGTTGTGGCGGGTCCGGGCATTGTTGCAGCCGACGACGCCGCCGATGCCGCGGATCCTGCCGTTGATGATATTGTCGTTCAACGTGAAATAGGAACCTCGAAAAGTGCCCCCGAGGTGATATTCGATCGATTCCACGCCGAACCCGGCGACAATGGGGGATTTCTGTTTCGGAATCATCACTTCCGCGCCCCGGTTTTCGAAGTTGTCGATCGCCAGCTTGATGATCCGCTTGGCGTCTTCCATGGCATAATGTTCGTCGAATTCGATGTGGATGACATTCTCCTGTTCCATCCGGGCAATCGGATGGGTGGTGATCAGTTTGGTGTGAAAACACTTGGCCACGTTGGCCAGGTTCTGAAAGATGCACTGAATGTCGACCACCATGGCATCGCAGGCGCCGGTGATGATGGCCAATTCCTGTTGCAGGAAGGTTCCGCAAAGCGGAACGCCGTGCCGCTGGAGGATTTCATTGGCGGTGCAGCAAATGCCGGAGAGCTGGATTCCCCGGGCGCCTTTCGAAAGCGCGTATTCATGCATCTCTTTGGTACTGGCCGCCGCCACGATCATCTCCGACAAAACCGGCTCGTGGCCGTGAATCACGATGTTGACCATGTCTTCCTTCATCACCCCGAGGTTGGCCTCGCCGACCACGGGATACGGGGTGCCGAAGAGAATGTCCTGGAGTTCGGTCGCCAGCATCGACCCGCCCCAGCCGTCGGCAATGGCGGCCCGGGTGCCTTGCTTGATCAGGTTGCGGTAATCCTGGTCCACGCCGATGTGGGTCCGGTGCATGATCTCCACGATTTCACGGTCGATGTTCCGCGGCACAACGCCGTGTTTCTTCCAGATGTCGTAGCGGGCCTTGGGGGCTCTTTGGGCAAAGAGGACCTCGCCTTCGGCCTTGCCCCACTCGTTGAGTGCCTTTTCACCGACCTCGACGGCCACCTCATCCGGGTCGCGATCGAGTTCTTCGCCGTCGACCGAAACCTTTGTGGGAACACCCAGCCATTCGGCTACTTCCATCAGCTTGATGCGGTCTTTGATCTTGTAGTCCTCGGTTTCCTTGCGGGCGGCGGATAGAAAGACCTCGGCAACGCAGCGGCCGTGGTCCGAGTGGGCGGCCGCACCGCCGGCGATCATGCGGATAAAGTTGCGCGCGGCAACGGTGTTGGCCGTTGCGCCGCAGATCCCCTTGCGCTCGTCTTCCCCTTCTATGCCGGATTTCGGCAACGGCAGTCGGCAGGGGCCCATGCCGCAGTTCTTGCAACAGGTGCCCTGAGTGCCGATGGCGCAGGGCTTCATGGTCACCGCCCTGTCAAAGGCGGTTTCGACCCCGAGTTCATGGGCGCGCTCGATCATCTGTTGGGTGGCCGGATCGACCGAGGCGGCCACGGGATCAGCAAGTTTAGGGGCCTTTTCTACTGTGGATTTTTTTTCGACTGCCATTAGACGTGCCTCCTTAGGTTGGTTGATGAGCTTTATGGGAAACGATATTTTTGCTGTGAACGGTCTTTTGTAACAGTTAAAACGTTTCGTATGCGGATCGTTAATCCGGTGCCGGTTTACGCATCATGAGGCACTGTCCGTCGGTGAGGTTCAGCGACTGAATTTTTCCAGCGACAAAGCGCCGCTCCCCGAAAAGATCGATCAGCCAGAAACCGTCTCCGTCGGCCTCGATCAAGGCCACGTCCTTCATTAATCGGTTTTCCGCCTCCACACTGTTAAGGTAAACGGCCGCCAAGCACATCAGTACCTCCGCAATTCGCCTCTCATTGTTGGATAATCAGCCGATCCAGCACGTCTGCGGCCGCATCGAGAGCCTTTCCCCATTCAAGTTGCCGGCCTTCCAGGCCGGCTTCGAAGACTTCCGGGTCTTCGGGAACAGTCCCGATCACCTCCAGCCGGCTTTGCTTCAGCGCGGATTCGACTTTTGTCCGAATTTGCTCCGAAGGCATCTTGTTGAGCACCGCGACGACCTCTTTTTGGATTCCGGCCGCTAGATCCCTTATCTTTGACGCCATCACCATCGATTCATAAGACGGCTCGACCACAAGCAGCACCTTGTCGATAAACTGATCGATTCCCCTCCCGAAATGCTCGATGCCGGCCTCCATGTCGATAATGGCGATGGTCTTTTCGGGCAGCCACAATTTCTTCAGGAATTCGCGGCTCAACACCCCCATGGGGCAGGCACAGCCCTCGAGAGACTGCAGGATCTTGCCGATGCTGACCAGCGATAGGTGATCCTTGCGCTGCAGGTGATCGATCGGCAGGTCGTCGACGGAGAGCTGGGTTCGACTCAAGATGTCGGAACTCTTCATCTTTTCTTTCAGATTGGCCTTGCCGCCGACCATCTCCAGCAAGGGTGCCGGCGGGTGATCGAAGCCGAGCATTCTAAAGAGGCTCGAGTTGGACTCGTCCGAGTCGACAACCACAACGGACAGTTCTCTTTGTCGGGCGGCTTTGGCGAGCAAGGCGACGACCGTGCTCTTGCCGCTCCCACCTTTTCCGCAGACAGAAATTTTCATGGCTTTCCTTTGCTGTCCGGTTTGTGCCGGTTCGTTCGGCAGAGCAGAGCCCGCTAATGATAGAATTCCCTTAAAAAAATAAAATTCCCCATCTTTTTAAATTGAATCGCTTGATGCAGGTGCAAGGCTGTTTGTCGTCGAAGCCGACGCATGCAGTCCGTTCACAAACAATCGGTTCCGCCCTCCTCGGCCCGCGGACCAATTTGGACCCGGCAAGCCAAGAAGGGCGTACTTTAGGACCGGACCATTGGCGAATCCATTGCTGGAAGGAGGTCCGTCTGGTGATGGAAGGAGCAAGGAGCATGCCACGGGGGCAGCAGGAGGGGTGGTCATTCAAGTGTATAAAAATATATGGCAAATCGGAGAAAAAAGACCGGCAGGACCGAGAGGCTGATAGACCGATAGGCGAGATAACAGTGCAAGTTGCAATGTTACCGTTGGCGGCTGCGACCGTCCGAATCGGGCACATCGATACCGAAGGCCTTGATCTTGCGGTACAGCGTGCTGACATTGACGCCCAGGTCGCGGGCCGCCAGCTTCCGATTGCCGCTGCGTCGCTGCAGGATTTCGGTGATCAGCAGTTTTTCCATGGTCCGCAGGCTCATGGGGCTGAGGCCCTCGGCCGAAGTGTGCGGGCCCGCGCGCAGTTCCGGCGGCAGATGATGAAGTTCGATAATGCCGCCACGGCACAGTACGAATGCCTGCTCGATGATGTTTTCCAGTTCGCGGACATTGCCCGGAAAATCGTGCTCCAAAAGGCGGGCCATGGCTTCGACGGAGACACCGGCAACGTCTTTGTCTTGAAGGCGGTTGAATTTGGCAACAATATGGTCCGTTAGCAGCGGGATGTCTTCCCGGCGCTCACGCAATGACGGAAGTACCAGATGAATGACCCGAATGCGATAATACAGGTCGTCGCGAAACCGGCCGTTCTGCACGAGTATAGCCAGGTTACGGTTGGTCGCGACGACGACCCGTACGTTTACCTGCAGCGGTTCCACCGCTCCTAAAGGTTCGACGATCCGATCCTGCAGCACCCGCAGCAGTCGAACTTGAAGGGCCGGCGAAATATCACCGATTTCATCCAGAAAGATCGTTCCGCCATCGGCCAGCGCAAAGCGCCCCGGCTTATCACGTTTGGCATCCGTGAAGGCCCCGGCTCTGTGCCCGAACAGTTCGCTTTCCAACAGCGTATCCGGCAAGGCGGCGCAGTTCACCGGAACGAACCGTTTTTTGCTGCGCGGTGACAGATTGTGGATGGCTCGGGCGAACAATTCCTTGCCGGTCCCGCTCGGACCCTCGATCAAAACGGTGCTGCTGCTGTCGGCGATTTGGGGCAGTAATTCAAACAGCCGCACCATCGCAGGACTGCGGCCGACGATGTCCTCGAATGTGTAGCGATTTTCGAGCTGTTTCTGTAGTTGTTCCACCTGACTGAGGTCCTGAAAGGTCTCGACGCCACCGATGATCTTGCCCTCGTCATCGCTGATGATGGCCGTGGAAATGCGGATAGGGACACGCTGTCCCTGGCGATTGATAATATGGGCCGTGGCATTCACAACCGGCTTGCCGGTTTGAAACGTTTGCCGCAGGGCGCAGTCCTTTTCACATACATTGGCATGAAACACATCCCAGCAGGCTTTGCCGAGGGCTTCGTTGCGACTCGTTTGGGTGATCCGCTCGGCGGCGCGGTTAAACGAAGTGATTCGCCATTCCATGTCAACGGTGAACACACCTTCGTTGATTGAATCCAGAACGACGTCGCGGACCTGCTTGGCGGTGTCATCGATCATTTTTTATGGCCTCGCGATGTGAGTTTTTCGTGCATTTTACATTACTTTGAATAGCCAAAACTTGCATATTGCAACAATAGTGTCAACAATTTGATTGACCCTTATATCTCAACATGTCCAAAACCTGGGTCCTGTTCTGCCTTTACAGGATTGGCATGACGATTGCTGCGAAAGTTGTCCATGAGGATCGCTATTGCGCATTGGCAAGACCGCATTTCGCCCGTTTTTGACGTCTCCGACAGGCTGCTGTTGATCGACATCGAAGATGGCCGAGAATTAAAGCGGGAAGACAACGCGCTGAACTGCCGCGGGCCGTTTGAGAGGGCCCGGGAGGTATACCGCCTCGGAGTGCAGGTGCTTCTTTGCGGTGCTGTGTCGCGTCCACTCGAAACCGCCCTTATCAGTTCGGGTATTCGCGTTATCGGTTTCATATGTGGCGGTTTGGAGGACGTTTTAAATGCATACATAAATGGGCGTTTGGCCGATAAATGCTTCCAGATGCCCGGTTACGGCGAAAAGAGAACAAAAAAGGCATTGCCGGGGTAACGGCTTTGCGCAGGCGAATGTGTCGAGGGACCAGAGATGGAGAACGATGCGTTATTCGCCGTAAGGAGCAAGCGACGATGTTTGACATTATTCTCGTTGCATTAGACGGTTCGGAGCAAAGTTTGCTGGCCTTGAAATATGCAAAGGAACTGGCAGAAACTCACGATGCCAAAATGATCATGATCCATGCCTATCCCAGCACATCCGATCTGCGCGATGTTGCGGGATACGAGAAGCTGGTCTCTCAGCGAAAAAGCTTCGGTCAAAAAATTTTGGATCATGCCCGCAACCAATTGGGTGACGTTTCTTTCGAGGTGGAGGAGGACCTGCTCGAGGGGCCGGCCGCCGATGCCGTACTTTCGGTGGCGGGAGTTCGGAAAGCGGATTTAATCGTCTTAGGCACTCGAGGAATGGGCAATCTCAAGGGGGTGATCTTCGGCAGCGTCAGCAATAAGGTGATGCATTATGCTCCGTGTCCGGTGATGGTCGTTCGTTAGTTTCCGTCCATTTCAACGCACATCACCATCAAATGAAAGGAGGACTCCATGGAAAAACCCACCATCAACTATGAAACGCTGGTCCGCATCACCAAGGCGATCTCCACGATCAGGGATCCGGAAGAGATTGTCCTGATCACGGTGGAGGGCGTCACCCACGCCCTGAACGTCAAGGGCTGCACCCTGTTTCTGTTTAGTCCCAACAGCGAGGAGCTCAAGTTGGCCGGCAGTTACGGACTGAGCACCGAGTACTTGGACAAGGGGCCGATCAGCTCGCTTCGGTCGATTGCCGCGGCCCTCCAGGACGGACAGCCGGTGGCGATTTTCGACGTCTCCGACGACCCGCGAATACAGTACCCTGAAGCCGCATTGAAAGAGGGCATCGCCTCGATCCTGTCGGTTCCGATCATCATCGGAGAAAAATTGTTCGGGTGCATGCGGGTCTACACTACTGAACCTTGGGAGTTTACGCTGAATGACGTGAATTTCGTCCAGGCCGTGGCTCAGGTCGTCGGCATGGCCATGGAAATGTGCCGGGTCAACAAGGGGTTGAAAGACAGTATCGACATCCTGGAGACCATGCGCGACCCGAAGACAGTGGTGTACACGAGGCGGACGCCGTATGAAGGCGTTCCGAAGAGCTTCAGCCGGGAGGAGGTGGCCGAAACCAGCACCTGATGGGGAAAACCATCAAATTGAGTGAACCATCTTTCCATGCAGATTCGACGAGGATGGAGCTCGCTCTTAATCGTCCTTCCGAGCGGGTTTTATACTGCAGAAGGCACCTTTTCTACCAGGTGCCTTTTTACTTTTACAATCAAAGATGTATAAAATACCGATAGGACGGTTATATGTTCTTTTCCTTGGACTTTCTGAAGACCAGGAAACTGCACAATTTACAGACATCGAAGCCCGGGTACATCTCACCTGTCCGGGGGAAAGAAACGCCTCCATTTTTAATAATAATGAAACCCTTTTAAGCTGCGGGTTCTATAACCCGAATCGTGCCTGGGGCGTTTAGCATGACAATTTAATCCACCAAATTGTTGAACGCCTGCGTGACCGGATGATCGCGGTTGTCCAGCAGGCGTAGATTTTCATTCTCCGCAGTAAGTCTGCCGCCGTGTCGCTTGAATACATTATGCCATATTTGGAAAAGCCAATTGCACAAACTGGTTCTGCTACACCATAGACTAAAATATTGTGATTGCCAAATCGTATCCATCGTAGATCCTAAGAAAATGAAAATCCACATATTGGCAAGAAAGTTTAAGTATTGACCCGCCCTATAGAATCAATATTATCTCAATATAGTGCGCTACGAGCGCACTTTTATATAAAAAGTGCGCGTAACTGCGCAAAAGATGAGGGAAGGCCCCTCGGAGCTGGCTTGCAGGAGCAGGCTTCAAACCACCTAAAGCTGCGTTGGTAAAGAGCCAGAGTAGTGAGCGTTTAGGAAAAGTCACGGCTGTTTGCGCATTGGCGACTGGTACGACAGTTGGCTGGTCGATAGGAGCCGGATGACCCGAGAGGTTCACGTCCGGTTGCATGAAAGACTGTGGGGGAAGTTCCCGCGGTCTACTCGACTCAAAGTTCAGTGATATTTGGTTTTCTTGCAAGATAGGACAATTGATAAAACACTTACTAGCTAACACACGTTTGAAGACTGAAAAACAGAATACAATATACTGTATCCAAATTATTTTTTTCAAATAAGTAATGTTGATCAAAACCGACGTTTTTTTGATTTGAACTACTGAGCTCTATCAAGAAATGTTCTACTCCTTCACCATTCACGACTCATGCATGTTTGGCGTTGGGCCCAACAAAAATAAAAAAAATCCTATTCTTTTTATAACCAACAAATCATCGCAGTGTTGCACCGGGTGAAGTGGGGCTCGACTATAAAGTGAAAATAAAAAAAAACTTCAAAAGGATGTATTATAGCGGTTTTTTTAGATCAGGGTGTATACCGAGCCGCTTCATCCTGTTCCAGATGGTCACCCGTGTCACTCCAAGAATTCTGGCTGCCTCTGACTGGTTCCCATTTGTTTTTTTTAGAGTTTCTATAAGTTCTATTTTCTTGATTTCTTCCCTATTAAGAGACGGTATCTGGTTTAATTTTAATGGTTTTTTCTTATTAATGATGTTTAGCGGCAGGTGGTGTGGTTTGATCATTGTTTCCTGACAGGTGACAAATGCGTATTCAAAAGCGCCTTTCAATTCTCTCACATTGCCTGGCCACCAGTAATTCACCAAAGCGTCCATGGTATCATTATTTATGCCCTGTATGTTTTTACCACTTTTAAGTTGATTTTTACGAAAAAAGAATTCTGCTAAAAGGGGAATGTCCTCTAATCTTTCTCTCAAGGGCGGCAGATTAATGGGGATGACATTAATTCTAAAATAAAAATCTTTCCGGATAACGCCTTCATCCACCAGCTTTGTCAAATTCCTGTTGGTTGCAGAAATAATGCGAACATCAACCGGAACCGATTGACTGTCACCCACACGTTCGATATTTTTGTCTTCAATCACTCGAAGCAGTTTTACCTGTGTAGAAAGAGGAAGATCACCGATTTCATCAAGAAAGATATTGCCGCCATGGGCCTTTTCAAACCGGCCTTCCCTGTTTTGATAAGCACCTGTAAACGCGCCTTTGACGTGTCCGAAAAGTTCACTTTCAAGAAGAGATTCCGTCAATGCGGCACAATTGACCTTAACAAAGGGGCCTTTTTTGCGATTACCAACCTCATGGATCGCTTGACTAACCAGTTCTTTTCCGGTTCCGCTTTCACCATATATAATCACCGGCGCATCAGATTGGGCCGCATTTTCGATCAAATCGAATACCTGGCGCATGGGATGAGAAACACCGATGATTCCATGAAAACCGTCTTTTGATCTGAGCTCACGGCGAAAAGCTGCAATCTGGTTGTCTTTTTCAATAATTTCAGTAATATCAGCGATGGTTTCAACCGCTCCTATTACCTTTCCTTTGGCGTCATGAAGAATAGAGGCATTCTTTAATGCATGAATAAGGACACCATTTTTTTTAACCAGCGTACACCTCCGTCGCTCCATAGTTCCGGTATCAAACAACATACACCACTGGTTTCCTTTATTTTTACGGGCCATTACAAACAAACTACAGTTCAACACATCACAAGTTTTTCCGATAAGGTCATCTTTTGAATAGCCGGTAATTATTTCAAAGGCTTTATTAACAGAAATGATGCGACCATGTGTATCCACAATCATGATTCCGTCTTGAATGGTATTTACGACGGTTTTCCAATATCTGTCCAGTTCCTCTTCGGCCATTAAATTTCCCCTGTTTAAATTTAATAGGTGTTAAATTTAGTTTTTAACATTTAAACAGGTTGATGACAATAGACATTTCTATTCAGTTTTTCTGAAACCTTTACGTATAAAGGGATAATGGGAAAAAATCCTGAAAAAATTTATTCAAGTTGATGTGGCACCCATTTTGCGTTAAAACGACTGAAGTCGGAAAACAACGAAGGAGTATTCAAAGGTTGAAGCGAAAAGCAGATCATATCCTCGATTTTAGAGGATCGATCACATCTATGTCTCTATTGAAATTAATTCAGACATTTAGAGAAATGAACCCAAATGAAGTTTTGGAACTACTTGGAAATAATCTGGATGCTCGCAGCGATTTATTCAAAGTCTTACCGGATGATGCGTATGAGTTGATTTTTTTAGATGTTGTTGAGGAAGGGGCTTGTTTTTATCGAATTCAAATAAAAAAGATAAAGATAGGATGAAACGATGTCAGGAGAACCCATTATAATCAAAGACAAAAAGAAAAGCGGCTTTTTAGACAAGGTAAAAGAACTTCTTCCGGAAGGCGGAAATCTCAATCTCTGTTTGACCTGTGGGGCTTGTTCTTCCGGATGCCCGGCTACCGGCTTGGAAGATATGGATCCTCGAAAGTTTCTGAGAATGGCGGCCTTGGGCATGGACGAAGAGATTTTAACGACTCCCTGGGTATGGATGTGTACCATGTGCCAGCGGTGTATTTATGTCTGTCCCATGAAAATCGATATTCCACAGCTGGTTTATAATGCCAGAGCAGCCTGGCCCAGGGAGGAGCGGCCAAAGGGTATACTGGGTTCCTGTGACATGGCATTGAGAAACGACAGTTGCAGCGCCATGGGAACGTCCGAGGAAGATTTCAAGTTTGTTGTCGAAGACGTTCTCGAAGAATATCGGGAATCCCAGCCAGAATTCAAGGATATGGAGGCGCCTATCGACAAACAGGGCGCCGAATTCTTTTTAAACCAGAATTCCAGAGAACCGGTGACCGAACCGGACGAATTGGTTCCCTTATGGAAAATTCTTCATCTGGCCGGTGTGGATTGGACGTATGGCAATAAAGGCTGGGCGGCAGAAAACTATTGCATGTTTTTGGCGGACGACCAAGCCTGGGAACACATTACCCGAACCACGGCGAAACAGGCGGATGACCTGGGGTGTAAAATCTTTCTCAATACCGAGTGAGGTCATGTGACTTTCTCAGTCCGGGCCGGGCTGAAAAAATTCAACATTGACCATAATTTTGAGGTTAAAAACATCTATGAATATTATGCCAAATGGATCCGGGAAGGAAGACTTAGGGTCAATTCAGACTGGAACAAAGATTTGAAGATCAAGTTTACGGTTCAGGATCCGTGCCAGATCGTTCGAAAAAGTTATGGCGATCCAATCGCAGAAGATTTGAGGTTTATCGTCAAATCGGTCGTGGGCGAGGAGAATTTCATTGATATGATTCCCAACAGGTCGAACAACTACTGCTGCGGCGGCGGCGGCGGTTTTCTGCAATCAGGGTTTACAGATGCACGTCGAGCGTACGGTAAGATTAAAGCTGAACAGATTCTGGCCACAAAAGCCGATTATTGCATTGCGCCCTGTCACAACTGCCATGCCCAAATTCATGATTTGTCAGATCAACTCAATCATGCATGGCAGACCGTTCATTTGTGGACGTTGATATGCCTTTCTTTAGGAATTCTCGGCCCAAACGAAAGAGAATACCTGGGAGATGATCTCAAAGACGTACTGGTCTTTCATCCGGAATCAGCGATGTAGCCATTGATCCGTCAAGAGAAACGCCGGACCTTTAACTATTTAACGACATCTGAATAATGACAAAAGGGGAAGGAAGCTTATGAGTTTTCAGAAACGATTAATATCAGGTGAATTTGTTGTGCTGGCTGAGATGAATACTCCCAAAGGAGTGGATATATCTGAGCTTGTTACCAATGCGCGACGTATCAAAGGACGTGTTGATGCCGTCATTGTTCCTGATATGGACAATGGCATCATGCGCATGAGTGCTCTGGCCGGCGGTGTTCTCATGCACCAGCAGGGCGTTGAATCCATCATTCATGTCTATTGCCGTGACCGTAACCGAATGGCGCTTCAAGGAGATATTCTGGCGGCCCATGTACTGGGTATTCAGAATCTCGTTGTTGCCCACAGTGAAGAAATGGCCAAAGGTGATCATCGAGACGCAATATCGGTAGATGACCTGGATGAAATGGAGCTTTTGGGTGCCATTCAATCCTTACAGAAAGGTGTGGACATGGCGGGTTTCGATTTGAATGGAAGTCCCTCTTTTACCGTGGGATGTACCATGGCTCCGTCTGCTGACGATGTGGCATTTGAAAAGGAATTGTCACTTGCAAGAAAAAAAATCGAGGCCGGCGCTCAATTTATAATTACGCCTCCTGTTTATGACTTAAATCACTTTTCTGCGACAATGGATGCGTTTGTAAAGTTAGGGGTGCCAATTATTCCCACGGTTTTTCTCATAAAATCCGTGGGAATCGCCAGATATATCTCAACATACGAACCGGGCGCCTACATTTCAGAAGATGTGATCAAACGTATTCGGAAAGCATCGGATACGGAAATGGAATGTCTGAGGATTGCCGGAGAAACCGTTGCAGGTCTGAAAGAAGTTGCTCAGGGTGTTCATATCATTACTCTCGGTTGGGAATACCGGCTTCCTCAGATTCTGGATTATGCCGGAATTTGATGGTTGTTTTTGTTATTTTACGGGTTCGATCAATAGCGGATTCGAAAGTAAAAATGATTTCAAACAGACAACAAACCTTAGATAAGGGTACACATGCAAGATCAAAATACGTTTAAACAAAATCATACGGTACTTGTCATTGGCGGAGGGCTCGGCGGTATTCGGGCAGCCATGGATCTGGCTGAATCGAATCGGGATGTGGTGTTGATCGATAAGGCATATTCCATCGGCGGATTGATGACCCAACTGGACCGTACGTTTCCCACCAACAATTGCGATTTGTGCACCCTGTCTCCAAATCTGTCGGAAAGCGGACGCCAGTTGCATATCGAGCTTCTGGCAATGACGCAGGTTGCCGAAGTCGAAGGGGAGGCAGGTGATTTTAAATTAAAATTAATTACAGAACCACGATATATTGACCTGGATAAGTGCACGGCATGCGGTGATTGTTTTAATAAATTCCCGGAATGTGTTCGTTTTTCCCCGGGTCTCGATCACCGGGCGCCGACCTGTATGCGGTATCCTCAGGCAATCCCCCATGCCTTTTCCGTTGATATGGAAAAATGTAAAGACATTGATGCACTGGTTAAGGTTTGCAAAGCGGGTGCAATTCTTCCGGAAGATACCCAAAAGGTTCGGGAAGTAGACGCCGCCGCCATTATCCTTGCGCCGGGCGCCGAGGTGTTCGACCCCGGGAAGTCGGATAGTTTGGGTTATGCAGCAAACCTTGATGTGGTGACCAGCCTGGAGTATGAACGCATATTGTCCGCATCCGGTCCTACCCAGGGAGCGCTCATCCGTCCTTCAGACGGGAAACAACCCCAAAAAATAGCCTGGATTCAATGTGTGGGGTCACGCAGCCTCCACGAAGGCGCTGCTTCATATTGTTCCAGCGCCTGTTGTATGTTCGCTTTGAAAGAAGCCATCGTAACCAAGGAGCGCTTTCAGAACACTATCGAAACCGCTATTTTTTATATGGACATGAGAACTTTCGGCAAAGACTATGAATTGTATTTAAATCGGGCCAAAGACGATTACGGTATTCGTCTGGTGAGAAGTCGCCCCCATAGTATTTTACATGAACCGGAGACAGGGTCTCTGTCCATCATCTATACGCCCCATGACAGCAATACCAATGTCACCGAAGATTTCGATATGGTGGTGCTTTCCACCGGCTTTAAGGTTTCCCAGGACGTGCAGGAACTGGCTGAAAAACTGGGGATCGAACAGAACGAACATCATTTTGCAAAAACAAACGGTTTCAGCCCAGTGGCTACTTCCAAGCCCGGCATTTATGTCTGCGGGATGTTCGAGAGTCCGAAGGATATTCCCGAAACAATGGTCCAGGCCAGTGCAGCGGCATTTTGCGCTTCAAAAGATATTCGTATGCCTTCTGAATCTTCGGAAGCCGAGGAAGAATTTCCGCCGGAGCGTGATGTCAGCCGGGAACCTTTACGAATCGGTGTGTTTGTTTGCGACTGCGGATTAAATATCGGGGGAGTAATTAATGCACAGGAACTGGCGGATTATGCCGGAACGCTTCCTGGTGTGAAGGTATCTGAGATGATCGGGCATGGATGCAGCCGGGAATCCCTGACGGGTATTCAGAACGTTATTATGGAAAAAAAGCTAAACCGGGTGGTCATCGGCGGGTGTTCGCCCAGAACTCACGAAACCAAATTTCAGGATACCCTTCGCAGGGCAGGCCTCAATAAATATCTTGTTGAAATTGCCAACATACGGGATCAGGATACATGGGTTCATTTTGATCGGCCTGACGATGCATCCGATAAGGCACAAGAACTGATTCGCATGGCGACGACCAGCGTGGCGTTGTCCCGATCGCTTACGGACAATATTTTCCCAATGAACAAAGATGTTTTAGTGATTGGTGGCGGTGTAACAGGGATGAATGCTGCTTTAAGCATGGCCGATATGGGGCTTAAGGTGTATCTGGCAGAACGGTCCGTCGAATTGGGAGGTGTGGCAAAAAAAATTCATAAAACCATTGAAGGGAATGATGTGCAAGCCTATATGACGGATCTGATTAACAGGACCACACAACATGATCGCATTGAAGTCATCACCAATGCTTTCATTGTCGATCACACAGGCATGCCGGGTATGTTCAAAACCGGATTCCAAATCGCACCGCAGATGTTTTACCGGCAGATCACGCACGGCGTGACTATTATGGCCACCGGTGCGTTACCAAACCAACCCAAAGAATACCTTTTGGGAGAACATAAAAAGGTCATGACCCAACTCGATATGGATGCGATGATAGAAAATCATCCGGATGAAATCAGGAATGTTGCCAACGTTGTTATGATCCAGTGTGTTGGGTCCCGGTGTCCGGAAAATCCCAACTGTTCACGTATCTGTTGCCAATCTGCGGTTAAAAATGCTCTCAGAGTTCTGGAACTCAATCCAACGGCTCAAATCTTTGTTTTGTATCAAGATATGCGAACCTACGGATTTTATGAAGATTATTACAAAAAAGCCCGTGAAAAGGGTGTTGTTTTTGTTCAATATGAGGCGGATGCGCCACCCGAAGTTAAAGGCATTGATGAGCAGTTGGAAGTTACATTTTATGATTCGATTCTCAGACGAAAGGTATCGGTTTATCCGGATTGTTTATGCTTGAGCACGGGACTCATTGCCGACGAGGAATCCACGGAAGATTTGGGCAGGATATTTCATATTCCGAAAACCATTGACAACTATTTTCTTGAGGATCATATCAAGCTCAGGCCCATAGACCTGCCGGTCCCGGGATTTTTTGTGGCCGGCACAGCCCATGCGCCCAAGACCATCCGAGAGTGTATTGCCCAGGCCCAGGCTGCGGCAAGCAGGGCCAATTCCATGTTGGCCCGAGATACGCTAAATCTCGGCGCTGCAATTGCACGGGTAGAGAAAGAGAAATGTGCGGCCTGTTTGATCTGTGTCCGGGCCTGCCCCTTTAACATCCCACTTATTAATGCAGACGGATATTCTCAAATCGATCCGACCCAGTGCCATGGATGCGGTATATGTGCCGCTGAATGCCCGGCTAAGGCCATTCAACTTATGCAATATGAAGACGATCAGATCATGGCCAAACTGACGGGACTTTTGGAAAGGATGAACTAGTGGAGAATTTTGAACCGACTATCGTAGCTTTTTGCTGTCATTATTGTGCCTATACGGCAGCGGATATGGCAGGGAGTAAACGACTTTGCTATCCCCCCAATGTCAAGATTATAAAGGTGCCCTGCTCCGGCAAGGTCGATGCCATTCACATTATGAAAGCCCTTGAAATGGGTGCTGACGGTGTTTATGTGGCGGGTTGTTTGGAGGGAGATTGTCATTTTAAAAGCGGCAATGTCGATGCCGCAAAACGGGTGGCCTATATCAAAAAGTTGCTTGATGAGATTGGCATTGGCGGAGGACGGGTGGAAATGATTTTAATGTCAGCCGGCATGGGGGAACGTTTTGCGCAGACCGCCGCCGATATGACGGAAAAAATCCGCAAACTGGGACCCAACCCGGTTAAATTCGCTCCCAAAGCAAATAAAGCGGTATAATTATAATTTTTATATATAAAGGAGAGTGAACGACAATGATCACTGCTGAACGTAAACCAATGGAAGAACTCATTGAATGCCTGCGACCGTACCACCGCATTCTTCTTGTGGGATGCAACGAGTGTGTAACGGTGTGCTCGGCAGGGGGTAGAAAGGAGGTTGGAATTTTATCTTCCGCCCTTCAGATGGCATTTATGAAAGAAGGAAAAACGCTGGAGGTTAAAGAAATGACCCTCGAAAGGCAATGCGATCCTGAATATGTAGAAGAGCTTGTCACCCACATTGATCAAGCGGAAGCGGTCATGTCCATGGCTTGCGGCTGTGGGGTTCAGGAAATTGCCAGGCGGTTTAAAACAAAACCGGTTTTTCCGGCGGTAAATACAACGTTCATGGGCGCTTCGGAACGACAGGGAGTCTGGGCTGAAAGATGCCAGGGATGTGGAGAATGCGTTTTGGGATTGACCGGAGGGGTCTGCCCCATTGCACGATGCTCCAAGCGATTGTTGAACGGCCCTTGCGGTGGATCCACAAACGGCAAATGTGAAGTGGATCCGGATATCGATTGCGTCTGGCAGCTCATCTGGGATCGCTTGAAGGCGCTGGGGATAGAAGATCGATACGAAGATAATATAGCGGCAAAAGACTGGCGAACAGGTCGCGGAGGCGGACCCCGTAAGATAATAAGAGAGGATTTGGTGAAATGAAAACTGAAAGTGTACTGGAAAAAGTTCTTGCTTCAGGCGCCTTGGCGGTAACCTCCGAATGTGGCCCTCCACGGGGCGCCGTGCCTGAAAAGATCATTGAAAAAGCCAAGATGCTTAAGGGATATGTGGATGCGGTTAACGTTACGGACAACCAGACAGCCATGGTCCGGATGTCCAGTTTTGCCGCCTGTGTATTTATTAGACAATTGGGGATCAGTCCTATCCTTCAAATGGTGACCAGAGACCGTAACCGGTTGGCTATGCAAGCGGACATTCTAGGCGCCTTTTCACACGGCATCAATACCATGCTCTGTTTATCCGGTGATCACCCCCACTTTGGCGATCACCCTATGGCGGCTAATGTGTATGACATTGATTCCGTGCAGTTCGTTCAGATGGTCAAAGATATGCGGGATAAAGGGAAATTTCAGGGGGGAGACGATATTCTGAATCCACCCAAAATGTTTATCGGTGCGGCAGCCAATCCGTTTGCCGACCCTTTTGAGCTTCGGGTGGCTCGCCTGGCCAAAAAGATTAAGGCAGGAACTGATTTTATTCAAACCCAATGTATTTACAACCTGGATAAGTTTGAGAAGTGGATGGAAGGTGTCCGTGACCGAGGTCTCCATGAAAAGGTCAATATTATGGCCGGAATTACACCAATGAAAACTGTAGGTATGGCCAAATACATGAAAACCAAGGTGCCTGGAATGGATGTGCCGGATGAAATTATCAAACGTATGGCCGGTGTTCCCAAAGAAAAACAGCCCGAGGAAGGAATTAAGATCAGTGTGGAAGCCATCGAGCGTCTAAAGACCGTGGAAGGTGTAAAAGGATTCCACATTATGGCCATCGAGTGGGAACAGAAGGTTCCAGAGATTGTGGAAAGAGCCGGACTTCTTCCAAGGCCCAAAATTGATCTTTAGTTCAATTGTTCATTATATGACAGAAACGAGCAACCTAATTTTAAATATCAAAGGAGGAAAAGCAATGACTGATAAGCAACATATCTTAGTAGTAGACGATGACCCCGATTTGGTCGAGTCGATTACCATGAAGCTGGAAAGCAAAAATTTTCGGGTGACTAAGGCGTATGATGGGGTTGAAGCCTGGGAAAGGATTAAAGAAGATCGGCCGGACCTTATTATTTTGGACGTCATGATGCCGAGAAAAGACGGATATGCAGTGTGTGACGAGATCAAAAAGGACGATCAATACAAAGATATCACGGTGGTTCTTCTTACCGCAGTGGGTGATGCCGTAACAACGACCAAATATACCCATTTTGGCGGCAAAACAACACTAGCTGAAGATTTTATTCCCAAACCAATTGATTTGGATAAATTGATGGACATTGTGAAACAAAATCTCGAATAATTTCAACGGCGCTTGGAAAACGTCTGATGCCTAATCGAGATTTTAAGGGTATACGAATGTTCATCGGATCAGTGGACAATACCGAGTATGGGAATCATGGAGCGATGGGGTGTTGAAACGATAAGCTTGTTTTCATGCAAATTAATTTCAATACTCCAACACTCCAAAATCAGAACAAGTTGCTTCGTATGGATTCGGTATCAGGTTGTAAATGGTGAGATCCATAATTTCTGCATAAATTTCTTATGAATAATACCCTGGAAAGCATCGACAAAAAAATACGGATCAATGGCATCAAACTCAGCATGGAATTGGTTCAGATAAATTTATTGAATCGTTTCTTCTCGCAGGATTTCAGAGTTCTTTTTTTTCAACTTCTGGCTCAACATCAGGTAAATATTCCCTTTATTTTGACCAGCGGTATGGGAGAAAAAAATATAGGATCATGCTGTGTGGCGTCTCAAGATATCCATCGGATAAAAAAAGTTGTTGAAGGGGAACCTGAACTGAAAGAACATTTGGAATTCATTCCAGGTGTCGGCACGTTGTCCATATTTCCGCATCATTCGAAATTGAAACTGCTGGGTCTGTCCTTTTATCTCTTAGGCAAGCAACGCCTGCCGTTATACGGTATGGCCTCATCTATATCCTCCCTGACATTTATCACGGATTATTCACAATTAGACAACGCTGTTTCAATTTTGCTTGAATATATGGACCTGCCACCGAATCATGCACCGTTTAGACCGGAGATTCATGTGATACAAAAAAAAAGGTAACGGTTCAGCCGCAAAGAGTCTAAGACACCAAAATAATAATTTAAGGAAACAGCAGTGGAAACCTTTGCCGTTTATTGGGAACCTAAGCCTAAAACATACGGTTTTATAGAGGTTATTGATTTGTCTCTAATGAATATTGAAATTAAGCCGGAGGAAATGGGTCAATGGGGTCTTTGGCTTATGGAATTGGCAGATCTTAATATCGGGTTTCATTTGATTTTGGCCAAATATTCGACGCATCAGAAATTACGAGTGTATATTTTACTCGAGAAGTTTGTGGCCGATATCGTATTATCTCATATTGATAAAAGGATCGATCCGGAATCTGAAAAATATTTCCATCTAACCTCTCCGGTAGAACTCATAAGCTTTCAGGGTCCTCATTTCGGGGACAGGTACGGCATCGCTTATTCAGCTTTTAAGGCTTTGAACGATCGAGGGATTCCGATTTTAATTGCTGCATGCTCAGGAGCCGCCGTTTACATTGTACTGCCTGAAAAAAAGCTGCAGGAGGCCAGGCCTCTTTTATTAGAGGCATTTGTGGTTCCATAACAATAGGACTTACGAATTTAAGAAATTCATAGCCGTTCAAATATCTGCATCAGCTCACGAATATGAAATATATTACAGTTGCCGAAGAGTTCGACTGGAGAACGAAGGTTTTCAATTCCCTGCCTTTTCCTTCCCTGATTCTTACACCGGATAAAGTCATTATCTCTGCGAATCAAGCCTTTTTAGAAAAAAAGCAAACCGATTTAAAAAAGATTGTCGGCAAAACATGTCACCAGATTTTTTATAATACTGAAAAACCTTGTTCTCCGGCAATCTGTCCTTTTTCCAAGGTGATCGCCGAAAAGAAACCGCAGTCCGTACTAAGACGAACGGAATTTGATGGAAACGAGGAAGTATGGGTGGACCGAATGTTTTCACCCATTCTGGATGACAATGGTGATGTCAAATTTATAATGGAAAGTGTCCGCGATGCCTCACGGGTGATCACTTTGGAGAAACGGTCCATTCATATCCGACAGTTTCTGGATAAGGTCATACAAAGCTCGCCCAATCCAATTATCTCTGCAGACAGAAATGGAAATCTTTTATTAATGAATCAGGCGGCGGAAGATCTATTCGGCTGTTCTATGGAAGAAGCCATTCGTGCCAAAAATGCGGAAGACTTTTACCCATTCGGAAAAGCAAGGGAAATAATGAAGAAATTGAAGAACAAAAATTTTGGCGGAGAGGGAAAGTTAACCGCCACACGAGTTGATGTCGTTAACGCCAGCGGTGAAGTTATCCCTGTTGAAATGACAGCCAACCTTATTTATGAAGGTGACAAGGAAGTGGCCAGCACCGGAATTTTTTATGACCTCAGGGAAAAAATTGCTGCAGAAAAGAAACTTAAGGAGATGTTAATCCAGGTTGCTCAATCGGAAAAAATGGCATCCCTGGGTCAACTGGCGGCAGGGGTAGCCCATGAAATCAATAATCCGTTGACCGGGATTCTTCTGTATGCAAACCTGGCGTTGGAACGTTTTGATAATGAAGATCCGATTCGGAAATATTTAAAATCTGTGATCGATGATGCGGACCGGTGCAGGGATATTGTGAAGAACCTTCTGGCTTATAGTCGCCAGGCAAGCCCGACCAAAGAAATATTTCAAGTCAATTCGCTGGTGGAACATGGCCTGAATCTTATAAGAGATCAGGAACTTTTTTTGAATATAACGGTTGTTAAAGAAATGTCCGAGGAGATGATGCTGATTCATACAGATAAAAATCAGCTCAGCCAGGTCGTTATAAACCTAGTAATGAATGCCGTCGACGCCATGGAAAAAAAGGGGACCCTTACTTTCCGGACATATCGGAAAAAAGCCTTAAAAAAGGTATACATCGAAGTTTCGGATACCGGATGCGGTATCTCTGAAGAAAATTTATCAAAAATATTCGATCCGTTTTTTACCACAAAAAAAATTGGGGAAGGTACCGGCCTTGGTCTGAGTACCTCCTATGGAATCATAAAAAAGAACGGCGGCCAAATTTCAATCAAGGAAACGAGCCCCAGGGGAACAACTTTCTTGATCGAACTTCCACTATATACACCTGAGGAACAAATGCCGGTTTCAAACACAATAAAGGGGAGGCGGCCGGAATCATGACAGAAAGACAATCCACTGATATTTTATTTAAGCCCAAAATCCTGGTGGTCGATGACCAAAAGGTGATTCGAGAGGGCTGCCGCGAAGTACTCACCCTGGATGGATTTGAGGTCGTCTTGGCCGAAAACGGAGACCAGGGGTTGGAAATGATTGAAAAGGTGCATTTTGACGTTGTCCTGCTTGACCTGATGATGCCGGGCATATCGGGTTTTGATGTTTTATCAAATATTAAAGCACTCCATCCGGACACCTTGATTATCGTCATCACCGGCTACGCCACTGTTGAACATACAATTGAAGCCATGAAAAACGGCGCATTTGATTTTATTCCTAAGCCCTTTTCCCCTGACCAGCTCAGGGTGGTGGTGTCCAAAGCTATTGAACATACCAGCGCACTCAAAGACATCGCCCACGAAAAATCCAGAATACGCGTACTCATTAATCTTATCGCTAACGGTGTTATGGTTACGGATACTGAAAAAAAACTGGTGCTGGCCAATCCGGCATTTATGAAAATAATGGGCTTCAAAGGAGATGATATCATTGGCCGTCCGTTTACAGAGCTTTTTCAACAAGAACAACTTAACCAAATGGTTGATTGTGCTCTTTCCATGCCCGAGAGTGAAGTCACCGAACTCACCGAAGAATTGGAGATTCCAAGAAATGGAGAAGGCGTAACAGCTACCTATGTTGCTCGATGTCGTCCTTTCAGAGACCGGATCGACCGGAATTTGGGAACCATTACCGTCCTAAGCGATATTACCTATTTAAAGGAAATCAATCAGCGCCAATCTGATTTCGTGTCCATGGTCGCACACGAAATTCGAAGTCCCATGAATTCTGTTATGGCGCAGATCAAAGTCATTCAAGATGGACTGGCCGGTGATGTTACGCAAAAGCAAAGTGGTATTTTGGGCAGAGCCTCGGAGAAAATTAACGGACTTGTGACCCTTTCTTCGGAACTTTTGAATTTGGCCCAAAGAGAAACCGGGCTGGTTGCATTGGAAAGAAAAAGTTGTAATATGGCCGAAGTCTTAAAAGACCAGGTCGATTTTCATCAACCCAAAGCCCTGGCGAAAAAGATCCAGATCGAACTGGCTCTGTTACCGGATTTACCGCCGGTACTTGCCAACCAACAAAACATGGAAGAGGTGCTTTCCAATCTGATTTCCAACGCGATTAACTATACCCCCGAAGGAGGAAAGATCACCATAGCTGCTCGTCCGGAAAAGCATCATTTGTGCATCAGTGTCAGCGATACCGGCATAGGAATTGAAAAAGAAGATTTGAGCCGAATTTTCGACCGATTCTATCGCGTTAAAAATGAAAAAACCCGATACATTATCGGCACCGGTTTGGGGTTACCCATCGTTAAAAGTATTGTCGAAGCCCATGATGGAATGATCCGGGTCGAAAGCAAACCCGGTCATGGAAGCACGTTTTATGTATATATTCCTTTCGCAACGTCATAAAATGCGTTTATTTTGGTTACCATTTTTAATATAGGAACCACTTTGTATTTTGGTTGTGTCCTAACTTGTAAGTTCAACACTACCTTTCGAAGTTATCACTATCGAAAATCTATAAACGGCTACCATCGTACTCAAACCTATGAATGAGAAAGCGTGAATCGATGAAAAATCCCACGCTTTTTATTTTAACAGCTATACAATATTTTGGATTATTAAAAAATTGGTAATTGTACCCATCAACCTATCGGTTTGGAACCTATCACTACCCCAGAGGTCATGACCGCTGGGGTAGTGGCTGCTATGCTATTGACCGTTCAAGTTCGTTGAGTCTTTCCATATTCATATAACGTCGTGTGCCCCACTTGGTGCCGGCTACATGCCTTAACCTGGCTGTCACAAGCATCAATGCGGATTGCCTGTCAGGGAAGGCACCGACAACACGCGTTCTTCGTCTAATCTCGCGCATGAGCCGCTCTAACGGCAATGACGACATTTTCTCCTCTTTATCCCTGACATCGGCTCGGTACCTCCAGGGGCCAATGTTACCGGATCAGACAACGGTGACGGAATAAAAATAATGGGATCAAAAAGAGGGAAGAAAATCAGAAGAAGAGATTTTTAAAAAAGGATTTTCTGAAGAAAATAGAATATGGAAAGCGGTTTTTTCAAACCGCCCGAATAAGATCAGTATCAGATTGCCGCTAAAACTGGGCATAAGAGGACTGACCTTTTTCCTCTATAAGACCAACCATCGATTAACATGGCCGCTTTTGGGAAAACTTGACAGCAATGGGGAGAGGATGTACATATTCATTATGAGCATATTCTCATAAAACCCCAATTCACTTATTGCCTTTTATGGGCGTTTCGTCTGTAAAGTGGCTAAAAGAGGCTCAAAAACCGACCAAATATTTCATTAGCGGTTCAGGTGATCGGTTAACGGGCACATATTGCGATGACTTTATCTTGAAACAAAAGGAGGTCCATCATGAAAGTTGCCATCAGTTCAACAGGAAAAGATTTGAATGCCCCCCTCGATCCCCGATTCGGCAGATGCCCCTATTTTGTGATCGTCGAGACCGAGGACATGACGTTCGAGGTGCTCACTAACGATGCCGGTGCTCAGGGAGGTGGTGCCGGTATTCAGGCCGCCGGGCAAGTCGCTTCAAAGAAAGTGGACGCTGTGATCCATCTAATGGAACCAGAATCGATGTGTACATCGGCCCCTCCTTTCAAACGTGTTCGGTTTATTCCCTCTTTTTATTTTAGCCAGCTCTTACAACTTTATCGGTAAGAAGCTGACGCCGATATACAAGCCCCCAGTAATTTATTTTCCTGTTCCTGAATATCGTCCAAAAAGACGATAAGTGCATCGAACTCAGCCATCAGTATATCGTCCAGGGACCGACTCAACCCACCTTACACAGCGGATTCAGGGGTTGCCGAAACTTATCGTTATCCAATTCCAATCGCCTCAATGAGGATGTTATTAATTTTCGGAATTTTATGAGAAACTCTTTCCCATGAAGCAGTATGGGGCGTCTCGAAAACACGTTTCTTCAACTCCGATTCGACGGAGAGAATCGTCTCGGCCAATACGGCCTCTAAGCAAGCTTTGAACTGAGGATAGCTGTTGGCCAGACGCAACAACCTGTCTGTGGTGGTTGCCTGCGCAGTGAGAATTTCACCGGCATGCAGGATGCAGCTGCCAAAGACCTCCCGTGCCAGGTATTCCTCATAATCCCAATCATATTCGAGATGGTTGAACATGGATTCGTCCGAGTACATTTTGGTCAGCTTGTCGGTGACCCCCATGTAAATGGTCAACAGGTCCCTGAAAAAAGCCTCGCTCAGATCGAGTCCTTCACCCTGCACCAGCCACTGTCCCTATCCTCCTTAGCCGGGGGCGGAAAGATTTATTTTGACATGCGAGGCATTATGACTTAATTGTTATATTAGATAACAAAGTAACGTTGCATCCGTATCACGTTTCGGCTATCGATCCAAGTGCGTTGATCCAATGCCCGCTTTTTCTTTTGATAATCGTCTCGACCGAACTACGGTAATATCGCTTTCGATTTCTACCGATCCCGTCCCCGCTGGAACCATTTAATACCGAGTGTTGAAAGCCGAAAAGTATTGGCTGCCCACCTCCGCCTCTATATCATTTGCGGAAGCCGGCTTGACGGCCTTGGTTCGATCGGCCAATGACCAACCCGAAAACAGAAAGGAGGAAATCATGGCCATCAAGGTTTTGATCAAGAGAAAATTTAAAACCGACAGCCGCAAACAAGTATCACAACTGCTCAATCGCGCCCGCTACAGTGCCATGGGCATGAAGGGTTATCTTTCTTCGGAAACCTTGACAGACCTCAATGACGCCGACCGGATCGTGGTGGCTTCCATGTGGCGCACCCTTGAGGATTGGAAAAACTGGAAAAAGAATCCGTCACGATCCGACATTGTTGGTGAAATGGAGAAAATTATGGCCGGACCCGAAGAGTTCGAGACGTATGAGATGGGGATGCAATCAGAGGTCTGATCGTTGAGTGACAACGCCAACCCAAGGCCTTTAATCGGCTTGGATTGAGGCGCTCAAGGACTAATGAAAACAAAGGGGGCGTGGAGACGACTGGAAGCGTTGAAGATGGCCGCCAAACACGCCCCCAAGTTATTTCAGCCTGTCGATATCTCATTCCCGATAGAATTTGCCTATTACCCGCCTTCCTTTTGATTACCTTTACGAAATGAAAACCTACAAATTGAAAAATATAAAAAATAATCGCGCCACAGAAATTGTGGATGTGGTGCCCTTAAATCGCTAATTCTGCAAATTTGGCCCTCTAAATGACTTTCGGCATGGTTTTATGGCGACTCCCGCAAGAAATATTCAGCGCCTTTTACAAC